>JGI25165J46597_1000079_pt1 | contig 179163 bp, 174 predicted proteins | sample AraplaCL_Cvi_mCL_FD_46597 | JGI IMG/M metagenome (IMG submission 46597)
CCCGATCCTAGGGACGGTCGCCTGCCGCCGGGACTGCTGGCTGTGATGGGCCGCAGTCCCGGCCGCCAAACTACCTGATCCTTCTCAAACAATCCTAGGGCTTGCCACGCACGTCACGGAGGTCACTGCCTGGTCTCCAGGGTCAGCGCGGGTCGCTTCGCCCCGGAATGACGACGGCGATGGCCGTCCGCGGCCTTCACCGCAAACCTTGTCTCCATCACATTTTTTCGTTGGCGCGACGCCTCGGTTTCCGTGCAGCATAGGTCGACCCATTCTCTGCGAGACCACGCCCATGACCACCCTGCCCGGCATTTCCGATATCCGCGCCGCCGCCGCCCGGCTTTCCGGCCTGATCGTCGAAACGCCGCTGATCGAATCGCCCGAGCTCAACAAGCGCTATGGCGGTCGCGTCCTGTTCAAGCCGGAGACCTTGCAGCGCACCGGCTCCTTCAAGTTCCGCGGTGCCTACAACAAGCTGTCGTGCTTGAGCGAGGAAGAGCGTCGCCGCGGTGTGGTCGCCTTTTCCTCCGGCAACCATGCGCAAGGTGTGGCTGCCTCGGCCGCCATGTTCGGCGTCAAGGCGGTGATCGCCATGCCGGCCGACGCGCCGGCGCTCAAGATCGGCAATGTCCGCAAGATGGGTGCCGAGGTCGTGCCCTTCGACCGCTTCAAGGAAGACCGAATGACGGTCGTCCGCCCCTATATCGAAAAAGGCATGGTGCTGGTGCCGCCTTTCGACGATCCGGCCATCATCGCCGGGCAGGGCACGATCGGGCTGGAACTGATGAGGCAGGCGACGGCGCTTGGTGTAACGCCCGACGCCATCGTCATCCCTTGCGGCGGCGGCGGTCTGTCGAGCGGCATTTCCATCGCCGTCAAGGACGCCTCGCCGCGCACCGCCGTTTGGGCGGTCGAGCCAGAGCATTTCGACGATACGCGCCGCTCGCTCGCCAGCGGCGAGCGGGTTTCGAACGAGCCCGGCCACACCTCGATCTGCGATTCGCTGCTGACCGCCGAGCCCGGCGCCATCACCTTCGAGATCAACCGCAAGAATCTTGCCGGCGCCATCGCCGTCTCCGACAAGGCCGCCGCGCAGGCGATGCGCGACGCCATGTCCTATCTAAAGCTGGTGGTCGAGCCCGGCGGCTGTGTCGCCTTCGCAGCCCTGTCGTCCGGCGAGGTCGACCTCGCCGGCAAATGCGTGGCAGTGGTGCTTTCCGGCGGCAATGTCGATTTCGGCACCTATGCGGAAATCATGGCGGCTGCCTAGCGCAAGGTTTTCGTCCGGAATTGCGTGAAAACAAGGAGACGGAGCAGTCGACCGTTTCCGTGACCGGTCAAGCGCGTTGCCGCATCGGCCGGGACCAGATCGCGGGGCACGATCGAGGAGATCTGATATGGACACTGAGATTCGGGCGGCGCTGGATCGTCATTGGGCGGCCTCGGATGCGAACGACTTCGAGCAGGAGCATCGGATTTACCGGGAGGATGCGGTGCTCGACTATCCGCAGTCGGGCGAGCGCGTCAGGGGACGGCACAATATTCAGTCGTCGCGCGCCGCGCAGCCGAACCGCAAGCGCTTCACGGTGCGGCGGATAGTGGGCGCGGGCGACCTCTGGGTCAGTGAGTATGTGCTGACCTATGACGGGCGGCCGTCCTACACCGTGAGCATCATGGAGTTCCTCGACGGCAAGGTGGCGCGCGAAACCCAGTATTTCGGCGAACCGTTCGAACCGGGACCGTCGCGCGCTCAATGGGTGGAGCCCATGACCTGAACGGACACTGCTCCTTGAATTGCTCTAGATCAGGATGACGAATCGTTCGATCGTCGTCCTGATCTAATCCCTTATTCTAGCATGATCTTTTCCGAAAGCCGGTTCCCACTTTTCAGGATCGTGCTCTAATCCAGCGTCCGCCGGAAGCGCAGCAGCGCGGTGCCGGCAAACACGGCCACGAACACCACCAGCCAGCCGATCTCGGCCGCGATCGCATGGATGTCGGCGCCCTTGAGCATGACGGCGCGGGTGATGCGCAGGAAATGCGTCAGCGGGAAGATTTCGCCCAGCACCTGGGCCCAGGCCGGCATGCCCCGATAGGGGAACATGAAGCCCGAAAGCAGTATCGACGGCAGGAAGAAGAAGAAGGTCAGTTGCATCGCCTGCATCTGCGAGCGGGCCATGGTCGAGATGGTGTAGCCGAGCAGCACCAGGGACAGCACGAAGATGAGCACGGAGGAAAGCAGCAAGGTCAGGCTGCCGATGAACGGAACGCCGAACAGAAGCTTCGCCGCCACCAGCACCACCGTCATCTGCACCGCGCCGACGACGAGGAAGGGCAGGACCTTGCCCAGCATGATCTCGACCGGGCTGGACGGCATGGCCAGCAGGTTCTCCATCGTGCCCCGCTCGGTTTCGCGGGTCAGCGCCATGGCCGTCATCATCACCATGGTCATCTGCAGGATGACGCCGAGCAGGCCGGGCACGATGTTGTATTGCGAGACACCTTCGGGATTGTAGCGCTGGTGCACCACCACCTGGAGCTGTTGCTTGGCGGTCTCGGCGGCCGCCGCCTGCATGCCTTGAGCGCGCAGCAGCGCCTGGCTCGCCACCGTGCTCAGCGTGGAGATGGCGCCGCTCGCGGCGGAAGGGTCGGTCGCGTCGGCCTCGATCAGGATCTGTGGGCTGTCGCCGCGCTCGACGCGCCGGGCGAAGTCGGCCGGGATGGTGACGACGAAGGAGACGGCGCCCTTGGCCATCAGCGCCTCCGCCTCCTCGGCGCTTTGGGCCACATGGTCGAAACGGTAATAGCCGGTCATCTGCAGGGCGGAGACCATGGCGCGCGTGTACTGGTCGTTGCTCATCGCCACCAGCGCCGTCGGCAGGCTCTTGGGATCGCTGTTGATGGCAAAGCCGAACAGCACCAGCTGAATCAGCGGCACGCCGAGCATCATGGCGAAGGTGACGCGGTCGCGCCGCATCTGGATGAACTCCTTGATCAGCAGCGCGCCGAGCCTGGCGAAGGAGAAGAGCCCGGTCATGCCATATTGTCCTTCGAGCCGGACATGAACTGGATGAAGACGTCTTCCAGGCTGGTTTCGCCGGGCGTCACCGTGACCCCCTTGTGGTCCTTCTCGACATCGGCCAGCGCCTTTTCGAGAGCCGCCTTGTCAGAGCCGACGACATGCAGCGTGGCGCCGAACGGCGCCACCTGGTCGACGCCCGCGCGGCCCTGCAGCGCTTCCGCCACCCGGTCGAGCCTTGGCCCTTGCAGGACGAAGGTGGTCAGCCCGGCGTTCTTCACCACCTCGGCCACGGTGCCAGTGGCAAGCATCTTGCCGTAGGAGATGTAGCTGATGCGGTGACAGCGCTCGGCCTCGTCCATGTAGTGGGTGGAGACCAGCACGGTGAGCCCGCCGGCTGCCAGCCGGTGGATCTCGTCCCAGAACTCGCGCCGCGCCTTCGGGTCGACGCCGGCTGTCGGCTCGTCGAGCAGAAGCAGCTTCGGCTCGTGCATGATGCAGGCGGCCAAAGCCAGCCGCTGCTTCCAGCCGCCGGACAGCGTGCCGGCCAATTGGTTGCGGCGCGTGGTCAGGCCGAGCTCCTCCAGCGTCCGCACCACATATTGCTCGACCGGCTTCAGCCGGTAGAGCCGTGCCACGAATTCGAGGTTCTCGCCGATCGTGAGATCCTCGTAGAACGAGAATTTCTGCGTCATGTAGCCGACTTCGCGCTTGATCTTGAGGCTCTCGGCGCGGATGTCGAAGCCAAGCACGGTGCCCTCGCCCTCGTCGGGCGTCAGCAGCCCGCACATCATGCGGATCGTCGTCGTCTTGCCCGAGCCGTTCGGCCCGAGGAAGCCGACGATCTCGCCTTCGGCGACCGTCATCGTCACATGGTCGACGACGGTCTTGTCGCCGAAGCGCTTGACCAGGCCGCGAACGTCGATGGCGTTCATTGCCCGAGATCCGCCAGGTCGACATCGACGATCTGGCCGGGCTGCAGCGGACCGGCATTGCCCTCGGGCCGCGCCTCGACGAGATAGACCAGCTTCTGCCTGTTCTGCAGCGAATAGATCACCGGCGGAGTGAATTCCGGGTCCGGCGAGACATAGCTGACGCGGGCCTTGAGGTCGGCTCCGCAACCGTCGCAACGAACGTTGAGCACGGTGCCGACCTTGACCGAGGAGAAGGCCGCCTCGGGGATGAACACGCTGAGCTTGACCGCGCCGTCCGGCAGCATCGAGATGACCGGTGCCGTCGGCCCCGCGGTGTCGCCCGGATTGCGGATCACGTCGTCGACGCGGCCGGCCGAGGGAGCCGCCAGCACGCGCTTGGAGAGGCGCCACTGCTCCTGCCCCAGCGCCGACTGCGACTGCTTGACCTGGTTCTCCGCGGCCTTGATCGTCTCGGGCCGCGCGGGCAGGGCGCCGACGGCGAGGTTCGCCTCCGCCTGGCCGACCTGCGCGTTGGCGGTTTCCAGTGTCGCCGAGGCGGTGTCGTAGTCCGCCTGCGTGCCGGTGCCGTGCTTGTAGAGATCGCTGGCGCGGTCGTATTTGCGCTTGGCGTCCCCCGCCTGGGCCTTGGCCATGTCGACCGCCGCCTTGAGCACGTCGATCTCTTCCGGCCGTTTGCCCACCTTGAGGTCGGCAAGCTGCGCCTCGGCCTGCGCAAGAGCCGCCTGCGCCTGCGCTACCGCGATCCTGGCGTCGTCGTCCTCCAGCGTCGCCACCGGCTCGCCGGGCGTGACGCGGTCCCCGCGCTTGACGTTGACCGTCGCCACCTGCGCCACTTCGATCGGCGCCATCAGCACATACTCGCCCTCGACATAGCCGACGGCCAAAGGCGCCGCCGGCGCGCAGGCGCCGAACAGCTGGGCCGCGAGCGGTAGCGAACAGAGAAAACTCATGACTTGCCCTTCTTGCCGGCGCGCCCATCGCGCGACGCCAGCATTGCCCTGAGATTGTCGGTCGTGGCCGCCGCCACCCTGGCGGCCTCTTCATTGCCGATCTCGCGCCAGCCCATGCGGCGCATCACCGCCTCGCGGCCGATGCGGAAATAGATGACCTGGCCGATCATGGTGAAGACGGTGAGCTTGGTGGCTTCGCTCTCGGCCGGCTCGCCGGTGGCCTGTTCCCAGATCTGGCACAGCCGCCGGTGCGTCGGCTCGAACACGCCGGCATAGATGCGGTCGAGCGCCGCGGTCGGATGCGACAGCTCTCGAAGTACGAATTGTACGATCTCGCCCGCCTGCGGACTGGCCACGACGAAGCCCACCATCCGCTCCAGCGCCATGAAGAGCAGGGCCCGGGCCGCCTCCGGGTCCAACGGCGCGGCCGCCTGGGCGCCGCCGAGCGCCTGGCCGGCGACCGCCTGGATGGTAGCGACGATATGGTCGGCCGCGGCGGCGCGCAGGCCCTCCTTGCCGCCGAAATGATAGGCGATCGAACCGATATTGGCCTTGGCCTCCGCCGCGATCTCGCGCGTCGACGTGCCGTCGAAACCTTGCCGTCCGAACAGCTTGAGCGCCGCATGCACAAGCGCCGCGCGCGTTTGATCGGCGGTGGTGGCCTCGCGCTGCTGCCTTTTCGCGTTTGGTTGCCTGTGCATGTCGCAACTTTAATCAATCGATTGATTAAAGTCAAATTTGACCTTTGAGTCGGCTTGCCTTCTCGACCCCCACAGGCTTTAGTGCGCGGCCATGGGCAAGGAAGTCGAGCGTAAGTTCCTGGTCTCCAGCCCCGCCTGGCGCGACAGGGTCGAGGCGGAGATCCGCATTCGTCAGTTCTATGTCGCCGCCCAGCCCGGCCGCACGGTGCGCGTGCGCATCAGCGACGGGCGCTCCGCCAGGCTGACACTGAAGTTCGGCGAGAGGGCGCGCGAGCGCGACGAATTCGAATATTCCATCCCGCTTGCCGAGGCCGAGGAATTGATGGCGTTTGCCGTCGGACGTGTCATCGAGAAGACACGCCACCATGTTAGACACCGCGGCTATCTCTATGAAGTCGACGTATTCGGCGGAAAGCTCGCGGGATTGGTGATCGCCGAGCTGGAGACGCCGGAGGACGTATCTGACGAAATGCTGCCCGACTGGCTCGGTCGCGAGGTCACCGGCGAGTCGAGATTTTACAACGCGTCGCTGGCCCTCGGGGGGATTCCGGAGATCGCCGCATGAGCTTCCGCATCGATCCGCGCTTGCCGTTGACCGGCGAGGTCAGGCGCATATTGGCCGACGAGATCGGCAAGGCAATCGGCCATCTTGAGACGGCGCGCGAGAAGCCGGAGCAGGGACTGCACAAATGCCGTAAACGGCTGAAGAGCGTGCGCGCCTTGCTGCGCTTGGTTCGTTCCGGGGACGAACCGTTCTGCCAGACCGAAAACGAGTGCTACAAGCAGGTGTCGGCCTTGCTGGCCGGCCCGCGCGAGGCGACGGCGCTCATCGAGACCATCGACCGTCTGGCCGATGCCTTTCCCGAACAATCGGCCGGCGGCGGCCTCGATCCCGTGCGCGAGCGGCTGGTGCTGCGCCAGCATGAGCTCCATGCCGGTCCTGGCCTCGACGCCGCCATCAATGCGGCGATAGCGGCGTGCCAGGAGGGCCTGGAGCGCGTCGACCGGCTGGCGCTGCCCGATCAGCCGGAGCAGGCGGCCGACATCCTGGCCGAAGGCGCGCGCGCCACCTTGCGGCGGGCTAAGAAGGCGCTGGACAAGGCGGAGTCGCGTGGCGAGGACGAGGATTTTCACGACCTGCGCAAGGCGGCCAAGACGCATTCGATGCATCTGTCGCTGCTCGGCCGCCTGTGGCCGACGCCGATCAAGGCGCGCCGCAAGGCGGTCGACAAGCTTGGCGAACAGCTCGGCGAGTTGCACGACGTCTTCGTCATGCGCGCACTGCTCGATGCCGAAGGCGACCCGCTCGGTCCCGCCGACGAGACGAAGCTTCTGCGCAAGCTTTTGAAGCGTTCCGAAAAGAGCCTGGCCAAGGCATGCCTTGCCGCTGCCGCCGACCTGTTCGGCGATAGCCCCAAGCGCTCGGCCAAGCGGCTCGCCCGCAAGGCGCGCGACGATCTCGCCGGACCCCGGGAAGAAGCGAAAGCGGCCTGATCATGGCGCTCATGCTTCGTCGCGGGCGAGCCAGCGCGGAGGTGCAAGGTTTTCAGGAGCGGGTTTCGGCGGTTCGCATTCTTTCGGGGTGGGATATCCGGTTTCCACGCAGACGGTGTTTACGATTTTCCAGCCGATCGTTCCCACCCAGTCGTGGGATCGCAAGATGGCGATCGCCGTCTCAAGCTCAGCGGCGATCAACTCCTTTCGACCGGCGTGAAAATGCGCCAACGCCCGGAAGGCAGCATTCAGGCAGCGATTGAAGTCGTCGGTATCGTCGGCTTGGGCGAGGGCATTCAGCGCCTCCTCGTGGCGTCCCAATCGCGCCAGCGCCGCGCCCCGTGTCCCTTTCAGCGTATGGAGCTCCGGGGCCATGGCGACAGCCCTTTCCGTCTGGCGATCGAGGTAGGTGTTGTAACGAGAGGCCGATTGGATGGGCTGGGCGAATATCTTCATTGCGGTACGCTCGATGATGAGCAACTGCTCACTTCGGGACGCGGTGGAGGCCTCAACTTCCAGCGCTGCTATGTCTTCGTCCGTCAGGTCGGGCTTGGACAAATAGAAGATTATCCGATCGGACTGGCCGGTGGGCTGCCACAGCTGCTCATCCGGGCTCATATATGGCTGCAAGGCATTTAGATAGTTTTGCCGCAGCACGGCGTTCGGATCCTGATCTCTCCGGATGATCTTCCACAAGGCCAGCATATCGTTGGGCAGTCGCTGGCCATATGCCTTGACGTAATGCGGAAAGAGATTGCCTGAGATCACCATGATCTGGACCATAATGGCTGACACCAAGATGGGACTTGCGGGGGCTGACTCATCCGAGATTGCTGATGCGCCGACCAGGATTCTCAACCACACGACATCCATCACCGGCCCGGCGGCGATAAAAAGCAGGTTCGCCGACTTCGAATAGGACAATTGAGGAAACGTTCTCACCCAGCCGGACAGCGGGATCGTCCCGACACGGATCTCCATACCCAGCAGGCGCGTACGAAAGGCCGTTGGCCCCAAGCCGATACGAAGCTCTCTTATTTGCAGTTTTGCCAGATGCCCTGCGATGGCGTGCGAAAACTCGTGCAGGACCAGGCTGATCCAGGCGCTAATGAATAACGAGGCAAGTATCAGGAAGAGCAAGAGCAGGAGTCTTTCGCAGGGATCAGAAAGATCAGTGTCGGATACATTGGCGAAACATGGTCGGCGATACCAGCACATATCTGCCACCACTTGCTCATACGTTGCATGATTTCGACATGTCCCCTTTCTACCGCATCCGTCGGGCCGGCGCTGGCGCGGCTTCGTGGCGGTGATCCAGAACGGCTCCCGCGCAACGGCTATGCCGGCATACGTGGGTTACCGGTGTCCGCCCGCGCCAGCACACGCGGATGCGGACCGATCGGCATGCTCGCCGGAAACGGCGCCGCCCCGAAGGCAAGGTCCATTTATAGGCGGTGAGCTGGTTCTCCGGCGCGGTTTGCTGGTCGCGATGGGCCGCAGTCCCGCCCGCCAAACTATCCCATCCCTCCCAAACAATCCTGAGGTCTGCGCGCTTGGCTCCAGGATGACGAGGGAGAGGTCCGGCGCATTCACCGAGGCCTGCCTATACCCGCCAGCTTGTCCGGATTGCGCACGGTATAGACCGCGGCGATGCCGCCCTTCGCGTCGACGGCGAAGCTGAACGTCTGGACGACGGCGCCGGCGACCGTCACCACCAGGCCCGGCCTGCCATTGATGATTGCCGGCCAGATCACCGTATGGTCGGGGTCCGGGTTCTTGCGTGCCGCGCCGACGAGGAATTTCGCCACCCGGTCGCGGCCGGTCAGGATGTTCAGCGCCGCCGCCACCTTGCCGCCGCCATCGGCGATGAATTCCACGTCCTCGGCCAGGAGCCGCTTCAGCGGCTCGACGTCGCCGCTGGCCATGGCCTGCTCGAAGCCGGCGACGTAGCGGGCAATATCGGTCTCGCGCGCCGGAAAGCGCCGGTTGTCCTGCCTCAGCATCTTGCGCGCCCGCGACGCCATCTGCCGGCAGGCGGTGGGAGACCGCTTCAGCGTCTCGGCCACCTCCTCGAACGGCACGTCGTAGAGATCGTGCAGGAAAAGGGCGGCGCGCTCGAGCGGCGACAGGCGCTCCAGCGCCCGCATGACGCTGAACGAGATGTCGAGCGCCGCATCGCTGGTTTCCGGATCGACGCTGCCTGCCTGTTCCACAATCGGCTCGGGCAGCCAGGGCCCCACATAGGTCTCGCGCCGCTTCTGTGCCGAGCGCAGCCGGTCGAGGCTGAGATTGGTGACGATGCGTGACAACAGGCGCGGCGCGTCCTCGACGCTGTCGGCGCCGCAAAACCGCAGCCAGGCCTCCTGCACGATATCCTCGGCCTCGCTGACGGAGCCGAGATAGCGGTAGGCGAGCCGGATCAGCCGCTTGCGTTGGCCAAGATAGGCCTGCAGACGTTCGCCGTCGTCGGTCTGGTGGTGCTCAGGCAAATTCGGTCTCCGCGTGATGGTCCAGGCGGTTCTTCGCCGCCTCGGCCTTCAGCCATGCCAGCACAGGCTCGCAAGCGTTGCCGTAGCCGAGCCCGCGCTTGAATGTGGGATAGAGCTGGCCCGACACCACCGCGGCCGAGAGCCCGGCGATGCCCGCCTTGCCCCAGCGGCGCTCGCAGGCGTCGACAATGTCGAGCAGTTCCGGGTCGTTGTCGAGAACGGCGCGCGCGTAGCGCTCGGCGAGCACCATGTCGTCCGGCAGCGACTGTATGGCGCCGTCGAGCAGGGCTTCGATCGCCGCGAGCTCGACGCCTGCCTCCCGCGCCATCGTGATGACGAGCCTCAGGCAGGAACCGCAATCGGCGCGGCGGGCCGCCATGATCCTGGCGGCGAAATAGGGCGCCGCCGGCAGCGAGAAGCGCTCGTCGGTGAAGGGCGAGATCAGCGCCAGCTTCAAGGCGCCGAATTCGTCGGTATCGACCAGCTCGCGCATATAAAAGGTGTCGTAGCCGTAGCGGCTCTGGAATTTCCGTAGCTGTCGCTTGAGAAGCCGTTTGAACATCATGTCCTCGCTTTCGCGCCGCCGGGCACAAGGAAGATGGCCAGCGGCAGCAGGCCGGGCACGACGATCAGCAGGATGTCGCGCGCGGCGGCGGCGATGGTGGCGCCATGCGCCATCTCGATGAGATGATAGACCGCATGCCCGCCAAGGAAGATCGTGGCGGCGGCGACCAGCCGGCCGTCGTCCGGCCGCCGGCTTGCCATCAGCAACGCGGTGCCGGCGGCGAGGAAGGCGAGGCCGATGTCGCGGATGAAGTGGATGTTGGCTGGCCCGGTTTCCGGGACGCCTGGAACGGCCGAATACCAGATGTCGGGAACAGTCAGCATGACGAGGCCATTGGCCGCCTCGTAGAGGCCGATGATCGCAAGAAGAACGCGCATTGGTTTTCGCACCTCCTGTTGCCATGACGGAACAGCCGACCGGGATGTGACAGAGAGACGCGAAATTTTTTTCACCGCGCCAGTTGGGCTTGGACCGCCATATCGGCGGGGCTGCCATCTGTTTTCGTCGCCTGCTCCGGACTATCCGGCTGCATCCGTCATGTGAGCGAAGCCGTGAAGACATCCAGCCTGAACGGCGCCGTTTCCCCGATGATCCCGGTGCTCGTTTGCGCGCTGGCGATCTTCCTGCTGTCGGGCATGGACGCGGCGATGAAGTCCCTGGTCATCGCGGTCGGCGTCTACAACACGGTGTTGTGGCGCAGCATGGTCGCGACCGCGGTCGCGGGCGCGGCCTGGCTGGCGGGACCGCGTTCGAAACCGGCCCTTCCGGTGCTCGGTCTGCATGCGCTCCGCGCCGCCATTGTCGGCATCGTCCTGGTCTCGTTCTTCTGGGGGCTCGCCAGATTGCCGCTCGCCGAGGCGCTCGGGCTCAGCTTCGTCGCGCCGTTGTTTGCGCTTTTCCTCGCCGCATTGCTGTTGGGCGAGCGCATAGGGCGGCAGGCCATCTGGGCGTCGCTCGCCGGCATCGTGGGCGTCGCCATCATACTGGCCGGTCAGTTCGCGCAGGCGGGCCATTCGCAGGATGCGCTTTTGGGCACGATCGCGGTGCTCGTGTCGACGGTTTTCTATGGCTACAACCTGATCCTCGCCCGGCGACAGGCGCTGTTGGCCAAGCCGGTGGAGATCATGCTGTTCCAGAACATCTTCATCGGGATCATCCTTGGTTGCGCCGCGCCTTGGCTTGCGGTCGCGCTGCCGAGGGATCTTTGGCTTCCACTGGCCGGGGTGGCGATGCTGTCGCTCGCCGGCCAGTTCCTGATGAGCTGGTCCTACGCCCGCGCCGAAGCGCAATATCTGATCCCGACGGAATACTCGGCCTTCATCTGGGCGATCGCGTTTGGCTGGTTCTTCTTCGGCGAGGACGTCGCCTGGACGACGCTGGCGGGGGCCTGTCTCATCGTCGCCGGCTGCCTGATCGCCGCGCGCGCCAGCCCGAAACTTGCCGAGCCGATCGAAGCGGCAGTTTGAGGACGCATCCATTGGCCGGCCAATCCGGCCGCAACGGTCGGTTTCTTACGGACAACGCTCAGAGTAAGTTCGAAAACAGAGGCTTCGAGCGACTCAGCCTTGCGAATTCTGCGCCGCGGTGGCCTTGAGACGCACGCCCCTGCCGCCGCGCTCGCTGGCCTGGTTCTCACCGATCAGCTCCACGCCGACCTCGTCGAGCGCCTGGATGACCTTCATCAGCGTGTCGACCACGCCCCGGACGACGCCGTCGCTCGCTTCCATGCGCTGGATCGTCGGAAGCGAGACGCCGGCACGCTCTGCAAGGGTTTTCTGGTCGATGCCGGTCAACGCCCGCGCGGCGCGCATCTGTGCGGCAGTGATCATCGCCAGGACCTGTCTCTCAGTTTAGGAAAAGATGTATATTGTAAATATTACAATGTCTCAAGCATCATTTTATATGTTTCAGGCATGGGCTAGTCGGCATCAGCCACCATTTTGCGCCGCTGCAGCAGGCGCGCCGCAAGCCAGCACAGCATGGCCCAGGCGAAGCCCGCGCACCAGCCTGCAAGCACGTCGGACGGCCAGTGTACGCCAAGATAGACGCGGCTGATGCCGACCAGCACGGTGACCAGCACAGCGAGGCCAAGCACGAAAATCTTCGCCCTGCGATCCGGCAGGAAGCGCGCCGCGAGCGAGCCGAGCGTCAGATATGTCACGGCCGACAGCATGGCGTGCCCGCTTGGAAAGGACAGCGACGTCTCGGTGACGAGATGCGAGACGAGGTCGGGCCTCGGCCGGTCGACTTCGAGTTTGAGCAGGCTGGAAAGCACCTGCCCGCCGGCTATGGCGGCAAATACGAACAGCGCCGTCCCCGGCCTGCGGATCAGCAGCAGGTAGATGATCGTCGCCGCCGTGATGAGCACCAGCACGGCGGAACTGCCGAGCGCGGTGATGTCGCGCACCGCGCCCTGCAGCCAAGGCGGGCCGATGGGACTGTCCGGTTGCCCGGCATGGCGGAAGGCAAGCAGGATCTCGGTGTCGAAGGCATGCGGCGTCGAGGCCCGCGCCACCTCCATCAGTTCTTCGAAGCCCCACAGACAGCCGGCGATGACCAGCCCGGCCAGGAGCAGGGGGAATTCGACCTTGGCAAGCAGTGCGCCGACGGGTGGCTTCATCAAAGACCCAAGGGGTTAGAGCCTCTGCATATAGGGCCCGAGCGTGATCAGCGCGACGGCGGCGATCGCCAGCACCACGCCGGTCGCCTGGAGCGCGTTGAGCCGCTCGCCGAAGAAGGCAAGCGCCACGATATTGACCGAGACGAGCTGGATCACCGCCGACAGGCTGAACGACACCGACATGCCGAACTCGCGCACGAGCCTCAGCATGATCAGATTGCCGGCTGTGTAGAGCGCCAATGTCAGCAACAGCCTGGTCGAGCTGGGTGCCATCCCCCATTGCTTGGCCGCCATCGCCGCCAGCAGGAACATCACCGTCGAAATGCCGAGCTGCGCCAGTCCCCAGAAACTCACCTTGCCGTCCCCTTTTCGAAGCGCCGTCGCCACGCCGGCCGCAGCCCTTGTTTCCGAAGCACGCGAAGCCGTCAAGCCGATCGCGGCCGACCGTCCGTGCTGGCAAGGGATCGAAGCCGATGTGGCAGAAACCGCTGCCACGAGCCCGGCAAAACAGGTGCCGGGCGTCGATCACGTCGATGTCACGAAAATGTGATCGGCACGCTTTAGGGGTCGGGAGGTCAAAACTCCAGCCATCTCAAGAAGCCAGAGGAACAGCTATGACCGTCACCCCTGAGACCCGCTTCCGCACCAGCCAGCTCGAGGAAAATGACGGCCCGCCCGTCAACCCGACCGACAACCGCACCATGGGCGAGATCATCGCCGCGCGTTTCTCGCGCCGCGGCTTTCTCATGGGTTCGCTGGCCGTCTCGGCCATCGCCGCCACCGTCAGCCCGCTGGCGCTGGTCGCCGCCGACGAGGCGCGCGCCGCCGAGGGTTCGGCCTTCAAGTTCGACGAGCTCGAGGCCGGCATCGACGACAAGCACCATGTCGCGCCGGGCTATGACGCCGACGTGCTGCTGCGCTGGGGCGATCCGCTGTTTCCCGATTCGCCGGAATTCGATCCGGCAAGACAGTCGGCCGAGGCCCAGGCCAGGCAGTTCGGCTACAACAACGACTATGTCGGCTATATCCCGATCGACGGTTCGGCCGAGCATGGCCTGCTGGTCGTCAACCACGAATACACCAATCCGCATCTGATGTTCCCGGGCATCGTTTCGATCGTCGAGAAGGACGGCAAGAAGGCCGCAGAGGTGGCGCCGCTGTCGAAGGAGCAGGTCGATGTCGAGATGGCGGCCCATGGCGGCACCATCGTCGAGATCCGCAAGCAAGGCGGCAAATGGCAGGTGGTGCGCGACGGCAAGCTCAACCGCCGCATCACCTCCAACACCGAGATGGCGCTGTCCGGCCCCGTCGCCGGCCATGATCGCGTCAAGACCAATGCCGATCCGTCCGGCGCCAAGGTCATCGGCACCGTCAACAATTGCGCCGGCGGCGTCACGCCGTGGGGCACCTATGTGATGGCCGAGGAAAACATCCACGGCTATTTCTCGGGCGAATTGCCGGAAGGCCACAGGGAAACCGCCAACTACAAGCGGCTCGGCATTCCGGAAGGCGCTTATGAATGGGGCGCGCACTACGACCGCTTCGATCTCGCCAGGGAGCCGAACGAGCCGAACCGTTTTGGCTGGATCGTCGAGGTCGACGTCAACGATCCGAATTCGGTGCCGAGGAAGCGCACCGCGATGGGCCGCTTCAAGCATGAGGGCGCCGAATCGATCGTCGCCAGGGATGGCCGCGTCGTCTTCTATCTCGGCGACGACGAGCGCTTCGACTATGTCTACAAGTTCGTCACCGCCGGGAAGTTCAACCCGAACGAGCGCGCCGCCAACATGGACCTGCTCGACGACGGCACGCTTTTCGTCGCCAGGTTCGCCGAGGACGGTTCGGTCGAATGGATGCCGATCATGTTCGGCCAAGGCCCGCTGACGGCGGAGAACGGCTTTGCGTCCCAGGCCGACGTGCTGATCGAGACGCGGCGCGCCGCCGACCTGCTCGGCGCCACCAAGATGGACCGGCCCGAAGACATCCAGCCCAATGCCGGCAACGGCAAGGTCTATGTCATGCTGACCAACAATTCCAAGCGCAAGGCAGAGCAGGTCGACGCCGCCAATCCGCGCGCCAACAATGCTTTCGGCCACATCATCGAGATCGTCGAGGATGGTGGCGATTTCGCCGCCGCCAAGGGCAAGTGGGAAGTGCTGCTGAAATGCGGCGATCCTTCCGTCGCCGATGTCGGCGCCACCTTCTCGACCGCGACCACCGCCCATGGCTGGTTCGGCATGCCGGACAATTGCGCGGTCGATTCCGCCGGGCGCCTGTGGGTCGCGACCGACGGCCAGGGTCCGAAGGCCACCGGCCGCACCGACGGCCTCTGGGCCGTCGACACCGAAGGCGCGGCGCGGGCTACCTCGAAGCTGTTCTTCCGCGTGCCGATCGGCGCCGAAATGTGCGGCCCGCTCTTCGCGCCGGACGACCAGACCGCTTTCGTCGCCGTGCAGCATCCGGGCGATGGCGGCGAGGATTGGGAAGGCTTTGGCCGTCCTTCGTACTACGAGGATCCGTCGACCCGCTGGCCGGACTTCAAGCCGGACATGCCGGTGCGCCCCGCTGTCGTCGCCATAACGAAGCAGGGCGGCGGCAAGATCGCGGTGTAACGGACAGGGAGCCTGCGGCAAGGCACCGTCGCCGACGTTGGAGATCGGCCGTGGCCTCCCCGACGTTCGTTATTCCAGGGCGAAGCGGGAGCGTTGCGTCGCTGCGCGCCTCGCTTCGCCCGCGGAGCGGCCGAGGGCGCTGCTTATCCGGCGCGCTGAACCATGGCCATGTTCATCCTGCTTCTCAGGCGGAAGCCGATCGACTCGTATAGTCTGACCGCCGCCGCATTGCTCTCATAGGCATGGAGGTATGGAAGCTCGCCGCGTGCCGCGATCTGGCCTGCCACGAAAAGCGACAGCAGCCGGGCGAGGCCGCCGCCGCGAAAGTCCGGATGCGTGCACACGCCGCTGAGTTCCGAGTATCCGGGCTGCTTCATCCGCTCGCCGGCCATCGCGGCCAGCCTGCCGTCGATCCTGATGCCCCAGAAATCGCCCAGGCTCAGCGCCTCCAGCGTGAAGGGGCCGGGCTTGGTGAGCGATGCGAGCGCCAGCATTTCCTCGGCATCGTCTTTCGTCAGCCGCCGGATGCGACCGTCGGACGCTGCCGGCGTCGGCTGTTCGGCAACCATCTGCACCAGCGGCGCCGACGAGATCACGGAGATCTCCGCCGGCAAAACGATGTCGTCCGCCTGGACAAGGACCGCGCTCCCGCGCGACGGCAAAAGCCTGGCCAGCGCCCGCAGGCTGTCAGCATCGTCTTCGGCGGTGGCGGCGAAAGGGACAATTGACGGGCGATACCGCCTGGCGAGGCGGTCGCCCTCCGCGAAGGCCTCATGCCGCGTCCGCAGCGCGCTCCATACGGGGCGGTCGAGCACATGTGTCATGACGTGGCCGCCTGGGTGTTCTCGGCGCGGCGATCGAGCGGCGTCGCGGCCAGGCGATCCTCGATAGACGCGAGCTGGTCGAGCAACGGGCCGGAAAGATCCGCGCAGAGGCCAGCGACGGCGTTCTCGATGCTCGGCCATACATCCCGCTTCGCTTGCTCGACCAGCCGCCGGCCGCTGCGGCTCAACGACACGATCCTGCGCCGCTGGTCGTCATCGGATGGACTGACCTCGACCAGTCCCAGTTCCGCAAGCAGCGCCACGCTGCGCGTCACGCCCGGCTGCGCTACGCCGATGGATTGCGCCAGCGCGCCGACCGGCAGCGGGCCAAGCCTGTCGAGCGCGGCGAGCAGCGGGTACTGGCTGGACTGGATACGTGTGTCGAGGCGGTCGAGCACGCGCTGCGTGTCCGCCTGCAACTGCTCGCCCAGGCGCTTCATGCGGCTGCCAAGGCAAAGAAAACCGAAGGATCGAAGAATGTCTTCCATGGCTCGTCCGTTCATTATCCATAACTTGATATATAACATTGCATGGAAAATCAAGCAGGCGCCAGGGAGAATGTTCTGGCCGATAGCGGGCGCTTTCGGACATTTGCCCTTCATTCGCCGCCAATTGCATCCTATATCGCAGGCGCGGCGTGACCGGATCGGTCGCGTTGGCGATTCGGGGCCTCCACGGCGGTCACGCCAGGCCGCGGGTCTCCCATCCATCGGCACGCGGAGCTCATGGCGCCCCTGCGCATCTATTTCGACAAGCTTCTCGACGCCGTGGCACCCAAGGTTCCGCGGCGAGAACTGACGGACGGCGAGCGCCTGGCGCTGGTGCGGCGCCACGGCGATTTCTCGCTGGCCTATTCCACGGCCGTGCAGAAGAAACTGTCCTATTTCAGCGACGGCGATGGCTATATCGCCTTCGGCACCAAGATGAGCCGGCATTTCGCGCTCGGCGATCCGGTGGCCGATCCGGCCGCCCGTCCGGCCTATATCAAGCGCTTCGTCGAAGCCGCCGGCGGTGCCTGGTTCGTCCAGATCGGCGCCGACACGGCCAGGGTGCTCGCCGGCCTCGGCTATCAGGTCAATCGCCTCGGCATCGACACCAGGTTGCTCCTGCCGGCACATGATTTTTCAGGCAAGCGCAACGAGACCGTGCGCTATTCCGAACGCTGGCTGACGAAGAAGGGGTTTACCCTCGCCGAGGACAGGGGCGACAGGCAGCAGGAGGAGATCGCTCAGCTCTCCGCCGACTGGCGCAAGGAGCGCATCATCAAGCGCTGGGAGATGGGTTTCCTCAACCGTCGCTTTTCCGAAGAGCTCGGCGCCGACATGCGCCGCTTCATTCTGCACGGCCCGGACGGCCGGCTTCTCGCCATTCTCGATTTCGACCCGCTGTTCCGCGACGGCAAGATCATCGGCTACACCACCTCCTTCAAGCGCAAGCAGGTCGACGCCACCCCGCATGCCGAGGTGGGGCTGACCAAGTTCGCCGTCGACCGCTTTCGCGAGGAAGGTCTCTCCGAGGTGACGCTCGGCCTCTCGCCGCTGCTCGATATCGAGCCCAGCGGCTTTGCCGAATCGAACTTCTGGCGGGGCGCCTTCCAGCGCGCCTACAACTCCCCCTGGGTCAACCGCTCGCGCTTCAACCTGCAGGGCCAGGCGGCCTTCAAGCGCCGCTTCCATGGCGTCGAGGAGCCGACCTATGTCGCGTTCCGCAAAGGAACCTTCGTGGAAATGCTGGGGCTGTTGCGCCTGCTGAAGGCGATTTAGAGCAGGCTGCCCACCGGCCACGGCGTTCAAGCATCGCAGACTTTGGTAATTGGCCGAGAGCTTGCAGCTTCGTCATCCTAGGGCGGAGCAGCCGCGAATCGGCGTCGCAGAGCCCCTGGGATCCATGCCGTTACATTGATCGAAGAGCGCAGCGGAGCAGAACTTGCACCGTCGCAACGCCTCAAAGCCACGGCATGGATTCCATGGTCTGCGCGCGTCGCTCCGCTCCTTGCTCCGCCATAGAATGACGACGGGACTGGCCTCGTGGCTAATTTTCTAAGCCTTGCGGACGCTCAGTGCGGTACAGCGAAGGTCAGTTCCGCAGCCGATAGCCTGTCTTGAAGATCCAGGCCACGATCGCGATGCAGACCGCCAAAAACACCAGCGTCATGCCGAGGCTGACGCCGACCGAGACATCGGCCTTGCCGTAGAAACTCCAGCGGAAGCCGCTGATCAGGTAGACGACCGGGTTGAACAGCGTGATCGTCTTCCAGATGCCCGGCAGCATATGGATCGAATAGAAGCTGCCGCCGAGGAAGGTGAGCGGCGTGACGATCAGGAGCGGCACAAGCTGGAGCTGCTCGAAGGTTTTTGCCCAGATGCCGATGATGAAGCCGAACAGGCTGAAGGTCACCGCCGTCAGCACCAGGAAGGCGATCATCCAGAACGGATGCTCGATCCTGAGCGGCACGAAAAGTGCGGCGGTGCCCAGGATGATCAGGCCGAGCATGATCGACTTGGTCGCCGCGCCCCCGACATAGGCGATGATGATCTCCAGGTAGGACACCGGCGCCGACAGGAGCTCGTAGATCGAGCCGACGAATTTCGGGAAGTAGATGGCGAAGGAGGCGTTGGAGATCGACTGCGTCAGCAGCGACAGCATCATCAGGCCGGGCACGATGAAGGCGCCGTAGGCGATGCCGTCGATCTCGTTGATGCGCGAGCCGATCGCCGAGCCGAAGACGACGAAATAGAGCGATGTCGAGATGACCGGCGAGATGATGCTCTGCAGCACGGTGCGGAAGGCCCGCGCCATCTCCACCCGGTAGATCGCCCATACAGCTCGAAAATTAGGGGCCGCGCGCAGGCTCATGGCTCTTGCCTCAGAAGATTGACGAAGATCTCCTCGAGCGAGCTGTTCTTGGTGTCGAGGTCGCGGAACTGGATGCCGGCCGCCTCGAGGTCGCGGATCAGCGAGGCGACGCCCGGCCGGTCGCTCTGGTTGTCATAGGTGTAGGTGATCTCGCTGCCGTCGGCGGACAGCTCCAGCGCGTAGTGCGACAGCCCCTCCGGCATGGCGGCAAGCGGCGCGCGCAGCTCCAGCTTCATCTGCTTGCGGCCGAGCTTGCGCATCAGCTCGGCCTTGCCCTCGACCAGGATGATCTCGCCCTTGTTGATGACGCCGACGCGGTCGGCCATCGCCTCGGCTTCCTCGATGTAATGGGTGGTGAGGATGATGGTGACGCCGTCCTCGCGCAGGCGCCGCACCATCGCCCACATGTCCTGGCGCAGTTCGACGTCGACGCCGGCCGTCGGCTCGTCGAGGAACAAAACGCGCGGCTCATGCGACAGTGCCTTGGCGATCATCAGCCGGCGCTTCATGCCGCCGGACAGCGTGATCGCCTTGGAATCCTTCTTGTCCCACAGCGAGAGATCGCGCAGCACCTTCTCGACGAAAGCAGGGTTGGCCGGCTTGCCGAACAGGCCGCGGCTGTAGTTGACGGTGCGCCAGACGCTTTCGAAGGCGTCGATGGTCAGTTCCTGCGGCACCAGCCCGATCAGGCTGCGCGCGGCGCGGTAATCCTTGCCGATGTCGTGGCCGTCCACCGTGACAGTGCCCGACGAGCGGTTGACGATACCGCAGACGATCGAGATCAGGGTCGTCTTGCCGGCGCCGTTGGGTCCGAGCAGCGCGAAGATCTCGCCGCGCTCGATGTCGAGATTGATTTCCTTCAGCGCCTTGAAGCCGGTGGCATAGGTTTTCGTGACACCGGAGATCGAGATGATGGATGACATGCTGAAATACGGCCGGCTGGAAAAGGTGACTTGATATAGGTCACGTGCCGCCCGGCGCAACGGTAAATCGACGCCGCTCCTGACAACTCTGGACAGTGACAGGTTCTTTCTCCCCGTTCACGGGGAGAAATGCCCGGCAGGGCAATGAGGGGCAGCGCTGACCTGGCAGGCAGAGCGATAGTGACGCCCTAAACAAACGCCTCTCATCCGTCCTTCGGACACCTTCTCCCCGTGGAACGGGGAGAAGGCTCAACCCTGCGCCGTCCAGAACGCGATCTCCTGGGCCTTGGTCCTGAGTTCGGTCTTCAGCCATTGATCGTCGTCGTCGAGATAGCTCCAGGGCGTCTTGCCCTCGGCCCGCATCTCGCGGATGTAGGAGCGGTAGCGGTAGTGGCTGTAGACCGACATCGCATAGGTGGCGTAGGCGGCGGTAAGCTTGCCGTGGCCGCGGATGATCACCAGGTTCTCGTCATTCTGCTTGCTCGCCGGCGCCGAGAAATTGTGGCTGCCGGTAACCACCACGCAGTCGTCCGAGTGCGGGTCGGTCACCAGGATCTTCGAGTGCACGATGGCGTGGCCGATCTGCGACAGGAAGGTGCGCCGGTTGACCTCGGCGATCCACGGCCCGAGCGGCGCGTCGAGGCCCTGCGGCTGCGCCACCGCGTAGCGGTCGGGCGTGAAGCTGCGGTCGCTGCTCACCAGGTTGATGTCGAGGAAATCCTGCTCGGTGCCGCCCTCGTCCGCGCTCAGCGTCGAGACCACGCCCCGCACATACATGCCTTTCTCCCTGACCCGTTGTGCGGCCAGCGTGTGCAGCCCCTGCTTGCCCGGCGTGAACATCAAGAACAGCACCGCCTGCTTGGCCGAGCTGATGACGTCGCGCAGCGCTTCCATGTCGGCGCCGTCCGAGGTGCGGGTGAACCACACGGTCGTCTTGGCGCCGCCCACCGTGAAGGTTTTGGGCGCGTTGTCGTCCGCCATCAGCGCCGGCGTGAAATTGGCCGGGTCGGTGGTCGGCGGCGAAGCATCCTTGAGCAGGTCCCAATGCTGGCGGTAGTGCGCCGCGACCGCCGCGTCCTCGATCAGCAGGCCGTTGTTGACCTGCGTGCACAGGCCCGTGGTGCTCCAGTTGGTGCTGCCCGTCCACACCATCTTCGGCTCGCCGCCTTCCGACACGACGACGAACTTGTTGTGGCCGAGGCCCTTCGATTTCAGCATCCGGTCGATGGTTGGAATGCCGTGGTCGTTGAGGTTCTTGCGCGCCGCCTTGTTGCCGTCCCCCTTTTTGTCGGAGCCGTTGGCGAGGATGAGATTGAGCCGCGGCCCGAGCCCGATCAGCGCCGTCTCCAGCGTCGCGTCGGCAAGCTCGTAGAGCGCGGCATGCAATTCGTCGCCGGCAACCTGCGTCAGCCCGATCATGCGCAGGCCGAGATCGCCTTCGAGGAAGGCGCGGAATTTTGCGTCGCCATTGGTCTGCAGGCTCTTCTTGAAAGCCGCGGGCGTCAGCTTGTTCTTGGCCATGTAGCGGGCGACGAATTGCGACAGCACCAGCCCGCGGTTGAAGTAGCAGGAAAAGCCGCCGCCGGCGTCGGTGGCAAGCGTGTGCCAGTCCGTCCAGTCGCTCGACGCGCCCTTGGTCAGCGGCTTGCCGGGGCCGGCACTCATCATCGCCGTCACCCGGTAGCGCACCACATTGCCGACATCGGCCGCATGGTCGGTCCAGTTGAAGCGCTGGAACGGCCAGACGTCCGACGGCCTGTGGTCGCCGGATTTCGGCTTGTCCTTGGGAAAGCCGACCCGGTTCTCCACCGGTTCGATCTTCTCGGTCGCGCCGGCCTTGCGGCCGCGCTCCAGAAGGAAGCCCCGGCATCCGGCGATGAAGTCGCTGGGCGCCCAGGCGACGAAGGCGTCGTCGCCATTGGTGTAGACGGAAACCTTGATGTCGACGGCCATCTGTCGTTCCTCCCCGATGCGGCGCCGACGTGTCCGGCCCCATGAATGCAGTCAACAAAATGAACGCGGCGGCCAGCAACCGGCGCCGGAAGCAGGGCTTCGGATCAGTTGAAACAGAATATCGAAAGGGTGGCGGCGGTGATTATGTGGCGGCAGAAGATCGGATGTCAATGTTTTGCAGCATCAAGTATAATTCTATGAATTTCTTCACACTGCATCTTCTTCGCCAGCAAAACAAAGGGCGGATGGTTTTGCGAACCATCCGCCCGAACTTCCAACTTCGTCATTCCAGGGCGGAGCAGCCACGAAGCGGCGTCGCGGAGACCCTGGAATCCATGCCGTGACCTGAACAGTGGAATGCCGCGGAGCAGAATTCTGCACCGTTGCGGCGCGTCGAAGTCACGGCATGGATCCTCGGGTCTGCGCGCGTCGCTTCGCTCCTTGCTCCGCCCGTGGACGACGACTGGGTCGGCGTTTCGGCCAATCGCCAAGGCATGCCGCCTGCCGACGCAGACATGCCTGGCGGTCCATCAGGAAACCAGCCGACCTGCGTCAGCTCTTGCTGGAGGCCAGCACCAGCACCGGCTTCTCGCTGTAGAGCTTGGGGAACAGCGACTTCAGGTTCTCGATCTTCGGCAGGTCGTTGTAGACGATATAGGGATAGGTCGGGTTCAGCGTCAGGAAGTCCTGATGGTAGTCCTCGGCCGGGTAGAAGGTCTTGCCGGTTTCGAGCGTCGTGACGATCGGCTTGGGGAACACCTTGGCCTTGTCGAGCTGGGCGATGTAGCTCTCGGCAAGCTTCTTCTGCTCCTCATTCTCGGCGAAGATCGTCGAGCGGTACTGCGTGCCCTGGTCCGGTCCCTGGTAATTGAGCTCGGTCGGATTGTGCGCGACCGAGAAATAGACCTGCATGAGCTGGCCATAGGTGACCTTCGACGGATCGTAGGTGACCTCGACGGACTCGGCGTGCCCGGTGCGGCCGGTGCCGACGGTCTCGTAGACCGCGTTTTCCGCGCTGCCGCCGGTATAGCCCGACACCGCCTTCCTGACGCCCTTGACGTGCTGGAACACGCCCTGCACGCCCCAGAAGCAGCCGCCGGCGAAAATCGCCTTCTCGGTGCCGCCTGCCGCCTTTTCGTCCATCGCCGGCGGCGGGATCGCCACCGCGTCCTCGGCCGAGCGGGCCGGGCTCTGCCAGAGCACGGCCGCCACCGCACTGAGCACGAGCGCCGCAAGCGCGCCTTTGGCAAGGAACGGCCGCGCGGCTTTCTTTTCAATGCCGGTCATGTTGGGTCTCCTTGTTGTTGGTCCAATATATACGATGCAGGCCGCCAAGAGGTTTTCACTTTGACGTGCGGCGGCAGGTCACCGCCCATGCGATTGTCAGCCCCGCCGGAGAGAGGCTGAGACCATTCACTGGGCCGTCGCGTCGGCCGGCTTCATGGCGTCCGTCTGGGGCTTCATGGCACCCGCAGGCTTCATCGCGCCCGTTGCCGGCTTCATCGCCTGGGTGCTCATCGGATCGGGCTTCATGGCGCCGGCTGGCTTCATGGCGTCCGTCGCCATCGCATTGGCGGGCTTCATGGCATTGGTCGTGTCGTCGGCGCGGGCGCCGGCCACGAAGACCGAAGCGGACAGCGCGAGGGCGAGCGCCGGCAATGTGAGGAACTTGGTCATGGATGGTCTCCTAGCGATGTGGCGCGCGCGATTGCGGGCCTGATGATGCGTTGCCGCGTCCGCGGCCCCGCGCGAAATGAGGATGATTATTCCGTGGCCGCGGCCAGGATCGGACCGCCGCCTGGCGCCTGCACCAGCACGGCGGTGCTCAGGCCCCCGTTGGCAGCCGGCAGCGGCAGCGTCTTTGCTTCGCCGCTCCAACTGCCGAGCTTCGTGAGCGCATGCACGACATTGGCATGCGGCAGCGTGCGTCCGGTGTTCTCGCCGCGCGCCACCGGCACCTCGACGACGCCTCTTGTGTAGCGCACCAGCCAGATGTCGGCGCCGCCGCCTGGCGCCTTGCCGGCGCCGATGCTGAGCTTGCCCTGCCCAAGCGAAAGATCCGGACCCTGCGCGCGTCCGCCCTTGTCGATCAGGCTCTGGGCGATCAGCTTCTGGATCTCGCCGGGCGCCGCGCCGACGGCGTCGTGGCTGCCGTTCACCACCACCTGCGGGGTGAAGGGTCCGTCATGGCCGAGCGGCGGCTCGTAGGTCACCTGGCGGTCGGTGAATTCCTTGCGCCCGAAAGTGTCCTTCCAGCCGAGATAATCCCAGTAGGTGACGTTGAACGACAGCGCCAGCACGCCCGGCTGGTCCTTGACCTTGATCAGATTGGCGTTGGCCGGCGGGCAGGACGAGCAGCCCTGGCTGGTGAACAGCTCGACCACGGTGAGCGGCCGCGCCGAGGCAACGCCCATGGTCGCGGCGAGCATCGCGGCGGCGAGCAGGCCGATCCTTGTCTTCAATCCGGTCATGGGAAGCAGTCTCCGCTGTGGGGTCATGCTCCCGTTTCGCGGTGGCGGAGGGCTTCGTTACAGCTTCACCGGTTTGTGATGAGGCACTCTCCTCCCTCGAGGGGGAGATGGCCGGCAGGCCAGCCCGGCGCGTGGAGCGCCGACGCCCGCCCTGCTCGCCGCAAGGGAGGTCGTGCCGGCTGAGGCGACCCCTTCTGTCGCCTTCGGCGACATCTCCCCCTCGAGGGCGGAGATCGGCCCCTACTGCGTCAGCACCGTCTCCGACGGGCGCTGGTTGTAGTCGCATTTGCCCTGCACGGTGTAGAAGAAGTCGGCGTCGGTGACCGGTTCCGGCACGGCCGAGCCGCCGTCTTCCCAGGCCTGGTAGCCGGTCTGGCCGCAAGGCACGGCGGTGAAGATGTCGACCGTCTGCCCTGTCGCCACCTCCGGCATGTTGGCCGAGCTGGTGCCGATGAAGAGCCGGTTCGAGGTGGTCGGGTCGTTGGACTTGAGCACCTTCGGATTGCCCGAGGGAACGTCCATCTCCAGATAGAGCTGATCCATCTGGCTGACGTCGATCACCGCGCCCGCGCCATTGGCGGGATAGAACGTATCGGCGCAGGAATAGGTCGTGCCGTACTGGTCGGTCTGGATGACCGATCCGGCCGGCAGGTTCTTCTGCAGGCTCTTCAGCGTGCCGGTGGTGCACACTTGCTTCTGCACCGTGGTGGAGGTCGATCCGTTGACGGTGTTCACGGTGGTGGTGCCGTAGCCTTTCGGGTCGCCATAGCCATTATAGGTGTAGCCGATCGTCATCAGCTTCTGGGCGGTGGTGTCGCCGAACTTGGTGCCCCACAGGATCATGGTCTTTGCCCAGTAGCCCGACACCTTCGTCACCCTGAAGGTGGTCTGCACCAGCGCCGGCGTCTTGCGCACCGAGGAGCTGACGCCGACCTGCACCGTGTTGATGCGGGCGACCTGCATGAAGCTGGTCGGCATCGGATAGCTTGCCGTGGCGCTGAAGGTCGCCGTGCCGGTGGCGTCGACATTGACGCTGGCCAGCGTCGCCGTGCCCTGCCCGGCATTGGCCGCATAGGCCTGCTGCAGCGCCGCCTGGCGGTCGGCCAGCGCCGTCGTCGTCGGCATCGTGGTGATCGACAGGATCGCCGCGTCGAGCGCGTTCTGCATGTCGCCTCGCGTCGTCACCGCCGAGGTGTAGTCGACGGAAAAGCCGATCGCCGCCACGATCGGGATCGTCAGCAGCACCATCATGGGCATTATGGAGCCGTCGCGGCGCGCGGCAAATCGCATCGCCGCCCCGGCAAGCCGGAACCTTCGGGCAGAACTGGGCATTCTCAGGCCTTCGTCGTCGCGGCAATGAGCCGGTTTACCATCCGGGCGCGGAGGATGCCCTAAAGCGGTGCATGAATGTTTAAGCGCCCTTGAATGTTTCGTGAGCGCCGCGTGATCAGGCGGCGCCCTTATCTTCTCCCCTTGCGGGAGAAGGGGAGAACGCCCCGCCGCTTGCCCCTCAACCCCGCCCCTGCTAAAGCGCGCCGCATGACGACGCCGCTCGACCACATCCGCAATTTCTCCATCGTCGCCCATATCGACCATGGCAAATCCACGCTTGCCGACCGGCTGATCCAGCTCACCGGCGCGCTGGAGGAGCGCGACATGAAGGAGCAGGTGCTGGACTCGATGGATATCGAGCGCGAGCGCGGCATCACCATCAAGGCCCAGACCGTCCGGCTCAACTACCGCGCCAGGAACGGCGAGGACTATGTGCTGAACCTGATCGACACCCCCGGCCATGTCGACTTCGCCTATGAGGTGTCGCGCTCGCTCGCCGCCTGCGAGGGTTCGCTGCTGGTGGTCGACGCCTCGCAGGGCGTCGAGGCGCAGACGCTCGCCAATGTCTACCAGGCCATCGACAACAACCACGAGATCGTCGTGGTGCTGAACAAGGTCGACCTGCCGGCGGCCGAGCCCGAGCGCATCCGCGAGCAGGTGGAGGAGGTGATCGGCATCGACGCCTCCAACGCCGTCATGATCTCGGCCAAGACCGGCCTTGGCGTGCCGGACGTGCTGGAGGCGATCGTCCACCAGTTGCCGCCGCCGCGCGAGGGCGACATCGCGGCGCCCCTGAAGGCAATGCTGGTCGATAGCTGGTACGACGCCTATCTCGGCGTCATCGTTCTGGTGCGCATCATCGACGGCGTGCTGAAGAAGGGCCAGACTATCCGCATGATGGGCACGGGCGCGAAATACCTCGTCGAGAGGACGGGCGTGTTCAAGCCGGCCCGCGTCAATGTCGACGAGCTCGGCCCCGGCGAGTTCGGCTTCTTCACCGGCTCGATCAAGGAAGTGGCCGACACCCGCGTCGGCGACACCATCACCGAGGACCGCCGCCCGACGCAGAAGGCCCTGCCGGGCTTCAAGCCGGCCCAGCCGGTGGTGTTCTGCGGCCTGTTCCCGGTCGACGCCGCCGATTTCGAGGATCTGCGCGCCGCCGTCGGCAAGCTGCGCCTCAACGACGCCAGCTTCTCCTTCGAGATGGAAACCTCCGCCGCGCTCGGTTTCGGCTTCCGCTGCGGCTTCCTCGGCCTGCTGCACCTGGAGATCATCCAGGAGCGGCTGGAGCGCGAGTTCAACCTCGACCTCATCGCTACGGCGCCGTCGGTCGTCTACCGCATGAACCTCATCGACGGCACCGTGAAGGAACTGCACAACCCGGCCGACATGCCGGACGTGATGAAGATCGCCTCGATCGAGGAGCCGTGGATCCGCGCCACGATCCTGACGCCCGACGACTATCTCGGCGGCATCCTGAAGCTCTGCCAGGACAGGCGCGGCATCCAGGCCGATCTCTCCTATGTCGGCAAGCGCGCCATGCTGACCTACGATTTGCCGCTCAACGAGGTGGTGTTCGACTTCTACGACCGGCTGAAGTCGATCTCCAAGGGCTACGCCTCCTTCGACTATCACCTCACCGACTATCGCGAGGGCGACCTGGTGAAGATGTCGATCCTGGTCAATGACGAACCAGTCGACGCCCTATCCATGCTGGTGCACCGCTCGGCGGCGGAAAAGCGCGGCCGCCAGATGTGCGAGAAGCTGAAGGAGCTGATCCCGCAGCACCTCTTCAAGATCCCGATCCAGGCCGCCATCGGCGGCCGCATCATCGCCCGCGAGACCGTCTCGGCGCTGCGCAAGGATGTCACCGCCAAATGCTATGGCGGCGACGTAACCCGCAAGCGCAAGCTGCTCGACAAGCAGAAAGAGGGCAAGAAGCGGATGCGCCAGTTCGGCAAGGTGGATATCCCGCAGGAGGCGTTTATCCAGGCGCTGAAGATGGGGGATTGAGGGCTATTCCTTAGTGAAACTCAAGATGGTTTCAGTCCTCATACGTTTGGCAAGAGCGCCGTTAGATAGAGGAAGATAGCGGCTTCGAGCGGGGAGTTCTCGATCAAATCGCTTTATCTCCCTTAGGCCCGAATAAGTCGCTGCAGTCGCGACGCTATTCGCGTTGCTTATGAAGACACCTTTGAGGCACGAATTGCCAACGACAAAGGTCGCCATTGCACCCGGTCGAAGAACCCTTGCGGTTTCGGCCGTCATACCGATGAGATCGACAACGTAGCGGTCAACCATACGGTCATAGCTCGACGGGAGCGCTCCCACATCTCCGGCTGCCTTTTTAGTTTCCGCGAACGCATCATCGTCCATGGGCTTCTGGAGGCCACGTTCGGTCCCAATGCTCTCAGCGCGGATGGTTCGGATTTCTGAGCATGTCATTCCAAACCAAACCAAAGCAAGGCGATGACCACGCAGGTAGTCGATGGCATTCAAATAAGGAGGGGACGTTAGCACAGCGTCGACGGACGAATCATCGACGCCCGTCAGACTACGGGCGTCTCCCATTTGCACAGCCGCATTTCCCTTGGGTGGGAAGTCTTGCAAGCGCTTCCTGAGTATACGGTAAGATCGTTCAAATCCGATAAAAACATCATAGTCCGAACTTGTCGATACCTTATGTGGTCGGCTGTGTGACGTATCCCTAGCGAGGGACGCACCCATTTCCTTTGTTATTATTATTCTACTTAGACTTACACGAAGGACGTTCAGTTCGGGGCTCCTATCTTTGCCGCCTTGTTCTGCCTCAAGAGATTGAAAAACACACGCGATCGCTCTAAGCGCCTTGCGCTGTCCGATCCCAAACCAGTATTCGGTAAACTTGGCAGTCTCTGCGTCGTTGTCTATCCAGGGTAACGAAATCTCTTCCTGCGCAAGTGCCTTTGCGTCGCACAGAGTTCGCTCGAAAAGGACATCCAGCTTGATAAGATCGACCGGGGCGGTCCAAACACTCGCTATCAGAACCGCCAGTGGGTCAACATCGAATCCCATCGCCCGCAATCCGAGATCGGTCGCTTGCCGAACGACGGTACCCGATCCAACCATCGGGTCCAAGACGATACTATTCGGCTCTAATGTCTGGAGACTCGCCAACGCCAGTTCAGGAGCCATTCTGGCAGGGAAAGGATGAATTGTTTTATTCACGTGCCGCGCTCTCATGGTAAGGCGTTGCGGACAATTCGGATAGCAACGCGCCCACGCCATTGGACTTAGCAAACTGAAGCGGCGATTCGTTTCCGAAAACGCGATACATGGTCCTTGGGGCGCGATCAACTCGCAGCGAAGCCACGCCACCAGGCCGTGAAGCTGTGATGCTGGCGAACTCGGCTAGGGTAATGCCGACTACGCCGTCTAAACCGCAAATCAAAATGATCCAAACTGAAGCGTAGCGAGCTCTCAACTCGACGAGCTCCTTCAGGTGATCGATAGTAAAGCTAAAAGCCCAAGGCGCGAGGCGCTTGGTAGAATGCTTCAAGTATATAGCGATTCGCTCATCCAAGGAATAGCTATTAAGGCGCCCGTGCGTATCGCATTTCCCAATCACGACCGGTTTTTCAGAACCTGCTATAATGAGTCGCAAAGCGACTCCGTGATAGCGATCCACCTCAGTTATCATTTTGTATTCTTAATAAATTGAATCGAGCCGGAGAACTTATAGAAGAGTCGCCCCTTGCCCGCGCTGTTGGTGAAAATCTTGAGATGGTGAAGCGCGTTAGGAAATTGGGCGGTCTGAGATTGGCCAATAAGTCCGCGCCGACGCTCGATCGCCGCTTTGTCGAGCCCCTCAGCATCTTTGTATCCCTCGATGCTCGATGTCGGATGCACTGCAACGGTTCGCTCTACGCTGGGGCTCGCTGTCCGAAGTATGTACCGCTTCAGATATTCGGGGAATGCGGACTCCCTCAATTCCTTCTGGAGTGCCTCAAGTTTAGCGCTGACGGAATTCAAAGATTGTATTCGTAGGTCAATCTCGGGATCGAACTCAAAGAGCCCGAAGCCCATCTCTCCTTTGTTCATATCAACCGTCGATCGGTCGATGCTGGATGGAGAAACAGCTGATATTCGGCCATCTCCCAACCAAACAGGAGATCCTTTCCCTTCTCGGATTGCCTCAAGCGCCAGCTTGTGGAACACAAAACATCTATGCCAATCTGCATATAGCGCACGCGGTATGGTTAGCTCAAAAAATCTTAGATACTTGCCCCGGGCTCCAAACATCCGGGCGCGCTGTATGTAGGTATCTTGCTGAATCTTATGCTTCACATCGCGCGTGAAGAACATAGACAGAAGATTTTCAAACGTGACGCCGCGAGAGACGATATTACCGCCAATCACAATCGTAAATAACGACGCCGGACGTGTAGCCGATCGCCCTTTTCTCGTGAGGTCGCGATCGCTGTTCAATATGATTACCGCATTTCTACTTATATTCTTAATGACGTATGACGTAATTCGATCTGGATCAGCGTCCGGGTAGCGCTCGTTCGCGAGAGTCCAGATGTCTCGCACATAACTATCGAATTTTTTGCTCTGACTGTTGGTTAAGGAGGCCAATGTATCCTGCATAATCGACCAATCACTTTTATGGTCGATCCTCTTCCCGCTTGTATGTACCAGCAGCGAGTAATTTGCCTCGGTCTGATTTACGTACTGATTGAGGTAAGAAACGTTAACCAGAAATCCGAAGAGCGCCCGTCTGGCGTATTTCGGGTCGTCACCCCGATCGGGAAGCAATTCAAGTTGGAATGGTAGCGACAAATTCTTACTTGGCCACTCCAACGGGAAGAAAATGTCCTGACCAGTGTACATAGGGTGAGGGGGAAAATTGACCCAGAGGCGACTGTCGTTGTCAAAGGTGTTGTTTAGATCGAGTCGAGCCGGGGTCGCCGTCACGCCGATGTAATCCCCGGTGGTACCGAGGATGTCGTGTATCAATTGATTTATCCGAGTTCTCGTCGCGTTATTTACTTTCGAATTCGGCGACGCGAAGTCAGCCTCGTCGTCTATAACCACGATATCTTCGAGTGCGCCGATTTTATCGAGAAGCTTCTCCAAGTCACCCGCATTCTTTTTCGCAAAGATGACGTATCGTCGAGATTTTACGTCGATAGACGGGTCGAGAATCTCTGTATAGTTCTGCGCAGATGGAGCCAAACCGGAATCTTGAAAACGACCGAGATTTTGTCCCAATAAGTCTACGCTGTCATTCAGAAGATGAATAATAAATTGCCTACCTTCGTCAAGTAGTTTTGCAGTAAGGCATATCATCATCTCCGTTTTGCCGCTTTGCGGCTCGCCGTAGATCACAAACGCTCGACGACCATCGCCAGAGAGATTCTTTAGAGCACCCCGCACTGCTTTCTCAATGCAGGTAACGTCGGCGCCGTCGTCGATGAGCCTTCGAAGCTGGCGTTCGTACTGGTCAGCGGCAGGGTCTATTGCCTTGAAGCGGCCAAGATTAAAGGACTTTTCCATTGCTCCCCCCGAAGCAGTTTGCTGTTCCAGCCTATATCCGCTATTTCGAATTGCAACCCCTTGGTGCGTCAGTGAACATGGCAAGGCAAGAGCAGCTGATAGCCAGTTAAACGCCCGATGGCCGTTGGTTTACAGCGACCTTCGCAGAGCTTGAGTTGTAGTTGCGTTGGCGTATCCTCTCCCCGGCTTGGGGAGACATCGCATGCGCTCCACCTCTGACACCGTCGCCGCGATCGGCTTCGCCGTCGGCGGCGCGCTTGGCATGGCGGGCACCTTCGTTGCCGGCGACGCGATGCGCGAGACGCTGTGGGCGATCGATGGCGTGGGGATCGTCGTGGCGGCGGCGCTGCTCACCATGAAATACCAGCGGCTCGGCAATGATTGCGTCGCGGCCGGCTACCTCGTCTTCGTCGGCGGCGAAAGCCTGCTTCTGGCCGGCAATTCGGCGGGGCTGCAGGCCAGCGTGCCTTCCTATCTCGGCGGCATCTCGCTGTGGGCGGCGGCGCTGGTGCTGATCAGCGCGCCGAACACATTCGCGCTCTGGATGCGCATCACCGGCTTCATCGCCGCCGCGCTCTTCACCGTCTCGGTGTTCTCGGCACTGTGGGGCGCGCCACTCCTGCCCACCTCCGCGCCGCTGCCGGCGCTCGGCTATCCGTTCCTGGTCCTCACCTTCGTCGGCTGGATCTGGACGCTGATGAGACCCGTGCGGTGAGCGGCACCAAGCGGCGATGAACCGGTCCGGGGCGTTGGACGGCTCGCTAAGCGGCCGGTCACAGCTCTGTCGACTCGCGCCGTTTTCAGGCGCACTCTCGCCCGATGTCGGCCCCGCTCGAAATCCGCAACAGCGTTTCGGGAAAGATCCTTCCCGCCGTCGGACCGTTCCTGCTCGGCGGCATCTTCGGCTTCGGCGCGCTGCAGGGCGCGGCTTCGGGCACGGATGGCGGGCATGTGCTGTGGATCGCGTTGCTCTGCGCCGCCTGCCTCGGGCTTGGCGTCTTCATCGCGCGGGGCGCCTTCGACACATCGGTCAAGGTGACGCTGGACAGCCAGGGCTTCCGCGATGCGCGCGCCGGCGACGTGCTGGTGCCGTGGAGCAAGGTGCTGGGCGTGCGGCTTGCCTCCGGCGGCAAGGGCGCGGCGATGCTCAATTTCGAGCTCACCGAGGAGCCGCCCGACGCGATCAAATATTCCTCCGCCAACGCCTTCGGCCTGATGCCCTTCGGCAAGACCATCGTGCATATGGAGATCTCCTCGCTCGACGTGCGCGGGGACGACCTCGTCGATGCGGTGAAGAAGTTCGCGCCGCATGTGGTGGTGAGGCGCTGATCTCTCCCTCGAGGGGGAGATGTCGCCAAAGGCGACAGACGGGGGTCGCCGCGCGTCAAGCGCCGACATCCATGGCGACTGCAAACGACGCCGGCGCTTCACGCGCAAGGACCCCCTCTGCCTGCCGGCCATCTCCCCCTCGAGGGGGGAGATTATGCACGCCGCCCGTGCTCTACTCCCCCGGGGACCTCGCCATGATTCGCGCTTTGCTCGCCTTCCTTCTCCTAACCTCGCCGGCCTTCGCCGCCGACATGTCGGTCTTCGTGCGCAACCAGCGCTCGGATGGCGTGGCGGTGGAATTGTTCGGCCGCGACAGCGGCAAGGTCTGGCCGGGCGACGACAAGGTCTATTTCATCCGGCCGAAGGCGCGCAAATCCGTGCCGATCTCCTGCGAACCGGGCGAGCATATCTGCTGGGGCGCCTGGGTGAACGGCAACGACAAGGTCTCCGCCGGCGTCGGCCCCGACAACGACCAGCCCTGCGGCACCTGCTGCTTCATCTGCACCGAGCATTCCACCGAGACGGTCGACCTGGCGGAATAGCGCCAATCTCTCCCCACGAGGGGGAGGTGCCCGGCAGGGCAAAGGGGGCGCGAAGGAACGCGGCCCACACGGTTCGTCATCCTGGGACGAAGCAAGGAGCGGAGCGGCGCGCGCAGACCCCAGGATCCGTGCCGTGACGCTAAAATGTTGCAACTGTTCAGAATTCTGCTCCGTTGCACCAGCAATCAAGGTCACGGCATGGATCCTCGGGTCAAGCCCGAGGATGACGAAGCGCCGGGTTCGGCCTGTACTGCCAGTCCGGGCACGCCGGCGGGGCAGCGCCCCCCTGGCCTGCCGGCCATCTCTCCGAGGAGGGGGAGATCAGCCTGTCGCCACAGCCTCAACATTCCCCCCAGATTCCGTCCGCTATTTTCATCCCCACCCCCTTGGCATCGGCTTGCGTCATGCCATCATCGCGCGATCGGCCGTGGGGGCCGATTCGACTTCGGGGGTTCTCATGTCCATCCTTCTGGCGCGCCGCGTAGCCGCCACGCTTTCGCTTGCCGTCCTCATCGCGCCCGCCGCTCATGCCGGCGACGTCACCTTCCAGATCAAGAACAGCCATCCCAACGCCATGCGCGTCGAGCTCTACAGCCAGGACCGCGACTATGTCTGGCCGGGCAATGGCAAGGACTTCTATCTCGACGACGGCGAGACCAAGCAATTGCCGGTCTCCTGCAACGAGGGCGAGAAGATCTGCTACGGCGCCTGGGTCGACGGCGACGAGGAAACCTATTGGGGCGTCGGCCCCAACAACAAGGAACCCTGCGAGGACTGCTGCTACACCTGCACAGGCGGCCAGACCGAGGAGATCGACCTGGCGGAGTAGGGGCCGGGACGGCTGCCCATCCTTCCAGCTTGACGCCCCTTGCGCCGCCGCCCTAGCCTAGCCTCCACCCACCAGGAGGAGAGCCCCATGGCAGGCACGGTCGAAGGCGAGAAGATCGACGTCGGTTTCGACGGCAAGCGCTGCATCCATTCGCGCAATTGCGTGCTCGGCAACCCGCATGTCTTCGTGCCCAACGCTCCCGGCGAGTGGATCCATCCGGAAGCGGCCAGCGTCGAGCAGGTGGTGGCGCTGGCGGAGAACTGCCCGTCGGGCGCCATCACCTACAAGCGCAAGGATGGCGGGCCGCAGGAGAAGCCGCCGGTGGTCAACACGGTGCGCGTCCGGGAAAACGGCCCGCTGGCCGTGCATGCCGAGATCGCGCTGGGCGAGGAAACCTTCTTCCGCTCCACGCTCTGCCGCTGCGGCCTGTCGCAGAACAAGCCGTTCTGCGACAACAGCCACATCAAGGCCGGCTTCACCGCCACCGGCGAGCCGCCGCTGAAGGAAGCGCAGGTGCTGGAAGCGCGGGATGGCCCGCTGAAGGTCACCCCCACCGTCAACGGTCCGCTCAAGGTCGAAGGCAATCTCGAGATCGTCACCGGCACCGGCCACACCATCGCCCGCACCACGAAGGTCTTCCTCTGCCGCTGCGGCCATTCGGCCAACAAGCCGTTCTGCGACGGCAGCCATAAGCGGGTGGGCTTCGAGGGGTAGCGCCGGGAATCTCCCTCCTTGAGGGGGAGATGTCGCCAAAGGCGACAGAGGGGGTCGCCGCGCGTCGAGCGCCGACGTCTTCACCTTGCCATAAGGGCGTCGAGTCCAGTCGTACCGACCCCATCTGGCCTGCCGGCCATCTTCCCCTCAAGGGGGAGACTAACTGGCCCATCCCTCCCGTCTTTATCCGCCGGCCCGTATCGGCTAAGGGCTTCGCGACAAAGCCCTCGACCCCGGACCTCCTGCAATGACCGCCAAGCCAAAACCTCTCTTCCTCGGCATCGACACCGGCGGCACCTACACCGATGCCGTGCTGTGGTCGGAGGAGGGCGGGCCCAAGGGCAAGGTGCTGGCCAAGGCCAAGTCGCTCACCACGCGCCACGATCTCGCCGTCGGCATTTCCGGCGCGGTGGACGCGGTGCTGGAGAAAGCCGGCACCGACCCGGCCGCCATCAAGCTGGTCTCGATGTCGACGACTTTAGCCACCAACGCGCTGGTCGAGGGCCAGGGCGGGCGCGTGGCGCTGGTCATGATCGGCTTTTCCGAGGGCGACCTTGCCCGCGACGGATTGAAGACGGCGCTAGGCACCGATCCCGTCGTGTTCTGCCCGGGCGGCCATGACGTGCACGGCAATGCCGCCAAACTCGACCTCTCCGGCCTCGAGGCAGCACTTCCCGAACTCGGCGGCTCGGTGTCGGGCTTCGCCGTCTGCGCCTATTTCGCCACCCGCAACCCGGCGCACGAGCTTGCCGCGCGCAACCTGATCCGCGAGAAGACCGGCCTGCCGGTCACCGCCAGCCATGAATTGTCGGCCAAGCTCGGCGGGCCGCGCCGCGCGCTGACCACGCTGCTCAACGCCCGCCTGATCTCGATGATCGACCGGCTGGTCGCGGCGACCGAAGGCTTCCTCGCCAAGCGCGGCATCGCGGCGCCCTTGATGGTGGTGCGTGGCGACGGCGCGCTGGTGTCGGCCGCCTTTGCCCGCCAGCGGCCGATCGAGACGATCCTCTCCGGTCCGGCCGCCAGCCTTGTCGGCGCCCGCCACATGACCGGCCTGGACGACGCCATGGTGTCGGATATCGGCGGCACCACGACGGACGTCGCCGTGCTCGACCAGGGCAGGCCGCGCCTCGATCCGGAAGGCGCCACGGTCGGCGGGTTCCGCACCATGGTCGAAGCGGTCGCCATGCGCACCTTCGGCCTTGGCGGCGATTCCGAAGTGACGCTGGAAGATGGCGCGCTTACCCCGAAAATCCTGCTCGGGCCGCGCCGCCTGGTGCCGCTGGCGCTGGCCGGCATGGCGCATGGCGAGGCCGTCACGTCGGAGCTCGACCGGCAGCTCCGCGCGCCCAATCCCGGCCGCATGGACGGACGCTTTGCCGTGCGCACCGGCGTGCCGGACCGGCTCGCCGCCGGCCTCACCGCGCCGGAGGCGAAGCTCTACGAGACGATCGGCGCCACGCCGCTGGCGCTCGACAGGCTTTTGTCGTCGAACGCGCAGAACGCCACGCTGAACCGGCTGGTGGCGCGCGGCCTCGTGCATATATGCGGCTTCACGCCGTCCGACGCCGCCCACGTGCTGGGCAAGCAGGCCAATTGGGACGCCGCCGCCGCCCGCCTCGGCGCCGAGCTGTTCGCCCGCCGCCGCGACGGCCGCGGCCAGACGATCGCGGCGACGCCGGAGGAGATTTCCGGGCGCGTGCTCACGACGCTCACCCGCTGGTCGGCCGAATACATCCTCGAAACCGCCTTCGCCGAGGATGGGTTGGACGGCGCCGCCACCGTGGCGCATGCGCTGGTGCAGCGCGCCGTCGACTCCCATCCCGGTATCGCCCGCTTCACCGTCGCGCTCGACCGCCCGGTCATCGGCCTCGGCGCCTCCGCGCCGCTGCACTATGCCGGCCTGCCGCCGCTGATCGGCAATGGCTGCATCGTGCCGGAAGACACCGATGTCGCCAACGCCCTCGGCGCCGTGGTCGGCCAGGTGCGCGTCTCGGCCGAGGCCCGCGTCAGCCAGCCCAAGGAAGGCCTGTTCCGCCTCGCTTCCGGCCAGACGGTGCGCGATTTCCTCGAGGAGGAGAAGGCGATCGAAGCGGCCGAGGCCGACGTGCGGGCACTGGCGGCCGAGCGCGCCAAGGATGCCGGCACCGACAGCGCCGAGATCGACGTCTCCACCGAGTTCAAGGTCTCGACCATCGAGGGCCAGCGCATGTTCATCGAGGCGCATGTGGTCGCCGTGGCGTCGGGAAGGCCAAGGATTGCGGTGTAGCGCGGTAATCTCCCCCTCGAGGGGGAGATGTCGCCGAAGGCGACAGAGGGTCGCTGCGCGTGGAGCGCCAACCTCCCTCGGCAGCGGGAAGCAAGCCGAGCCCGGTCGGACCGGCCCCCCTCTGGCCTGCCGGCCATCTCCCCCTCGAGGCGGGAGATTCGCTAGCCCCACCCCTCCTTCACCCTAAGCCGAATTGACCCCGTAACCCCAAACATGCCAAAGGCCCCCGCTAGCAAGGCCAAAGCCTACCTATCTGGAGACGTGCTGATGACCGACCGCATCGAGATCGCCGGGTTGCAGATTGCCCGGGAGCTCCATGACTTCGTGGCCGAGGAGGCGGCAGTCGGCACCGGCATCGACGCCGAGCAGTTCTGGACGGGATTTTCGGAGATCGTCCACGACCTCGCGCCGAAGAACCGCGCGCTGCTGGCCAAACGCGACGCCATGCAGGAAAAGCTCGACGGCTGGTATCGCGCCAATGGCGCGCCGATCGACATGGAAGCCTACAAGACCTTCCTGAAGGAGATCGGCTACCTGACGCCGGAAGGCCCTGCCTTCTCTGTCGGCACGGAACATGTCGATCCCGAGATCGCCGTCGTCGCCGGGCCGCAACTCGTCGTGCCGGTGATGAATGCGCGCTATGCGCTCAACGCCGCCAACGCGCGCTGGGGCTCGCTCTACGATGCGCTCTACGGCACCGACGCCATTCCCGAGACGGGCGGCGCGGAGAGGGGCAAGGGCTTCAATCCCAAGCGCGGCGCCAGGGTGATCGCCTGGGCGAAGGATTTCCTCGACCAGTCCGTGCCGCTGACCACCGGCAAGTGGGCGGGCGTCAACGGGCTGTCGGTCGAGAACGGCGCGCTGAAGGTGGGCGAGGGCGCCGGCGCCACCACGCTTGCCGATCCGAAGCAATTTGCCGGCTATCGCGGCGACGCCGGGAATCCCGAAGCCGTGCTGCTGGTCAAGAACGGCCTCCACATCGAGATCGTCATCGACCGCGCCAACCAGATCGGCAAGACCGATCCGGCTGGCATCGCCGACGTCATCCTGGAATCGGCCTTGACCACCATCCAGGACTGCGAGGATTCGGTCGCCGCCGTGGATGCGCAGGACAAGGTCGTCGTCTACCGCAACTGGCTCGGCCTCATGAAGGGCGACCTTGCCGAAGAGATCACCAAGGGCGGCAAGACCTTCACCCGCAAGCTCAATCCGGACCGCCGCTACACCGCACCCAATGGCGGCCAGCTCCTGCTGCCGGGACGCTCGCTGATGCTGGTGCGCAATGTCGGCCACCTGATGACCAATCCGGCGATCGTCGACCGCGACGGCCACGAGGTGCCGGAAGGCATCATGGATGCCGCGATCACCGCGCTGATCGCGCTGCACGATGTCGGCGAAAACGGCCGCCGCGCCAATTCCCGCGGCGGCTCCATGTATGTGGTGAAGCCGAAGATGCACGGGCCTGAGGAAGTCGCCTTCGCCGTCGAGATCTTCGACCGCGTCGAGGCCCTGCTCGGCATGGCCCAAAACACCATCAAGATAGGCATCATGGACGAGGAGCGGCGCACCACCGTCAACCTCAAGGAAGCGATCCGCGCCGCGCGCGAGCGCGTCGTGTTCATCAACACCGGCTTCCTCGACCGCACCGGCGACGAGATCCACACCTCGATGGAAGCCGGCCCGATGATCCGCAAGGGCGACATGAAGCAGGCCGCCTGGATTTCCGCCTATGAGGCCTGGAACGTCGATACCGGGTTGGAATGCGGGCTGGCCGGCCATGCCCAGATCGGCAAGGGCATGTGGGCGATGCCCGACCTGATGGCCGCGATGCTCGAACAGAAGATCGCGCACCCGAAGGCCGGCGCCAACACCGCCTGGGTGCCCTCGCCGACGGCCGCGACGCTGCATGCCACTCATTACCACAAGGTGGATGTGCACGCCGTGCAGGCGGCGCTGAAGAGCCGGCCAAAGGCGAAGCTCGACGACATCCTGTCGGTGCCGGTCGCGGTTCGGCCGAACTGGACGCCGGACGAGATCCAGCGCGAGCTCGACAACAATTCGCAGGGCATCCTTGGCTATGTCGTGCGCTGGATCGACCAGGGTGTCGGCTGCTCGAAAGTGCCCGATATCAACGATGTCGGCCTGATGGAGGACCGCGCCACGCTGCGCATCTCCTCGCAGCACATCGCCAACTGGCTGCGCCACAAGGTGTGCTCGGAAATCCAGGTCAGGGACTCGCTGCAGCGCATGGCGGCGATCGTCGACCGCCAGAATGTCGGCGATCCGCTCTACCGGCCGATGGCGCCCGACTTCGACCAGTCCATCGCCTTCCAGGCCGCCTGTGACCTGGTGTTCAAGGGCACGGTGCAGCCCAACGGCTATACCGAGCCGGTGCTGCACGCGCGCCGGCTGGAGCTGAAGGCGCAGGGCTGAGGTCTCCCTCCCCCTCGAGGGGAGGGTGGCCCGAAGGGCCGGGAGGGGTCGCCGGCGACGGGCTCGACTTTTGCTGAGCGCGACGGCGAAGCCTCGTCCGACATTCGGCTGGATGGGCGTCAGCGTACTTCACGCAGGACGCCACCCGGCCGCTGCGCGGCCACCCTTCCCTTACGGGAGGGGACGCCGAGCTTCAGCTCAGCCCGAGTGTGCCCCGCAGCTTGGACAAGTCCTCGGCCAGTGCTGTCACCGGGCCGGCCAGCGCCTTGCGGTCGGCGTCGGACAGCTTGTCATAGGTCTCGAAGCCGTCCGCCGTCTTATACTTGGCAAGAATGCCGTCGACGGTGGCGAAATTGTCGTTGACGGTCTTGATCAGCGCCGGGTCTTCCTTCGACACCAGCGGCTCGACAAGCGCCACGATCTTCTGCGCGCCGTCGATATTGGCCTGGAAATCCCAAAGATCCGTGTGGCTGTAGCGGTCTTCCTCGCCAGAGATTTTCGATGAGGCTACTTCCTCGAGCAGCCCGGCCGCACCATCGACCGCCTTTTCAGGCGGCACCGTCAGGCCGGCGACGCGCTTCTGCAGGTCGGTGACATCTGCGTAGAGCTTGTCGGCGAGCGGGCCGAGCCCGTCCGTCGTGTTCTGGCTGAACAGGCCGTATTCGATGCGGTGGAAGCCGGTGAAGTCGGCCGACTTCTCCTTCTGCTCATGGTCGTCGGCGCGCGAGTCGATGGCGCCGTCGAGGTCGGAGAACAGTTCCGCGATCGGCTCGATCGTCTCGTAATTGACGCGCGCCGGCGCATAGAGCGCCTTGGCCTTGGCAAGGTCGCCGGCCTTGACCGCGTCGGTGAAGGCCTTGGTGTCCTTGACCAGCGTGTCGATCTTGCCCTGCACGTAGATCTTGTAGTCGGCGATCGGCTGCACGAGGTCGAGCGGCGAGACGGCGGCGATCGCCGGCGCGAAGCTGGCCGAAAGCGCTGCCAGCGACAGGGCGAACTGACGTTTGAACTTCATGAGATGTCCTCTCTTGCGGAATTGCCGATTAGCTGTGGGTGTTGGATGACGCGGCCGCCTCGATCAGCGCGCGGCCGAGATAGTCGTTTTCGTCCCTCACGCCCGGCAGCGCGAAAAAATAACCGCCGCCGAAAGGCTTGATGTATTCCTCCAGCGGCTCGCCGCTGAGCCGCTTCTGGACGGCAATGAAGCCGCGTTCGAGATCTGCCTGATAGGCGATGAACAGCAGGCCCATATCCATCTGGTTGGCCTTGCTGACGCCGTTCGAATAATTGAAGGGGCGACGCAGGATCAGGTGCTTTTGCGCTTCCGCGTCGCGCGGATTGGCAAGGCGGATATGCGCGTCGAGCCGCGTCAGCTTGCCTTGCGGGTCGCCGGCATAGTTGGGGACGTCGGCTTCGGTGGCGCCGCCGAAAGGCGCGCCGCTCGCCTTGTCGCGGCCGATGATCGATTGCTGCTCCTGCAGCGGCGTGCGGTCCCAGCGCTCGACGAAATTTCTTATAAGCCGCACCGCCTGGTAGGAGCCGCCGGCCGTCCAGGCGGGCTCGTCGGCTCCCGCCTGCACCCAGACGATTTCGTCCATCATTTCGGCATTGCCGGAATCCGGATTGGCCGAGCCGTCGCGGAAGCCGAGGAAATTGCGCGCGCTTTCCTTGGGCTTGCCGGGGCTCGGCGGCCGCACCGGAACCGAGCCCTCCTGCTTCCAGCGCAGCAGCAGCGAATCCGGCGTGTTCTTCACGATATCGCGCAGCGCGTGGATGTTGGTGTCGGGCGTGTTCGAGCAGAATTGCAGCAACAGGTCGCCGTGGCAGAATTCTTCCTGCAAGGCGTCGTTGGAAAACGATGTCATGCGCGACAGGCGTCTCGGTCTCGAGCCCTGCAGGCCGAAACGGTCGTCGAACAGCGAGGCGCCGAGCGAGGTGGTGATCGTCAGATTGTCCGGCGTCACCACCGGGCCGAGGATACCGGAATCGGCGGCGGGGAATTTCGGGTCGAGGGAGGGCGGCGTGCCGCCCGCCATCAGGAAGGCGGTGCGTTCGGTCAGCGTCTTGAACAGCCGCTCGAGCCCGGCGCGGTTCTGCGCCAGCACGTCGAAGGATGCGACAAGGCCGGCGGCGGGCCGTGGCGTGACGATGCCCGGCTGATGCTCGCCGTAAAAGGGCTGGCGCTGGTGGACGCTGTCGCTTTCCGGCGCGGCGGTCACCCCGGCGCTGCCGCCAGAGGCGGCAGTCGCGGCGCTGCCGCCAGAGGCGCCGGTTGCCATCGTTGGCGCCAGCGCGCCGGCCACCGCGCCGATCAGGATCGAGCGGCGTGTCGCATTCGGCAGGGCGGGCTTGTCCTTGGCTGTCATTGGCTGAGATCCATCGTGTCGCGAAGCCTGGAAAGATCGGTGGCAAGTGCGATCGCCGCCTTGCCGAGCTCCGCCTTCGCGGGATCGGCAAGGGCCTCGGCGCCCTCGGCGCGGTGTGTCGCGATCGTCTCGTCGAGGCCGGCGAAATCCTTGTCGATCGCCGCGACGATCTCCGGCGCGGTCTTGATCGCCATCGGCCGCAGCAGGTCGAATGCTTTCCGCGCACCCGCGATCGTCGCCTCGAATGTCGGCAGGTCGGCATGGGCATAGGGACTGTCGCCGAAGCCGGGACCGGCGGCGGCAGCCCGTTCTAGGATCGCGGCCGCGCCGCCCGCCATGCTCTCCGGCATGATCCGCAGATCGTGAATACGCGCCTTGAGCGCCGCCGCGTCTGCGGCGAGCTTGTCGGCCACGGGCGCCAGGCCCTGTAGGCCGCCTTGGCTGAACAGCCCGTATTCAAGCCTGTGCAGGCCGGCAAAGGCTGGATCGGCCTCGCGCTGGCCGAAGGCGTCCGCCCGGGCGTCGATCGCGGTCTCGAGATCCGAGAACAGCGGCGATACCGGCGCGATATGGGCATAGGCTATCTGGGCGGGAAGATAAGCTGCCTTCGCGGCCGCGAGATCGCCCGATTTCACGGCATCGGCGAAGGCGTCGGCGGCCTTGGCGAAGGCGTCCGTCTCGGTCGTGAGGAACACCTTGTATTCGGCGAGCGCGCCGATGAAGGCGGTGAGGTTCGGTTTGGCGGCAGGTCCGGCATTGGCCACGGGCAGCACATGCAGCTTGCCGCGTGGGTTGGAAAGCAGGCCGCAGGTGATGGCGTAGTCGCCCGGGTCGAGCCGCGTGGTCAGCTCCTGCGTGAAGCCTGGCGCGATGTTCTCACGCTCCTCAAGCACCATCACGCCGTCGAGGATTTCCCATTCCACCGCGCGGTCGGAGCGGTTGGCGATCTGGAAAATGTTGCGCCCGGCCGAAACACGCAGCTCGTTGGGTTCGCAGGCCTGACCGGTGATTGTCACCACGGTGGACGCCGCCGTGGTACGGCGGCCTTTCTGCGCGGCAAGCGTGGCGTAGTAGAAGGCGATCGCCGACGCGATCAGAAGCAGCAGCGACGCAACGAAGCCGATGCGCACGACCGTGCGCGGCAATGCCCGCGGTTGGGTGGACGCGCTCATGCCGCCGGCCGCTCGTTTGTCCGGCCTGGCGCGGCCGAGCTGCCCGGCCGGTCCGCCAGGAAGAGCCACAATGACGGCAAGAGGAAGCCGAGATAGACGACGAACTCGCTCACCGTCGGCGCGTCGATATAGCCGAAAACGCCGGAAAGTACCGCGCCCAGCGGACTGTCCGCCGGCAGCACGCCGCTGATGTCGAAGACGATCCGCTGCCCGTAATTCCACAGGCCGGCCTCGTGCAGCGCGTTGACCGAATTGGCGAGCAGGCCGGCGGCGACGATCAGGATGAAGGCGCCGGTCCAGCGGAAGAAGCGCCGAAGGTCGAGCCGCACGCTGCCGGCATAGACGCCGTATCCGACGAGGCCGGCCAGCACGACACCGGCAAGCGCCGCCAGCGGCGCATAGGCGTTGGCCTGTTGGAAGGCGGCGAGCAGGAAGAATACCGATTCCACCCCCTCGCGCGCCACGGCGAGGAACACCATGGCGATCAGCCCGAGACCCTTGTGGCTGGGCGCCGCGAAGGCGGCATCGATCGAGGAATGCAGCTCGGCCTTGATCGAACGCGCCGCCTTGCGCATCCAGAACACCATGGAGGTGAGAACCGCGACCGCGACGAGGCCGATCGCCGCCTCGAAAAGCTCCTGCGCCTTTTGCGGGAATTCGACGGCAGCGATCTGCAGGATGGCGCCGACGATGAGCGAGAAGGACAGAGCCAGGAAAATCCCGATCCAGACCACCGGCATCCAGGCGCCGCGGCCCGTGCGGCTGAGATAGCTGGCAATGATGCCGACGATGAGCGCCGCTTCGACGCCCTCGCGAAACATGATCAGGAACGGTACCAGCATTTCGAATTGAGCCGCGCCGGGGAGATGACTGGACCTGCCTGAAGGCTGCCCCTCGAGGCAAGCCAAAACTTGTCTAAAGAAGTCATCTTTTATGATCGGCAGCCCGGGAGGCGCAAGGCGGCGGCGATCACATAAATGAGATGTCGAGGTGATCGGCGATTGGCTCACAAGGCATTGACGGTTTCAAATCTACCTACTAGTTGGTAGGCGAATGGATGAGGTATCGTCATGTCTGCCCAAATGAACCTTGCCCGGTCTTCGAATGGCTGGCTCAAAACCTATTACTATCTGCGGTTTGCGGTCTCGGCCGTCTGGGTCCTGGTGGCCTTCACCGTCGCGAAGAACGCCACGCTGCTCGCGGCGGTCATGCTGGTGGCCTATCCCGCCTGGGACGCGCTCGCCAACTATGTCGACGCGCAGCGCAGCGGCGGCCTCGGCCGCAACAGATCGCAACTCCTCAACTTCGCCGTCAGCATCCTCACCGCGATCGCGGTCGCCATCGCGTTTGGCCGCGGCATGAATGCCGTGCTTACGGTCTACGGCATCTGGGCCGTTGTCTCCGGCGCGTTCCAGCTGCTCACCGCCTTGCGTCGCTGGAAAACCAGCGGCGCGCAGTGGGCGATGGTCCTGAGCGGCGCCCAGTCGGCGCTGGCCGGCCTCTTCTTCGTCAAGATGGCGGGTGGCACGGAGGCCATCGGCATCGCCAACGTCGCACCCTACGCCGCGTTCGGCGCCTTCTACTTCCTGGTGTCAGCCGTGTGGCTTTCCGTCGGCGATCTGCTCCGCAAGCCGCGACAGGTCGCGAGTTGAGCTTTCCTCCGCCGGACGCTAGGCATGATCCCGAAAAATGGGAACCGGTTTTCGGAGAAAGATCATGCTCCAACAAAGAGTTAGATCGTGATGACGATTCAACGAAACGCCTTCACGATCTAGGCATGTCTATGGATAAGCCCTCGAACACCGCCGATGACATCCTGGCCGCCGCGCGCACCTTCATCGTCGCCGGCGGCTATAACGGCTTCAGCTATGCGGATATCGCCGAGGTGATCGGCATCCGCAAAGCCAGCATCCATCACCATTTCCCCAGCAAGGTCGACCTGGTGCAAACCCTGGTCCGGCGCTACCTCGAGGACGCCGTCACCGGCATGGCCGAGCTTGAGCGCAATATCCCGGAGCCGGCTGAACTGCTGCGAACCTATGCCGGCTTTTGGGCTCAATGCATCGAGGACGCGAGCAGGCCGATCTGCGTCTGCGCGCTGCTCGCCTGCGAGCTGCCGGCCCTTCCTCCGCAAGTTGCCGTGGAGGTCCGGGCGTATTTCCGGTTTCTGTCGGGGTGGCTGACCGATGTCATCGAGCGCGGCGCCGCGCAGAAAACATTGACGATTTCCGCCACGCCGCGCGCCGAGGCCGAGGCCTTCATGGCGACCGTGCACGGCGCGATGCTTTCCGCGCGGGCCTATGGCGATGTCCTGACCTTCGGCGTGATCATGGCGCCGACCTTGCGGAAGCTGATCCCCGGGATCGATTGAAAAAGCGAGGACCAGTAGCCGCCTAAGAAGCGGCCCCGGCCCCTCACGGGTTCTTTGTGATTACGCCGCCTGCGCCATCCGCTCGGCGTTCATCCGATAGGAAATGGCCTCGGCGAGATGGATGCGGCCGACCGTCTCGCTGGCGTCGAGATCGGCCAGCGTGCGCGCCACCTTCAAGACGCGGTGATAGGCGCGCGCCGAAAAGCCGAGTTTTTCGCTGGCGTCCTTGAGCAGCGTCAGGCCGGCCGCATCGGGCTTGGCGATCGTCTCGATGATCGAAGGCGGGCAATGCGCGTTGGTGGTGGCGGCAGCACCCAGCTTTTCCAGCCGCTCGCGCTGCATGGTCCGCGCACGCGCCACGCGCTGCGCCACCGCCGTGCTCGTCTCGGCCTTGTCCGGCCGGATCAGGTCGCTTGCGGAGACCGCCGGCACTTCGATCCTGAGGTCGATGCGGTCCAGCATCGGGCCGGAAATGCGCGCCTGGTATTCGGTGCGGCAGCGATCGCCGCGCGGGCAGCGATAGCCAGGCTCGCCCGACATGCCGCAGCGGCACGGATTCATCGCCGCCACCAGTTGGACGCGCGCCGGATAGGTGACGCGGTGGTTGGCGCGCGCGATCATGCAGTCGCCCGTCTCCAGCGGCTGGCGCAGCGCATCCAGCGTCTGCGGCGCGAACTCCGGCAGCTCGTCGAGGAACAGCACGCCGTGATGCGCGAGCGAAACCTCGCCCGGCCGCGCGCGCAGGCCGCCCCCCACCATAGCCGCCATCGAGGCCGAATGATGCGGCGCGCGGAACGGCCGCCGGTCGGTCAGCTTGCCCTCGCCGAGCTCGCCGGCGACGGAAGCGATCATCGAGACTTCCAGGAGCTCCTTCGGCGCCAGCGGCGGCAGGATCGAGGGCAGGCGCTGCGCCAGCATCGACTTGCCTGAGCCGGGCGGCCCGACCATCAGCAGGTTGTGACCGCCGGCTGCCGCCACCTCGAGCGCCCGCTTGGCGCTTTCCTGGCCCTTGATGTCGGCGAGGTCCGGCAGATCGCGCACTGCCAGCTGGATGCCGGCTTCGGGCCGCGACAGCACTTGCGTGCCGCGAAAATGGTTGGCGACCGCGATCAGGCTGCGGGGCGCGAGAATGTCGAAATCCTTGCCCGCCCAGGCTGCTTCCGGTCCGCAGGCGAAGGGACAGATCAGCCCCTTGCCTTCGGCATTGGCGCCGATCGCCGCCGGCAGCGCGCCGGCCACGCCCGCGATGGTGCCGTCGAGCGACAATTCGCCAAGCACCACGTAGCCTGCCAGCATGTCGCCCGGAATGGCGCCGAGCGCCGCCATCAGGCCGAGCGCGATCGGCAGGTCGTAATGGCTGCCTTCCTTGGGAAGATCGGCCGGCGCGAGGTTCACCGTCACCTTCTTCGACGGCATCGACAGGCCCGACGCATGCAGCGCCGCCTGCACACGCTCGCGGCTCTCGGCCACCGCCTTGTCCGGCAGGCCGACGATCTGCATGCCGACCTTGCCCGGCCCGACCATCACCTGGACATCGACCGGCACGGCCTCGATGCCCTGGAAAGCCACCGTGCGAACCCGCGCCACCATTTGTTCCAAGCCCCCGAATACCAGCCCCCGCGCGGCCTTGCGATCAGGCCGCGAACGCTGTCAGGCTAGACAACCATAGATTTTCGCCTTGGGCAAGAACATTACAGGAACATCGCTCACGCACGCCTCGTTAAGGCATAGGCACCGAACTTTGCGGGCGCCACGGAGCCGTCAATGACCTTTCCCGACGTATATCGTCCAAGCTTTGCAGGTGCGGCTTGGTAAATCGGCGGTGGTAGTAGACACTTGCCAAGGCAGGCGACCAGTATTTTCGTCTCAGTCCCAAAAGGCCGAGTATGATCTTGCGCCGACGGATGGATTTCATGGCTATTGTCGCCGCGGGAACATTCGATCCCGACATGACTCTGTAGAAATTGAAAACATCCGCGAAAGGGACGCGCTTGTAACGCCACGGCTTGGCCGGCCCCGCGTAGTGGATCACCTTGGGAAGCCGCCGTTCGGTCTGCACATAGTGCACGGACAAGAAATTCCACTGCCTGTCCAGAAACAGAACGCGGCCGCGTGCGACCATGTTCAAGACCGTCTGGTCGAGGTATCGCGAATTGGTTTCCCGGGCTTTTGCGAAGATCCTGTCCGCAATGCCTTCCCTGCGCCAGGCGGCCAGGTTCATCGTCAGGACGCCGGAATTGATATATTCATCCCGAGACATTCCGGCGTCATCGAGCTCCTCCTGCTCGACGAACCCGTCAATCACGCCGCCGACCAGATTATCGCCCAGATCCGCCGACCAGAGGTCGCTTAGATCGGATACCACCAGCGCATCCGCATCCATGTAGATGGCCTTATCGCAATCAGGCAAAATCTCGGGAATGAGAATCCGGGCATATGCGGCAACCGTCAGCGGCTTGCCTCTCGTCGGCAGATCGGAAATCCGCTTGGCCTCGGCTTGTACGATCTGACAGTCAATCCCATTTCGTTGACAGAAAAGGCGAAGCTCCATCACGGCCGCGGGCGTCATTCCTGCGTCGATAACGAAGAACCTCGCGCCGCGATTATGAAGCCAGGCTGAAAAGATGAATACAAAAAGCCCCGGCACAAAGTTATTGTCGCTCGCGGTAACAATTATCATGAGATTCAGGATCCTGGAAAACGGCGGCTAGGTCCTGCTTCAGCGGGATAGAGCACGAGAACATTCCCCGTCAGGCAGTATGTTGGCGGATAGCCTCGTCGTCCACAGCCGGCGTGGTTTCACCGTCACTTTCTTTGGTGGCATCGACGGCCCGATGCACGGCGCGCCTCCTGCGTCGTGGAGAGACCTACCCGCGCTTCCCTTCCACGCAATCCCAGAACAGGGCGGCGATATTCGCGCCGCCGAAGCGTTGCACTTCGCGCACGCCGGTCGGCGAGGTCACGTTGATCTCGGTCATGTAGTCGCCGATCACGTCGATGCCGACCAGGATGAAGCCGCGCTCCTTCAGCGCCGGGCCGATGCGGGCGCAGATCTCGCGCTCGCGTGTCGTCAGTTCGGTCTTCTCGGCACGGCCGCCGACATGCATGTTGGAACGGGAATCATGGTCGGCCGGCACGCGGTTGATGGCGCCCACCGGCTCGCCGTCGATCAGGATGATGCGCTTGTCGCCCTTGCGCACGTCCTTCAGGTAACGCTGCACGATATAGGGCTCGCGCGACAGCTGGCCGAACATCTCGAGCAGGGAGGCGAGGTTGCGGTCGTCTTCCTTGAGGTGGAAGATGCCGGCGCCGCCATTGCCGTAGAGCGGCTTGACGATGATGTCGCCGAATTCCTTGCGGAAGGCGGCCACCTCCAGCGGGTCCTTGGTGATCAGCGTCTCAGGCATCAGGTCAGGGAATTCGGTGACGAAGATCTTTTCCGGGCTGTTGCGCACCCAGGCCGGGTCATTGACCACCAGCGTCTTCGGATGGATGCGCTCCAATATATGCGTGGTGGTGATGTAGTTCATGTCGAAGGGCGGATCCTGGCGCAGCAGCACCACGTCCATTTCGGAAAGGTCGGTCCGCACATTCTCGCCCAGCGAGTAGTGGTTGCCCTTCTCGTCGCGGACCTGCATCTCCTCGATACGCGCGAACACCTTGCCGTCGCGCATCGATAGCCTGTCGGGTGTGTAGTGGAAGAGCTTGTGGCCGCGCCGCTGCGCTTCCAGCGACAGAGCGAAGCTGGTGTCGCCAGCGATCGACACGGTGGAGACATGGTCCATCTGGACGGCGATCTTCAGCGGCATCTGCGGTCTCCGGCGAGGCGGGCAATTCCAGGAAAAGTTCGCGGCGGTTAGGTTCGGGGACTTCGCCGTAGCCTTCCGGCCGGAATTGCGTCAAGGCAAGACGCCGATATACGGAACTCGGCGCCTTCTGCCAATCGTGCTTGCTTGGTGCAGAAGCTCTACCGGTCGAAGACCAGGCGCGAATAGCCGAGGAACGACAGCGCCATGGCGACGATCGAGGCAAAGGCGAGCGCCGCGAGCGGCGGCAGGGCCGGCATGGCGAACAGGGCGGCGCAGTAGACCAGGTAGTTGACGATGCTGGTGGCGATGCCGACGCCGCCATAGCGCGCGCCTTCCTCCGCGATGCCCCGGCTCGACGGCGAGAAGGTCACATGGCGGTTGATCTGCCAGGTGACGCAGAGCGCGAAGCCGATCGATAGCACCCGCGCCGAGAGCGGGCCGAGCGGCGTCGCCGAAAGCAGCAGGCAGAGCGCCGCGGCATCGGCGACGAAGCCGATGCCGCCGGTAAGGGCGAAGCGGAAGAGGCGGCCCACTATGCCGCCCGCGAGGCCTTGCCCGGTTCGCTTTTCGGCAAGGCCTGCCCGGGCACCGGGCGCTCGGCGCGGCTGGAGGAAATCGACAGATAGAAGATGCGCTTCTGCTCGGCCCGGCCGCGCGACACCGAATCGAGGATGAACCCGGTCATCATCGACAGCATGGACAGAAGCAGCATGCCGATCGACAGCACCCAGGTCGGCATGCGCGGCACCAGCCCCGTCTCGGCGAACTCGACCAGCACCGGCGTCATCAGGCCGATGCTGGCGGCCAGGAAGAACAGCGCGAACGTGCCGAAGAAGCGCAGCGGCTGCGTCTCCTTCACCAGCATGGCGAACATCCACAGGATCCTGGCGCCGTCGCGGAACGTCGACAGTTTCGAAGACGAGCCTTCCGGGCGGCGGCCGTAGTCGAGCGCCATCTCGCTCACCGGCAGCTTGAGCTGCGAGGCATGCACCGACATCTCCGTCTCGATCTCGAAGCCGCCGGAAACGGCCGGGAAGCTCTTGACGAAGCGACGGGAAAAGACCCGGTAGCCGGAGAAGATATCGGTGAAATCGGTCCCGAACAGGCCCTTATAGAGCCGGTTGAAGACGCGGTTGCCGAAGGCGTGGCCGTTGCGGCCGGCATCGTCGGTCACGCCGCGCCTGGTGCCCACCACCATGTCGGAGCGTTCGGTCTGCAGCACGTTGATCAGCAGTGGCGCATCCTCGGGCGCATAGGTGCCGTCGCCGTCGGCCATCACATAGATGTCCGCGTCGATGTCGGCGAACATGCGCCGCACAACATTGCCTTTGCCCTGCCGCGGCTCGCGCACGACGATGGCGCCGGCGGCCCGGGCTCTCAGCGCCGTAAGATCCTTGGAATTGTTGTCATAGACATAGATCGCGGCCGAAGGCAGGGTCTCGCGGAAGCGCCGCACGACCTCGCCGATCGTCAGCTCCTCATTGTAGCATGGCAGGAGCACGGCGATGGCCGGCTCGTGGCGGACTGCATGCGGCATGTCTGTCTCCGGACGCCCGACCAGCCTCCGGCCGTCGATTTCGCCGGCCCCGTCGGGCCGTTTTACTATTTATTGAAGCCGTTAAGGCTAGGTTTAAGCCGATCCCTCGCTTCAAAGGCTACGGCAATGGGCACAGCCGATAACGGCGACGCCACCTGGAAGTCCGATCTCGCGCTGGCGCTGCTTGCCGCCTTGCTGGCGCTCGCCGCCGAGGCGTGGGCCGGCTTTGGCTCGCTGACAAATGCCGGCGGCGACAACGACAATCTGCTGCGCCTCGTCGAGGTCCGCGACCTGCTTGCCGGCCAGGGCTGGTTCGACCTGCACCAGTACCGCATGGGATTGGAGGGCGGCTTCGTCATGCACTGGTCGAGGCTGGTCGACGCGCCGATCGCGGCAATTGTCCTTGCCGCTTCGGCGCTTACCGGCAGCAGGCCGCTCGGCGAGGATGTGGCGCAGGTGCTGTGGCCGGCGCTGCTCTTTTGGGGAACCCTGTTCTTCACCGTCCGCGCCGCGCGCGGCTTCGCCGGCGCCGCCGCGGTAGCGCCGGCGATCGTGATCGGTGGCGCCGGTTACTATTTCGTCGGTGTCTACGCTCCCGGCTCGCTCGATCATCACAACATCCAGCTGATGCTCACGATGGCGAGCCTCGCCTGGCTGCTCGAGGCGCCGGCGCGGCGCCGGGCCGCGATGTTTTCCGGCGTCAGCGCCGCGCTGACGCTCGCCGTCGGCATGGAGACCGTGCCTTATGTCGCCACCATCGGCGTCTGCGTGTCGCTGCTGTTCGTTGCCGATGCGGCCGCCGAGCGGGCGATCGCCCGGGATTTCGGCCTCGGCTTCGCCGGCGTCGCGGCGCTTGTCTTCGTCACCACCATCCCACCTTCCGCATGGGGCGCGGCGCAGTGCGATGCCTTTTCGGTGGTGCAGTTCGTCGTCGCGGCCGTTGCCGGCCTCGGCTTGGCGGCGATCGCCTCGATCGAGCCCGCCCGCAGCTGGCAGCGCAGGCTGGCGTCGCTTGCCGCGCTGGCTGCCGTCATCGGCGTGGTCGTGGCGGCGCTGTTCCCGCAATGCCTTGCCTCGCCTTACGCCAATCTCGACCCGCGCCTCAAGGAATTGTGGCTCGACCATGTCGATGAGGCCCAGTCGCTGTTCGCGTTGCTTGTCAATGATCCGGCGCGTGTGGCCGCGCGTTACGCCACGCCGCTGGTCGCGATCATCCTGATGGCGCTGCGCTTCCGCCGCGGCGGCTGGCGGCGGCAGGACAGCCTGATAGCGGCGCTGCTTGTCGTTGCTTTCGTGGTCGGTGCCTGGCAGGTGCGCGGCACCACCTTCTCGATAGCCCTTGCGGTCATCCCGCTTTCGGCGTGGATCGCGACATGGCGCGCCCGTGCCGAAACCAGCTCGTCGCTCGGGGCGGCGTTGCGCCTCGCGGCCGTCTGGCTGGTCTCGATCAATCCGGTCTGGACAGGCGTTGCCGCCGCCGCTTCGCTGGCATTCGAGCAAGACACGCCCACCGCCGACGGCGGCATCGTGGACAAGGCTTGCGAGACCAACCCCACCTTTGCGCCGCTCGCCGGCATGGCCGCCACAACCGTGTTGACGATCTCCAATCTCGGAACGCCGGTCATCGCCTATAGCGGCCATCGCGTCTTCGCCGGCCCTTATCACCGCGACGTCGCCGGCAATCTCCTGGCGCTGGATGCCTTTCTCGGCACGGCCGACAACGCTCACGCAATCGTCGAAGCGCATCGTGTCGGCCTCGTCGCGGTCTGCCCCGGCAATTTCGAGACCGGGATCCTGACCGAAAAGGCGCCGCAGGGCTTTCTTGCCGGCCTGCTGCGCGACAGCGTGCCGGATTGGCTCGAACCGGTCGGCGGGACCAAGGGCAGCCCGATCCAGCTCTATCGCGTCAGGCAAGCCGGCTAAGAGGGAAGTGCGAAGCGGCCGTCTGCCTGGAATTGCGCAAGACAGAAGCTGAATTTCCAGGAAAGAGCGTTCGATATTTCCATTAGATACTTCGCATAAACGAGTATTCAGACCAGGTCGGCGACCTCTGCCGAAAGCTGAAACGCTCCTGCCGATGCAAGCGACTTTCGGATGATGGAAAATCGATTTTCCGATACTTTTCCTAAACGCTTTGCTGCCAATCTGGCCATAAATACCGAAATCAGAACAGGGACATGATGCAAACGACGTTTGGCACCGGTCAGCCAGGCAGGGAAAACACGGATCTGGCGTTCACCGATTCGTTGACCGGGCTCGGCAACCATCGTCGCTTCTTCGACAAGGTCGATCGCCTGATCAGCGACCGCGCCGACGATCCCGCCCCTTTCACCGTCGGCATCCTCGACCTCGACGGCTTCAAGCCGATCAACGACCTGTTCGGCCACAAGGCGGGCGATGATATCCTGATCCAGGTGGCGATGCGGCTGCGCGCCTCGATGGACGGCTATTCCACTGTATGCCGCATCGGCGCCGACGAATTCGCCTACCTTTACCCGATGGTGTTCTCGGAGGAGCAGGCGGCCGAGAGGTCGCGCATGCTGATCGAGATCCTGTCGGCGCCCTATGATGTCGGCGAGCGCACCGCCAGGCTTTCGGCCTCGGTCGGCTGCTCGCTCTTCTATTCCGGCGACGAGACCACCGAGATCCTCATCAACAAGGCCGAGACCGCGCTCTATCACGCCAAGCGTTCGGGCCGCGGCCGCGTCGTCGTCTATACGCGCGAGATGGAGGAGGCGGCCAAGCGCGTCACCCGCATCGAGCAGGCATTGCGCCGCGCCGTCTCGGCCGGCGAGGTCGAGCCGCATTTCCAGCCCATCGTCGACTTGAACAGCCGCCGCACCATCGGCTTCGAGACGCTGGCGCGCTGGACCGACCGCGACCTGGGCGTCGTGCCGCCATCTGTCTTCATCCCGATCGCCGAGGAGCGCGGCATCATCGGCCCGCTGTCGCAGCTCGTGCTGCGCAAGGCGACGGAGGCGGCGCGGAACTGGCCGAAGGAGCTGTTCCTGTCCTTCAACCTGTCGCCTTCGCAGCTCGTCGACCAGAACACCGGCCTGCATATCCTCGCCATCCTCGACCGTACCGGCTTCGATCCGCGCCGGCTGGAGGTCGAGATCACCGAGACCGGCCTGATGAACGATCCGGCCTCGGCCGAGAAGATCGTCGACGATCTGCGGCGCGTCGGCATCCGCGTCTCGCTCGACGATTTCGGCACCGGCCAGTCGTCGCTCGGCCGCCTGCGCGAATTCCACTTCGACAAGCTCAAGATCGACCGGGCCTTCGTCTCCTCCATCCTCGACGACCGGCCGTCGGAACACATCATCCGCGCCATCCTGGCCATGTGCGAGGGGCTCGGCATGGACGTCGTCGCCGAAGGCATTGAGGATGAGGCCCAGGCCGACCGCCTCGTCCAGTTCGGCTGCGCCGGCGGACAAGGCTATCTGTTCGGCAAGCCGGCCGATGCCGACGCCACGCTTGGTTACCTGCGCGATTCCTATCGGGGCGCCTTGCACGCCAAGGCGATCTGAGCGAGGCTTTTCCGCCGTTTGCAAGGCTGGCCGCCGCCGCTCGGGCGCCGCGCCGATCATTTGTCTGACATTAGGCCGGAAATCCGACGTTTCCCGCTTGCTCCCGCGCTTTGTCTGGCTAGGATGCGCGCCGGCCAAGCGGAGAAAGATATCATGATGCCATCGGCGCGTTTTGCCGACCTCGACGGCGCCTCGGTGCTGATCACCGGCGGCGGCTCCGGCATCGGCGCGGCGCTGACCGAAGGCTTTATGCGGCAGGGCGCCAAAGTCGCTTTCGTCGACATCGCCGACAAGCCCAGCAACGCCCTTGCCGATCGGCTGGAAAAGGATCTCGGCCGCCGTCCGCTCTACCTGAAGGCTGATCTGCGCGACATCGAGGCGCTGCGCGCCGCCGCGGCAAAGGCCACTGAAGCGCATGGCGACGTCACCGTGCTGGTCAACAACGCCGCGCTCGACGACCGCCACGCGGTGGAGGACGTCACGGTCGAGTTCTGGGACAACAACCTCGCCATCAATCTGCGGCCGCATTTCTTCACCGCGCAGGCCGTGGCGCCTGGCATGAAACGCGCCGGCGGCGGGTCGATCATCAACTTCACCTCGACCTCCTATCTGATCAACCATCCCGATATGCCGGCCTACACCGCGGCCAAGGCGGGCATACTCGGCCTCACCAAGGGCCTTGCCGGCAAGCTGGGCGCCGACCGCATCCGCGTCAACGCGGTGGCGCCGGGCTGGGTCATCACCGAGCGCCAGCGCGAGCTCTGGGTCACGGATGAGGGACTTGCCGCCCATGTCGCCAAGCAGTGCATCAAGGATGTCATGCAGCCCGACGACATGGTGGGCACGGTGCTGTTCCTGGCGTCTGACGCCTCGCGCATGCTCACCGCCCAGATGCTGATCGTCGACGGAGGCTTCCTGTGAGCTCGGCGCCCGCGGTTGCCGCGCTCGACTGGGGCACGACCAGGCTGAGGGCCTGGCTGCTCGACGACGCGGGCAAGGTGCTTGCCGAGCGGCGTGGCGACGACGGGCTGATCACGGCTCGCGAAAAAGGCTTTGCCAAGGTGCTGGAGGGCCATCTGGCCGCCATGGGCGCCCCGGACACTTTGCCCGTCATCATCTGCGGCATGGCCGGTTCCCGGCAGGGCTGGATCGAAGCGTCCTACGTCACCGTGCCGGCGCCGATCAGCGCCATTTTGCGCGGCGCCGCCCGTATCGAGGGCCAGCGTCGCGACATCCGCATCGTGCCCGGCCTCGCCCAGCGCCTGGCCGAGGCGCCGGACGTCATGCGCGGCGAGGAAACCCAGCTTGCCGGCGCCGGTTTGCCGGCAAATGGACGCCATCTCGTCTGCATGCCCGGCACGCATTCGAAATGGGTTGCGGTCGAGGACGGCGCGGTCGAAGGTTTCGGCACATGGCCGACCGGTGAGCTCTACTCGGTGCTCGCCGCCCATTCGATCCTGAAACATTCGCTGGGCGAGCATCCCGCTCCGGTTGCCGCCGACAGCCCTTTCTTCCGTCAATGGTGCAGCCAAGCGCTGGTCGAAGGCGGCGACGTCACCTCGAAGCTGTTTGCCATCCGCGCCGCCGGGCTGTTGCAGGATCTGAAGCCCGACGAGGCGGCGGCCTGCCTGTCCGGATTGCTGTTGGGCGGCGAGATCGCCTCGGCGAAACGGCGCTATGGCGCCGGCGATGCTCCGTTGGCGCTGGTCGCTTCCGGCGCGCTCGCCACGCTCTATGGCGCGGCGCTCGGCCTCGCCGGCCTTGCCTTCCGCAGCGTCGACGCCGATGAAGCGGTGCGCGCCGGTCTCGTCGAGGCCGCGCGCGAGAACGGCATGATTGGAGGCGCTCGATGAGCCAGACCGCACCTTTCCCGAAGCTGAAACGCGGCCTTGTCGCCATCCTGCGCGGCCTGAAGCCCTCCGAGGCCGTGGCGATCGGCCGGGCGATTTACGATGCCGGCATCGAGGCGATCGAGGTGCCGCTCAATTCGCCGGAGCCTTTCGTCTCCATTGCCGATCTGGTCAAGGCGCTTCCGCAAACGGCGCTGGTCGGCGCCGGGACGGTGCTGACCGCCGCCGATGTCGATGCCTTGCACAAGGCCGGCGGACGCCTGCTGGTCAGCCCCAACATCGATGCCGAGGTCATGGGCCGCGCCATGCATCACGGCATGGTGACGATGCCCGGCGTGTTCACGCCCACCGAAGCGTTCGAGGCGATCCGGCTCGGCGCCTCGGCGCTGAAATTCTTCCCGGCCAGCGTGCTTGGCGCCGGCGGCATAGCCGCAATCCGCGCGGTGCTGCCGCCCACCACCCCGATCGGCGCCGTGGGCGGCGTTTCCGACAAGGATTTTGCCGGCTACAAGGCGGTCGGCGTCAGCGTCTTCGGGCTTGGCTCGAGCCTCTACAAGCCGGGCGCCAGCGTCGAGGACGTGGCTGGGCGCGCCCGCGCCGCGGTTGCTGCCTGGGACGAAGCCTTCGGAGGATGACAATGGATGGCGTTTCGGTCTTTTCCGATCATATCTGCGAGCTTGGTGAAGGTCCGAGCTACGATCCCGCGACCGACACGCTGTTCTGGTTCGACATCGTCAACGGCAAGCTCCTGGAAAAGCCACTCGCCGGCGCGTTGAAAATCCATGATCTCGGCCTGATGGCCAGCGCCATCGCGATCATCGATGACGAGCGCCAGCTCATTGCCACGGAGACCGGCCTGCAGGTCAGGGACGTGAAGACCGGCAAGCTGACGCTGCACGCGCCGATCGAGGCTGACAATCGCTTGACACGCTCCAACGATTCCCGCGTCCATCCTTGCGGCGCCTTCTGGGTCGGCACGATGGGCAAGGGCGAGGAGAAGGGCGCCGGCGCGATCTACTGGTTCTTCAAGGGCGAACTGCGCCGGCTGTTTTCCGACATCACCGTTTCCAACTCGATCTGCTTTTCCGAGGACGGCGCGACCGCCTACTATACCGATACGGCGACCGGGCTTCTGATGCGCGTTGCCTGTGATCCGGCGACCGGCCTGCCGGAAGGCGAACCGAAGGTGTTCGTCGACCATCGCTCGTCGAAAGGCTATGTCGACGGCTCGGTCGTCGACCGCGACGGCGTTCTCTGGAACGCGGTCTGGGGCGGCAGGGCGGTGAAGGCCTATGCGCCGGACGGCACGCTGCTGCGCGAGATCGCGATGCCGGTGACCCAGGCTTCCTGCCCGGCCTTTGTCGGCCGGAAAGGCGATCGCCTGGCCGTAACCTCCGCCTGGAAAGGCAAGGACGAGAAGCAGCGTGCTCTCGATCCGCAGGCCGGCATGACCTTCCTGCTCGATATTCCGGTCAAAGGCCGTTTCGATCCGCGCGTGGTGATCGCCTGAGGGCAATTCCTGGTTTTCCGTCCTGAAACTAAGGATGGAGCGGCTACGCGTTCCGCGAAACGGTGTAGCGCTTCGGGTCGGAATGACCAGATCGCCCGGATGCGCACTTCCGAAGCAGGCCGGCTAAATATCTTGCCGTTGCCGTCAGTTTCGCATCCATGTTTGCCGAAGCAGACCTTCTCCCGCGTGACCAGGTCGGGTCACGGCGCGCGTACAGCGGCCTTGGCGCATCCGGGCCGACATCAACGCTGCGCCGCACCTGCGTTCGGTCCAGCCGATCGGTTGTCCGTTCGGGCGTGCAAAACGGAAGTATCCGACACCGATATGCTGGACTCGTTATATCCAGGCTGATATTGCCGTCTGGCGGTTTTTGAATTTCGCATGGCCTTGGGGGCAGGGTCCGGGTACATTTCCGCACCGGGGGCAGGGGCATGTTTCTCGTCGGTATCGACGACACCGATAATCTTGAAAGCCATGGAACGGGCTACCTCTCGCGGCAGTTGGGCGCGTTGATCGCCTCTTCCGGGATCGCGCGGGTACACGAGATCACCCGCCATCAACTGCTGTTCGACCGCCGGATACCCTATACGTCGCACAACAGTTCGCTATGCCTGCGTGTCGAGTTGCCGTCGGGCGACAGCCACGCGCTCGCGGATATGTGCCGATCCTACCTTTTGGAGCACAGCGCCGATGGATCCGATGCAGGCCTTTGCATCGCGGCATGGTCCGCCGTTGCGCCTGCCGTCGAGGATTTCGGCTTCGGCGCCAAGCGCGACATCCTCGCCCAGCACCAGGCGCGCGATCTGGCAAAGCGCGAAGCGCTATATCTGGAAGGATTGACCGGTGATCATGGTGGGGTGATCGGTGCGCTTGCGGCGGTAGGCTTGCGCAGGAGCGGTCGGGACGGCCGCATCGCCTGGAGGCCCGGCCTGCGCGAGACCCGCGGCATCGTCACCGGCGCCCACCTTCTCGCGCATTCCGGCATCGATGCCATTCGCCATGCTCACAGCGGCGAGCCGGTGAATGCCGACGACCGCATCAACGTCAACCCGTGGCCGCGTGGCGTGATGATCGAGGGCCAGGCCGTTCTTCTCGTCGAACCAGCAGGGAGCCACTATGACCACTTTCACTGGCAACTCGCCTCAAAAGACATTCTCCGCCAGTTCTAAGGCGTCGGTCGGCGTCCTTTCCGGCTTCGCCATTTGCCTGCTCGCCGGCGGGCTGGTCTGGGCCGTCGATGCCTGGCTGCGGCTGCCGCTGCACCTGCCCGGCTGGCGTGGGCTGTTCGTAATGGCGATATTGGTGGGCGCTCGCGCGTTCACAAGACTGCCATGGGCGGCCAGCGCCACCGCCTGCAGCGCCGCGGCGCTGGCCTTCGCCGCCGGCGACATCGATCCTCGTGGCGTTGTGATCTACCTCCTGCCGGGGCTGGTGATCGATTTCCTGGGGCTGTTCGGCCCTGCCTGGCGCAACTCGCCTTTGGGTCTCGGTCTCGGCGCCGGCATCGCCAACGCGGTCAGGTTCCTTGGCGTCCTGGCCTTCGGCGCCGGTTTTCACGGCGCTGGCCTTCTCATGCCTTTGTCCAGCCATTTCCTGTTCGGCCTGATCGGCGGGGTCCTGGCAGGCGTCCTGTCGATGGCTCGTCGCGGAAAGTAAAACATTCATGAGAACGAGACACCTGGTTGGCGCGATGCTCGGGCTGGCGGTGACCGCTCCCGCCCATGCCGATGAAAAGAAGGCGCAGACCACCGACACCTACATGCTCGGCGAGATCGTCATCACGACGCCTGACGACCAGGCGACGGAGCAAACCACCACGACGGTCACGGACGACCAGATCAAGCAGAAGGGCGCGCGCAGCCTCGATCAGGCCGTCAGCTCCGTTCCGGGTGTCGTCGTCACCAGCGGCGGCCAGAGCATACCGCGCATCATGGTGCGCGGCCTGCCGCCGCGGCTCACGCAGATTTTCCTCAACGGGGTTCCGCTGAATTCGGCCGTCGACGGCCAGTTCGATCCCTCCCTGATCCCGACCGAGAACATCGACCAGATCAGGGTCATCCAGGGGCCAAGCTCGGTTCTCTACGGGCCGGGAGCGCTCGCCGGCGTCATCGATATCATCACCAAGAAGGGCGCGAACGGCATTCACGGCGATGTCGGCGCCGAGGGCGGCAGCGGCGATGCGCGGCGCGCCTACGGCAGCGTGTCCGGCGGTTTCGAGGATTTCGATTTCTTCGTCAGCGGCAGCCGCACGCAGCGGAATGCCTTCGTTCTTCCGGACGGCGGCGATCGCGACAACAGCGACAATGCGCAGTCGAACCTGTTCGCGAATTTCGGCGCCCAGGTAGGTGACTGGCGGCTGGGCGCGAACCTCAGCTACCTGAACGGCGCGCAGGGCCTGGCGCCGAACACCATCGCCCCCGGCTCGGGCAATCCGTTCACCTCGGGACAGAACTTCGAACGGCTCGATCCGGTCAAGGGCCGGTCGGCTCAGTTCGATGCCGCCTATGATCCCGGCGGCCTGCTGGCGCTGCGCTTCACCGGCTATGTCAACCAGCTCGACACGCGCGACAGGCGCTTCGACGACGCGACCTACACGACGATGATCAATCCGTCGGTCAAGACGTTCGACGAAACGATCCGCAGCACGGTCAGCGGCGGCCAGGCGGAAATGCGCTACGATTTCGGCGACTTCGGCAGCCTTACGTCGAACGTGTCGGTCCGCCGGGAAACGGACGATCTCTCGGGCACGATCCGCGACGTCGTCATCCCGCCCAAAGGCGGTGGTGGTGGCGGCGGTGGCGGTGGCGGTGGCGGAGGTGGCGGCAACACCTTCGGCTGGCGTACGCTGGATGAAGCCCATGCGCTGACGACCACATCGGCGGCCGCCGAATATCGTGTCGATCCCCTGCCAAGGCTGCATCTGACGATGGGCTTCAGCCAGCATTGGTTCCAGCGCCCGGACGCCATGAATACGGGCGACCAGTGGATGGCGAGTGTCGGTTACGACCTGACGCCGGATCTGCTCGCCTTCGGCACCTATGCACGCAAGGTCCGCTTTCCGACCATCGACCAGCTCTTCAATCCCCAGCAAGGCAACAGGACGCTGCGCCCAGAGCAGTCGGACGACTACGAGGCGGGCTTCGCCTGGACGATCGCGCCGGGATCGACCCTGCGCGCCAGCGTCTTCCACAACGATGTCAGCAACTTCATTCTCAACGACCAGGTCAACCAGGTCTTCGTCAACCGTGACGTGACGATCTCCGGCTTCCAGGCCTCGGGCGCCTTCGCATTGACGCCGACGTTGACGCTCCAGCCCGGATATACCTATCTCGACGCGCGCTATATGTCCTCGGGACTGCCGGTCGACTACCGACCGCGCAATGTCGTCGATCTCACGGTCGCCTATGAGCCGGGACCCGGCTGGCAGATCTCCGGCGAACTGGCGTATTTCATGGACCAGTCGGTGGGGTCGAAATCGAATGCCCCCCTGCGGCAGGACCTTCCCGACTACGCGGTCGTCAACGCACAGGTCCGCAAATCCTTCGACAATGGCGTCGAAGCCTATGTGCGTGCCACCAATCTGTTCAACAGCAGATACGAATATGCCGTCGGCTTCCCCGCCGCGGGCCGCTCACTCTATGCCGGGCTGGAATATCATTTCTAGCTCGGCGCTCTTTCCGGGCAGAGGGCGCACCTCTTTCCCGACCTAGCAACAAGGGGCGGGCGGAGCAGCGAAACGCCCCATCACTTTGCTGGAGGAGACAAGGCGGCGCGCGGACTATCGCGCAACCGCCCTGGCCCGGTCGATTTCCCGCAAGCCGATTGCGGCGGCCATGCGATGGTAGCGCCCGATTCCATCCGGAGCATTCGATGCCGCACAACATGCCGACGCTGGTTCTGATCTACGAACCGGAACAGCCCTGTTTCGACCGGCTGGTCGCACAGGGCTACCCGACAGAGCGCGCCATCGAGATATCGTCCTATCTGGCGCAGTCGACCGACCTCGCGCCGGAATTCGATCTGCTCGCGGCAGCGTGCGAGAAGCGCGGCCTCGCTTTCAGGCCCGTCGAGCTCGACGATGCGGCGTCGGTTCTGGCGAAAGCCGATCCCGAGACGACGCTGGCCTGGACCCTGACCGACGGCATCGCCTATTTCCGAGGTGGTGCCGCACCCGCGATGGCGCGGCTGAATGGCTTGCGCACCATCGGCGCCGACGATTCCCTGTTCGCGCTCTGTCAGGACAAGCTCCGCTCCGGCGCCGTACTCGGCGCGCTCGGCCTGCCGGTGCCGCAGGCCGGCCTGGCGCGCAACGGCGAATGGCTGGTCGAGCCGCCAGCCTCGCCCAAGGGCTGGTTCGTCAAGCCCAACCGGCTCGGCGCCAAGATCGGCATCTGGCCGGATTCTCGTATCGAGGATCTCGGCCATGCGCTGGAGCTTAGCCGGCGTGTGTTTGCCCATTATCGCGACGATGTCGTGGTCCAGCCCTATGTCGCCGGCCGCAACGTGCGCGCGAGCTTCCTGGGTTTGAAGCCGGAGACCGGCATCGAGGCGCTCGGCGTCTTCCTCGTCGATTCCGGCGGCGATTTCCAGACCATGGCCGACTCGATGGCGCTCTATGGCGACACCGGCCAGGCCGCGAAGGATGCGGGAACCTATGTCGAGCCGGAGCTCGAGCCAGTCGCCGCCAGCCAGCCGGCGGCCGACCGTAAAATCCGCGCCATCGCCCAGAAGCTGATCGCCGGTCTTGGCCTGAGGGACGTCTTTTCCATCGATTTCAGGGTCGAGGGCGATGATACCGTGCACCTCATCGAGTTCGAAGTCTGTCCCGGCCTGCCCTGCTTCGATTTTCGAGATTATTGCCGCAGGCAATGGGGCATGAGCCTCGCCGATGCGATGGCGCAGACCGCCGCCAACCGGCTCCTTGCCCCGCACGGGCTTGCGGCGCAATAACCGTGCCTTGACGCATTGCGCGTCGCCTCTACTGTCGCGGCATTGTCAACGAGAGCCGCGCAATGAACACCACGCCCGCCAGCGCTACAGGCCTTGATCATCATCTGAAGCGCATGAGCGGCCGCGACCCGCATGAGGAGCATCGCGTCGCCACGCCGCTCGAGCTGCTCTTCGACCTCACCTTCGTAACCGCTTTCGGCCTAGCCTCCTCGCAACTGGCGCACGCCCTGGCCGAGGGCCACTACACGGCCGCGCTTCTCGGCTTCGGCTTCGCCAGCTTCGCCATCTGCTGGGCGTGGATCAATTTCTCCTGGTTTTCCTCGGCCTATGACACCGATGACTGGGTTTTCCGACTGATCACCATGGTGCAGATGATCGGCGTGCTGGTGCTGGCCATCGGCCTGCCGCGCATGTTCGCTTCCATCGAGCATGGCCAGCATCTCGACAATTCCGTCATGGTGCTGGGCTACGTCGTCATGCGCGTCGCCATGATCTTCCAATGGCTGCGCGCGGCCAGGCAGGATCCGGCGCGGCGCGGCATCTGCCTAACCTATGTCACGGCCATCGCCATCGCCCAGGTCGGCTGGGTGGTGCAGATCCTGGTCGACTTCTCGGTTGCGACCAGCCTGATGCTCGCCGTCATTCTGCTTGCGGTCGAGCTGGCCGGCCCGATGATCGCCGAACGAAGACATGGCGGCACGCCCTGGCATGCGCATCACATGGCCGAGCGCTACAGCCTGTTCGCCATCATCGCGCTCGGCGAAGGGGTGGTCGGCACGCTGGCCTCGCTGTCGGCGGTGGTCGAGGAGCAGGGCTGGAATCTCGATGCAGCCCTTGTCGGTATCGCCGGCACCGGGCTCACCTTCGGTATGTGGTGGGTCTACTACATGCTGCCCTCGGGGCCGGTGCTGCACGCGCATCGCGACCGCTCATTCGTCTGGGGCTATGGCCAGATGCTGACCGTGGCGTCGATCGTCGCCACCGGCGCCGGCCTGCATGTCGCGGCCTATTTCATCGAGCACAAGGCCCATATCGGGCCGCTGGCGACGCTGCTCTCGGCCGCCATCCCGCTCGCCACCTTCCTCGGCTCGATCTATGCGCTCTACTATTATCTCGTGCAGCGCTTCGATCCGTTCCACATCTGGCTGCTGCTGGCCACGGCCGCGGTCGTCGCGCTCGCCGTCTTCGCCGCCATTGCCGGGGTCGACATGACGGTCTGCCTCATCATCCTGACGCTCGCGCCGGCGGTCACTGTCGTCGGCTATGAAATCCATGGCCATCGCCATCAGGCGGAATCGCTCGCCCTCGACGAGCGGCACACGCTGCACTGACCATGGAAGGCTGGTGCGTCAGATACCCTCCACCAGCACGATCTCGCCATCGGCCACTTTCTGGCGGATGGCGACGGCGCGCTGGTATTCCGGCGAATGGTAGCAATCATGCGCCGTTGAAAGCGATTCGAACTCGATGATCACATTGCGGGCGCGGCCCTGCCCTTCGGCCTTCTCATGCTCGCCGCCGCGCGCCAGGAATTTCGCGCCGAAGCGGTCGAAAGCAAGCTTCGCGGCGGCGACATAGTCCTTGTAGCCCTCGGCATCGCGCACATCCACACGAGCGATCCAATATCCCTTTGGCATTCTTTTTCTCCCGTTTGTGTCGCCCTGGCGAGGGCCAGTAGCGTAGTTAAAGTACGTGAGCACCGGAAGCGCAGAAAACGCCGCCCGATGACCGTCGCAGTAGAGTTTCAGAACGGATCCTTCAGGCGGATTGCATTTCGGCGAGTATCGCCTCGGCCGCCGCCCGCCTGTCCGGCGCCGCGACGATCGGCCGGCCGACGACGAGATGGCTGGAGCCGTTGCGGATCGCCTGCGCCGGCGTCACCACGCGCTTCTGGTCGCCATGGTCGCTGCCTGGCGGCCGGATGCCCGGCGTCACCACCGCCATGTCGGGCCCGACGATCCGGCGCACCGCCTCGGCCTCCTCCGCCGAGCAGACGATGCCGCCCATGCCGGCATGCAGCGCCTGTTCGGAGCGCCTGAGCACCAGAGTGTGCGGGTCGTATTCATAGCCGGCGTCGATCATGTCCTGCTCGTCCATCGAGGTCAGCACGGTCACCCCGAGCAGGCAGAGATCGCTGCCCTTGGCCGCCTCGACAGCGGCCCGCATGGATTTTGGATAGGCATGCAGCGTCAGCATCGTCATCCCCATCTTGACGATGTTCTCGACGGCCTTGGCCACCGTGTTGTCGATGTCGAGCAGTTTCATGTCGAGGAACACCTTGGTGCCCCCGCTCGCCAGCTCCCGAGCGAAGTCCAGTCCGCCGGCGAAGGCGAGCTGGTAGCCGATCTTGTAGAAGGAAACGGCGCCTTCGAGTTCCCGCACCGCTTTCTCCGCCTCCTTCAGCGTCGGCAGGTCGAGCCCGACGATCAGCCGGTCCCGCATGGTGTCGGCCTCCGCGAAATTGGTCACGGCTCGATCCGGGCGGACAGCATGCGCGAGGTTTCGATCAGTGTACGGCATAGGCGCTCCATCGATTGGTGTAGTCTGTCGTCCCTGAACTGGCCGCCCTCGGCGAACGCCTGATCTGCCCCGGCGACCGAGCATTCCGGCGTGATCACCTCCATCTGGCATCGAACCAGTACCGCGCGCAGATGGTTGATGCAGCGTATGCCGGCGAACTTGCCCTCGGAGGATGAGCAGAGCCCCACAGGCTTGCCGGCAAGCGGCCTGAACGCGTGGCTGCCGTCGCGCCTTATCCGGCTCACCCAGTCTATCGCGTTCTTGAGCAGCGGCGGGATCGAGCCGTTATATTCGGGTGTCGCGATCAGAAGGCCGTCATGCGCCGCGATCTGACGGCCAAGCGTGACCGCGTTCTCGGGAATGCCTTTTTCCTTTTCCAGGTCCTCGTCCATGATCGGCAGCGGATAGTCGCCGAGCGAGATGCGCGTGACTTCCGCGCCCTGCATTGCGAGTTCCTTCTGCGCGACATCCGCCGTGCGGCCGCTGAAGGCGCCGGTCCGGACCGAGCCGGCGAAGACGAGGATTCTTGGGATCACTGCCATCGGCCACCCTTGTTCGGGGACAGGTACAGCCAAGGGGCATTCAAATCAACGGGTGGATGAAGGAGTAGGGCAGTAGGCAATAGTCCGCTCATTCCCCTACTGCCTTACTGCCCTACTCCCTGATTGCCTTGTTTCTCAATGCGCCGCGCGCCGATAGATCCAAAGCTGCGTCGGCGGGATGTTGCGGAAGACGAAGTGGAAATGCTCGACGGTGTAGTCGCCGCGTCCGGCCGGGATCGGCGACAGCGGGCCGTAGGTCAACTGCACGATCGGCCGTCCTTTCGGAATGCGGTCGAGCAGGCTTTCGACATAGGCGATGCGCTGGGCGACCGGGAAATTGAGCAACGGCACGCCGGACACGACCGAATCGAACACCATCTCGCGCCTGTCGCCGAGCGTGGCGTCGAGATTGAAGGCGTCGCCTTCGATCACGTTGACGCCAGGATAGAGCCGGCGCAGGTGCCGCACGAAGTCGGTCGAATATTCGACCGCGTAGAGGTTTTCCGGCCTCACGCCCTGGGCGAGGATGGCGCGGGTGATGACGCCGGTGCCGGGCCCGACTTCCAATACCGGCAGGCCCGATCGCGGATTGACGATCGACGCCATCTTGCGGGCGGTGATGGAACTGGTGGGAACGATCGACCCGACCGTTTTCGGCTTGTCGATCCAGCCTTTGAAGAACTTGAGCTCGTCGTCGAATTTTTCGGCCAGCGCTTTGCGCAACCCGGGACTACGTGCCATGCGAGCTCTCCTCAATGCTCAGCCCCCGATCCGCTACTTAGCAGTTGGGTGGGACAAGGCAAGGCGTCAATCTGGCATAAGGTGTTGATGACGCTTGGGAAGCGCCAGCCTCCGATGCCGGTATGCGATGCGGGACGCAGGCGATCAGCTTTCGCCGAACGACTCGAAGAAGTCCTTCATGCGGGCGAAAAAGCCGCTCGACTGGGGCGAGTTGTCCTTCGAGGAGAGCTGCTCGAACTCTTCCAGCAGCTCGCGCTGGCGGCGCGTCAGGTTCTGCGGCGTCTCGACCGCCGTCTGGATGTAGAGGTCGCCGACATTGGGCTGGCGCAGCACCGGCATGCCCTTGCCCTTCAGCCGGAACTGGCGGCCGTTCTGCGTGCCCTCCGTCACCTTGACCTTGGTCTGGGTGCCGTCGAGCGTGGTGACCTCGAAGGAACCGCCGAGGGCGGCCGTCGTCATCGAGATCGGCACCTTGCAATAGAGATCGGCGCCGTCGCGCTGGAAGAATTCATGCGGCTTGACCGCCAGGAAGATGTAGAGGTCGCCGGACGGTCCGCCGCGCAGGCCGGCCTCGCCTTCATTGGCCAGCCGGATACGGGTGCCGTCCTCGATGCCGGCCGGGATGTTGACCGACAGCGAACGCTCCTCGGTGACGCGGCCCTGTCCGGCGCATTTCGGGCAAGGATCCTTGATCGTCTGGCCGCGGCCCTGGCACTGCGGGCAGGTTCGCTCGATCGAGAAGAAGCCTTGCGTGGCGCGCACCTTGCCGTGGCCGTGGCACATCGAGCAGGTCACCGGCTGCGTGCCGGGCTTGGCGCCGCTGCCGGAGCATTCCGAGCAGGAGATGGAGGCCGGCACGCGGATCTGAGCGGTCTTGCCGGAGAAGGCTTCCTCGAGCGTGATTTCCATGTTGTAGCGCAGGTCGGCGCCGCGTTCGCGACCGCCAGACGAACGGCGCTGGCGACCGCCCATCATGTCGCCGAAGATATCCTCGAAGATGTCGGCGAAGCCGCCGGCGCCGAAGCCGTGCGCGGCGCCGTTCATGCCACCCTGCTCGAAGGCGGCGTGACCGAAACGGTCATAGGCGGCGCGCTTCTGCGGGTCCTTCAGCGTCTCGTAGGCTTCGTTGATTTCCTTGAACTTGTGCTCGCAGGCATGGTCGCCGGGGTTGCGGTCGGGATGGAACTGCATGGCGAGCTTGCGGAAAGCGCTCTTGAGTTCCTTGTCGTCGGCGCCTTTTTGCACGCCCAGCGTTTCGTAGAAATCAGCTTTCATTTTTTCCCGCTGTCCGGATGCTCAATGTCTTCAAGCATTGTTGGCGACGTTTGCCGGCACGTTCTTGGATTTAGGAGCGATGTTTCCCGGATGCTAGTACTAAGCCGGTTCCGCTCCGGGTTTTTCCGTCACTTTTTCGAATTGGGTTGCAAAAAAGCCCGGCTTTGCGCCGGGCTTTTGCACTTATTCGCCGTCAGCCGGCTCAGGCCGACTTCTTCTTGTCGTCGTCTTCGTCGATTTCCTCGAAGTCGGCGTCGACCACGTCCGAATCCTTGGCGGCGTCCGCCTTGGCGTCGGCTTCGGCCGCTTCCTTCTGCGAGGCCTCGTACATGGCCTGGCCGAGCTTCATCGAAGCTTCGGCGAGCGACTGCGACTTCGCCTCGATGTCGGCCGGGTCGTCGCCTTCGGCGGCGGCCTTCAGCGCGGCGATGGCATTGGCGATCGCGCTGCGGTCAGCCTCCGAGACCTTGTCGCCATAGTCCTTGAGCGACTTCTCGGACGAATGCACCAGCGCCTCGGCCTGGTTGCGGGCCTCGACGAGGGCACGGCGCTTCTTGTCCGCCTCGGCATTGGCCTCGGCGTCCTTCACCATCTTCTCGATGTCGGCGTCGGACAGGCCGCCCGAAGCCTGGATGCGGATCTGGTGCTCCTTGCCGGTGCCCTTGTCCTTGGCCGAGACGTTGACGATGCCGTTGGCGTCGATGTCGAAGGTGACCTCGATCTGCGGCACGCCGCGCGGCGCCGGCGGGATGCCGACCAGGTCGAACTGGCCGAGCATCTTGTTGTCGGCCGCCATTTCGCGCTCGCCCTGGAAGACGCGGATGGTCACCGCGCTCTGCGAATCCTCGGCGGTCGAGAAGGTCTGGCTCTTCTTGGTCGGGATCGTGGTGTTGCGCTCGATCAGCCGGGTGAACACGCCACCCAACGTCTCGATGCCCAGCGACAGCGGCGTCACGTCGAGCAGCAGCACATCCTTGACGTCGCCCTGCAGCACGCCGGCCTGGATGGCGGCGCCGAGAGCGACGACCTCATCCGGGTTGACGCCCTTGTGCGGCTCCTTGCCGAAGAACTGCTTCACGATCTCCTGGATCTTCGGCATGCGGGTCATGCCGCCGACCAGGACCACTTCGTCGATCTCGCCCGCCTTCAGGCCGGCATCCTTGAGCGCCGCCTTGCAGGGCTCGATGGTGCGCTGCACGAGATCCTCGACCAGGCTTTCGAACTTCGCCCGGGTGAGCTTCATCGTCAGGTGCTTCGGGCCGGTGGCGTCGGCGGTGATGAAGGGCAGGTTGATCTCTGTCTGCGTCGTCGACGACAGCTCGATCTTGGCCTTTTCGGCGGCTTCCTTGAGCCGCTGCAGGGCGAGCTTGTCGTTCTTCAGGTCGATGCCCTGTTCCTTCTTGAACTCGGCCGCCAGGTACTCGACGAGCCGCATGTCGAAGTCTTCGCCGCCGAGGAAGGTGTCGCCGTTGGTCGACTTCACCTCGAACACGCCGTCGCCGATTTCGAGCACCGAAATGTCGAAGGTGCCGCCGCCGAGGTCATAGACGGCGATGGTCTTGCCGTCCTTCTTCTCCAGGCCATAGGCGAGCGCCGCGGCGGTCGGCTCGTTGATGATGCGCAGCACCTCGAGGCCGGCGATCCTGCCGGCGTCCTTGGTCGCCTGGCGCTGGGCGTCGTTGAAATAGGCCGGAACGGTGATGACCGCCTTCTCGACCTTCTCGCCGAGATAGGCCTCCGCCGTCTCCTTCATCTTCTGCAGGATCATGGCCGAGATCTGGCTGGGCGACTGCTTCTTGCCGCCGGCCTCGACCCACGCGTCGCCATTGTCGCCCTTGACGATCTTGTAAGGGACAAGCTTCTTGTCCTTTTCCGTCACCGGGTCGTCATAGCGGCGGCCGATCAGGCGCTTGACCGCGAAGATGGTGTTTTCCGGATTGGTGACCGCCTGGCGCTTGGCCGGCTGGCCGACGAGGCGTTCGCCGTCATTCGAGATGGCGACGATGGAAGGCGTCGTGCGCGCGCCTTCAGCATTCTCGATCACCTTGGGGTCCTTGCCATCCATGATGGCGATGCAGGAATTGGTGGTGCCGAGATCGATACCGATAACTTTTGCCATTGTTCTAGTCTCTCCTCTAAGCAGGCTCTCAGGACCCTTCAAAAGGCGTTCCGACGAAAGCCCCTGTTCACAAGAAATACCGCCACGCTCCCCGAGTTTCAGGGCCGGACGGCTTGGCGCGTATATAAGAACAGCCGACACGGGGCGCAAGCATTCTGCGCAAGGCGACCGCTGTCTCTGTATAGGTTGGGGAGCGGCCCGCCGCGCTTCGCGGCCGGATCGGTCGGAGATCGCGCTATCGGGTTGTTTCAGCTTGCTTTTTTGAAACCGGTGCGGCCGACGGCGCGCGGATCCGCCATCCGGCGCGGCCAGCGCTGGGCCTGGCGGGCGTGACTTTCGGTCGCGAAAGAGCGGAAAATCTGCCTTGCCGCCATGCTTTCGGCCCCTGGCGGCGAGGCTTGAGGAGCGCCTGGCGCTCGGAAGAACCCCGCCGGGCGCGTGGCCCGGCAGGTATCCCGGGCTTAGAGCCCGTTGTCCTTGAGGATCTTGGCGGCGTTGTCCTTGGTGATCTTTTCCGTCGGCAGCGTGATGGTCTTTTCGACCTTCTCGCCGTTCAGGAACTTGATCGCCTGGCGCAGGCCCTCGGCGCCCGGCGTGACATAGGAGAAGGTCGCCGTCAGCTCGCCCTTGTTCACCATCTGCACGCCTTCATTGGGCAGGCCGTCGATGCCGATGAACTTGATGTCCTTTTCGCGCCCGACATCCTTGGCCGCGAGATAGGCGCCATAGGCCATCGGATCGTTGTGGCCGTAGACGAGATCGATCTTTTCGTTGGTCTTCAGCGCGTTGGCCATGATGTTGTAGGCCTGGTCCTGCTTCCAGTCGCCCGACTGCTGGTCGAGCAGGTACTTGATGCCCGGCTCCTTGTCGGTGAATTCATGGAAGCCGTCATGGCGGTCATGCGCAGGCTGCGTGCCCATGCCGCCCCAGATTTCGACGACATTGCCGGCGGCCTTGCCCTTGCCGCCCAGGAGCTCGACGGCGTATTCGCCCGCCGCCCGTCCGATCAGCTTGTTGTCGCCGCCGACGAACTGCGTGTAGTCCTTGGTGTCGACATTGCGGTCGAGCACGAAGACCGGGATCTTGGCGTCGATCGCCTGCTGCACGACACCGGTGAGACCGGCCGATTCCTTCGGCGACACCAGGAGCGCGTCGACCTCCTGGCGGATCAGGTTCTCGACGTCGGCGACCTGCTTTTCGGTCTTGTCCTCGCCGTCGGTGATGATCAGCTCGACCTCGGGATGCTTGGCGGCTTCGGCGATGATGTCCTTGTTGAACTGGGCGCGCCAGGGTTCGATGGTCGTCACCTGCGAGAAGCCGATCTTCCACTTCTTGCCATCGGCAAAGGCATGGTTGCTGGAAAAGAGCGCTGTCGTCGTCAGAAGTGCGGCTGCGAAAGTCGCAAGCTTCAGCATGTCACGTCGTTTCATGGTCCTGTTTCCTCCAGATTATAGAGACGAGGTCTCCTGTGACGGCCGTTTTGCCGCGGCCGTTTCCTTTTGCGCCGTCCGTCCGCCGGGCAGGCGCAGATAGCTTAGAAGGTCGCCGGCATTGCGCTCCTGCACGAGCACGGTGCCGATGATGATCGCGCCCTTCAGCACCAGCTGAAGGTTCGAGTTGATGTTGTGCAGTTGCAGGATGTTGGACAGCAGCCCGAAGATCAGCACGCCGCAGAAGGTGCCGATCAGGCTGCCGCGCCCGCCCATCAGGCTGGTGCCGCCGATGACCACCGCGGCGATGGCGTCGAGCTCGAGTCCCGCGCCGGCATCCGGCTTGCCCTGCCGGTACTGCGCCACGTAGAGCACCGCCGCAATGCCTGCGAGCAGGCCGGACACGGCATAGGTGACGATCTTGACGCGCCCGGCGGCGATGCCGGAAAGCCGCGCCGCCTCCTCATTGCCGCCGATGGCATAGACATAGCGGCCGAAGGGCGTGAAGCGCAGCACCGCGCCGTAGATCACGACCGCGCCGAGGAAGAACAGGCCGGGCATCGGCACGACGCCGAAGACCAGCGAGCGCAGGATCTCGAAGTCGGCGGTGGCGTTGGAGCCGGTATAGACCGGCAGCACCGCGTTGTTCTGGCCGGCGGTCAGCCGGGCGATGCCGAGCGCCGTTACCATCATCGCAAGGGTGACGATGAAGGGCTGCAGGCGGCCGGCGACGATGATGAAGCCGTTGATGGTGCCGAACAGGAGGCCGACGCAAGGCGCGACCAGGAGCACCCCGAGCACCCCGAACTTGGTCTCGACCTGCGGCAGCAGGTACCACAGCGAGAGGCAGCACAGGATCACGCCGACGACGCCCGGGATGACCAGTCCGCGCGCCGTGTCCAGCCGCACCTCGCGGCCGGCTTCCGCTCCGGCACGAGACTTCTCGATGTTGACCAGGATGAAGCGGGTGGCGAGCGCGCCGAGGCACAAGGCGACCAGCGCGGTTGTCGGCACGCCGAGGGCCGCGGACGGCGTGACGCCCGGCACGGTGAGCAGCATGGCGCACACGACCGAGCAGATCGCCATCAGCGAGCCGACGGAAAGATCGATGCCGCCGGTCAGGATCACCGCGGTCATGCCGGTGGCGATGAGGCCGGTGGTCGACACCTGGCGCAGCACGTCGAGCAGGTTGCCGTAAGACAGGAAGATGTTGTTGCCCTTGGAGCTGATCGGCGAGCCGAACACGCCGATCAGGAAGATGGCGATCAGCCCCCAGTAAAGCTTGGTGCGGGAGAGCAGGCTGAAGAGGTTCATGCGGCAGTTCTCGAAGCCCGTCCTGGTGTGGCAAGTCGCGGCGCGGCAAGCCGCATGATCGCCTCCTCGCTGGCTTCCGCCCTGGACAGGATTCCGCGTTGGCGGCCTTCCGCCATGACCAGGATGCGGTCGGCCAGGTGCAGGAGCTCCGGCAGTTCGGAGCTGATCACGGCGATTGCCAGCCCGTCGCCGGCCAGCTTGAAGATCAGGTCGTAGATTTCGCGCTTGGCGCCGACATCGATGCCGCGCGTCGGCTCGTCGAGCAAAAGCACGCGCGGCCGCGTCGCCAGCCATTTGCCGATCACCACCTTCTGCTGGTTGCCGCCTGACAGCGTGCCGGCGGCCTGCTCGATGCTTTCGCAGCGTATGCCGAGCGCGCTCACCGCCTGCCGCGCCAGGCCCTGCTCGCCCGAGCGCGAGCGCAAGCCGAAGCGCGCCAGCGCGCCGACCAGCGGCAGCGCGACATTGTCGGTGATCGAGGCCTTCAGGTGCAGGCCTTGCGTCTTGCGGTCCTCGGTCACCAGGGCGATGCCGAGCCGCCGCGCCTCGCGCGGCGAGCCGATCTCGACCGGCGCGCCGTCAAGCCTGATCTCGCCGCCGGTGCGGCCGCCGCTCGATCCGAAGATCGCCTCCAGGATTTCGGTTCGGCCGGAGCCGAGCAGCCCGCCTATGCCGAGGATCTCGCCAGCGCAGAGGTCGAAGTCGACGCTGTCGATCACCGTGCGCCAGCCATGCCGGTCCGGCTTCGACAGCGACAGGTCCCGGACCGAGAGCACCACCTTGCCGCCGGGGCCGCGCTCGTGCCCGGAGGACGCCAGGAGGTCGCGCCCGACCATGGCCGAGATGATGGCGTCTTCGTCCAGTCCCGCCATGTCCTTGGTCAGCACATGGCGCCCGTCACGCAGCACCGTCACCCGGCTTGCCAGATGCATGACCTCGTCGATGCGATGCGAGATGTAGACGATCGCCACGCCGCTTGCCGCAAGCTGGCGGATGATCCTGAACAGTCTCTCGCACTCGGCTGGCGACAGCGCCGAGGTCGGCTCGTCCATGATCAGGATGCGCGCCGATTTCGACAGCGCCTTGGCGATCTCCACCAGCTGCTGCTCGCCCACGCGCAGCGTGCCGACACGCGCCTCCGGATCGAGCTCGATGCCCAGCCGCTGCAGCAGGTCGCTGGCAGCGCGGCTGCTCGCCTTGCGGTCGACGATCAACCCGGCGATCAGCTTTTCGCGCCCGAGGAAGATGTTGTCGGCGACGCTGAGCTCGGGGACGAGGTTGAGTTCCTGGTGGATGATGGCGATGCCGGCGTCCTCGGCATCGCGCACGCCGGCGAAACGGACCGCCTGGCCGTCGATGGCCACCGCGCCTTCGTAGTCCGTATAGACGCCTGAGAGGATCTTCATCAGCGTCGACTTGCCGGCGCCGTTCTCGCCCATCAGCGCGTGCACTTCGCCGCGCCTGAGCTCCAGGCCGACATCGGATAGCGCGGTGATGCCGCCGAATCGCTTGGAAATACCGGTCGCGCTCAGGACAACGGCTTGACCGTCGGCTGCCCCATTGCCTGTCGTGATCGGCTCAGCGCGCTGCATGACAAAGGACGGCCTCCCTCCGTCGTCTTCGACTGGCCGAACGCTAATCTAAACGTTTCGAATGTGTCAAGCGCATATCGCTTCACCGAGGATTGATGCATTTCAATTCTTGCGAAAAATGCCGAGTTTACGTAGGTTTAGCCAAATGGGAGCGACTAAACGTTTCGAAAATGACGGTGTCAGGGCGAAAAAAACAGCGAAAATCGACGGCGCCGACCATGCTGCATGTGGCGGAGGCGGCGCGCGTATCCGTGGCCACCGTGTCGGCGCTGCTCAACGGCACCGCCACGGTCAGCCCCGAGCTTACCCAGCGCATCGAACAGGCGATCCGCGACATCGGCTACAAGCGCAACGCCATTGCCCGCAGCCTGAAGATGGGCACCACGCGGACAGTCGGCCTGACCGTGCCGCACATCACCAACCCGTTCTTCACCGATGTCGTTTCGGTGATCCAGCAGGCGTTCGACCGTGCCGGCTATGCCGTCATGCTATGCTGCACGGACGAGGATTTGAACACGCAGGACGAGCAGATCCGGCTGCTGCTCGACCGCATGGTCGACGGGCTGATCGTGGCGCGCGTCGGCGACGGCGGCATTTTGAAGGGCCTCGTCGAGGACGCCAACGTGCCGGTGGTGCTGCTCGACCGCCTCTGCGAGGGCGTCGACACCGATGCGGTGGTGCTCGACAACCAGCGCGCGGTCTTCGACGCCATCACCTATCTGCTCGACCTCGGCCACCGGCGCATCGGCTACATCACCGGAACATCCGACATATCCCCCATGCACGACCGCATGACCGGTTACCGCGAAGCGCTGCAGGCCGCCGGCCTGCCGGTGGCGGAGGAGCTCGTGCGCTCCGGCAATTTCCACGAGATCGACGGCTACAACGCGACCATGCAGCTGCTTTCGCTGCATGACCGGCCGAGCGCGATCTTTTCGGCCAACAACCCGATGGTGATCGGCACCATGAAGGCGATCCGCGACATTGGCCTCAGCTGCCCCGAGGACATCTCGGTCGCCTGTTTCGACGATTTTCCATGGTCGGACGTGTTCGCGCCGCAGCTCACCACCGTGGCGCAGCCGGTGCAGGCAATCGGCGAGCAGGCGGCCAACCTCCTGCTCGACCGGCTGGCCGGCAACCGGGACGCGCCGCCGCGCAAGCTCGTGCTGAAGGGCCGGCTGATGATCCGCAATTCCTGCCGGCCGCTGGGCCCGGCAGCGCAGGCCGTCAGCGCGTAGCTGCGAAAGCGTCCGCGCACAGCGCCTGCAATTTCGGGAAGATGTGCCGGCCGCCGGTGATCACCTTTGTGCCGGCGTCGAGCACCGTCTTCGGATCGGCCTTGAGCACCGTGCCGCCGGCCTCCTCGACCAGCAGCATGCCGGCCAGGCAGTCCCAGGCGTTCATGTGCTCCTCGACATAGCCGAGCAGCCGGCCGGAAGCCGCATAGGCAAGCATCAGCGCGCCCGAGGCATTGCGGTAGAAGACGCCGCCTTCGGCCATGATCCTGCTGATCAGCACCGCGACATGCTCGGTCGCCGCCCGGTTGGAAAGCCCGGTGCCGACCGAGCCCTCGGAAAGCGACGCCGCGTTGCTGGCCTTGATCGGCTTGCCGTTGACGAAGGCGCCGCCGCCTAGGCGGCCGTAGAATGTCTCGTCGGTCGAGGGTTCATGGATGACGCCGACCACCGTCTCGCCGTCCCTGGCGCAGGCGATCACCACGCACCAGGCTGGAATGCCGCGCACGAAATTGGCGGTGCCGTCGATCGGATCGATCACCCAGACATGACCGGTCTTCCCGGTCACGGCGGCATGTTCCTCGCCGACGATGCCGTCGTCCGGATAGGCCTGGGCGATCGCCGCGCGGATGAACAGCTCGACCTCGCGATCGCCTTCGGAAACCAGGTCCTGATGGCCCTTGCTCTCGATGGTCAAATTGTCGAGGTCGCGAAAATATTTCAGCCCCAGCTCGCCGGCGCGGCGCGCCAGGTCGATGGCAAAATGCATGCGGTCGTCGAGGTCTTTGGTCAAGGTGCGTGCTCGCTTTTGGGCAGGGGAGCCTGCCCTTAGCAGACGAGTATGTCAGGCAAAAGCGGCCGCGCGGTCAGGCCGCCCTCGACATCGATTTGTGCACGTCGGCGAGAATCTCGAAGGAGCGTACGCGCGCCGCGTGGTCGAAGCACTGCGCCGTCACCATCAGTTCGTCGGCGCCGGTGCGGCTTATGAAGGCGTCGATGCCCTGGCGCACCGTCTCCGGCGACCCGACGACGGCGCAGGACAGCGCCTGGGCAAGCATGGTCTTCGCCATCGGGTCGAGATCGCGATCGTAATTCTCGATCGGCGGCGGCAATTGCCCGGGACGGCCGCTGCGCAGGTTGACGAAGGCCTGCTGCAGCGAGGTGAAGAGCAGCCGGGCCTCGGCGTCCGTGGGCGCCGCAAAGACGTTGAGGCCGAGCATCACATAGGGCTTGTCGAGCTGCGCGGACGGCTGGAAGCGCGTGCGGTAGACCTCCAGCGCATGGTCGAGCTCGGCCGGCGCGAAATGCGAGGCGAAGGCGTAGGGCAGGCCGAGAAGCGCCGCGAGCTGCGCGCCATAGAGACTGGAGCCGAGGATCCAGATCGGTACCGTCTGGCCTTCGCCGGGCACGGCGCGTATGCGCTGGCCCTCCTCTGCCGGTTGGAAGTAGCCCATCAGCTCGACCACGTCCTGCGGGAAATTGTCGGTGCTTTCGAGGTTGCGCCGCAGCGCCCGCGCGGTCAGCATGTCGGTGCCCGGCGCGCGGCCGAGGCCGAGGTCGATGCGGCCGGGAAAAAGTGCCGCCAGCGTGCCGAACTGCTCGGCGATCACCAGCGGCGCATGGTTGGGCAGCATGATGCCGCCGGCGCCGACGCGGATCGACTTCGTGCCGCCCGCCACATGCGCGATCACCACCGACGTCGCCGCGCTCGCGATGCCCGGCATGTTGTGATGCTCGGCCAGCCAGTAGCGCCTGTAGCCCAGCCGCTCGGCATGGCGGGCAAGGTCCAGCGAGTTGGCAAGCGACTGCGTGGCAGTGCTGCCTTGCGTGATCGGCGACAGGTCGAGAACCGAAAGGGCGGTCATTGGTCAGGTCTCCACGATGCGTTTTTTCCGCAGCCTCGCCTCGAAGGCGGCGCGGTCGGGAATGACGATGGCGAGCTGGTGCTCCAGCACGTCGGCGAGTTCGGCGGCCGTCGCGATCTCGCGCTGCTCGCCGCGGCCGCCGGCATGGTGCGTCGACAGCCGGTTGTTGCGCAGCGCGTAGCGCCGGTCGGGCAGCGCCAGCGCGGCCACCAGCGTGACGAGGAAATGCGAGTTCGGGTGCGTCGACAGGAAATGGCTGGCGACCTGGTAATCGACCTCGTAGGCCCGGCTCATGTCGAAGCGGTAGAGCGCGCGCCAATCACCGCCGATATTGGCTTGCAGCCGGAAATGATCGCCGGCCTCGACGATGCGAAAGGCCTCGTGCGGCGTCTGCTGCTCCAGCCCAGGTTCCAAAAGCAGTGGCGCCGTCAGCGTCAGGCCGCCGAAGCCGACATCGGCGATGTAAAGGCGGCCATCAAGCTCGATGCGCAGCAGCATGTGGCTGCGCGCGGTAATGGCGTCATCCGCCTGGCCCCACAGCACCCGCGCCGCCAGCCCGCCGACCGTAAAACCCAGCGCTTCGAGCGCGTGCATGAAGATCAGGTTGTGCTCGAAGCAATAGCCGCCGCGGCCCTGGCGAAAAATCTTGTCCTGCAGCGAGGCGATGTCGAGCCCGACCGAAACGCCCATCAAGGCATCGATGTTCTCGAACGGGATCGCTTGCGGGTGGGTGGCGTGCAGCGCACCCAGCGTGGCAAGCGAACGATCGGTCGGGCCGCCATAACCGATGCGGGCGAAATAGCCATCGAGATCGAAGTCGCTCATGCGGGCAGGTCCGGCTTGACCGGCCCGATATAGGCACTGGTCATCGGTGTCGCAAACAATGGGCCGAGGTCTGGTATTGGGCCAGGACGGCGTCAGGGCGCGGAACGGTGATTGTTCTCGGCCGGCTCGTCGTCGACGACGGTCGTCTGTTGCGCCGCCAGGAAATTGCCGACGGGGCTCAGGCTTTCGAAATGGTCGCAGAAGACCTTGACGACGACCAGCAACGGCACCGCCATCAGCGCGCCGACGAAGCCCCACAGCCATGACCAGAAGGCGATGGCGATGAAGATCGCCACCGCGTTGATCTCGAGGCGCCGCCCGACCACCATCGGCGTCACGAACTGGCCCTCGACGATGTCGCACAGGACAACGAAGGCCGGCGCCAGAAGCGCGTAGGAGATCGTATCGAAGCTGATCAGCGCGATGACGGCGACCAGCAGGATGGTCATCAGCGCGCCGACATAGGGAAGGAAATTGAGCAGCGCCGCGGCCGCTCCCCAGACCAGCGGATTGGGCATGCCGAGCCCCCACAGGCCCAGCCCGATCACCGTGCCGAGACCGGCGTTGATAACGGAGACGGTGAGCAGATAGTGCGAGATTTCGCGCTCGACGTCATAGACGACGCGCAGCGCCCGCTTCTTCTGGCTGAGGCTGGTGAAGGACTGGACGATCTTCTCATAGAAGAGCGTGCCCGAGGCGAGCAGGAACAGCGAAAGCACGAAGACGATGGTGATCGACGTGCCGGCTTCCAGGATGTTGCTGGCCGCGGTGGACAGGATGCCGGACGGCGCCACCGCGACCTGCTGCACGCCAGGTTCCTGCGAGGTTTCGGTCAGAGCTTCCAGCTGATGCGCGAGATCCATCACCCGTTCGAGCGGTCGCCTGAATGGCGCCAGCCGTTCGGTGAGCTGCTGGCCGATCGAATAGGAGTTGTTGATGAGGTCGATGACCGGGCCGCTGAGCAGATAGCCCGCTGCCGCGAAAATGAAGAGCGACAGCAGCACCAGCAGCGTCGCTGAAACCACCTCCGGAATACCCCGTTTGCGCAGGAAGCGCACGATCGGCGTCAGCGTCAGCGCCAGCAGGAAGGCAAGCATCACGGGCATGAAGAAGGCGCGGGCGAAGTATAGCGCCGCCGCCGTCATCAGAATGAAGATCCCGATCACCAGCGACCGCATCAGGCGAATGTCCGCTCGCGCATCGGCGCGAGTGTCATGGCTTTCGGCAACGCTCGCGTCCGAAGCGATCGGCTCGGTTTTCATCGGTTCCCTCAAGAGCACCGTAACCGGTGCAATCGCCGGGGAAACGTGCCCGCCGTCCCATGGTTCCGTCAGCCGGTGGTCATGGAAGCCTTGGGCGGCCGTTCAGGCGACCGGCGCCGTGGCGGCAGGCGCTGCCTTTGCCGTTTCCTTGCGCACGATTGGCACCACTTTGGTGCCGTAGAGCTCGATCGCCTTCATGATCTTGGCGTGCGGCATCGCGCCGATCGCCATCTGCAGGAGGAAGCGGTCGTTACCGAAGACCTTGTGCTGGGCGACGATCTTTTCCGCCACCTGTTCGGGACCGCCGACGAAGAGCGCGCCGTTCGGCCCCCGCGACTGGTCGAAATGGGCGCGCGAGGTCGGGCCCCAGCCGCGCTCGCGGCCTATGCGGTTCATCACCTCGGCCTGCGGTCCGTAGAAATCGTCGGCCGCCTGCTCCGTGGTATCGGCAATGAAGCCGTGCACGTTGAGGCTGGTGGCGAGGGAGGCCGGATCGGTGCCGGCGCGCTTTGCCGCCTCGCGGTAGATATCGAACAGCGGCGCGAAACGCGCCGGCTCGCCGCCGATGATGGCAAGGGCCAGCGGCAGGCCCAGCACGCCGGCGCGGGCGGCCGATTGCGGCGTTCCGCCGATGGCGATCCAGATCGGCAGTTTTTCCTGGAGCGGGCGCGGATAGACGCCGCGGCCGTTGATCGGCGCGCGCAGCTGGCCCTGCCACGTCACCTTCACCTGGTCGCGGATGGCAAGCAACAGGTCGAGCTTTTCGGCGAAGAGTTCGTCATAGTCCTCGAGATTGTAGCCGAACAGCGGGAAGGATTCGATGAAGGAGCCGCGCCCGGCCATGATCTCGGCGCGGCCGTTGGACAACAGATCGAGCGTGGCGAATTGCTGGAAGACGCGCACCGGATCATCGGAGGAGAGAACGGTGACGGCGCTGGTGAGGCGGATGCGCTTCGTGCGCTCCGCCGCCGCGGCCAGCGCCACGACCGGCGCGGAGGCTGCATAATCGGGGCGGTGGTGTTCGCCGAGGCCGAACACATCGAGGCCGACCTGATCGGCCAGTTCGATTTCCTCGATGAGGTTGCGCAGCCGTTCATGCGGGCGGATGGCGCCGGGCCCTTGCTCGGGGCTGACATCGGCGAAAGTGTAAAGACCGAGTTCCATCTGATTGGGTCCTGAAGGGGGTTCATGTGGCTGTTGCTTGTTGGCGCTAGAGGTAGCCATCCGCCTTGCCGCCCGCCAGAGGTGCGTTCTGTGAACAGTGAATCACGCATTGCCGGGCCGTATCCCTGCGGCAACAAGCCCGGATTTTTCATGGCTGGCATACCGTTTTGGCGCTTGAACTCGCCGCTTTCGCGCGTATGTAAGCGTCGCGAATAGACTGCAGGGAAGTGCACTTGGCTATCTACAGGGAAAAAGACATCTTCGAGCGGCGCAATGCCGCGAACGAGGCAAAGAAGGCGCTCTTGGAGCGCTTCAAGGCGAAGCCGGCGGCGGATGATCCTGCCGTGCTGGCCCGCCAGGCCGAACGCAAGGCGATCCTCGAGGCTCGCGCCATCCGCGAGGCCGAAAAGGCAAGACTGAAGCAGGAAAAGCTGGCGCGTGAAGCGGCAGAAAAGGCCGAGCGCGAGGCGATTGCCGAAGCGGCGCGTCTTGCGGCGGAAGCAGCGGCGGCCGAAGAGGCCAGGCGCCGCGAGGCCGACGAAGCCGAGCGCATCGCGCTCGAGCTTGCCGACGAGGCCGCGCGCAAGGCCAAGCGCGACGCGCGCTACGCCGCCCGCAAGGCACGCGTCGGCAGGACGCCTCCGGGCTTCTCCGCCCGCTAAGTTCGGGTTTGCCAGAGAATAAAGTCAGGGTCGCCCAAAGCGGCCCTGATCGCGTTTGCGTCTGGAAATGATCAGGCAACCAGCTTCAGCCCGACGATGCCGCACACGATGAGGCCGATGCAGGCGAGCCGGACAACAGTCGCCGGTTCGCCGAGCAGCCAGATGCCGAGGAGTGCCGTACCGACCGTGCCGATGCCGGTCCACACCGCATAGGCCGTGCCGACAGGAAGCGTCTTCAACGCCAGGCCAAGCAGGCCAAGGCTGACGATCATCGAGGCAATCGTGAGAATGGTCGGCAACGGTTTCGAGAAGCCGTCGGTATATTTGAGGCCGATCGCCCAGCCGATCTCGAACAGACCGGCGAAAAAGAGAAAAGTCCAGGACATAGAAATACTCCGTCATTCCGGCATCGGCTGCGATGCTCGGTGTGGCGGGCCGTCCCGGCCAGTTGTTCGGGGAAGCGAGGTCGTCCTCGCCCCTTTGATATAGGGCGCCCTGTTCCCCGATCAACAAAACACCGGCAGCATTGTGATGCCGCCGGTTCAAAGCTGCAGTAAGCCGGGGTCGACCGAGTCCGGCCGCCTACTTTTCCTTGATGCGCATCGCCTTGACCGGCGGCGCCTTCGGAGCCGGGGCCGCGGCGGGCTTCTTGGCGTCCTTCTTCGGCTTGCGGGCTTCCTTGCCCGCCTTCATCGCGCCTTTTGCCATGATTCGCTCCTCCGATTGTGGACGCGCAAGTGAAACAAGAGAAATCGCGGACTGCAAGAGGCCGCGCTTCGCTTGCGAAGCCGTCCAGGCGGATGTCAACCGATTTCCCGACGCCATGCCGATCGAGGGCCGATATGGTTTGAACTTCGGACCGCCTGGCGCATTGTCTGGGGAGCTTCGGTCCGGGCGTGTCTTTAAGCGCGGATGTGGGGAGATCGGATGGCAGGACATAGCGGGTCGAGAAGGGTGATCTATGCCGCGCTTGCCGGCAACATGGCGATCGCGCTGACTAAATTCGCGGCGGCGGCCTTTACCGGATCGTCCGCCATGCTGTCGGAAGGCGTGCATTCGCTGGTCGACACCGGCAACGGCGCGCTCCTGCTCTATGGCATGCACCGTGCGGCGCGGCCGCCTGATCGCACTCATCCGCTCGGCCATGGGCGCGAGCTCTATTTCTGGAGCTTTATCGTCGCGCTGCTGGTGTTCGCGCTCGGCGCCGGCGTCTCCTTGTATGAAGGCATCATCCACATCATGGCGCCCGAGCCGGTGGTCAACGCCAAGGTCAATTACATCGTGCTTGGCCTGTCTTTTCTGTTCGAGGGCAGCTCATGGCTGGTGGCGCTGAGGGAGTTCCGGAAGCAGAAGGGGAAGCAGGGCTGGCTGCAGGCCGTGCAATCGAGCAAGGACCCGAGTGTCTACACGGTGCTGTTCGAGGACAGCGCCGCATTGCTCGGTCTCATCGTCGCCTTCGCCGGCATCCTGTCGGCCCAGCTCCTGGAGATGCCCGAACTCGACGGCGTCGGCTCGATCGGCATCGCCCTTATCCTGGGCGCAACCGCGATCTTCCTGGCACGCGAGAGCAAGGGTCTGCTGCTTGGCGAACCAGCGTCGCCCGAGGTGCAGAATAAGGTGCTGGCGATCGCCCAAGAGGATCCGGCCGTCCAGCGGGCCAACGGAATCCTCAGTGTCCATATCGGGCCGGAGGAAATCGTCGCGGGCTTGAGCATCGAATTCGAGGATCACCTTACCGCGCCAGGGATCGAAGCCTGCGTCGAGCGCCTGGAGGCAAGGCTGAGGAGGGAAATGCCGCAAATATCGAGGCTCTTCGTGAAGCCGCAGACGACTGGCACATGGGAGCAGCGGCGAAAGGCTATCGCCGAGGCCTCCGAGGAGGATTAGGTTTGACGCAGCGAAGTTTGTAAGGAGTAAGCCCGATGAAGATCGACGGCGGTTGCCATTGCGGCGCCATTGCCTATGAAGCGGAGGTCGATCCCGAAAAGACTTCCATCTGCCACTGCACCGACTGCCAGCAACTGACCGGCACCGCGTTCCGCGTGACGGTCCCGGCGCCGGAAAGCGACTACCGGATCACTCGGGGTGCGCCGAAGATCTACATCAAGGTCGTGGCAAGCGGCGCCAGGCGCGCCCAGGCTTTCTGTGCGGACTGCGGCTCGCATCTTTACGCGACGTCGGTCGGCGACGGTCCGAAGGTCTACGGGATCAGGGTCGGCACCGCCAGGCAGCGCCAGGACTTGGTTCCCAGGCAGCAGAAATGGCACCGGTCGGCCCTGCACTGGCTCCCGCAATTCGAGGGCATGACGACGACCGAAGAGCAGTAGGGACCGCGGCGAAGGAAGCCGCGTCGAGCATCTACTCGTCGCCTTCGACGACCCTCAGCCTCAACTGCCCGGTCTTTGAATCGGCCACACGGGCGCCGGCTTCTGACTTGGCGGGGCCGCCGCGCGGCGCCTCGGCTTCGCCTTCCGCGAACTCCAGCGCCTCGATCTTCTGGCCGCGCTTGGTGACCTTCGATGTCGAGACGAGAATGTCGTCGATGTCCCGCGCCGCCTGGCCGAAATGCGTCTGCAGCCGGCGCACGCGCTCGTCGACGCGCGTCACGTCCTCCATCAGCCGGATGACCTCGCCCTGGATCAGATGCGCCTGCTCGCGCATGCGGGCGTCCTTGAGGATCGCCTGGATCACCTGGATGGACAACATCAGCAGCGAAGGCGAGACGATGACGACGCGGGCGCGATGCGCCTTCTGCACCACCGCCTCGAAATTTTCGTGGATCTCGGCGAACACCGATTCCGACGGCACGAACATGAAGGCGGTGTCCTGCGTCTCGCCCTGGATCAGGTATTTTTCCGCGATATCGCGGATATGCACCTCGATGTCGCGGCGGAAGGCCTGCGCCGCCACTTTCTGCGTGTCGGCGCCCTCGGCCGCGCGGATGGCGTTCCACGCCTCTAGCGGGAACTTGGCGTCGATGGCCAGCATCGGCGCGCCGTTCGGCATCCGCACCAGGCAGTCCGGCCGGCTGCCGTTGGAGAGGCTGGCCTGGAACTCGTAGGCGCCGTGCGGCAGCCCATCGGCCACGATCGCCTCCATGCGCGACTGGCCGAAGGCGCCGCGCGTCTGCTTGTTGGAGAGGATTGCCTGCAACTGCACGACCTGGCCGGCCAGGGACTGGATATTGCCTTGCGCGGTGTCGATCACCGCCAGCCGTTCCTGCAGCTTGGCCAGGCTCTCATGCGTCGACTTGGTCTGCTCTGCCATCGTCTGCCCGAGACGCCCGGTCATGGCGTCGAGCCGTTGCCCGAGCGACTGGGTGAGTTCGGCCTGCCTGGCGCCGAACACTTCGGCGATGGCGCCCATGCGCCCCTGCATCTCGGCCTGCGCCTGCAGCACGTCGGCGATGCGCGCCTCGGTATCGCGGGCATGGTCGGCGGCTTCGGCCGCCGTAACCGCGCGCGCCTTGGCCGCGCGCCACACAGCGGCGACGAGCGCCGCGAAAAGCACGACCAGCAGCAGCGCGCCGAAACCAAGCGCCTGGCCAAGCGTGATCGTGGTGGCGCCGAGCCGGGCGACCGGCTGTGAGAGGATGGAGGTCATGTCGTTCATTTCGGCAGCATAACCGATTCGGCCTTGCGGCACAGATCAAAACGTGAACAGGCAAAAGATGCCCCGGTTGACGCCTCTCAAGCGAGGTCTTAGGTGAGACGCCATGTCCATCAAGCCGCTCATCATCCTTCCCGATCCCGTCCTGCGCCAGGTCTCCAAGCCGGTCGAGCGCGTCGACGGCGACCTGCGCAAGCTCGCCGACGATATGCTGGAGACCATGTATGACGCGCCGGGCATCGGCCTCGCGGCGATCCAGATCGGCGAACCGCGGCGTCTGCTGGTCATCGACCTCGCCAAGGAAGGCGAGCCGCCGGCGCCACATGTCTTCATCAACCCGGAAGTGCTCGAGAGTTCCGACCAGCGCTCCGTCTACGAGGAAGGCTGTCTGTCGATCCCCGACTATTATGCCGAAGTCGAACGTCCTGCCTCCGTTCGGGTGAAATACCTCGACCGCGACGGCAAGCAGCAGGAGATTCAGGCCGAAGGTCTGATGGCCACCTGCCTGCAGCACGAGATCGACCACCTCAACGGCGTGCTGTTCATCGACCACATCTCGAAGCTGAAGCGCGACATGGTGGTGCGGAAGTTCAAGAAGCTCGCCAAGGACAAGGCGCCGGGCAAGATGGTGGGCTGAAGGCCGTTCAGGCCCCGCGAGCCCTGGAGCCACCGCAAGACAGGATCGCAGGACGTCATGCCGCTTCGCGTCATCTTCATGGGCACGCCGGATTTCTCCGTGCCGACCTTGCGCGCCATCGCCGAGGCCGGCCACGAGATCGTGGCCGTCTACACGCAGCCGCCGCGCGCCGCCGGACGGCGCGGGCTGGAACTGACACCCTCGCCGGTACAGCGCGAGGCCGAGCGGCTGGGGCTCGAAGTGCGGACGCCGACATCGCTGAAGGGCGAGGCCGAGCAGCGTGCCTTCGCCGCGTTGCAAGCCGACGCAGCGGTGGTCGTCGCCTATGGCTTGCTCCTGCCGAAGGCCGTTTTGGATGCCCCCAAACTCGGCTGTCTCAACGGCCATGCCTCGCTTTTGCCACGCTGGCGTGGTGCTGCTCCCATCCAGCGTGCCATCATGGCCGGCGATGCCGAGACCGGCATGATGGTCATGAAGATGGAAGAGGGTCTGGACACCGGACCGGTGGCAATGGTTGAAAAAGTCGCCATCGCACCCGATATGACGGCGGGTGAATTGCATGATCGGCTGATGGTTCAAGGCGCTTCGCTGATGGTTGAAGCGCTCGCGCAGTTGGGGATAAATTGTCTGACATTTACCCCGCAGGCAACGGCAGGGGTGACCTACGCCCGAAAGATCGATAAATCGGAGACACGCGTAGACTGGACGCGGCCTTCTGGCGAAGTCCACGATCACATTCGCGGCCTCTCGCCCTTTCCGGGCGCGTGGTGCGAGGTCGAAATTGGCGGCCGCATGGAGCGGCTGAAACTGCTTCGTTCGACGCTCTCGGAGGGCGTCGGCGAGTCGGGAGGAATTCTCGATGACCGGCTGACGGTCGCCTGCGGGGCAGGCGCGGTCAGGCTGGTCGAAGTTCAACGGGCGGGCGGAAGGCCTGCCGCCGCGCAGGAGTTTTTGCGCGGAGCCAAGATCGAAAAAGGAATGAAACTCAAATGAGCATGATGTCGATACGCGCGGCGACGCCGCGGGATCGCGAGGCGATCCGTCTCGTCGAAGAGCATGCCTTTGGCCAGCAGGCGGAAGCCGGTCTGGTCGACGCGCTGGTCACCGGCGGCGACGCCGTCGTCGAACTGGTTGCCGAGGAAGACGGCCAGGTCGTCGGCCACATCCTGTTTTCCAGGCTTTACGTGCAGAATGGCGGCAAGCGTTTCGCCGCGGTGGCGCTGGCGCCGCTGGCGGTCGAACCTTCCTTCCATGGCACCGGCATCGGCGGCGCGCTGATCCGCGAGGCGCATATCCGTCTCAAGGAAGCCGGCGAGACGTTGGCCGTGGTTCTGGGCGATCCGGTCTATTACGGCCGCTTCGGCTACACCCACGCCCGCGCCGGAAAGTTCGAGAGCGAATATCAGGGTGAGGCGCTGCAGGCCCTGGCCTGGGGCGATGCGCCGGAGACCGGCAAGCTGGTCTACGCTTCGGCCTTCACCGCTTTGGCCGCCTAGGCTAAGGCAAAAGTACGACTGGCATGCCGCGTTTTCGGCTCGATATCGAATATGACGGCAGCCAGTTCGCCGGCTGGCAGCATCAGGCCGATCAGCCCTCGGTGCAGCAGGCGATCGAGCAGGCGATCGAAAAGTTCTGCGGCGAAGCAGTGAGAATACGTGCCGCCGGCCGCACCGATGCCGGCGTGCACGCCACCGCCCAGGTCGCGCATGTCGATCTCGCCAAGGCATGGCCGGGCGACAAGGTGCGCGATGCGGTGAACGCCCATCTGCGGGCGGCCGGCGCGCGCGTCGCCGTCCTCAAGGCGGGTGTCGTGGCCGACGGCTTCGACGCGCGCTTTTCCGCCACTGGCCGCCACTATCTCTACCGCATCCTCAACCGCCGGGCGCCGTCGGCGCTGGAAAAGGGCAAGGTGTGGTGGGTGCCGAAGCGGCTTGATGCCGATGCCATGCACGAGGCGGCAAAGGTGCTGCTCGGTCGGCATGACTTCACCACGTTCCGCTCCACCCAGTGCCAGGCCGAAAGCCCGGTCCGCACGCTTGCGCAACTGGACGTCTGCCGCGCCGGCGACCTGATCGAAGTTCGCACCTCGGCGCGCTCTTTCCTGCACAACCAGGTGCGTTCGATGGTCGGTTCCTTACGACGCATCGGCGACGGCTCGTGGGGCGCAGGCGACCTCAAGGCCGCGCTCGAAGCGCGCGACCGCGCTGCCTGCGGCCAGGTTGCGCCGCCGGATGGGTTGTTTCTCGTCGGGGTGGATTATGATCCGGCGGCGACCCAAGAACCGGCCGCCGCGGTGGAGGATACCGCGACCTAGAGCGTTTCACCGTTTCACGGAAACGGCGAACCGCTCTATCCCTTTGTCTTTACGCAATTCCGGACGGAAAACCGCTCTCACTTTCCCTGGAATTGCTCTAAGGGCTGTGGGGATTCATCTTGAATTGATGACAGCGGCCGCGAGAAGGATCATGGCTGAGAAGCTTTGGTCTGTTTTGTCGGCGCGCATGGCGATGCGCTTGAACTCTTTGAGCTTGCAGAAGAAATTCTCGATGAGATGTCGCCCTTTGTAGAGTTCGCGATCGAGCGGCAGGGGGCTTGAGCGTCGCGGATGCTGCGAGATGACGATCTTGGCGCCGCGTTCATTGAGATCGGCGATGATGCGATCGCTATCGAAGGCCTTGTCGGCGATCAGTCCGCCGAAATCGACGCCTTCAAGCAGCGGTTGGACACCGACCGTATCGAACCGATGGCCGGGCAGCAGGTTGAAGCGCACAAGATTGCCGAGTGCGTCGGTGAGCGCGAGGATCTTGGTGGTCATGCCGCCCTTGGAGCGGCCTATGGCCTGGCCCTGAGTCCCCCTTTTGCGCCCTGTCCGTGGCGGTGGACCTTGACGATGGTTGCGTCGACCATGGCGTATTCCATGTCAGGCTCGTCCGAGCAGGCTTCGAACAGCTTCACGAAGACATCGGCCTTGCGCCAGTCGCTGAAGCGGCGGAACGCCGTGCTCCAGTTGCCGAAATGTGCCGGCAGATCGCGCCACGGACTGCCCGTGCGCGCGACCCACAGAACCGCCTCTATGAACATGCGGTTGTCATTGCCGCTGCGCCCGGGATCGCTCGGCTTGCCCAGACAATGCCGTTCCATCTTCGCCCATTGGGCGTCAGTCAGTACGAATCGATCCATCCAAAGCTTGAATCACATCCAAGCTTCAAAATGAATCCCCACAGCCCTTAGCCCGTCGTGCCGTCCGGGAAGTCGATGCCGAGCAGCATCTGCAGGCCGAACAGGACGAGCAGCGAGGCAATGAACATGCCGACGAAGACGGCGGTGCCCACGGCGGCGCCCTTGCCGATCGATGCGTTGGTCATGCGCCAGGTCAGCACCATCGACAGCGCGAACAAAACCAGCGACACCAGGCTGCTGATCTCATTGGCGGAAGAAAGGAAGAGCCTGAGCAACGCCGAGGGCAGCATGAGCCAGGCGATGATCGCCGACGCCCAGTTGGACGCAACTACATAGTGGACGAAGCGGCCGCCGATCCCGGCTCGCGGCGCGACCAGCGCAAGCGCCACCAGCGGCAGGACCCAGGAGCCGATATCGACGGTCGCCAGTCGGATCAGCATGCCGAGGCGCCCGGCAAAGGCATCCGGATCGCCGATCTCGTTGGCGACCCCGACCCAGCCGACGATCAGCGCCGGCGCCGCCACGACGATGGCGAAGAAGGAATTCCAGAAACCGTCCGCCGAAAGGTCGAGCAGCCGCAGGCCGTCGGCCTTGCCGAACATCAGCCGCCAGGCGCCCGCGAGCGAGGCGTAGGTTTCGTCTGCCGACAACATGGTTACGCGAGGCCTTGTCCGAACCAGTCTTCGATGAAGCGTTCGTAGATTTGCGTCAGCGTTTCGAGATCGGCAAGCGCGACGCGCTCGTCCACCATGTGCATGGTCTTGCCGACCAGGCCGAACTCGACCACCGGGCAATAATCCTTGATGAAGCGCGCATCCGACGTGCCGCCGGAGGTGGAGAGCGCCGGCGTCTTGCCGACCACCGCCTTGACCGAGCCCGCCAGCGTATCGATCAGTCTGTCGTCGCGGGTGAGGAAGACATGGCTCGGCCGGTCGCGCCAGACGAGTTCGTAGTCGACCGGCGTCTTCTTGCCCGGCCGGTATTTCTTGCGCCCGGCGGCCTGGTCGAGCCGGTTGTGGATTTCGGCCTGCACCGTTTCGGCCGTCCATGTGTCATTGAAGCGGATGTTGAACGTGGCGGTCGCCTTGGCCGGGATGACGTTGGTCGCCGGGTTGCCGACATCGATCGAGGTCACTTCGAGGTTGGTCGGCTGGAAATCCTTCGTCCCCTTGTCGAACACCGGGTGGAGCAGCGCATCGACCAGGCTGATGAGTCCACGCACAGGATTGTCGGCAAGCTGCGGATAGGCTGCATGGCCCTGGCGCCCATTCACGATCACGCTGCCCGACAGCGAGCCGCGCCGGCCGATCTTGATCATGTCGCCCAGCGCATCCGGATTGGTCGGCTCGCCAACGATCGAGGCGTCCCATTTCTCGCCCTTGGCCGCTGCCCAGTCGAGCAGCTTGGTCGTGCCGTTGATGGCTGGTCCTTCCTCGTCGCCGGTGATCAGCAGCGAGACGGAGCCCTTCGGACCGCCATTTTTCTCCACATGGCGCGCCACCGCGGCGATGAAGCAGGCGATCCCGCCCTTCATGTCGACGGCGCCGCGGCCGTACATCTCGCCATTGGCGATGTCGGCGCCGAAGGGTGGATGCGTCCAGGCCGCCTCGTCGCCCACCGGCACCACGTCGGTATGGCCGGCAAACATCAGATGCGGGCCGTTTCCCGACCGGCGAGCGTAGAGGTTCTCGATATCCGGCGTGCCGTCTTCCGAAAAGACTGGGCGTTCGACCGAGAAGCCGAGCGGCTTCAGCATGCCTTCCAGCGTCTGCAGCGCGCCGCCCTCGGCGGGTGTCACGGAGGGACAACGGATAAGAGCGGCAAGGTTCGCGGCGGGGTCGGTCGGCAATGTCATGTGCGAAGCGATAGTCGAAAGCGGAAGGCCTGTCACGATGGCAGATTACCGCCGGCCACGCCGCCGACAATATGGTTTTCCTGCCGTATAGTTACGAACCAAGCGGAGATGATTGCATGGCCAGCCCGGGAGAGACGATCGCGATAGCCGGCGCCGGCAGCATCGGCTGCTATGCCGGCGGTTGCCTAGCGCTCGCCGGACGCAGGGTCGTTTTCCTCGGCCGCGGCCGTATCGTCGAGGCCTTGCGCCAAACCGGACTTCGCGTCAGCGATCTCGACGGACGCGACCGCCGCGTCGAAGCGGCGGCGATTTCGGCCACGGACGATCCGGCGATCGCGCTGCGCGGCGCCGATGTCATCCTGGTGACGGTGAAGAGCGGCGCAACCGGGGAGATGGCGAGGCTGATCGCCGCCCACGGGCGCCCGGACGCCGTTGTGATCAGCCTGCAGAACGGCGTCGACAATGCGGACAGGTTGCGCGCCGGTCTTCCGGGATGGCGGGTGCTGACCGGCATGGTGATGTTCAACGTCGTCCAGTCGCCGGACGGCGGGATGCCGTTGCGCGTCCATCGCGCCAGCCAGGGCGAGGTGATGATCGATGGCGGCGTCGACGGCCTTGCCGGCTTGCTCGATGTCGACGGACTTGCGGTCGAAGAGCGTGCCGACATGAAGGCGGTGCAATGGAGCAAATTGTTGATGAACCTCAACAACGCCCTGGTGGCGCTCTCCGATTTGCCGCTGGCGAGGCAACTGGCCGATCGAAACTGGCGCGTCATCCTCGCCGCCCAGATCGACGAGGCGCTTGCCGCGATGAAAGCGGCGGGCGTAACGCCGGCGCGCATCACCGGCCTGCCGCCGGCGCTGCTGCCGAAAGTGCTGCGGCTTCCCGACTGGCTGTTCGGGCTCCTGGCGCGTCGCATGCTGGCGATCGACCCCGAAGCGCGCTCTTCGATGTGGGACGACCTGAAGCGCGGCCGTGCGACCGAGATCGACGAATTGCAGGGCGCCGTGATTCGCCTGGCCAGGCAAACGGGCATCCCGACGCCGGTCAACGAACGCGTCGCGGCTCTGGTGCGTCAGGCGGAAGCGCAAGGACGCGGCCCGCCAGGTCTCAGGCCGGAGGCGATCTAACTTTTCCGTGAAACCGTGAACCGCCCTGGCGGCGGTCCTCGATCAGCGTGATCTTCTGCCAGATCTTGCGCGACAGGTTGGAGCTCAAGTTCTCGATGTCGTTGACCCCGTCGATGACGACATCGTCATTGACCGATTGCGCGAACAGCGCCGCGACCTTGCCGGTGATCGACAGCATCTCCGAGCAATAGTCGAGATAGCGCGCGAGGTCCGCCGCATTGGTGATTCGGGCGGGGGAGCGCGAGGTCGGCTTGAAGTCGGCCGACAGCGCGGCCGGGTCCTTGGTCAGCTGGTGCATGTCGATGACATGGATCAGCGAGCGCAGCCCGTGCAGCTGCCGGAAAACCTTCTTGCGCTTGATCCGCTCCTCGGTTCGGACCAACGCCAGCAACCCGAGCACGGCCAGGATAACGGTGTTGATCGTCGCCTCGATGCCCTGCATCGATTGGACGGCGTCGTCGGCGCCGGAGATGCGGTCGAGCGGCAGGATGGTGCCGACGAACAGGAACACCGCCACGCCGGCGATGAAGGCGGCGATGATGACGCCGCGCAGCCACCAGATCGGCGCCTCCAGTTCCCTGGCGGCCTTGGCGAGGTCACGCGACAGCGAAACCAGTTCGGCGGCGACGCCGCGCAGGCCGGCGTCCGGGAAGCGATCGCCGATCCGCTCCTCCAGCCGCTCGGCCGTCTCGATGATCAGTCGCGGATCGAGCGAGCGGTAGCGCATGGCTGTCAGGATTCGGCCGGCGCGTTGGTTCGCCTGCCGTATCGGTTCGGTCCGGGATCGCTGCGGAAACAGGCGAGGATGATGAGCAGGATGGGCCCGATGATCAGCGAGATCAGCGCAAAATAGGTCGGCTTGCCGAAATCATGGAAGCGCTTTGCCGTCACCGCGAACGTGGCCCAGGCCGAGATCAGCAGCACGCCCCAGCATATCATGGCCCAGTTCTGGCTTGCGGTGGAATGGATCTCCACCCGCGCGAACTGGTAGAACGGAAAAAACTGGACAAGCACCAGCAGAACCCCGGCCAGCGCATACGCGACCGGGCTCAGCCGCCCCGAGAGGCTGAAGAAAAGCCAGAGGAATTGCGATCTTTCAGACAATCGCGTCTGCTCCGTTGTGGCAGGTCAATCGCGCAGCAATTCGTTGATCGACGTCTTGGAGCGGGTCTTGGCGTCGACGCGCTTGACGATGACGGCGCAATAGAGGCTGGGTCCGGGTTCATTGTTGGGGAATGGCTTGCCCGGCAGCGAGCCGGCCACCACCACCGAATTCGCCGGTACCTCGCCGTAGAACACCTCGCCGGTGGCGCGGTCGACGATCTTGGTCGACTGGCCGATGAAGACCCCCATGCCGAGGACGGACCCTTCGCGCACGATGCAGCCTTCGACCACTTCCGAGCGCGCGCCAATGAAGCAATTGTCCTCGATGATGGTCGGGCCGGCCTGCATCGGCTCCAGCACGCCGCCGATGCCGACGCCGCCGGACAGGTGCACGTTCTTGCCGATCTGGGCGCAGGAGCCGACCGAGGCCCAGGTGTCGACCATCGTGCCCGAATCGACATAGGCGCCGACATTGACGAAGGACGGCATCAGCACGGCGCCCGGCGCGACATAGGCCGAGCGACGCACGACCGAGGACGGGACGGCGCGGAAGCCGGCCTTCTCGAAGTCCACCTCGCTCCAGCCGTCGAACTTCGACGGCACCTTGTCCCACCACACCGCCTGGCCGGGGCCGCCCTTGATGATCGTCATCGGATTCAGCCGGAACGAGAGCAGCACCGCCTTCTTCAGCCACTGGTTGACGTGCCACTTGCCGTCTTCCTGGCGCTCGGCGACGCGCGCGGCGCCGCGATCGAGCAGGTCGAGCGCCGACTGGATGGCGTCGCGCGTCTCGCCGCGCGTCGCCGTCGAAATCGCGTCGCGCTCCTCGAAGGCCTTTTCGATGGTCTTTTCGAGGCTCGCCAGATCGGGCTTCGACATGATTTCGCTCCATTACCAAGCTGTTAAGGGGCTCAGCCTTAACCTGTTTAAAAGTCGCGCGGACCCTATGTTAAGGCTCAATGGGGGTCAATCGCGCCAGCGTCACGGGACGGCGCAAGTAAGGGAATTGGACGGGTGGATTCGATGACTCCCATGGAAAAAGCGGGTTGGACGCCGCTGCCGCATTCGGACGAGGACCTGGAACGCTCGAAGAGCGTGCCGGATACCCCGCAGACACGCGCCGAAACCTACCGGCTGGCCTGGAACGATCCCGACTTCATGACACGGCGTGAATTGCGCGCCGTGCGGCTGCAGCTCGAACTCCTGAAGCCGGAAATGATTCTCGCGGAACGCGGCATCCGCTCGACCGTGATCCTGTTCGGCGGCGCGCGCCTGCCCGAACCAGGCGGCGAGGCCTGGGCGGCCAAGAACGAGACGCAGAAGAAGAATCTCGAGGCGAACAGCAAATATTACGAGGAAGCGCGCAAATTCGCCCGTCTGTGCTCGCAGCAGTCGGCCAATTCCTATTATCGGGAATATGTCGTGGTCACCGGCGGCGGGCCTGGCGTCATGGAGGCGGGAAACCGCGGCGCCGACGATGTCGGGGCGCCGTCCATCGGCTTGAACATAGTGCTGCCGCACGAGCAGGCGCCCAACGCCTATGTCACCCCGGAGCTTTGCTTCAACTTTCACTATTTCGCCATCCGCAAGATGCATTTCGTCATGCGCGCAAAGGCGGTCGCGGTGTTCCCCGGCGGCTTTGGCACCATGGATGAATTCTTCGAGACGCTGACGCTCATCCAGACCGGGCGCATGGAGCGAGTGCCGGTGATCCTGTTCGGCAAGGCGTTCTGGCAACGGGCGATCGATCTCGATTTCCTGGCCGAACAGGGCACGATCTCGCCCGGCGACCAGGACATCATCGATTTCGTCGACACCGCCGACGAAGCCTGGGACATCATTCGCCGCTTCTACAAGCTGTAGGGCGGGTCCGGGAAAGTAGATGGGATGCCCGCTCAGGCGGGCAGGTCGGCCAGCCAGCCATTCGAGTGCGCGAAGCGCACGATGGCGGCCCGCGAACGAAGCTCGAGTTTCTCGGTTGCCCGGGTCCGATAGGTTTCGATCGTCTTTATGCTGAGATTGAGCCGGGACGAGATCTCCTTGTTGCTGTAGCCGAGCGCCACCAGCTGGATGACGGACCGCTCCCGTTCGCTGAGATTGCCGGGATCTCCCTGCGTGGCGCTGCGTGGGTTAAGGATGCGCGCGGCAAGCGCCGGATCGACATAATTGTCGCCGGCCAGCACGCACCGGATGGCCTGCAGCAGATCGGTCGCGGTCGACCGCTTGACCACGAAGCCGCGCCCGCCGGCCGCAAGCACCTGGCGCAGGCAGCCGGGATCCTCATGCGCCGTCAGCGCTATGCAACTGACCTCGGGAAAGCGTTCGCCGAGCCTTTCGATCAGCGTCAGCCCATTGACGCCCGGAAGCGATATGTCGATCACCGCGACATCGGGAAGCGCCTTGCCGATCCCTTCGAGGGCATCGTCGGCATTCCCGGCCAGTCCGACGATCGTCAGATCGTCCTGGCTGTTGATCATCGAGCCGACCCCGGACAGGATGATCGGGTGGTCATCGACCACGAATATCCGCCTGCAGCACACCTTTAACCTCCATCAGTCGGTGAAAGAACCCCCGGAGGAGGCCCTCTTGTCCTTGATGGTCTAGGCAACTGCCCCGCCTCATGCGGGACGCCCGTCTGTCTCGGCAAGCCGCGAGGCGGCCGTGGCGGGTAAAGCTATCCCCCCGCCTAACCCATGATGCCGGATTGTAAGCCGTGGCTAATGTCCGGGATGTGCGGCGCTTCACGTAGCCCTTGCGTACCGCGCAACATGCTATTTCTGACTTGATAAGCCCGTCGTTGGGACGCAATCGTCCGTCAGCCGGCGAGGGGCACATCGGCGTAAAGGGTCGTCCCCTTGCCCCTGGCTGTTTCAACCGACAATTCGCCACCCACCAGCGCAAGTCGCTCTCTCATTCCGGCAAGTCCCAAATGGCCAGGGCCAGGCTCGGCGCCGCCGTCGAAGCCGCGGCCATCATCCTCGATCGTCAGGCGCATCCGATGGTCCTGGACATGCGCCGTCACGCTGACGCGGCTTGGCGCGGCATGCTTGCCGATGTTGGTGAGCGCTTCCTGCGCAATCCGGTAAAGCGTCAGCGCCGTCTCGGTGGGCAGCGGGCTCGACAGGGCTTCGAGGTCCATCTCGCAGGGAATGCCAAGCTGCGCGCAAAGCACGGCGGCCAGATCCTCGACCGAGGCGCGAAGCCCAAGCCGGTCGAGGTCCGCCGGCCGCAGGCTCCATGCCGCGTCATGCACCTTTGCGCTCAACTGGTCGATGAGCACCGTGGCGCGTGCAAGGCGATCGTCCAGTTCCCGGGAGCCCGCACGGACATTGTGCAGCTCCAACGCGACACTGGCCAGCATCTGGCCGAGGTCGTCATGCAATTCGCGCGACAGGCGCAGGCGCTGTTCTTCCTGCACGGCAACCAGATGCCGCGCCAGCCTGCGGCGCGGAGCCTTGTCGTTCTTGGCCGCGGTCATACCCACCCACATCAACCCTTCTCTTCCCATTGCCGTCGCGGAGGTCGCAAACCACCCGCAAGTCGGCGAGAAAAGGCATGAATGTCCGATGCAACATACACCAGCAGGATGCCCCTACGCGTGTCAGTTTTTTCCTGATTACTTCAACTTTTCCTGACACGGCGATCAGCAGAAAAACCGACGATCCCCGCCGATCAGCCCGAATGTATCGCCACTATTTCTGCGTGCATCCTTCAAGCGTCCTCCCGGTCATCTTGAACTGGCCGGGAAGCTCAACGCAAACCAAGGAGAACGTCATGAGAAAGATCATCCTGGCCGCGGCCGTCCTGTCGGCTCTGACTGGTTCGGCTTCCGCATTTTCGATCGGTAGCGGCAATGGCAATGGCAACGGCAATGTCGGCGTCGGCAACGGCAATGGCAACGGCAACGCCAATACCGGCGCCTTCAACGGCAACTACAACGGCAATGGCAACTTCGGGCTCGGCAACGGCAACGGCAACGGCAATGCCAACATGGGCGCCTTCAACGGCAACTATAACGGCAATCTCAATGCCGGCGCCGCCAACGGCAACGGCAACGGCAATGGCAACTTCGGGCTCGGCAACGGCAACCTGAACGGCAATGGCAATTTCGGCCTCGGCAACGGCAATGCCAACGGCAACGGGAACTGGGGCAGGGCCAACGGTAACGGCAACGGTAACGGCAATCACTAGGATCGCCAAACGTTAGCATCGCCAAACGTCGGCGTCGAAGGACGCAAACGTCTCTGGGACCGCCGAGCCACGCGCCCGTCCCCCCGCGCAAGGCTATCGCGACATGTCGCCGGCGGTCCCAGTCCCTTCGGAAGCCAATTCCCTTTGGAAGCCAGGTCCCTTTGGAAGCCAAGTCCCAATCTCAAGAGCAAAGCCATGGAAGGAGCTCGCAGATGAAACGGTACGTCATACCGGCGCTATGCCTGGGGTTGTTGAGCGCAACCACCGCCAAAGCCGACACCACGACGGGCAGCCAGGCCTTCGGCATGTCGGCCGTCCAGGCCGCGGTCGGCAAATACGGCCAGTCCATCGGTTCGAACGTCAGGGGCATGAACCCGCTCGGCAGCCTGGGCGGCAATGCCGGCTACAAGAACAGCGGCACCGGCAATGTCGGCGCCTTCAACAGCGGTACCGGCAATGTCGGCGCTTTCAACGGCAACGGCAACACTTCGCCGACGAGCGGCAATGGCAACATTGGCGCCTTCAACGGCAACGGCAACACCGGCCAATATAACGGCAACGGCAACATCGGCGCCGGCAACGGCAACTTCAACGGCGGCTCGTTCAACGGCAACGGCAATGTCGGCGCCTTCAACGGCAACCACAACGGCCAAGGAAATCGCCGATGACCGGCTCGAGATCATCCAGGCCTGCCCGGCCTCGCAGCCGCAAGATGGCGGCCAGGCTGCTTGAGGGAAACGGCCTCGCGGTCTGTACGCTGCTTGCCGCGATCGTGGTTGCCGACGCCTCGACCCTGGTCAGGATCGCCGACCTGCCGATCGAAACCGGTGTCGCCAACGGCCTTGGCAACACAGGCAATTTCAACGGTAACGGCAATTCCGGCAGTTTCAACGGCAATGGCAATGCCGGCAACTTCAATGGCAACGGCAATGCCGGGAGTTTCAGTGGCAACTTCAATGGTGGCAGCTTCAACGGCAACGCCAATTGTCGCGATGGCCTCGGCAACGGCTACGCGTCCGATGGCAATGGCAACGGCAAGGGTGCCGGCGACGCCCCGGCCTGGTGCCGCTTCCTGAAGGACCTGAATGGTCGGCTGGGATTGCCGCCCGGCACGATTCCGGATTTCGACTAGAGCAATTCCAGGAAAAGAGTGTGAGCGGTTTTCCGTCCGGAATTGCGTAAAAACAAAGAGATAGAGCGGTTCGCCGTTTCCGTGAAACGGTGAAACGCTCTAGCACCGCACGGCGGTTTCATTGGAATCGCCGTGCCGCCCTAAGTATTTGTTTTTACGAAATTCCGATCGAAAGTCCGCGGCCAAGGCGCCCATGGAACCCGTTGCGCCCGGATGGCGCGCCGGCAATCCAGGGTTGGTTCAGGCAGCGATCTCGACGATCGCGGTCAGGAAGCCGGCGAGATCGTCGGTGACGAAATCGACGTCGTCCTCGTTCGCCGGGTCGCGCTCCCAGATTTCCGAAAAGGTCGGTTCGAAATTGCGCGGCACCACCAGCACGGTCGTCATGCCGAGCGTTTTCGGCACGGCCAGATTGCGCGCCAGATCCTCGAACATCACCGCATTATGCCCGGTCACGGAATGCAGTTCGGCAAAGCGCTCATAGGTCTGGCGTTCCGGCTTGGGGTTCAGCCCCGCCGCGACGATGTCGAAGATGTCGTCGAAATGCTCCAATATGCCGAGCTGGCGCGCGGTGCGCTCGGCATGCCTGCGGTCGCCATTGGTGAAGATGAACTTACGGCCGGGAAGCTGGCGGATCGCCGCGCCCAGCACCGGATCCGGTACCAGCCTCGAATAGTCGATGTCGTGCACCTTCTCGAGAAAATCGTCGGGATCGATGCCGTGCCGCTTCATCAGCCCGTTCAGCGTCGTGCCATACTCCAGGTAGAGCTCCTTCTGCAGCTTGCGCGCGTCGTCGCGCGAAAGCGTCAGCAGCTCGGCGACATAGGCGGTCATCTTGACGTCGATCTGCGCGAACAGATTCGAGTGGTGCGGATAGAGCGTGTTGTCGAGGTCGAACACCCAGTCCGTGACATGGGCAAAGCGGGCGGGAGCGGGTGTCTGTGTCATGGGTTTCTTATGGCATGCCGAGGCGGAATTTATCCACAACTTATACGCGTCACGAATTGTGAAAATGGCGTCTCAGTTCAAATTTTAAAAGTCCCGGAAAGGTCGCCTTTAACGCTTGCTGGCACAGAGGCTCTCCGTTGGGAGCAAGTGATGAGTCGGATCTTTCTGAGGGCCGCTGCCGTAGCGTTCGCTTCGGTCGCCGTCTCGCTGTTGTTGACGCTTATTGTGGTTCCGGCAATGGGCTTTCCGATGAGCCGCACCGTTTGGCTGGCATCGACGGTCTGCCCGCTCGTGCTCGCCTGGGCCGCCAGCGCCAGCAGCTTCTGGCAGAGCGACCGGTTGCAGAATGCGCATCGCGAGCTTGCCCGCGCCCATGCGCAACTGGCCGCCGCGCACAGGCGTCTGTCGGAAAAGGCAAGCCGCGACGACATGACCGGCATGCTCAACCGCGAAACCTTCTTTGCCGCGCTCGATGGTTCGCGGCGCAAGACCGATCGCGGCGCGCTTCTCATCATCGACGCCGATCACTTCAAGAGGATCAATGACAGCTATGGTCATTTGACGGGCGACGAAGCGCTGCTCTTGATCGCCGGCGCCATCGAGCGTGGCATCCGCAGCGGCGACGTGCTCGGCCGCATCGGCGGCGAGGAGTTCGCGGCTTTCCTGGTTGGCGCCAGCGAGCCGGAGGCAAAGCATATCGCCGAGCGCATCCGCCGCGAGGTCGAACTGATACGTTTCCACCCTGTGGACGAACGCACCGTGCCGCTTACCGTTTCGATCGGAGGCATAAGCTGCGGCGAGAGCGCGACCGTTTCCGATCTGATGCGCGCCGCCGATCGCAGGCTTTATGAGGCGAAGAACCGTGGCCGTAATCTTTCGATCCTCGACCGCGAGCTTCCGGAAGCGGCCTGAGTCCCCGTCGCGCGTTAGGAAAGCCCTAACCATGTCCATATTCGACCGCCCTGAACCTCCCGGTGTAACGCCGTTTTCACCCGGGTTTGGCATGGAATTGGCCTGCTCGGCGGCATGTGTGCCGTTCAGGAACGGCATGCGTGGATCGAGGCGCCAATCGAGAGACGTGTCATGAGCAGTTTCATGAAAAGAATATCGCGCCGAGCCATCGTGCAGGCGCTGATCGCGCTGCCCGCGCTGTCGCTGTTTCGCAACCAGCCGGCCGTCGTCGACCCCGATGAGATCATAGAGGTGAATGGCTGGATCCTGCGGCGGAGCGATCTCGCATGATCTTCGACAGCTATGAAGCCTATAAGCAGGCGGGCTTCAAACCCAAGGCCTGCATTCTCGGTTCCGGCCCTGCCGGCACGACGATCGCCAGGAAGCTCGGCGCCGCCGGCATTCCGGTCGTCGTCCTGGAGGCGGGCTCGCGCGAATTCAGCGACGAGTCGCAGGATTTCTACCGCGGCACGACGGTCGGCGACTATTATTTCGACCTCGACATCACCAGGCTGCGCTTCATGGGCGGCTCGTCCAACCACTGGGCCGGCTGGTGCCGCGTGCTCGACAGGCAGGATTTCGAACCCAAGGCCTGGGCGCCGGACACCGGCTGGCCGATCAGCCGTGCGGACATCGAGCCTTTCCTGGCCGAGGTCCGCGACATACTCGAGCTTCCGGCCTTCCGCCCGGACGTCCAGGTTTCAGACGACATCCGTTGGGTGCAGCTGATCAAGAGCCCGGCGGTGCGCTTTGCGGAGAAGTTCGCCGACGAGCTCGACAAAAGCGGGAACATCGCCGTCGTGCTCAACACCTACGCAACCGAGCTCATGGGCGACGGCAAACGCGTCACCGGCGCAAAACTCTGGTCGAACGGGCAGGACGCCGGCATCTTCACCGCGGATTATTTCGTCACCTGCACCGGCGGTCTCGAAAACTCGCGGCTGCTGTTGTGGTCGAACCAGCGTTCGAATGGCGGCGTCGTGCCGAACGCCACGGCGCTCGGCCGCTACTGGATGGAGCATCCGACCTTCGAAGGCGGCAATGCCATCCTCGCCAATTACAGCGAATTCCAGGTCGATGCCTCGAACGAAGCCTTCTTCTCGCCGACGCCGGCGGCCATGGAGCGGCTGCAGATCCTGAATTTCGGCATCCGCGTGATCGAGAGCCCTTATCCCAATGTCAAACGGCTGATCGCCGATCTCGCCTGCACGGCGCCCAACATGGCGGAATGGATGTCCGCGCAACTGGACCAGAGATTGCATTGCGCGGCCCAACTCTACGTCGCCTGGGAACAGGCGCCGCTTGCCTCGAACCAGATCGAGCTGTCGAGGACCGATGTCGACCACGCCGGCGTGCCGCGCATCGAATTGCACTGGAAGAAGTCGCCGCTCGAGCGCCGCACGCTGCTCGAGGGCCTGAAGCTTTTCGGCGCGACCCTGGCGCAGAAGAATCTCGGCCGCGTTCGCATCGACGAATGGATCAGCAATGGCGGTGATTACCCGAACAATGAGGAGACGGCCGGCCACCACCATATGGGCGGCACCCGCATGGGCACCGATGTCTTGAAGAGCGTCGTAGACGCCAATTGCAAGGTGCATGGCATGGACAACCTCTATGTCGGCGGCTCCTCGGTCTTCTGCACGTCGGGCCAGTGCAATCCGACCACCACCATCACCGCGCTCGCCTGTCGGCTGGGCGAGCATCTCGGCAAGGTGATCGCCGTCTGACGGTCGCTGTTCAGAGCGAAGGCCGTTCGAGCGGATCGAGATCGGCGCGGTAGAAGGTCATCGCCCTCGTCGTGCGCGACCCGAAGCGGACGAAGAAAGGCATGATCAGGTCGCGCAGGAACAGCCCCACGGGGCCGCTCACCTGCTTCTGCTGGCCGATGCGCCGGCTGGTGCGCACGATGTGCTCGACGCGTTGCTGCCTGAGCGACTGAAAGGCGGCGAAAGCCTGCGAAGGCAATGGCGTCGCGTCGAGGCAGGCCGCCAGCACCACCGCGTCCTCGATGGCCATCGATGCGCCCTGGCCGGCATGCGGCGAGACGGCGTGGGCGGCATCGCCCACTAGGACGGCGGAGCCGTCATGCCAGCGCGGCAGATGCCGCATGTCGAACACCGGATAGCCGCGCGGGATTTCGTCGACCGCGCTGACGATCCTGCGGACATCTTCCGGGTCGCCCGCATGCAGGTCGCGCACGGTGTCGGCGAGCCGCTTGGGATCGGGCCTCGCCAATGCCGTTTCCTCGTCGATAGGGAAGGAATCGAACCAGAACACCGGCCCGGCTTCCGCCTTGATGTAGCCGAAGAACGCCTTGTCGCCGAACACCATGCGCATCAGCCCGCCGGTCGGCGCAATGCCGGGCAGCTCGATGACGCCGCCGGTGCCGAGGAGCCCGGTATAGACAGGGTCGGGCGATTGCGGAAAGCAGAGACGACGGGTGCGCGACCACACGCCATCGCAGCCGGCCACCCAGGCGGCGTTGGCCTTGGCGCCATTGCCGAAGCCAAGCAGCACGCCATCGGGGCCTCTCAAGATCTCGGTGAGCGCGTGACCGAAATGCAGCCTGGCGCCGAGCGCTTCCGCCTCGTCGAGCAGCGCGCCGAGCAGGTCCGAGCGGCGCAGCGTGATGCTTTCGGCGCCGGCCCGGCGCATCGCGGCGCGCTCGTCGAGGCGCACGAGCTGGCGCCCCGCCGCGTTCATGATCTCGAAGCCGAGCGTTGGAATGCCGATCGCCACAATGCGCTCGGCAAGTCCGAGCGCGCGCAATGCGTTGATGCCGTTCGGCGCCAGCGTCAGGAAGGCGCCTTCCTTCAGCGCCTCGCGTGGCCGCGCCTCGAACAGGTCGACTGCCCGGCCCTGCCGGCGCAGCAACACGGCCAGCGCCAGCCCGGCGACGCCGGCGCCGATGATGGCGACCGGCAGGGTGCTTTCCGGCTGGGTCATGGCCTAGAGGCCGAAGATGGCGATGCGCGCCAGGACGGCGGCCGCGGCCAGCGCCACCAGCAGGATACCGAGGCCGATGGGCGAACCCCAGCCATACCATTCCATGGCCAGCTTGGCGTATTTGTACTCTTCGGCCGGGGTCATCGGCGCGCGGGTGGAGGTCTCGTACATGGCATTTCTCCGTGTTGGCGGCCGCTTCTGGCCCTTGCGTTGCGGGAGTCGCGGTCGCATATTGCTACTCTTGTCGTAATGTTAGACAGATTGATAGTTAGATGATCGAAACAAATTCGTCAACCCCGAACCGTGATGAAATGACCAGGGCCGTCGGCCTGGCCGTCATGCGCTGGCAGGACGCCACGCAGGCTTATGACGAGGCGGTGGGCGCAAGGCTCGGGCTGATCGCGGCCGAGCGGCATTGCCTGGGCCTGCTCTACGCAGGCCCGCAATCGGCGGGCGCCGTGGCGGCGGCAACCGGGTTGACGCCGGCGGCGGTGACGGCGCTGATCGACCGGTTGGAGGCGCGGGGCTACGTCACCCGGACGCGCAGCCTGGAGGACAGGCGCAAGGTGGTGATCGAGGCGACCGCGCGGACCCGGGATCTATCGGAGCGCTATTACGGCACGATCGCGCGGGAGGGCGAGAAGGTGGTGGCAAGCTTCAGCGATGCTGAGCTCGCGACCGTGCTGCGCTTCATCAGCGCCGCGCTCGACCTGCAGAGCGAGCAACTGGCCAGGATCAAGGCCGAGCCGGGCAAAGTTTGAATATCGGCAAAAAACGCAAAGCGGCCCAGCTGCCTGCCGGCAACTGAACCGCCCTGAAACGTCGGTTGGGCGATAACCGACCTCAGACCGTTGCCGGGTCGAGGGCCGGCTGACCCTTGAACCGTGAGACGATGCCGGCGAGATCGCCGCTGGCGAAGGCATCGCGCAACGCATCGAAGGACGGCAGCACGAAATAGGCGCGCTGGAACTTGTCGATCTCATAGCCGGTGCGCATCACCGTCTCGAGCTTGAACGGCACATGGTGGGCGTCCTTGCTCTCGACCGCGAACTGCAGCTCGGTGAAGGACGACATCAGCCCGGCGCCGAAGGCCTTCAACGGCTCGCCTGCCTCCTGGATGAGGCCGTATTCGGCGCTGTACCAGTAAAGCCTCGTGATCATCTCGTCGCCGCCGAGCGCAATCACGTCCTCGGCCTTCTGGCCATACATCTGCATGAAATCGGCGAACACCGGCTGGGTCAGGATCGGCACATGGCCGAAGAAGTCGTGGAACATGTCCGGCTCGACGATGTAGTCGAGCTCTTTTTTCGTCCGCAGCCAGTTGGTGACCGGGAAGCGGCGGTTGGCGAGATGATCGAAGAACGGGCCGGCCGGGATGAGCCCCGGCACCGCGACGATCTCCCAGCCGGTCAGCCTGGCCAGTTTTTCGCTGATCTCGTCGAAATCCGGTATCCTGTCGAGCAGGCCGAGCGCCGCGACGCCGTCAAGATAGGAACGATGCGCGAGCTTCCTGGTCAGTTTCGTCTGGCGGTCGCACAGCGTGCGCCACACCGCCTGTTCCTCGGCGGAATAGTCGTAGCCTTGCGCTACAGTGAAATCGCTGCGGCACACCGAATAGTCGCCGCGAAGGCCCTGCGCCGCGCATTCGGCGGCGTAGTCGGCAACGCTGATCGTCATCATATCCTCCTCAAGATCGTGATCCTCGGATCGTTGAGACAAGTTTACGCGCTGCCGAAGAGGCAAATCAGCCTGGTTTGTAGATCGCCGCTCAATTTTGAGGTAAAAGAACTCAGTTTGGCTAAGGTGTGAGAAAAGATGCCTCAATTCGACGATTTCGAGATAAAGATGCTCGACATCCTGCAGCGCGACGGCCGCAAGCCCGTCTCGGAGCTGGCGCAAGAGATCGGCCTTTCGACCACGCCTTGCGCGCGCCGCTTCGAAGCGCTGCAGGAAACCGGGATCATCAAGGGCTTCGCCGCCGTGCTCAGCCGCCGCGCGGTTGGCCTGACGGTCGAGGTGTTCATACAGGTGCGGCTGGTCAGCCACAGCGACGGCTCACCGGAAAGCTTCATTGCCGCCGTGCAGCGCATGGACGAGGTCTCGTCCTGCTGGACGATGACCGGCGACCACGATTTCCTCCTGCATGTCATGGTGCCGTCGGTAGACGACCTCAACGCCTTCGTCATGCATCGGCTGATGCGGCTGCCCGGCGTGCGCGACGTCCACACGCAGCTTGTGCTGCAGAACATCAAGGGGCCCGGCCACGTCCCGCTCAGCCATCTGCGGCGCTGATCCAGCCAAATCTGTCGGAAAGCTGCTTGGAAACTGCTGACCCGCGCCAAGGCGGCCTCGACATCGACCACTAGCACAGGCGGACCAGGAACAATGGAGGTCCGCCTTGAACATCGTGCTGATCAATCCGCCGCACACGGCCATCGGCAGCCGCGTGCCCGACGACCATCTGCCGCCGCTCGGCCTGTTGGCGATCGGCGGTCCGCTGATCGATTCCGGCCATCGGGTGCGCCTGGTCGATGCCGAGTTCGGGCCGATGCCGCTTCAAACGCTTGTCGAGGTTGCCTTGGGCAGCGATCCGGATTTCATCCTGATCGGCCATTCCGGCTCGACGTCGGCGCATCCGACCGCCTTGCGCATCGCTGAAATGATCAAGGCCCGCGCGCCGGGCGTCATCGTCATCTATGGCGGCGTCTTCCCGACCTATCATTGGCGCGACATCCTCGCCGCGACCGACGTCTTCGACTTCATCGTGCGCGGCGAAGGCGAGGCGACCGTGACGGCGCTGGTGGAGGCCATCGAGATGCGCCAGCCGGTGGCGAGCGTTGCCGGCATTGCCTATCGCGACGATCCCGGCCGTCCGGTCGCGACGCAACCGGCGATGACGATCGCCGATCTCGATGCCTATCGCGTCGGCTGGGAGCTGATCGATCATAGCCGCTACTCCTACTGGGGCGGCAAGCGGGCGGTGGTCATGCAGTTCTCGCGCGGCTGCCCGCATCTGTGCAACTATTGCGGCCAGCGCGGTTTCTGGACCCGCTGGCGTCACCGCGATCCGGTCAAGTTCGCCAAGGAGATAGCCTGGTTGCATCGCGAGCACGGCGTCGAGCTGGTCAACCTGGCGGACGAGAACCCGACGTCCTCGAAGAAAGCCTGGCGCGCTTTTCTCGATGCCATGATCGCGGAAAACGTGCCGGTGCTGATCGTCGGCTCGACCCGCGCCGACGACATCGTACGCGATGCCGATATCCTGCATCTCTATCGCAAGGCCGGCGTCATCCGCTGGCTGCTCGGCATGGAAAACACCGATGAGGAAACACTGTCGCTGATCCGCAAGGGCGGCAGCGTCAAATCGGACCGCGAGGCGATCCGGTTGCTTCGCCGGCACGGCATCCTGTCGATGGCGACGTGGGTCGCCGGCTTCGAGGACGAAACGCTAAGCGATCTCTGGCGCGGCTTCCGCCAGCTCATTGCCTACGATCCCGATCAGATCCAGGCGCTCTATGTCACGCCGCATCGCTGGACGCCGTTCTTCCGCATCGCCCGCGACCGCAAGGTGATCCAGGAGGACGTCCGCCTCTGGGACTACAAGCATCAGGTGCTACATATGACGCGGCTGAAACCGTGGATGCTGTTCTTCGCGGTGAAGCTGATCGAAGTCGCCGTGCAGTCGCGCCCCAAAGCGCTGGCGCGCATCCTGTTCCATCCCGATCCCGAGCAGCGCCATTCGATGCGCTGGTACACCAGGATGGGCCGCCGCGTCTGGTTCCGCGAGGTCTGGGGCTTTCTCGCTCGCGACAACCGCGTGAGCGACGGCCCGACATTAGCCGAATTCTGGGGCGCGCCGCAGGACGCCGAGGAGGAATCGATGATCGTCCGGCGCCAGCCGCGCAGGCCCGCTATCCCGGCGATCCAGGATGCGGTCGAAGTAAGAAGATTAGCCGGATAATTATAGCAGTTCACCGTTTTATGGGAATGGCGAACTTGCCTCTGTTACGGAACGATCAGCGTGCCGGCGCCATGCTCGGTGAAAAGCTCCAGCAGCACCGAATGCGGCGTCTTGCCGTTGAGGATGACGACGCCTTCGACGCCGCGCTCGATCGCCTCGATACAGGTCTCGACCTTCGGGATCATGCCGCCCGACACCGTGCCGTCCTTGATCAGCGCTTTGGCCTCGGCGACCGTCAGCTCGTCGATCAGCTTCTTGTTCTTGTCGAGCACGCCCGGCACGTCCGTGAGGAACAGGAGGCGCGAGGCGCGGCACGCGCCGGCAATCGCGCCGGCAAAAGTATCGGCGTTGATGTTGTAGGTATGGCCGTCGCGGCCGGGCGCGACAGGCGCCAGCACCGGGATCATTTCCGAGCGTGCCAGAAGGTCGAGGAGCGTGCGGTCGACCTCGACCGGCTCGCCGACGAAGCCGAGATCCAGCACCCGCTCGATATTGGAGTCCGGGTCGATCATGGTCTTGCGCGCCTTTTCGGCGAACACCATGTTGCCGTCCTTGCCGCAGAGCCCGATCGCCCATTCGCCCTCGGCGTTGATCAGCGCAACGATCTCCTTGTTGATCGAGCCGGCCAGCACCATCTCGACGATCTCGACCGTCTTCCGGTCGGTGACGCGCAGGCCGCCTTCGAACTTGGATTCGATGCCCATCTTGGAAAGCATGGCGCCGATCTGCGGCCCGCCGCCATGCACGACGATCGGGTTGACGCCGGACTGCTTCAAAAGCGCGATGTCGCGGGCGAACGCCTTGCCGAGCTCGGTGTCGCCCATGGCATGGCCGCCATACTTCACCACCACGGTTTTGTGCTCATAGCGCTGCATGTAAGGCAGCGCGCGCGAGAGCAGCGCGGCCTGCATTTCGGCGTTGGCGGCGATGTCCGTCATCGATGTGATCCCGGCTTCTAGGAAAGACGGCGGGGTCTTAGCGGGAATTGCCACGGGCCGCAAACAGCTTTGCGCTCACAATGACGAAATCTGCGACGGTGAGTTCCAGGTCAACCCGGCACCTTGAGCGGCGCGCGCCGCTTCAGCCACCCCGAGAGCTTTTCCATCTGCGCCGCGAAGGACAAAAGCGTCTCCTCGTCGCCAGGTCGCCCGGCGGCCTGGATGCCCAGCGGCAGACCGTCCGCGGTGACATGCACGGGCATCGCGATGGATGGCTGCCCACTGACATTCTGGATCGCCGGCCAGTGGGTGAACCACAGGCTCTTGTCCATCAGCTGGCCGAACAACGCCTTGACCTTGAGCAGGCGGGTGAGGCGCAATTTGTCGAGCAGGTTCTCGATGACCTCGTCGACGCCCTTGGGGTCCATCGAACCGCAGGCCAAAGGCGGATGCGCGATCAGCGGCATCAGCACGGCGTCGTAGCGCGCCGTCTCCTCGATCAGTCGCCTTGCCGTGGCGTTGAGCCGCTGCACACCCTCATAGACCTCGCCGGCGGACAGCATTTCGCCCAGCCGGGTGAGCACGCGCGTCGCGCGCTCGACCTCGCCGGTCACCGGCCGTCCGACGCGCTGCGCCTCGCCGCGCATCGTGCCGGCAACGGCGGAAGCGACCGTCTTGCAGAAATCGGCGATGAAGTCACGGCCGATGAAAGGCAGGTCGATCTCTTCAACCGTATGGCCGCCTTCGCGCGCCAGCGCCACCGCGGTATCGAGCGCCTGCAGCGTTTCGGCCGAGATCGGCAGGCCGAGCGGCGACTTGCGGTACACGGCGAGGCTGAGCTTGCCGGGATCGCGTGCGGCCGCCGCGGCAAACGAACCCCTCGGCGCGCGGGCCGCGTAGGGCGACAGCGGATCGGCGCCATGGCTGAGGTCGAGCAGCAGTGCGGTATCGCGCACAGAGCGGCTGACGGCATGGTCGACCACCATGCCGTACCAGCTTTCGCTGACGAGCGGCGTCAGCGGCACGCGGCCGCGGGAGGTTTTCAAGCCCACCAGCCCGCTGCAGGCCGAGGGCACGCGGATCGAGCCGCCGCCGTCGGAAGCGTGCGCGGCCGGCACGACGCCCGCCGCCACCAGCGCCGCCGCGCCGCCAGAGGAGCCGCCGGTGGTGTGGCTGGTGTTCCATGGGTTGCGCGTGATCCCGAAGCGGGCGGACTCCGTCATCAGCCGCAGCCCATGCTCGGGCGAAGTGCTGGTGGCGATTGGGATCAGCCCGGCTGCGAGATAACGCTCGACCATCACCGAGTTGAAATCGGCGGTGAAAGGCGGGATGCGGCTGCCGCCATGGATCGGCACGCCCTTGAGGCCGATGCCGAGGTCCTTGAGCGCGAAGGGCACGCCCGCCAGCGGCAGCGCGCGGTCGATGGTTTTCGCCCGCGCCCGCGCGTCATCGTAAAGCGGCGTGGCGATGGCGTTGATGTCGGGCCTTGTCGCCTCGGCGCGCCCGATCGCCGCCTCTACGAGCTCCAGCGGTGCGATCTCGCCTCGATGCACGAGCTCGGCAAGCCCGGTTGCATCCTGTTCCCAAAGCAAGCGTTCGACCGACATCCGCAACCCCGATTCTTGGAAAGGCTAGAGCAATTCCAGGAAAAGTGTGAGCGGTTTCCGTCCGGAATTGCGTCAAGACAAAGGAGCAGGGAGATAGGGCGGCGCCCGATTCGCTTGGCAACGGCCCAATGCCGAAGCCGCCGGGTTCCCACCGCCCCCGGGGAGGCACGACGCCTTCGGCACCCGTTGCAAATAAATCGCAATCTTCTAATTTGCCGCTATGGCGCCGCAGGACATCAGCAAGCTGATCGTCCGGACTTCCATGAAGGACCGGGCTGCGTTCGATCTGCTCTACAGGCAGACCAGCGCGAAACTTTTCGGCGTGTGCCTTCGTGTCTTGAGGGACAGGGGAGACGCGGAAGAAGCGCTGCAGGAGGTCTTCGTCAAAATCTGGACGAAGGCGGATCGTTTCGCGGTTTCCGATCTGAGCCCGATTTCCTGGCTGGTGGCCGTTGCCCGCAACCACGCGATCGATCGCATCCGGTCGCGGCGCAGTCCTTCTGCCAACATCGATACAGCCCTCGACGTCGCCGATCCGACGCCGGGACCCGAGGCCATGGCCGTAGCGGGCGGCGAGACCGAACGCATCTACCATTGCCTCGAGGAATTGGAGGAAGACCGGGCGGCGGCCGTCCGGGGCGCCTATTTGAGTGGCGAGAGCTATGCCGAGCTGGCGGAGCGTTTCAAGGTTCCGCTGAACACGATGCGGACTTGGCTGCGGCGAAGCCTGCTCAAACTTAGGGAATGCCTGGAAAGATGACGCTGGCGGAAGACAACGGACCGGAACGTGGAGGCGACGACCTGCTCGCCGCCGAATACGTTCTCGGCGTCCTGGCCGCCGACGAACGCCAGATCGCTTCCCGTCGCATAGACGCCGAGACCGCCTTCGCCCGCCTGGTCGACGCCTGGGAGATGCGCTTCGCGCCGATGGCCGCCGCCTATGCCGCGGTCGAGCCGCCAGCTTCCATCAAGGTGGCGATCGATCGGCGCCTGTTCGCGTCGTCCGCGTCCGCTTCGGCCGTGCCCAGCGGCGGCCTTTGGGCGAGCCTTGCCTTCTGGCGCGGCGTTGCCGCCGCGGCCATTGCCGCATTGGCCATCTATGTCGCCGTGCCTTACGTCAACCCGCCGGCGCCGCAGCCCGCGGCCAGGCTGGTCGCCTCGCTGGCCGCCGACAACAGCAACGTCAAATATCTCGCCGTCTATGACGCCGCCCGCCACGAGGTCGGCCTGTCGCTGGTCTCCGGCGACCATGGCGCCGGCAAGGACTTCGAACTGTGGATGATCGAAGGCAAGAACGCGCCCGTCTCGATGGGCGTCATCCCCGCCGGCCAGACCGCGCGCATGGCGGTAACGCCAGCCGTCCAGCAGAAGCTGGCGCAAGGCGCCGTGCTCGCCGTCAGCCTCGAGCCGGCCGGCGGTTCGCCGACTGGCCAGCCGACCGGTCCGGTCGTCGCTGCTGGTGACCTGAAGGGCATTTGATCCCTAGGCGGCATTCTAAAAGACTAATGAAAGTCTATCTCCTACCTATGGCAGGCAGGAAAAATTAATTGTTGGTGCAAGCGGCAAAAAAGCAATAAAACGGCCGGATAAAAATTTCCCGCGCTCGTGAAACTAACTTTTTTTCGGCCCGTATCTCCTCGCGTTCCCAAGAATGGGAAAAACAACCCGAGGAGACTGACATCATGCGTAAATTCGCTACCCTTTTGCTTGCCTCTACGCTCGGCCTTTCCGCGCTCGGCGCCATTGCCTACGCCAACCCGATGGTCGGCGGTGCGCCGATGTATGCCAAGAAGAACATCATCGAGAACGCCGTCAATTCGAAGGACCACACCACGCTGGTCGCCGCCGTCAAGGCCGCCGGCCTGGTCGACACGCTGGAAGGCAAGGGTCCCTTCACCGTTTTCGCCCCGACCAACGAGGCCTTTGCGGCGCTGCCCGCCGGCACGGTCGATACGCTGCTCAAGCCCGAGAACAAGGACAAGCTGGTCAAGATACTCGCCTGCCATGTCGTCGCCGCCAAGGCGATGGCCGCCGACGTCGCCAAGATGGCCAAGGCCGATGGCGGCGAGCATCAGGTGAAGACGGTCGGCGGCTGCGAACTGACGCTGAAGGCCGAGAAGGGCAAGGTCACCGTCACCGACGAGAACGGCAACGTCGCCCATGTCACCATCGCCGATGTCCGCCAGTCGAACGGCGTCATCCATGTCGTCGACAAGGTTCTCTTGCCGAAGATGTAACAAAGCGGACCTGGCCGGCGAAGACATGGCTGAGCGCCGGCCGCGACGTGCAAGATCCGCGCCCCCGGCAAGGGTGTGCTCCGCGTCGTCCCACAAGGGGCGGCGCGGAGCAGCATGCAAAGCAACTCCAGGAAAAGTGCGAAGCGGTTTTCCGTCCGGAGTTGCGGCAAAGAAACGGGGCAACTCCAGGAAAAGTGCGAAGCGGTTTTCCTGGAATGGCCCAAGACAAGCGATGGAGCGTCACCGGCTTTTGATTTCCGGGTGGGGCTCTATCTTGGCAAAATGCGTCAGGAGGAACGGCCATGAACCGTCGCGATTTTCTCTGGAGCGGCGCCGCAGCCACCGCTCTCGTCGTTGGAACCGGAGTGATGCTGCGTGCCGGCGCGCCAAGACCCGCTCTCGCCGCCGAGACGTTCGAAGTCACCAAGACCGATGCCGAATGGCACGCCATCCTTTCCGATGCCGCCTTCGACGTGCTGCGCAAGCAGGGTACCGAATATCCGGGCACCAGTCCGCTGCTCAACGAGCACCGCAAGGGCATCTTCGCCTGCGCCGGCTGTGACCTGCCGGTCTATTCGTCGGAGACCAAGTTCGATTCCGGCACCGGTTGGCCAAGCTTCTGGCAGGAGATCGCCAACGCCATCGGCAAGACGCAGGACACTTCGCTGGGCATGGTGCGCACCGAGGTGCATTGCCGGCGCTGCGGCGGCCATCTCGGCCATGTCTTCGACGACGGCCCGCCGCCCACCGGCCTGCGCCATTGCATCAACGGCGTGGCATTGAGCTTCAAGCCGGCCACCGCCTAAGGTGTGTTGGTATCAGGTGATGCCGGCCTGACCTGAATCTCGACCCGCCTTGGGGTTGCTTTCAGTCTGCGGAAAAGAATGACCCCGGAAATCGTCACCGATTTCCGGGGTCACGCGTTGAGGATGCCAGGCGGGGGTTCCGGCGTCCTCAATGGCCTCCGCCGCCGCCGCCCTGCTGGGCCGGCTTGTTGATGAACAGCACGAAGAATCCCAGCGAGGCGAACAGCACGGTCAGCATCATGAAAACGTCCATGAAGGACAGCAGCGCCGCCTGCTGCTGCACCATGCCGGACAGTTTCGAGATCGCTGCGCTTGCGGCGTCGAGACCGGCGGTCTGCTCGAAATTCTGCGTCATGTTCTGCAGCTTGGTCTGGGCGGCGGCACTTCCCCACTGCACGTGCTCGGAAAGCCGGGCGTAGTGGAAGGCGTTGCGGTCGATCAGAACCGTGTTGATGAGCGCGAGGCCGACGGCGCCGCCGAGATTGCGGGTCAGGTTGAACAGGCCCGACGCGTTCTTCAGCCGTTCCGGCGGCAGCGTGCCGAGCGCGATGTTGTTGATCGGCACCATGCACAGCATCATCGAGCAGCCGCGCAGGATCTGCGGGATCAACAGCTCGTAGAAATCCCAGTCGGCGGTGAGATGCGTCATCCACCAGGTGCCGGTGGCGAAGCCGAGGAAGCCGATCATCATCATCAGCCTGAGATCGATCTTGTTCGACAGGATGCCGGCGACGGGCGCGGTGAAGAACATCGCCAGGCCGCTGACGAACAGCGCCTCGCCGATCATCATCGAATCGTAACCGCGGATACGGCCGAGGAACACCGGATAGAGATAGGTGAGCCCGTAGAGGCCGATGCCGACGACGAAGGAGAACAGCGACCCGAAGGCGAAGTTGACGTTGCTGAAGGCCCTGAGGTCGACAATCGGCTCCTCGGCGGTAAAGACGCGCCAGAAGAAGACAACCGCGCCGATGGTCATGATGATGGCGCAGATGAACACCGCCTGGTCCTGCAGCCAGTCATTGTTCGGGCCTTCCTCCAGCACATATTCCATGCAGCCGAGGAAGGCGGCCATGCCGGCCAGGCCCCACCAGTCGAACTTCGAGAACAGCTTGAGGTTGGGCTTGTCGAAATCGATCAGCGCCCAGGCGGCCGTCGCCACCAGGATGCCGGGCACGACATTGATCAGGAACAGCCAGTGCCAGGACATGGCGTGGCTGATATAGCCGCCCACCGTCGGGCCGATCGTCGGCGCCAGCGTCGCCACCAGGCCGATCATCGGCGAGACGACGGCGCGTCGTGACGGCGGGAAGATGGTGAAGGCGGCCGCGAAGACGCTGGGGATCATGCCGCCACCGATAAAACCCTGGATGGCGCGGTAGACGATCATCTGGTCGATATTGGTGGCGGTGGCGGCAAGCGCGCTGGCCGCGGTGAAGCCGGCGGCCGCGGTGGTGAACAGCACGCGCGTCGACAGCATGCGGCTGAGGAAGCCCGACAGCGGGATCATCACCACCTCGGCAATCAGATAGGCGGTCTGCACCCATGGGATCTCGTCGGAGCTGGCGCTGAGGCCCGCCTGGATTTCCGAAAGCGAGGCCGAGACGATCTGGATGTCGAGGATCGCCATGAACATGCCGAACACCATCGCCAGGAAGGCGATGACGCGGCGGACAGGCATGTGGTCCGCGGGCAGCGCCGGCGCGGCAGCGACCGGACGTCCGGGCATTGGTCCTGCGGTAATGGTTGCGGTTGCCATGTCATGGCCTCCCTAGGCAATTCCAGGACATCCGTTCGGAATTGCGTCGAAACAGATAGTTGGAGCGGGTCTGCCGCTCGAAGCAGGCTGGGCGGCTCGGCGCTCGAATGGCCACCGAACCGCCCCCCGATTGGCTAGTTGGTCGTCGAGGCCGGCGCGGTGCGGCTGTCGACCGCGACGACGACGCTCAAGCCGGCGCGCAGCTTGCCGGTCTTCAGCACATCCGCCGGCACGTCGATGCGCACGGGCACGCGCTGCACCACCTTGGTGAAGTTGCCGGTGGCGTTTTCCGGCGGCAGCAGCGAGAACACCGCGCCGGATGCCGGCGCCAGCGAAGAGACGGTGCCTTCGAAGGTCTGGCCGTCGATCGCGTCGACGGTGATGCGGACCTTTTCGCCGGGCACCATCCGGCCAAGCTGCGTCTCCTTGAAGTTGCCGACGATGTAGAGCTTGTCCATCGGCACCACGACGGCGAGCTTCTGGCCGGGGCTGACGAGGTCGCCCTGTTCGACCGAACGGTTGCCGACGACGCCGTCATAAGGCGCCTTCAGCACCGTGAAGGACAGGTCGCGCTGGGCCTTGTCGCGGCTGAGCTGCAGCGAGGCCAGCGTCGAGGCCGATTCCGCGCGCTGGGCTTCCAGCACGCCGATATTGGCCTGCGCCGCGGCGATCTGCGCATCGGCGCCGACAAGCGCAGCCTTGGCCTGGTCGAGCGCCGTCTGCGCGTCGTCGAGCTGTGCCTGCGTGCCGACATGGGTCTTGAGAAGCTGCGCCGCGCGCACCTGGGCGCGCTCCGCATTGTCGGCGGCCGCCTGATCGGCAACCTTCTGCGCCTGAGCCTGCGACAGCGAGGCCTGTGCCGCCTTGGTCTGCGCGTCGATGCGGTCGAGCGTCTTCGCCAGGGTGGCGATCTGCGCCTCGGCCTGGGCCACCGCGATCTTGTAGTCGCCATTGTCGATGACGAACAGCGGATCGCCGGCCTTGACCTGCTGGTTTTCATTGACCAGCACCTTGTCGATATAACCGGATATTTTCGGTGACACGAACGACATATCGGCCTGGACATAGGCGTCGTCGGTGGAGATCATGAACCGGCCGTCGGTCCAATAGTTATATCCATACCAGGAGCCGGCGCCGAGCAGGGCCAGGCCGATGATCGGCAGCAGGAAGGAGCGGGCCGAGCGCTTCTTCTTGGCGGGTGCTTCGGCCGGTGCCGCGACGGGGGCGGGATGGACGGGGATTTCCGGCGCTTCGGTCGACGGCTGGACCTTGGCGTTGGGAAATGTGCGGACTTCGGCGGTTGCGGGCGCGTTCGAGGACATGGGGATCTCTCTGGAATGTCAGTCAGACTGAACCGTTCGGTTCGAATTGGCGATTGACATAGCGCGGAAAGAGGACCATATCAAGAGGAAATCGAACCGAGCGGTTCGAAATATTTTTAAGGAACGACTTCCATGGTCGAAACGACAGCGGACAGCGATCTGCTCGACTTGCGCAAGGGTCGCCCGGCGGCCGGGCAGGACCCGGTCAAGCGGGCACAGATCATCGAAGGCGCGCGGCGCGTCTTCATAGACAAGGGCTTCGAGGCCGCCTCGATGAATGACATCACGCGCGAGGCTGGCGTCTCCAAGGGCACGATCTACGTCTATTTCGCCAACAAGGAAGAGCTCTTCGAGGCGCTCATCGAGGAAGAGCGCGGCACCATCTTCAAGAACATGTATGAGGTGCTCGACCACTTCGAGGATTTGCGCAGGACGCTGGTCAAGTTCGGCATGGGGCTCTCCGCCAAGATCACCTCGGTCAAGGTCATCCAGGCGCAGCGCACGGTGGTCGGCGCGTCCGACAGGATACCGGAGCTTGGCGCGCGTTTTTACGAGCGTGGTCCGAAGCGTGGCCACGACAAGGTGGTGATCTTTCTCAACGAAGCCGTCGAACGCGGCCTGCTCGCGATCGACGATGTCGACCTTGCCGCCTATCAGTTCACGGAACTCTGCCTCGCCGGCCTGTTTCGCCAATGCATCTTTTCCTACCGCACCAAGGCGCCGAGCCAGGCGGAGATCGAGCACGTGGTGACGTCGGGTGTCGACGTCTTCCTGAAGGCCTACGCGACGGAAAAATTTCTCGCCGAGGAACGGGCGCAAGCCGAAACCGCTTGATCGCCGTTCCACTGCTGGCCGCGCCTGCAAGGCGGCTTGAGGCATGGCGAGCGCCATGGCTCGCCTTTGCGCGGGTTGGATGCCTTCTCTCCAAATCCGACCATTGATAGCCATTCCGGACAGGCCGTTTGGAAGGACCTGTTAACCATCGCTTTCTATGTCTCGGGGACGTGCAATCGCGAGTCTCGAGTATGACATCCATGCGTCTTCCCCGTGCCAATCTCTCCGGTGCTTCCGCCTATGGAAATGACGATCATCCGGAGGACGCAGGGCACCGTGGCGCGGTCCCGCAGCAGCAGGCGCAAGCGGGGCAGGTCGTCACGTTGCGGGCTGCATCGGAAAGCGATTCGAACGTCGCCCGCGCGGCGTCGTCCGATTCGGCTGATGGTGAATTCGGCCGTCCGACCTGGCAGGACTATTTCTTCCTTGCGCCCAATGTCCGTTTCACACGCACCCCGGATACCGATCTCGCCAAGCGGACCGCGCCGCAGGCCGAAGATGGCGTGAAGGACAAGGCCCCAGCGGCCGAACCCGTCCGGCACGCGCCGCCGGCCCGGGCGGCAGCCAATCCGGCGCGGCCGACGCCCGCAGTCGCCGCCGTTGCGCCGCCGGCGCAGGCCAGGCCGGTCCGCGCGTCGTCCGGGGTCGCCTCCGTCGCTGTCCCGACCTCTCCCGCCGCGCCGTCCCAGCCCGTCGCCGCTCCGGCGCCCAAGCCGCGTCCGACCGGATTGCGCTGGTCCTATCTTTCCGATCACGCCTTTTTCGAGTTCGGCATGCCCTTCCTCGCCGAGCGCCTGGCGCGGGCGCGCCTGAATGAGGCCGGACAGTCGCCCGTGGTCCAGGCGTCCTCCCTGCCCGTCAGGCCGATGCCGGCGCATCGTCCGGTCGCGCAGCCAGCCCAGCCCCGGACCGCCTTCCTGGGCGAGGCGACGTCGTTTTATCGCGTCATCGAATGGCGCTCGAATGCGGTGAACGAAAGCTCTGCTTCGACGCCGGCGCCTGCCGTCGCGGCCGCGCCTCAACCGATCCCCGCGGCCGTCACGCCGGCTCCCGAAGCGGCAAGCACAAGGCAGTCGAGGCCGACTCCGTCCCTGCCGGTGATCGGCGCGGTCACGCCGCTGCCCGCTTCCGCCGGCTATGAGCTTCCGTCCGAGGATCTCTTGCAGATGCCGCCGGAAGGCCAGGGCTTCTACATGTCGCAGGAGCGGATGGAGCAGAATGCCGACCTGCTGGAAAGCGTGCTCGAGGATTTCGGCGTCAAGGGCGAGATCATCCATGTCCGTCCCGGCCCGGTCGTCACGCTCTACGAGTTCGAGCCGGCGCCGGGCGTCAAATCCAGCCGCGTCATCGGCCTTGCCGACGACATCGCCCGTTCGATGTCGGCCATCTCGGCCCGCGTCGCCGTGGTGCCGGGCCGCAACGTCATCGGCATCGAGCTGCCCAACGAGACGCGCGAAACGGTCTATTTCCGCGAACTGATCGGATCGGCCGGGTTCCGCAACACTTCCTGCAAGCTGGCGCTCGGCCTCGGCAAGACGATCGGCGGCGAGCCGGTCATCGCCGAGCTCGCCAAGATGCCCCATTTGCTGGTCGCCGGCACCACCGGCTCCGGCAAGTCGGTCGCCATCAACACCATGATCCTGTCGCTGCTCTACAGGATGAAGCCGGAGGAATGCCGCCTCATCATGGTCGACCCCAAGATGCTGGAGCTCTCCGTCTATGACGGCATCCCGCATCTTCTGACACCAGTCGTCACCGATCCCAAGAAGGCCGTCACGGCGCTGAAATGGGCGGTGCGCGAGATGGAGGACCGTTACCGCAAGATGGCGCGCCTCGGCGTGCGCAACATCGACGGCTACAACCAGCGCGCTGCCGGCGCCCGCGACAAGGGCGAGGTCGTCACCATGCAGGTGCAGGTCGGTTTCGAGAAGGGCACCGGCGAGCCGCTGTTCGAGGAACGCTCGATCGACCTCGCGCCGATGCCCTACATCGTCATCATCGTCGACGAGATGGCCGACCTGATGATGGTCGCCGGCAAGGAGATCGAAGGCGCCATCCAGCGCCTGGCGCAGATGGCGCGCGCCGCCGGCATCCATCTGATCATGGCCACGCAGCGTCCGTCGGTCGACGTCATCACCGGCACCATTAAGGCCAATTTCCCGACCCGCATCTCCTTCCAGGTGACGTCCAAGATCGATAGTCGCACCATCCTCGGCGAGCAGGGCGCCGAGCAGCTGCTCGGCCAGGGCGACATGCTGCACATGGCCGGCGGCGGGCGCATTTCGCGCGTGCACGGCCCGTTCGTCTCCGACCTGGAGGTCGAGCACGTCGTGGCGCACCTGAAGGCGCAGGGACGCCCCGAATATCTCGACACCGTCACCGCCGACGAGGAAGAGGAGCAGGAGGAGGCCGATACCAGCCCGGTCTTCGACAAGAGCGCGATGGGAGAGGAAGACGGCGACGCCCTCTATGAGGAGGCGATCAAGGTGGTCAAGCGCGACAAGAAATGCTCGACCTCCTATATCCAGCGCCGCCTAGGCGTCGGTTACAACCGCGCCGCCTCGCTGGTCGAGCGCATGGAAAAGGAAGGCCTGGTCGGCGCCCCCAACCATGTCGGCAAGCGCGAGATCCTCACCGGCCGGCGCGATCGCGAGCCCGAACGCGACGACACGGAGTGATCCTGAAGGATCGGCACCTGGGCGTCAGCCGCCGTTCGCCACCAGGGCGATCGCCGCGCGCAGCTCGTCCAGTCCGGCGGCTTTTTCCGACGAGGTTGCCAGCACCGCCGGGAACGCCGCCGGGCGCTTCTTGATCTTGGCCAGCGTCTCCTCGATCAGCCTCGGCACGCCCGCCGCCTTGATCTTGTCGGTCTTGGTCAGCACCACCTGGTAGGAGACCGCCGCCTTGTCGAGCAGGGTCAGGACCTCCTCGTCCTTGGCCTTGATGCCGTGGCGGGCGTCGATCAGCACATAGACGCGCTTCAGCGTCACGCGGCCCTGCAGATACTCGTAGATGAGTTTCGTCCACTCATCGACCTTGTCCTTCGGCGCGCTGGCATAGCCGTAGCCGGGCATGTCGACCAGCGCCATCGGCGGCAGGTCGGCGCCTTCGCCCGAAAACCCGTCGGGCACGAAATAATTGAGCTCCTGCGTGCGGCCCGGCGTGTTGGACGTGCGCGCCAGCCCCTTGTGCCCGACCAGCGCATTGATCAATGACGACTTGCCGACATTGGAACGGCCGGCAAAGGCGATTTCCGGCGGGCCTTCGGGCGGCAGGAATTTCATCGACGGGACGCCGCGGATGAAGACCCAGCCGCGCGTGAACATCTCGGGGCTGATCGCCGTGTCGTTCGTGCTCTTGTCGGGCGTGCTCAAGCCGCTGCCTCCAGCTTTGAAATATCGGCGCCGCGAATGGCGTCGAGGTTGCGGCTGATCTTGTCGACCGGCCAGTCCCACCAGGCCGCCTCGAGCAACCGCCGCACCGTGAATTCGTCGAAGCGCATCTTCACCACCTTGGCCGGATTGCCGGCGACGATCGCATAAGGCTGCACGTCGTGCGTGACAACCGATTTCGCCGCCACGATGGCGCCGTCGCCGATCTTGATGCCCGGCATGATGACGGCATCCATGCCGATCCACACGTCGTTGGCGATGACGGTGTCGCCGCGGATCTCCTTCGACCAGGTCTCCTGGTCGAAGCCTTCTTCCCAGCCATGGCCGAAGATGTTGAACGGGTAGGTCGAGAAGCCGGACATGGCGTGGTTGGCGCCGTTCATGATGAAGCGCGCGCCCTCGGCGATGGCGCAGAACTTGCCGATCACCAGCCTGTCGCCGATGAACGGATAGTGATGCAGCACGCATTTCTCGGTGAATTTGTCGGGGCCGTCAGGGTCGTCGTAATAGGTGAAGTCGCCGACCTCGATGTTGGGCGACGTCACCAGTCCCTTCAGGAAGCCGACGCGCGGATGCATCGCGATCGGATGCTTGATGTTGGGATTGGGTCCGGTCATCGCGGTCCCTCCATGGTTCGCGGGCATGTTTGCGCGCGGCCGGCGATGCCGCGAGCGATCAAACTAACGTGATCTTTCGACAGCACCAACCGGTCAGTGGCTGCCGCGGCAGATCACGATCGGGTTGGAAAGGGCGCTGTCGAAACCGCTGCCCTGGTAGACCTGGACGTTCGATGCTCCGGGCGGCAGCGAGAAGCTGCCCTCGACGATTTTCTGGTCGCCGGTCGTCGTGTGCAAAGCCCAGCTGAAAGTGCAGAATTGCGGCGGCGCCTTGGGTTGCACGTGGCTGCAGTTGAGCTGCGCGCCACCCAGCATAGCGGCTCCGCCGCAGCTCACCGCGTCCTTCGCCGCGGCTGGAAAAGCGTATCCCGCCAGCAGCGCCAGCAGGGTGATCTTGAGCCGGTTCATCGTCATGTCCTTGCCGCCAGACACGCCCGGTCAGGCGCGCTCTGGCCTATGCGATATTTTTACCAAGCGCCTTAGTCGGTCTTGCGCTCCGCGTCCAGCAGGATTATGTGCATGATGATAATAAGCATGCTCATGAAAGCTTGTCTGTCGACTCCGAAGTTCTCCCATGCCGTCCTCGCCCAATATCAGCTTCGTGCTGCACGATGTCGCGCGCTTGCTCAGGAAGCGTTTCGAGCAGCGTTCGCGCGCCTCGGGGCTGACCCGCGCGCAGTGGCAGGTGCTGTCCTGCCTCTCGCGGCAGGAAGGTATCCACCAGAACAAGCTGGCTGATCTCATCGAGATCATGCCGATCACGCTCGCAAGGCTGCTCGACAAGATGGAGGCGCGCGGCTTCATCGAGCGGCGGCCCGATCCCGCCGATCGCCGGGCGTGGCTTATCTATCTGACCCCGAAGGCCCATCCGCTCATCGAGGTGATGCGCGGCAACGGCCAAAGGACGCGCGAGGAGGCCTTTACGGGTCTTTCCGCGGACACGCAGCAGCAACTGCTGCAAACCCTTTGCCTGATCAAATCCAATCTGCTCGAGGCCTGCGCCCAGCCGGCCGTCGACCCGGAGAAAGTCCATGTCTGAATCAACCTCTCCAAGAAAGCCGGCTGACGAAGAAGATGCCGTCGAAAGAACCAGCGACCAGGTCATCCGCCTGGACAGCCAGCGTGAGCAAAGGCGCGGCGGCGGCAGTCCCGCAATCGACGATGACGAGCTGGAGAGCCCCGTTGCCCCGGAGCCGGTAGCCGAGGCGCCTTCGGCCAAGCCGAAGCCGGCCGCCGTCACCGTGGCCGCGCCGGCTCCGGCCAGGCCGCGCCGCAGCCTCACGCGGCCGGTCCTGTTCGCGCTGCTTCCCGTGGCGCTGGTGGCCGGCGGTTATTACTATGTCGTCGGCGGCCAGGTCATGACCACCGACAATGCCTATATCCAGGCGCAGTCGCTCGGCGTTTCCACCGATGTCTCCGGCACCGTGCAGGAAATCGACGTGCACGACAACCAGGCGGTGAAGAAGGGCGATGTCCTCTTCCGGCTGCGGCCCGCCTCCTTCGAGACCGCGCTCGCCGGAGCACAGGCGCAGCTCGGCACGGTGCGCAACCAGGTGCTGACGCTGCAGGCAAGCTACCAGCAGTCGCTGGCATCGATCGACCAGGCGCAAGCCGACATCCCCTATTACGAGTCGGCCTTCCAGCGTCAGCAGGACCTGCTCAAGACCTCGACCGCGTCCAAGGCGACCTTCGACAGCGCCCAGCACGACCTCATCGCGGCCCGCCAGAAGGTGACCGTCGCCAAGGCGCAGGCGCAGGCGATGCTGGCCCAGCTCGGCGGCGACGCCAGCCAGCCGGTCGAGAAGAACCCCTTCTACCTGCAGGCCCAGTCGGCTGTGGACGACGCCCAGCGCAACCTGAACGACTCCGTCGTCAAGGCGCCGTTCGACGGCATCGTCACCAATGTCGACGCGCTGCAGGTCGGCAAGTATTTGCCGGCGTCGCAGCCCGCCTTCAGCCTGGTGTCGTCGACCGACATCTGGATCGCGGCCGAGCCCAAGGAAACGGAACTCACCTATGTGCGTCCCGGCCAGAAGGCGACGGTCAGCATCGACGCCTATCCGGGCGAGGTCTGGCACGGCACCGTCGGCTCGATCAGCCCCGCCTCGTCGTCCAGCTTCTCGCTGCTCCCGGCGCAGAACACCAGCGGCAACTGGGTCAAGGTCGTGCAGCGCATCCCGATGCGGGTGACGATCGAGGATCCGGAAGGCAAGCCGCCGCTGCGAGGCGGCATGAGCGCGGTCGTCAGCATCGACACCGGCCACGCCCGCGGCCTGCCCGATTTCGTCACCGACCTCCTCAAGCGCTTCGGACAAAAGTCATGACAACCGCTTCCGCGACAGGCGCGCCCGTGGTCGCCAATCGCGGCGCCATCACCGCTTGCGTGATCCTGGCGGTCATCATGCAGGCGCTGGACACCACCATCGCCAATGTGGCGCTGCCTTACATCCAGGGCAGCGTCTCGGCGAGCGCCGACCAGATCAACTGGGTGCTCACCTCCTACATCGTCGCCGCCGCGGTGATGACGCCGCCGTCGGGCTATCTCGCCAACCGCTTCGGCCGCAAGCGCATCCTTTTGGTGGCGATCACCGGCTTCGTGGTCGCCTCGGTGCTGTGCGGCTTCGCGCAGTCGCTGCCGCAGATCGTCGGCTTCCGCCTGCTGCAAGGCCTGTTCGGCGCGGCTCTCGTGCCGCTGTCGCAGTCGATCCTGCTCGACATCTACAGCGTCGAGGAGCGCGGCTCGGCCATGGCGCTGTTCGGCGTCTCGGTCATGGTCGGCCCTGTGCTTGGTCCCGTCATCGGCGGCTGGCTGACCGAGAACGTCTCCTGGCGCTGGGTCTTCTACATCAACGTGCCGATCGGCGCGCTGGCCTTCGCCGGCGTCTCGATGTTCGTCCAGGAAACCAAGCTCGACCTCAAGGCAAGGCTCGACTGGCTGGGTTTCGGCATGCTGAGCCTCGCCATCGCGTCGCTGCAGATGTTCCTCGACCGCGGCGAGCAGCTCAACTGGTTCTCCTCGGCCGAGATCATCGTCGAGGCGCTGGTCTGCGCGTCGGCCTTCTACATCTTCATCGTCCATACCTTCACCGGGCGTGACACCTTCGTGAATCCGAGGCTGTTCCTCGACCGCAATTTCTCCGTCGGCATGATCTTCATCTTCATCATCGGCATCACCTATCTCGCCTCGCTGGCGCTGATGACGCCCTATCTGCAGACGCTGATGGGCTATCCCGTGGTGACCGCCGGTATCGTCATGGGGCCGCGCGGCCTGGGCACCATGGCCTGCATGTTCGTCGTCGGCCGGCTGGTCGGCAAGGTGGACACGCGGTGGCTTCTGTTCATCGGCCTCGCGATCACCGCCTGGGCGATGTACGACATGACGGGCTGGACGCCGGACGTCTCGCAGTGGACGATCATCAGCACGGGCTTCATCCAGGGCGCTGGTCTCGGCTTCCTGTTCGTGCCGCTCACCACCATCACCTTCGCCACGCTGGCGCCGGAGAAGCGCGCGGAAGGCACCGGCCTCTACAATCTGTCGCGCAACATCGGCTCCAGCGTCGGCATCTCGGTCGTGTCCGCCTTGCTGACGCAGAACCAGCAGATCAACCATGCCAACATCGCCAGCTATGTGACGCCGTACAATCCGGCGTTCAGCGATCCGACGATCTCGCAGGCGCTGAGCCCTTACACCGCCGCCGGCCGCGCCGCGCTCGACGGCCTGGTCACGCTGCAGGCGACGATCATCAGCTATGTCGACGACTTCAAGCTGATGATGATCCTGTCCTTGGCCGCCATCCCGCTGGTGCTTCTGCTGCGCAAGCCGTCCACGCCGGCCAAGATCGATCACAGCGCCGTCATGGAATAAGGCGAAGGCCGGGACCCCGCCGCCGCGGGATCCCGGCCTGCCGGACAGCCTCCCAAACACCGGCGTCGTTGCGCCGGAAGCCATCCGGCCCTTTTGGGGAGGACCAAGATCATACGAAGCGAGCCGGCCCGTAGTTTCACGGCTCCCGACAAATTTGTGAAAAATCCAAATATGCCGCCTGGGAGCGATGGGGCTCCGGGCAGCTCCATGCGTCAGGCGGGCCCAGGTGAGCGGTTCAGCCTTTCCGTGAAGCGCTGAGCTGCTCTGTCTCTCTTTGGTTCACGCAATTCCGCGCGGAACCGCTTCACATCTTTCCCGGAATTGGTCCAACGGCCGCCTTGAAGCGCAACCAACAAAAAACCCCGGCCAGGGCCGGGGTTTCGGTTTTGGAAGCTCGGGGGCCGGCTATTCCGCCGGCGAGGGTTTCTTGCGGAACATCGATGCCAGATTGTCCCACAATTCGATCTTGGCGCCCTGGCGCTTCATGATGACGCCCTGCTGCAGGATCGACAGCGTGTTGTTCCAGGCCCAGTAGATGACGAGGCCGGCCGGGAAGGAACCCATCATGAAGGTGAAGATCACCGGCATCCAGGTGAAGATCGCCGCCTGCGTCGGGTCCGGCGGCGCGGGGTTCATGCGCATCTGCAGGAACATGGTGATGCCCATCACAACCGCCCAGGCGCCCATATGCGGCAGGAAGGCGGGCGCCGCGAACGGCAGCAGGCCGAACAGGTTGAAGATCGACGTCGGATCGGGCGCCGCAAGATCGTGGATCCAGCCGAAGAACGGCGCGTGCCGCATCTCGATGGTGATGTAGAGCACCTTGTAGAGCGAGAAGAAGACCGGGATCTGCAGCGCCACCGGCCAGCAGCCGGCCAGCGGATTGATCTTCTCCGTCTTGTAGAGCTCCATCATCGCCTGTTGCTGCTTCATCTTGTCGTCCGCGTATTTCTCGCGGATCTCGACCATCTTCGGCTGCACCTTCTTCATGTTCGCCATCGAGGCATAGGACTTGTTGGCCAGCGGGAAGAAGATGGCTTTGACGATGACGGTGGTGGCGAGGATCGCCAGGCCGAAATTGCCGAAGAATTTGTAGAGCGTGTCGATGAGCCAGAACATCGGCTTGGTGATGAAGTAGAACCAGCCCCAGTCGATCAACAAGTTGAACTGGCGAATGTGACGGTCGGCCTCATAGGCGTTGATCTTGGCGACTTCCTTGGCGCCGGCGAAGATCTCGGTCTCGACGGTCGCGGACTGGCCCGCCTCGATGTTGATCGGATCGGTCAGGAAGTCGGACTGGTAGCGGTGACGCCCGTCTTCGAAAAAGCCGTAACGCGGCTGGAAGGGTTGCTTCTCGGTGGGCACCATCGTCACCGCCCAGTATTTGTCGGTGATGCCGAGCCAGCCGTCGGTCGATTTGCCGGGCTTGACTTCCTTGTCCTTTTCGATGGCCGCGTACTTGTATTCCGCCAGCCCCTCGGTGCCGGTGACGCCGATCAGGCCTTCATGCAGCACATAGGTGCTGGCGACCGCCGGCTTGTCGTAGCGCGTGACGCGGCCATAGTTGAACAGGCTGACGGCGGCCGTCCCCGAGTTCTGCACCGTGTCGGAAACGGTGAACATGTAATCGTTGTCGACCGAGATGGTGCGCTTGAAGGTCAGGCCTTTGTCGTTGGTGTAGGTCAGCGTCACCGGTGTCGACGGGGTCAGCGTCGGATTGCCTTCGACGCTCCACACCGTGTCCGAGTTCGGCACCGCGCCGGTCTTGTCGGTGCCGACGAAACCGATCTCGGCAAAATAGCCGGTGGGCAGCGCCTGCGGGTTGAGCAGTTCGATCTCGGGCGAGTTCTTGTCCACCGTCTCGGTGTAGTGCTTGAGCTTCAGGTCATCGAGGCGCGCGCCGGTCAGGTTGATCGAGCCTTCGAGGCTTGGCGTGTCGATCTTGACGCGCTTGGTCGCGGCAATCGCCTGGTCGCGGCTGGCCGCCGTCACGGCATCGCCGCCGGGCGCGTTGGGGATGGCGCCAGGCGTTTGCGTCGCCGTCGCCGCGCCGGGACTGGTCCCCTGCGCTTCCTTCTTCTGCGCCTCGACGCGCTGCTGCTCCACGCGGGTCTGCTCGCGCTGCTGCTCCATGCGCGGGTTCATGTAGAACACCTGCCAAAGCGTCAGGATCAGCACCGACAGCGCGATGGTGATGAAGAAATTGCGGTTGTTTTCCATCGAAAGCCCTGGCCTATCGTGTTCCGCGCAGCCGGCGGGAAAGCTCGGCCTTCAACTGGCCGAACGGAATCGCAAGCACGTCTTCACGCCCGACGATGACATAGTCATTGCCGGGCGCCATGTCATCGGCGGCATGAACGCGCACGGCTTCCCTCAGCCGCCGCCGGACGCGGTTGCGCACCACGGCATTGCCGACCTTCTTGGTGACCGTGTAACCGACGCGCGGCGCAAAAGTGTCGCCGCGGTCGAGAACTTCAACGAGAAAAAGCCGCCCGCGGCGTTTCTCGCCGCCGCGCACAGCCAGGAAATCCGCGCGTTTCAGAAGCCGCCCGGGAGTTTGTCCCTTTGGCTTGCCGGTTGCGGGCAACGATCTCGTCTTCCGTTAGGCGCTGAGCCGCTTGCGGCCGCGATTGCGGCGGGCAGCAACGACGCCACGGCCACCCTTGGTGGCCATGCGGGCACGGAAACCATGCCGGCGCTTACGGACGAGCTTGGACGGTTGGTAGGTACGCTTCATTTGTTTTAATACCGCGGGGTGCGGCCCTTCTTGATTCTGTCACTCTGTAACAGGAGCTTTGCCGGGCCGGCTTAGGCGCGATCGAAACCGCGCCGGGACGAATGGCCCGAGCGTGAGCGGGCTTATAGAAAGAAGGTTTTTGGAAGTCAATCCGCCCGCCGCAAGCCATTTTTTTACGCGGCCGACGATGAAATTGGCAAAAAAGCCGCAAATCGCATAATGTTCGCCGATCAAGCCTTTGTGAATGCGCGTCAATGACGGGTGAAGCTCTGTCCACGAATGAGAAGGCAAGACCGGCGGCGGCGAATTCCTCGCGCCGGGTCCCGCTGTCGCGCGGCCTGTCGACCAAGCTTCTCGTGCTCACCGTCGCCTTCGTGCTCCTGGCCGAAGTCCTGATCTTCCTGCCCTGGATCGCCAGCTACCGGGTCAACTGGCTGAAGGAGCGGTTGAGCACCGCGGCCGCCGTGTCGATCGTGCTGCTGCAGGGCGAACCCAACGCGCTGTCGCACAATGCCCAGAACGACGTGCTGATGGCGATCGGCGCCAAGGCGATCGCCGTGCGAGACGGCGGGGTGTCGCGGCTGCTCGTCGTTTCCGACATGCCGCCCCAGGTCGACGAGCACATCGACATCACCAATGTCGGCCTGATCAACGGCATGACCGGCGCGCTCGATACCTTGTTCTTCGGCGGCAAGCGCATGCTGCGCGTCTTCGGCCCGGTCGGCGAAAGCGACAAGGAATTCGAGCTGATCATGCCGGATTACCGTTTGCGCGACGCCATGCTCAGATATTCGCGCAACGTCGCCGTCGTCTCGCTGCTGATTTCGCTGTTCACCGCCATGCTCGTCTATGCGGCGATCGACCTGATCATGATCGGGCCGATCCGCACCATGACGCGCTCGATCCTGTCTTTCTCCGAGGCGCCGGACGATCCGGGCCGCGTCATCTCCCCGACGGACCGCGCCGACGAGATCGGCGTTGCCGAGCGCGAGCTGGCGCAGATGCAGGACCGGCTGCAGAAGATGCTGGCGGAGCAGAAGCACCTCGCAGATCTCGGCCTGGCCGTGTCCAAGATCAACCACGACATGCGCAACATCCTGGCCTCCGCGCAACTGATGTCGGATCGACTGCGCCAGGTGAAGGATCCGACCGTGCAGGCCTTCGCGCCGAAGCTTCTGCGCGCGCTTGACCGCGCGGTCTCCTATTCCGAAGGCGTGCTCCACTATGGCCGCACGCAGGAGCCGGCGCCGTCGCGCCGGCGACTCAGGCTGCGCCAGCTTGTCGAAGACGTGCACGGCCTGCTCGATATCGAGGAAGGCATCGAGTTCATCAACGCCGTCGAGGCGGCCTTCGAGGTCGACGCCGATTCCGACCATCTCTTCCGCGTCCTCACCAATCTCTGCCGCAACGCCGTGCAGGCGATGGCTGCCGACACCGAAAGCGCTGTGGTGCGCCGGCTGGCGGTCGCGGCCGAGCGCCATGGCAGCGTCAGCCGCATCACCGTCAGCGACACTGGCCCTGGCCTGCCGCCCAAGGCGCGCGAGAATCTGTTCGCCGCCTTCCGCGGCTCTGCGCGCAGCGGCGGCACCGGCCTTGGCCTGGCGATCGCGCATGAACTGATCCGCGCCCATGGCGGCACGGTCGAGCTCGTCGAATCGATCGGCGGCCGCACTGTCTTCGCCGTCACTATCCCCGACCAGCCGGTGCGGCTAGACCAGGCGCGCAACGGCCTGCGCCGCCCGGCTTGAGCGTTTGGCGGTATCGTCGCTCCGTCCCGTTGGTGATCCATTCCTCAACGGCTGAAGTTCCGGGCTCGCTTGCCCGATGACATGCCTGCGACAAAACTTTTGCCGGATCGGCTTGCTTTTCGCAAATTCAGTCGTTAGGGAACACACCACATCGCGGCCGGCCGTCTCGACCGGATCGCGGGGCTTGTGTCAAACACGGCCTGTTGCGCGCCCGTAGCTCAGCTGGATAGAGCACCAGACTACGAATCTGGGGGTCAGGAGTTCGAATCTCTTCGGGCGCGCCATTCAAATTTTTCGGTCTGCGCTTCCGAACCCGACGAGCAGAGGGTGGTCTGGCGCGGAATAACCTGACCTTCCGGACATAGCTGCCCGCCCAGTACAAGGCGTGGCTGCAAACCTCAGTGCCGTCTGGCCGGGGAGATGACGGGGGATGATCGCCTGTCTGTCGGACAATTTCCCAGATGGGGATGCTTCGAGCAAGCGAATGCGACCGGCTTCGATTCTGGTCGTCTCCATCAATGAAAGGACCGCCCGTTTCCGGGCGGCCAGAGCTTGTCCGTGTGCTGTAAAACGCGGAGCAAGAAAACCTGCTGTTCGGACTTACTTCGTGCCCGCGCCGGACAGCTTGCTCGCAATAAATTCGAACTTGGCATTCAAAGCGGAGCCGAGAGACGTGGCTCCGGCCATAATCGCAAGCGCGATGAGAGCTGCAATCAGGCCGTATTCAATTGCAGTTGCGCCGGCTTCGTCCGCAACAAACTTCTCTACCAATCTACGCATATTAGAAACCCCTGTTGTAACGCGGTTATTAGTTGAAAGCGGCACAATATATGGCTATCTCCACTTTATATCACGTTAATGTGATCAATAAAGACTCAGACAATATTCATATTAGAACGCCGATATATGCTGACGGCAGGCGTCATTCGTAGTAAGGGTGGAGCCGTGGTTGGACTCCACATCGCGGCACCATCAATGGACCTGTGACGCAGATTTGATCGAAGGCACCTCAGATTTCTGTGGCGCTGCATGGACGGAGTCCAAGCAAGTTGGCGGTAACGTCCAATCCAACTGGCGGAAAGTGTTCTGGGAGCTTTGTTTTGCCTAGAGCAAAGTCCAACCTTCCGTGTCGCCGGACGATTCACTCCATGAACGGCATGGTAGCGCCCTGGACGCCGGGTCCGCTGGATGGCGGCCTGTCATAAGCAGAGACAACCCGCCATCCGAAAACGCTATTTCAGCGGCAGGAACAGCTCCACCACGATCTCGGGCACAGGCCTATCCGGGATGAAGGATAGCCGTCGCCGGCAATAGAGCGGGAAGTCGCGCGCTTCCTCGCCGCTGGCCGGAAGCCAGTCGCGATAAAGATAGAGCCCGGCCGGCTCGAGATTGTTGGTGTTGCCGGGATATCGCAGCACGGCACAGCGGCCGCCGGGAATGATGCCGGCCTTCATCTCATTGTCGTCCGCCGCGATCGGCTGGTCGGTACCGACGCAAATGTCCATGCTGTAGTCGGCCGCGACCGCGGGACATCTCTCGGAACGGAAGATGTTGAAGGTCGGGCTTGTCTCCGGCGACAGGCCGGCGGCCTTGCGCCAGGCGATGAACCGCTGGATGGTTTCGCCGAGCGTTGCGCGGTCTCCGCGATGCTCCATGATCGCCACCGGCGTGGGCGGCACATCGCGGATCGTCACGTCGTCTGGGGTGAAGATTATCTGCATGAGCTTTCTCCTGGCATTGTCGAGAGGCCCGAAGGCCATAAGCCACGCCCCCCAGTTGGGGGATTTGCGGAACGACGAAGGCGATTGCCCGAACCGTTGCCGAAAGGCGCGGGCGAAGGCGTCCGGCGCGTCGTAACCGGCATCCATCGCTATGTCCGTGACGCTCCCCCTGTCGGCAAGCCTGTACGAGGCGCGCTTCATGCGGGCGAGCTGGACATAGCGATGCACGGACAACCCGAAGGTCGCCGTGAACTGCCGGTGGAAATGGAACTTGGAGAAGGCCGCGACGCGGCTCACCGTTTCCAGGTCCAGGTCGCCGTCGAGGTGCCGGTCCATGTAGTCCAGCGCCCGCTGCATCCGGGCATGGTAGTTCCGAAGCGCCGCTTTCATCGTTCCTTGCTCTGTGGCCGCATCACTTAGCCGCCCAAGGCCATGATCTTCTCGACCGATCTTGCGGTTTGAAACGTCCGCGCGCACGCCAAAACCAATTGCAAAATAAAAGCAGTCGATCTAGCCTGCAACCGATTGCATGGCGCAATCAGACTGCGCGGATCGACCATGTGAGGAGCGGCTATGGCCAAACTCGTGTTCGGAATGAACCAGTCGCTGGACGGCTATGTCGATCACACGGCGTTCGGGCCAAGCCCCACGCTCTTCCGCATCTTCATCGAGGAGGCCGAGCGGCAGGCCGGCAGCATCTACGGTCGCCGCATGTATGAGATCATGCGCTACTGGGACGACGATCATCCTGAATGGGATGCCGAGCGGCTTGCCTATGCGAAGGCTTGGCGCAAACAACCGAAATGGGTCGTCTCGCGCTCATTGAAGTCCGTCGGCCCCAACGCCTCCCTTGTCGGGGATGATCTTGAGGCCGCGATCCGCAAACTGAAGGCCGAGCACGACGGAGAGATCGAAGTCGCGGGTCCCGACCTGGCGCGAAGCCTTACCGAACTTGGCTTGATCGACGAATACCGGATCTACCTGCACCCCGTCGTGCTCGGTCGCGGCAAGCCATATTTCGCCGGACCCCGGCCGCCGCTTCGCCTGATGACCAGTGATCGGATCGGCGACGATGTGCTCAGGCTGACCTACGTTCCGGCCTGAGCAGTCTTCGCAACCGAGCGCGCATATCGCTTCGAACGGACCGAGCGGTCCTGCCGACCGGCGGACAGGCTAAGCGGGCCGCCCAACCAGCGTGGCCTCGCGCCGCTCAGGGTCAATTCCGCACCCGCTCACAAAATTGTGCAGTGCACAATCCATATCGCGCGTGCAAAATAGCCCTCCCTAAATTAGGCGGAACGTCCGGATGCAGGAACGCGAGGCTTGGTTGGACGCGGCGAAAGGCTTCGGCATCCTGCTCGTTGTTGCGGCCCACGTCGCCACGGAAGGATCGGGCAGCCTCAATTCTGAATTCACCAGGGCGGCATTCCTGTTCCACATGCCGCTTTTCTTCGTCATCTCAGGCTACCTGTGGAGGCCGGCCGAGCCAGGACTTCTCCTGCGCAAGAAGCTGTTCTCGCTGTTGGTGCCCTATTTTACCTTCCTCGCGTTTCTAACCGCGGCGGTGATAGCAAGGGACTGGGCCGTCGGGACAATTCCGGCCCCGTGGCAGATTCGCCAGATGCTGGTCCACGATCTGCTGGGGGGGGCGTCCCTGACACGGGAACTCGGTGTCTTCTGGTTTGTCACCTGTCTCTTTTTCACCCAGGTCGTCTACAACGAGGTTGCGGCCCGTGCGCCCGATCCGTGGAGTCCCAGGATCCTCGGCTTTGTCGGCGCGTCGATTGTGCTGGCGTATGTCATCCAGTTTGAGTGGCCGTCGAACCACTCGCCGCTCGCGGTCGCGGCCGTTCCTATGGCAATTGGCTGCTACTGGTTCGGCCACCTGATGGCCCGCGTCCAAGCCGGGCTTTTGGTATCCTGCGCCTTCGTGGTTGGGGTGGCAGTCGCCGCGGCCATCGCCTCCCGGTTCGGCGTGACGTTCTCGCTGGATATGAAATATTCGAACTTCGGGCCGCCAATTCTCGGACTGCTGGTCGCGCTCGCTATGTCTCTGGCCGCCCTGACGATTCTCAGGCGGCTTCAGCCTCTATCATGGATAACCGGGCCGCTTGCGATGCTGGGCGAGGCTTCGCTTGTCATCATGTTCCTCCACCAGTTCGTCCATTACTCGATGCGCGACTTCGGGATTTCGAACGAGCCCTCGCTGTTCTTGGCCAGCACGGTGATGCCCTATCTTGCGTACTTGGCGTTGAGGCGCATGCCGCTGCTCTCCCCATGGTTCCTCGGAACCGGGCAGGGCCTGCCTGGCGTCCTGGTCGGGCGCCTGGTTCATGGGCTATCCTGGCGCCTCATCCGTTTGCGGATGATCCTTTCTGACCGCATACCCTCCATCGTTGCGCGACTGCTGATCGCCGTCCGCTGGGCAACATGGCGGCCAGGTCGTTCGCACGGGCTACCGCACGAACTGGTGGTATCGCTGACCTCGTATCCTCGGCGTTATCCGACTTTGGCTTTGACGCTGAAGTGCCTTCTTGCACAGTCGGTTCGCGCCGACCGGACCATCCTTTGGATCGCCCGCGAGGATTTTTCCTCGCTGCCGGGATCGGTCAGGGCCCTCGAGGCGAAAGGGTTGGAAATCCGGACTTGCGAGAATATTCGATCATACAAGAAGATCATTCCGGCACTTGCCGCGTTTCCTGACGCGACGATCGTTACAGCCGACGACGACGTCTATTATTCCGCGGACTGGCTCGAGACCCTGGTCGGCCATGCCGGCGAGAAGACCATTGTCTGCCACCGCGCCCATGCTATCAAATTTGACCAGCATGGAAGGCTCGCCCCATACGATAAATGGGATTTCGATGCTTCCGCTGACGCGCAGCTTCTCTTCCCGACAGGCGTAGGCGGCGTGCTCTACCCGCCAGGCGCGCTCTCTCCCGAAGTGATGGATGAGGCTCTCTTCCAAAAGCTCTGCCCCAATGCCGACGATGTATGGCTCTTCTGGATGGGTAGGCGGGCGGGAAGTTCCTACGCCAAGGTACCGAAGGATTGGTCGCCGATTACCTGGAAGGGAACGCAGGAAACAGCTTTGTACCTGACGAACATGCTATCCCATGGAAACGACGTTCAGATCGCCAGGATAATGCAGCAATTTGGTTTTCCCGGCGAGGAGGCATCCTTTGGTCGTCCGTAAGCGGAGGCAGGTTGCGCACGATGGTAGCGCGAGGCTCCCGAACCTTTCAAAGAGGTTCCTTCGTGATAATCGAATCGATGCCGATTGGCTGGTCGACGAAATCCTGCGCAAAACCAGTGCCGAAGGTTTGGTCACCCCCGAGGAGCTTCGCCGGATTCTGGCCGACCCTCACGACAATGGGAACTCATCCAGCAGCCGTCCCTGCAGAAAATCGGGTTCGGACTGAACGACGTCGCCCTGAACGGTCACCAAACACGTCGAGCGACGGGTCGGCGGATATCCGGACCATTCCGGTGAATGCTGGCGCCAGGCGGCGCCGTCCTTACGCTTGATGTTGCTGGACCCGTCCGCCCCGTTCGGCGACGGCGTGAAACGCCCATAGCAGGAGAGGGCAGACAAGCAGCGCCGCAGCGCCCAGGTCGAGCGCCGCCGTCGCGGTGCCGGCCCAGACGGCAAGCCTGCCGCCGATCGCCGGTGCGGCCAGCATGCCGGCATAATAGACGGTGTAGAGCACACCCATCCCGATCGATCGCGTCCCTTGGTCGAGCACGCGCGTAGGCAGGCTCATGATCGCGCCGGCGGGCAGGCCGCATACGATCCCCATGGCGACGATGAGCGGCAGCGCCGGTCCGCCCCGGGACAGAAGGAGCATCAGCAATGCAAAGCCCGCGCAGCCCGCGGTGAGAACCGCGCCGCCGCGTTCGGAGCGATCGGCCAGCAAACCGCCCAGGGGGACGGAAAGGGTGGCCAGCCAAAGCACGATGCTGATCGCCGATCCCGCCGCCGCGTTGGACCAGCCGCGCTCGACGAGCATAGAGGGACCGAAGCTGAAGACCATCGCCAGGCCGGCATTGTAGAAGCACCAGATCAGGCCGGCGGCGATGAGGGCATAGCCTGTCCCGGCCGAAATGCCTAGGCGCTCGGCCCTCGCGGCGGGCGACACTTCCGGGGCGCGGTAGACGAAGGCCATGAGGCCGATGCCGACGACAACCAGCGCCGAAACGGCAAGGCCCACCGCGGTCATCCCGAAGCTCGCCCCGATGGCCGGCAACAGCAAGAGGGCGACGGCGATGCCTGCCGGCCACGAGTTGACGTAGATGGCCATGGCGGTCGCGATTTCCCGACCGGCGAACCAGTCGGCGACCATCTTGGTCATCAGGACGTTCAGGAGAACACCGCCGGTGCCGGCGATCAGCCGGCCGCCGATCTGCACGCTCCAGCCTGTCGTCGCCGTCATCAGCATTTCACCCGCCAGCATCATCAGCAGGCCGGCAAGAACGGTCGCCTTGTCGCCATGGCGGCGGCCGAGGGTCGCGCCGGGCAGCGCCAACAAGACCCCCGGCGCAAGATAGAGGCCGATCAGGATGCCGAGGTCGGCAAGGCTCGCGCCAAGCCTGTCGCCGGTGAGCGGCGCGACGGCGGCAATGCTCTGGAACTGAAACGCCATGGCGGCGCGGGCGACGAACAGCGCCGCGAGGATCGTCCAGCGACTGCGCATGGTTGCCCCACGGATTGCGGATTATCCGGGCCTGATGTTCTGGTTCAACCGGAAGAAATTGGTCGGATCGTATTGCTTCTTGATGGCGGCGAGGCGCGCGTAATTGGCGCCGTAGGCATCACGCACCCGCTCGTCGCCCTCGTCGCCGAGATTGTTGGCGTAGACGCCGCCGGTGGAGAATGGTCGGACCGCGTTCCACAGCCGGCGCGCCCAGCTTATATTTGCCTCGTCATCGGCCGGATCGTCCCAGATGGCGATCGGGAAGCAGTCAAGCGCCGCATCGCGGTTGGCATAGGGCGAGTCCGATGCGGGCACCCGGGCTATCGCTCCGCCAACCTGCTGGAAAACCAGCAGGGAGGAGTGATTGGGTGCCTGCGCGTAGGTGTCGAGCAGCGCCTCGATCGCGCCATCGCTGATCTCGCGCAGGAACTGCGCTTTCCAGTAAAAGCGTCGCCCACGCGGAAAGATGCCGTCGCCCGCCGACTGGATCTGAAGATAAGGGGTGGGCTGAAGGCGGCTGTCGATGGGGGATCCGAATTCCATCAGCGGCGCGATGACGGGTTCGCCCGCTTCGGGTGGCCCGGCATAGCAGGCCGAGATGCTGAAGGCCTGTTCGCCCGAAGGAAGCGTGACGAGCGCGGCGTCGACGCTTGCCTCGTCCGGGGCATGGCGCGAGAACCGATCGTAAAACCGCATGGCCTCGCGCGCATCCTTGTAGCTGTGAAGCACCGAGCCGACGAGAAGGTCCGGACCGAGCGGGTGCAGCCGGTATTCAAACACGGTTACGATACCGAAATTGCCGCCGCCGCCACGCAAGGCCCAGAACAGGTCTGGATGCTCGCTGGCGCTGGCCCGCAACAGCCGACCGTCGGCGGTGACGATCTCGGCCGCGATCAGATTGTCGCAGCTCAGGCCGTGCTTTCGCCCGAGCTTGCCGATGCCGCCGCCCAGCGTCAGGCCGGCGATACCGGTGTCGCCGTTGACGCCCATGGTCGTTGCAAGGCCGTGCGCCTGTGTAGCGGCGTCGAACTCACCGAGATTGAGACCGGCTTCGGCCCTGGCGATGCGGCGCTCAGGATCGACGGCGATCGCCTTCATGCGCGACAGATCGATCACTATGCCATCGTCGCAGACCGATAGGCCGGCGACGTTGTGGCCGCCGCTGCGGACGGCCACGAGATGGCCGTGGGACCTGGCGAAGGTCACGGCCTGGATGACATCATCGGCACTGGCGCAAAAGGCGATTGCGGCGGGGCGTTTGTCGATCGCCCCGTTCCAGACCGCGCGCGCCCGGTCGTAGCCGGCGTCTGTCGGCAACACCACTTCGCCTTGCAAACGCTGCCGCAGCTCTTCGATCGCCGTGCCCGGGAAATGAGATCGGCCCGATACCGTATCGGTCTGTCGAGGAATCTCCATCGTCGTCCCCTCTGTCCCAATGGGTCTACGGTCTCACAGGCACCCTAGGTTCTGCAAAAGCGAAATTCTTAGCTACTGGATGAGCTGAATTCATCTACACTGCAGCCATGAGGAACAGCCCGCCGCTCCGCGCGTTGCACGCCTTCGAGGCCGCCGCCCGGCATGGCAGCTTCAAGGCGGCGGCGGCGGAGCTCGGCGTGACACCGACGGCGATCAGCCACCAGGTCCGCCTGCTGGAGGAGATATGCGGCTGCAAGCTGTTCCAGCGCCGGCCGCGCCCCCTGGTGTTGACTGGCGCCGGGGCGCGGCTGTTTCCCATCCTGCGCAACGGTTTTGATCTTCTCGCCGGCTCCCTTGCCGCGGTCGCCGAGCCGGATGTCCAGGCGCCGTTGCGCGTGACAAGCCCGAACGCTTTCGCCAGCCGATGGCTGGTGCCCCGCTTGCCGAAATGGCGGGAGGCCAATCCGGCCGTGCCATTGGAGATCATCGGGACGGATGCGCTGCTCGACCTGCGCGCCGGCGCCGCGGATGTGGCGATCCGCTACATGCGTTGGCCGCCCGTGGGCTTTGCGGCGCAGGAGGTATGCCGCGATTCCTTCTTTCCTGTTTGCAGTCCGGGCTTGCTGGCAAGCGATGGGCGGGCGATCGAGCGCGCCGCCGATCTCTTGCGCTACCCGTTGATCCATTTCGACTGGATGAACAGGGATCCCGATGCGCCCACCTGGCGCCGGTGGCTGGCGACGGCCCGCTCGGTCGACCCGGACCTGATCCCGGACAAGGCCTGGGATCTGAGCTTCCGCGAGGAACTGCATGCGATCGACGCGGTGGTCGCCGGGCAAGGCATTGCGATCTTGAGCGACGTCGTGGTCGGCCGTGAGCTGGAAAACGGCTCGCTCGTCAAGGCGCATCCATTGTCCCTGCCGGGCTACAGCTTCTATGTCGCTTGGATGCAGCACAGCCCGCGGTCGGCGGTGATGGAATCCTTCCTCGCGTGGATGCGAGCCGTCCTGTGAGGCTGTCGAAGCCGCAGACCATGGCTCTCGTCGCCCATCGGAGACGGCGCGCCATCCTTATTCCGGCCCGCGGCCGAGGCGATATCGCTTCATAATCCGGTGTGCCTGCGCTTCTGAATGTTGTCGATATAGACGACGACGGCGATCAGCACGCCTTCGACCACCATTTCCCAAAATGGATCGACGCCGAGCAGATTGGCACCGTTTCCTATCGTGGTGAACAATAGGGCGCCGATGAAACACCCCAGGATCGTGCCGCGCCCGCCGAAGAGGCTCCCGCCGCCGACCACCACCGCCGCGATCGCCTCCAACTCGTAGCCGGTCGCCGCCGTCGGGGTGCCCATCGACAGTCGCGAGACCAGTAGCATGCCGCCGATCGCGGCGAATACCGCCGACAGGCTGTAGGCGGCGAGCGTGACCACGGTGACGTTGATGCCGACGCGCCGCGCGGACTCGATGTTGCTGCCGATCGCGTACATGTAACGGCCCAGGCGCGTGTAACGCAGCATGACATGTGAGCCCAAGCCGATCACGCACATGATGATGAAGAGCGTCGGCACGTGGAACGCGGAAGCATTGGCGACTTCCGAAACCGGATCCGGGATGCCCGCGATGGTCATGCCGCCTGACAGCAGAAGGGCAAGGCCGCGAAACGCCTGGAGGCCCGCGAGCGTTACGATGAAAGGCGGAATGCCCAGCCTGTCCGAAGCGAGCGCGTTGACGGCGCCGATGACCAAGCCGAGGGCCAGCGCGAGGAACAAGGCGGCAACGATCGGTGCGCCGTTCGAAAGCAGCATGGCAAAGGCAATGCCCGTCAGGCCGGCGACCGATCCGACGGAGAGATCGATACCCGCCAGGATAATGGTGAACAGTTCCCCGAAAGCCACGATCGCGGCTATCGAGACCTGACGCAGGATGTTGGTGACGTTGTCCGATGTCCAGAAGTAGGGAGAAACGGCGGCCAGGACGGCCCAGGTGACCACCACCAGGCCGGCGACATAGGTTTCGACCGGCAGATGGTGACGCAACTCGGCCAGCGACGATGTCATTCCTCTGACGACGCTATGGGACGACAACACGGGACCTCTTTGACCATGGTGGTCGGATGGCGGTCCGCCGGAAGCGGATCGCCGCAGACCCTACATCCCCAGGAACGGCCCGAGCTTGTATTTGGACGGATCCAGCAAGCCGGCCATGGTGGGGCTGTCGATGTTCGCCTTGGTCACGACATGCACGCCGGAATCCACGTATTTGGGTAGAACCGCGCCGTGCGCCGCCTCAAGCGCATACCAGACACCCGCGTAGCCCATCATATAGGGATCCTGCACGATAAGGCCGTCGATGACCCCGCTGTGCAGGAAGCTCAATTCCTGGGACGAGGTATCGAACGACACCAGGCACACCTTGCTGGCCTTGCCTTTCTCGTTGAGCGCCGTGCCGGCGCCATCGCCTTCGAGTTCGTTGTCGGCGAAGATGCCGACGATATCCGGGCCCTTGGTGAGGATGTCTTCGGAATCGGATAGCGCCTTGCTGGCATCGTTGTTGCCGACGCGGTGATCGACGATCTTCATATCGGGATATTTCTTCAACTCGTCGACGAAGCCCTTGTCGCGATCATTCAGCGACTGCGCTCCGGCCAGCGCCGTCAGGTAGGCCACGCTACCCGCCGCTTTGCCGGTCCGGGCCTTCACACAACCGGCGATCTCGTCGGCGGCCTTCTGGCCGCCGGTCACGTTGTTGGTCGCAAGGAACGTGACGTATTTGTCCGTTTGCGCCGAAGAGTCGATCATGATGACCGGAATACCCGCCGCAGTGGCCTTCTCGATCGGTGCGGCCAGCGCCACCGCGTTCGTCGCCGCGATCACGATGGCGGTTGGATGCTTGGCGATGGCATTCTCGGTGATGGTGACTTCCTGTGCGACGTCGGTTTCGGCAGGGGCGCCAAGCGTGTCGATCTTGACACCCAGCGCCTTGGCTGCGGCGCGGGCGCCATCGAAGACCGTCGCCCAGTATTGGGACGTCGATGCCTTGACGATCACCTCGATGCGCGCGTTGGAGAAATCAGCGGCTTGCGCGCCGGTCGACGCCGCACTCAGGGCCGCCAGAGCGGCCGTTCCCAGCAACAGTTTTCCTTTCATGGTCATCTCCTTTGCAGCTTGCGTGAACCTTCATTGGACGAAGCCGGTCATGTACTTGATCAATTCCTCCTGGGTCGTCTCCCCAGCGTTGGCGGTGTAGACGACCCGGCCGCGGAACATGACGGCGACGCGATCGGCAACCTGAAGAATCTCGATGAGGTTGTGGCCGATGTAGATGACGCCCACGCCCTCCGAGGCGAGCCGCCGCGACAGGGCTATGACGTGCTCGCGTTCCATGACGGCAAGCGCTGCCGTCGGCTCGTCGAGGATCACCACCTTGGCTTTCCAGTAGAGCGCCCGCGCGATCGCAACGGCCTGACGTTGCCCGCCCGAGAGCCCTAGGACCGAGCCTGTCCTCGATGGGATACGGCTTTCTATGCGAGCCAGCAGCGCGTCGGTTTCGCTGCGGATCCTGGCTTCGTCGATGAAAGGCAAGAGGCCGAACAAGCGCCAGACCGGCTCGCGGCCGAGGAAGATGTTGGCGCCGACCGACAACTCATCGGCGAGCGCCAGGTCCTGGTACACGGTCTCGATGCCGATCTTGAGGCCATCGCGCGGATTGTCGATTGCGACCGGCCTGCCGTCGAGCAGGATCTCTCCGGAATCCGGCTTGTAGACGCCCGAGATATGTTTGATCAGGGTGGATTTGCCTGCCCCGTTGTCACCTACGACCGCCAGCACTTCGCCGGCTTGCAAGCTCAGGTCGACGCCGCGAAGCGCTTGGACGGGCCCGAAGCTCTTGGTCAATCCCTTCACCTCGAGTAATGGCGACAACCTCACCTCCGCTAGGCGCACGGGTTCTGGCTTGTCTGGCGGGCGCTCGGGACGACCGCTCCGCTTACCGGACGCGCTTGACGCGAACCGGCAAAGGCAACACCGATGATGTGTGGGCGACAGTCAGGTCATGCAGGCGGAAGCCTATCGAATTCAACCCATCGCCCAAATGCGAGCTATACCTTCATATTGCACTTTCAAGGGGTGCTAACGGGATGTTGAAGAGGCGCCCGGTTTGGTCTCGAGGGCTGCGTCGCCGCATTTGCGGGGAACGCGATCGCCGAGCCAAGGCGCCGGTTGCAAACGCGGAGTACCGGCGAGATGCTGCGATCGGCCCGACCATCTTGACGTTTCGTTTCCGGCCAGTCCGCGTCGATCGGCGCGGCCTTCATGCCGACCTGCACGCGACTGTCGACGACTTGCCGCTGCCCCCAGGTCATCGAGGCGAGAACCGGCCGGAACTCGGCGCGCCTATGGCGTATATGCCAGCGTCAGGATTCTGGGCGAGGTGGTGAAGCGCACCGTCAGGCTGCGGCCGGACGATGTGACGGCTTCGCCCGATTCGAAATCGACTACGATGTCCTCGAAGCCCAGCACACGGCCGTCGAGGGGAAACGATGCCTTGTAGACCGCCTCCTTGGCGGCGAACAGGACCCGGCTGCCAGTGCCGGGATCAAGATCACCCAGGCGGTCTCGGGGCGTGGCCACGATCGCCGCCAGTCCAGGAGGCAATGGCAGGGCCGGCTCGATGTCGATGCCCACGCTTCGCATCGCGTCGGATCGCGCGGCGACCGCCACGGCAAGGTCGTCGTCATGCGCGATCGAGCCGATGATGCCTGCGGGCCAGATCGGGTTCCCCAGTTGGCCGCGCGGCACGGCGGGATCCGCGCACCCCAGCCGCCGCAGCAACCCGTGCGCGACCTGGCGGCCCGCCCCGCTGGCCACGCGCGCCCTGGGGTCGCGCGTGGCGATGGAGGTGGTTTCCGCGGGCAGGAGAAATTGGTCGTCTCCGGCGTGGATAAGGCGACAGCCGATGATCAGGCCAGGCGGCGTGAAGCCCGTCAATGCGCGCTCGACGGCCATCTCGATGCCCGGCCGCGCGCCTTTGGGTGGGGTGTTCAACGCGCCCTATCCGTCCAGTTCGAGCACCGCGATCATCTCGCCGTCCTCGTCCAATCCCTGCTCGGTGAAGCCGAAGCTGGCGTAAAGGCGGCGGGCGGTCTCGTTCTCCAGCTCGTAGCAGATCGAGACGCGACGTACATGGCCAAGGCGCGCAATCTCTTCCAGCGCCTTGCCGACGGCTGCGCGGCCGAGGCCCTTGCCCTGTTCGCGCCGGTCGATCATGAAACGGTAGATGATCGCTTCGTCTTCGTCGTCGGGCGCGCTGTACATCAGGAATCCGACGACGCGCCCTGCGGCGACCACGGCGCGCGGGATGGCCTCGTCATCCTGGCGAGCCTCGACCAGTGATTCCGCGTTGGAGGCGACGAAGCCTCGTTGTCCGGGCGACAGCTCGAGCGCCAATATCGCCGCCCGGTTGCCCTTGCCGACAGGCTCCAGGGCAACCGGCTGGTCACTCATGCCGGCGGCGCGTGTCACGGGGCATGCCCGATTTCCATCGCGCGGGCGTCGATCGGCGTCACGACGCCGTAAAGCTTCGCCGGGTTGCCGCGCCAGACCGTGTTCGGCTCGAGGACTTCGCCCTTCATGACGAAGCAGTCGACGTCGGCCACGGACCCCTCGCCCATCACAACCGCGTAGTGAACGAAGGCGGAAGGCGCCAGCGTGCAGCCATTGCCGATACGGATATAGTCGGACTTGAACGCGCCTTCCTCCAGCGAGTGCGGCTGGATCACGCAGCCCTCGTTGAGCGTCACGTCGTCGCCGATCACGGCCAGCGACCGCTCGGTTATGATGCAGCCGCCATCATAGAGCCGAAGCCCGACCTTCACACCCAGCATGCGCAGGATGAGCGGCCTGAAGGGCGTCCCTGTGAAAAGCCCCATGATCGGTGAATCGGACAGCTTCCAGTGGCGTTCGTGCCGCCAGAAAGCGGGGTCGTAGATCGTCGCCATCCTGGGCTTCAGCCGGCGGAAGGCGAGGCTGGCACGCTCGAGGAAGATGTAGAACGGAATACCGATCGCCGTGGTCAGCATCACCGCTACGAACAGCGCCGTCGCGCCCCACTCGGTATAGTAGTTGAGCGCCCGGTCCCAGATGGCGAGCGTCAGGAACAGGATCAGCCATTGCGAGACCACGAACATCAGCGCGGTGATCAGGTTGTGGAGGTTCTTCCGCGGCAGTCGACGGTGGCGCTCCTTGTCGGAAATCAACCCGAGAAGCTCCCTGTCGCGATTGACCATGCGGGGGATCTCAAAGGGCGGCGAGCCCAGCAGCCCGACATTCTCGCGGATGGGACCGTCCACGGGGACGTGGACCTTGGTTCCCAGCAGGCAATTGTCGCCGGTGCGGGAATCCGGCGAATAGATGATGTTGTTGCCGAAGAAGTTGCGATCGCCGACCCGTGTGTGCTCGAGGCGGAAGGAGTTGGCCGACTTCTGCATGTTGACCATGAACAGACCGTCGGACACCATCGTCTCCGAGCCGATTTCGCTCAACTGCGGATTCTCGTGCCGCTGGTTGGTGCCGAAATTCGAGCCGGTCTGGTCCACCTTGTTCAGCCGCCAGCCGATAGCGCGCAGATAGTAGACGACGGCGGAGCTGTCGCCGAACAGGACGTTCAGCAGACGCACGTTGCTCACCAATTCGAGCATCGATTGCAGCCAGTAGTGGAAGCCGTAAAGCGAATAGTTCCGTCCGGGTTTCAATATGAGGTTGAACAGCCGTGGCACGATGGTCGCCAGCAACACCCCGCCGACGATGAATCCCGCCACCGTGACCGTGGTGCCGATCGCCACGAGGCCGATCGTCTCCTGATAGTCGTCGCCGACATTTTCCCAATAGGCGTGGAAGAGCAGCGGGAAGGGCGTGACGATGGCGAAGAGGATGAAGAGCTGGATCGCCTCGTAGATGACACGGCGCACTCTCGACAGCGGCACGTTTGGGACGGTGCAGTAATCGGCTTCTGTCGGGATCGCAGGCGAGCCGTGCCAGCGCTCTCCCGCCGGAATGCTCTGTCCGCGATGCAGCGACGAAGCGTGTCCGAGCTGGGTGCCGTCGCCCATGCGCGTGTCGATGTCGAGCGTCGAGCCGACGCCGACGAAGGCGTTGTTGCCGATGTCGACCGGGCCGGTATGGATGTAGCCCGCCTGGGCGCGGAAGCCGAGGATCATCGATTCCTTGCGCAGGATCGAGTTGTCGCCGATCGTGATCAGGTCGGTGCAGACCGGAACGGCGCGGCATTCGATGACGGTGCGGTCGCCAAGCCGCGCGCCGAGCAGGCGCAAATAGAGGCTGTAGAGCGGGCTGCCGCGGAACAGCACGACAGGAGCGCTGCGGACCAGTGTCTTCACCACCCAGAAGCGGTAATACCGCCAGCCCCAGATCGGGAACGTTTCGGCCTTCCAGCGGCCGACCAGCAGCCATTTGGCGGCGACGGCGACGCCGCTCAATCCGAAGAACACGCCCGCGGACAGGATGACGCAGCGCATGTAAAGAGGCCCCGGGTCGTCCAGGGCGTCATAGACCCAGTTGAGGCCATTGTTGATCTCCCGCAGCGCGAGATAGCTGTAGGCCGCGTAAAACAGCAACTGGCCGAATCCCGTCGCCCAGATGGCAAAATTGGAAGCCCGATGCGTCAGCATGGGCTCGCTTGCGGCCACGGCCGCCATCTGCGGCTCCCGCAGGTAATCGGAAAGCCTCGCCACGGTCGGGTGCAGGTAGATGTCGCGCATCGAAGTCGTCGCCCACGCCTTGCGGGAGCGGATGCGGGCGCAGAATCGCGCCATCAACAGGGAGTTCGCGCCAAGATCGTCGAAGAAGTGATCCTCGATCGAGATATCCTCGAACTTCAGCACGTCCTGCAGCGTGTCCACGAGGAACTTCTCGTCCTCGTTGCGCGGGTCGACCATCGCATGGCCGGACGCGACGCGCGCGCTGGTCGGCTTCGGCAATTTCTTCACGTCGACCTTGTTGGAGACCGTCATCGGAATCGCCGGCAACTGCTCCAGATAGGCCGGCACCATGTAGTCGGGCAGCCGTCGCTTCAGCTCCTGCACGAGCACGGTGCGGTCCACCCCTTCGCCCCCGGCCTTGGGCGCGTAGTAGCCGACGAGTTCCGTGCGCTCGGGTTCGATCTCCCACGTTGTGACCGCTGCCTGCGCGATGCTTGGCTGGTCGAGCAGCACGGCCTCGATCTCGCCCAGCTCGATGCGGTAGCCGCGGATCTTCACCTGCGTGTCGATACGGCCGTGATATTCGATCTCGCCCTTGTCGTTGATGCGGCCGAGGTCGCCCGTGCGGTAGATGCGGCCGCTGGGATTGTTCGGCAGCCCGATGAAATCCTGGATGAACTTCTGGTCGGTCAATTCCGGCCGGTTGAGATAGCCGACCGCCACGCCCATGCCGCCGATGCAGATCTCGCCCAGTTGGTCGCCGGTCAGCACCTTCGGCTTTTCCGGGTCGAGGATGGCGATCGAATAGGTGGGCAGCGGCCTGCCGATCGTCACCGGCTCGTCCGGCGTCAGCAGCGCCATCGTGGCGGTCACCGTGGCTTCGGTCGGGCCGTAGGTGTTCAGGATCTGGCGACCGGGTTTCGCCCAACGCACCACGAGCTTGTGCGAGCAGGCCTCGCCGCCCACAAGGATCGCGCGCAGGCTCGGCGCGTCGCTCTCGATCGACGACAGCAGGGTCGGGCTGCAGGCCATGCATGTGATCTGGTGTTCGCGCAGGAAAGCGGCCAGTTCCTCGCCGACAAGGGGTTGCTGACCCGGGGCCGGCACCACGGTGGCGCCGGCGGTGAACGGCACCCAGATCTCCTCCGAGGAAAAATCGAAGGCGATGGTCATGCCCTGGTATACCCGGTCACCAGGTTGATAGCCGTAGGACGCCGCCGCGACGCGGATGAAGTTGCAGAAGCTCTGGTGGGTGATGACAACGCCCTTCGGCTTGCCGGTGGTGCCCGATGTATAGAGGATGTAGCAGGTTTGATCCTGGACGCCGTCCAGCAAGGGCGCTGTTTCCGGCTTGAGCGCGATTTCGGACTCGGCGGAGTCGATCGAGATATGCGGAACCGGCAGGCGCGCCACGCGCGCCGCATAGCCCGAGACGCTGATCACCATCGTGACATTGGCATCCTCGATGATCATGATCATGCGGTCTTCGGGGAACGCCGTGGCCAAAGGGACGAATGCCGCGCCGGCCTTCATCACCGCGAGTATGGCGATATACGTTTCGGCGGAGCGGTCCAGCAAAAGGCCGATCCGGTCGCCCGGCTTGACGCCGCGCTCGATCAAGAGATGCGCGAACTGGTTGGCGCGGTTGTTCATCTCGCGATACGACCAGGCGCGGCCGTCGGAAATGACCGCGGGCGCGGCGTCGAACCGACTGGCCAGGTCGCCGAAGAACCGGTCGAGCCTCTCATTCGGCTCGCCCTTCTGGATGAAATCGGGCCCGATGAGGACCTGATCCCGCGCCGGCGACGGTTCTGCTGCCATGGCGGCGCGAGACCTTTGCCTTGCGGGCTTGCTTGCTTCATTAAGAGACATTGGGGACCCCCGCGAGCTCGTATTCGCTCGCACTATGCCGCCATTGGCGAAAAGACAATAAGCTGGTGATATTGGGCCAGTTGATTTGCCTTTGCGGCCGAATTGAGATGCGGCGCACTTTGGTGCCGTCGCCTAAAGATGCGTCGCGCTTCCTGGCAGAACGACATTCATCAAAACAAAGACTTAAAGCATGTTGGCTCAATCCGCTTCGGGATGTGGCGCTTAAGTGGATTTTCACGGGGCCCGTCGCAAGCGACTCGCTGATGACCGCCCTTGAGAGCGCCGGATCGGAGGCGGTGCGCTGCTTCAGGAGTTCCGCGACCATGGCTCTCTGCTCAACCCCTGGCGGCGCCGGCCTTCCCGGTCGCTGAGTCGAGCAGCGCGATCAATCCCCTCAGGATCTCGATCGGCCGCGGCGGGCAGCCTGGAATGTGCAGGTCGACCGGCACCACGTCCGACACGCCGCCGACGACCGCATAGCTGCCGGCGAAGCAGCCGCCATCCTTCGCGCAGTCGCCGAGCGCGACCACCCATTTCGGATTGGGTGTCGCGTCCCAAGCCCGTTTCAGCGCCTCGCGCATGTTCTTGGTCACCGGCCCGGTGACCAGAAGCACATCGGCATGGCGGGGCGAGGCGACGAAGCGGAAGCCGAAGCGCTCAATGTCGTAGAAGGCATTGTTGAGCGCATGCATCTCGAGCTCGCAGCCATTGCAGGAACCGGCGTCGACCGCGCGGATCGACAGGCTCCGGCCCAGCCGCCTGCGGGCAACGCCGTCAAGCGCGCGCGTCAGCTCGTCGACGGCCGCGTCGCTCGCTTGCGGCGAGCGTTCGGTCAGGGGCGGACGGATCAGGCTTTCGAAGAGGAGCTTTCGCATAGCGTGGGACGCCCCTAGAGGTCATGGCCGGAATAGGCGCAGTTGAACGATTTGTTGCAGATCGGGAAATCGGCGATGATGTTGCCCTCGATCGCCCCTTCCAGGAGCGGCCACTGGAACCAGGAAGGGTCGCGCAGGTGGCAGCGTTCGATCGCGCCGTCCCCGCCGATGCGCAGCCAGACCAGTATGTCGCCGCGGAAACCCTCGACCAGCGCCACCCCCTCGCGCGGCCCGTCCGCGGCGTCGCCCGCCGCGGCGACGTCCACGCTGATCGGGCCGCCCGGCAGTCGCGCCAATATCTGCTCGATCAGCGACAGGCTCTGCTCTGCCTCCCGCACGCGGATCCAGACGCGCGCATTGACGTCGCCCTCCCGCAGCACCGGCACATCGAAAGCGAGCTGGTCGTAGGGCGCGTAGCCAGGCGCGCGCCGGGCGTCGAAATCACGGCCCGACGCCCGCCCGACATAGCCGCCGGCGGCATATTGCCCGGCAAGCTCGACCTTGAGCCGCCCGGTTGCCACGGTGCGGTCCTGCAGCGAGGCGGTGTTGTCGTAGAGCTCGACCAGATGCGGGAAGCGTTGCCTGATCTCCGCAACCATCGACCGAATGGCGTCGGTCCCGGCTTCGTCCAGGTCGCCTGCCGTGCCCCCGGGAAGGATATGGTCGCGCATCAGGCGATGGCCGAAGGCCGCATCGGCGGCGCGCAGCACGCGTTCGCGCAGCACCCCGCAATGGGCGTGCATGATCGCGAAGGCGGCGTCGTTGCAGATGGCGCCGATGTCGCCGAGGTGGTTGGCCAGGCGCTCCAGCTCGGCCATCAGCGCCCGCAGCCATATCGCGCGTGGCGGCGGCGCGACGCCGAGCGCCGCCTCCACCGCCTGGGCAAAGGCAAGCGAATAGGCGACCGTGCTGTCGCCGCAGGTCCTGCCCGCCAGCCTGGCCCCGCGATCGATGGGCGCGCCGGCCATCAGGCCTTCGATGCCCTTGTGCGCATAGCCCAGCCGCTCTTCCAGCCGCACCACCGTCTCGCCGCCGGCCGTGAATCGGAAATGCCCTGGCTCGATGATGCCGGCATGGATCGGCCCGACCGCGACTTGGTGGAGGCTTTCGCCTTCGGCCTCCAGGAACCGGTAGGAGGCGGCGGCCGGCGGCCCGCCGGGCTGCGCCGCCAGCGGGTGACTGATGCCCCATTGGCCATGGTCGAGCCAGCGGCGCGTATCGGGCAGGCCTTGCGGCGCCAGTCCGAACAGGTCCGCCGCGGCGCGTTCCAGCCGCAAGGCTGGCGGATGATATTGGCCGACCGACGGGTAGCGGCCGCCGCGGCAGTCCAGGCTGATCACGCCGATGTCGAGCGCTTCGTCGAGAAGCGCCATGTGCACCTTGTCTGGTTCCCCCCACAGGCCGAGCAGGCTCCAGCGGCCGGCGGCGAGCTGCTCGACGGCGAGATTCCAGGCCTTCGGGGCCACGACGGCGCGCCGCCAGGGCGCATGATGTTCTGTCCGGCGGCCGGCTTCGATGAGATCGCAGAGAGTGGGCTTTTTGGTCATGCGCCTTACCCCAGGATACCGGCGACATGCTGGAACCACGCGACCAGCGGCGCGGGCAGGTAGATGCCGGCGGCAAACACCAAAGCGAGGTGCGAATACATCGGCACGTAGGACGACTCGACTGGCGCCATGCCGCCGCGCGGCTCGCCGAAGGCGAGGCCCGTCAGCCTGAGCAGCAGCGCGCCGAAGGCGATGAGCAGCCCGGACACCAGCGGGATCGCCAGCCATGGGTGCCTGGCGAAGGTCGAGCTGACGACCAGGAATTCGCTCATGAATATGCCGAGCGGCGGCAGGCCGGCTATCGCCACGACGCCGATGACGAGCGCCCAGCCGAGTCCGGGATGGCTTTCGGTCAGCCCTCGTATCTCGGAAATCTTCTGCGTGCCCTTGACCTGCGCGATATGCCCGACGGCGAAGAAGATCGCCGATTTGGTCAGGCTGTGCATGACCATGTGCAGCAGGCCGGCGAAGTTGGCCAGCGGGCCGCCCATGCCGAAGGCGAAGACGATGATGCCCATATGCTCGATCGAGGAATAGGCGAATAGCCGTTTGATGTCGCGGCGCCGGTAGAGCATGAAGGCGGCGAAGATCAGCGACGTCAGCCCCATCGTGACCATCAGCGGTCCGGGGCCGATCGCTTCGGGGCTCGCCGCGAGCAGGAGCTTGAAACGCAACACGGCATAGAGCGCGACGTTGAGCAGCAGGCCCGAAAGCACCGCCGAGATCGGCGTCGGGCCTTCGGCATGCGCGTCGGGCAGCCAGGCATGCAAGGGGGCGAGGCCGACCTTGGTGCCGTAGCCGAGCAGCAGGAAGATGAAGGCGACGCTGAGCAAGGCCGGATCGAAATGCGCCGCCTTTTCGATCAGCACCGACCAGACCATCGCGTTGGTGCCCTCGCCGACGACCGGCTGCGCGGCCATGTAGACGAGGATGGTGCCGAACAGCGCGAGCGCGATGCCGACGCTGCCGAGGATGAAATACTTCCAGGCCGCCTCCAGCGCCTCATGGGTGCGGTAGATGCCGACCATCAGCACGGTGGTCAGCGTTGCGAGCTCCACCGCGACCCACATCAGGCCGATATTGTTCGACACGAAGGCCAGGTTCATGCCGAACATCATGATCTGATACATCGCGTGGTAGAAACGGAGGTTCGGCGCGGTCAGCCGCCCGGTCTCCAGCTCATGCGCGATATAGGAGGCGCTGAACACGCTGGTGGTGAAGCCGACGAATGTGTTGAGCACGATGAAGACGATGTTGAGGTCGTCGACCAGCAGATACTGTCCGGGCGCCGGCCGCGCCGTGACGAACAGCGACAGCGCCGCGAGCAAGGTGAGCAGGCTCGCAATCACGTTGACGACCGACGTCATGCGGTAGTTCGGCAATGCCGCCAGGATGGCCGCGGCGCCCGCTGGGATGAAAAGGATCGCGGCCACGGCGTCGAAGGCGAACCCGGTCACCGGCGCTCTCCCCGGTAGTCGTCCAGCGCGCCGATGTCGACGGAATCGAACCGCTCCCGTATGCGGAACAGGAACACGCCGATGACGATGAAGGCGATCAGGATCGAGAAGGCGACGCTGATCTCGACGACCAGCGGCATGCCCTTGGCGCCGGTGGCGGCCAGCACCAGGCCGTTCTCCAGCGACATGAAGCCGACGACCTGGCTGACGGCGTTGCGCCTTGTGACCATCACCAGCAGCCCCAGCAAAATGATCGACAGCGCGAAGGCGAGGTCCTCGCGGGCGAGCGGGTCGGCCTCGGGCGTCACCCTAAGCATCAGCACCATGGACAGCGTCACCAGCCCGATGCCGGCAAGCATGGTCGGACCGATGCCGACGGCGGTCTCGATGTCGCGGTGGATGCCGAGCCGCTGGATGATGCGGTGCAGCCCGACGGGGATGACGATCGCCTTGAAGACCAGCGCTATTGCAGCGGTGATGTAGAGGTGATGCGCGTCCTGGATATAGGCCTGCCAGGCCACCGACAGCGCAAGCACGACCGCATGCAGCGCAAAGACGTTGATCAGCGCGAACAGCCGGTCCTGGTAGAGCATCATGAAGGAGATCAGCACCAGGCTGCCGGCGAGCAGATGGGCGATGTCGAAGGTGAGGCCGCTCATCACAGGCTCCGTGAGACGAACAGCAGGAGCGTGCCTAGCAGCGCCAGCATCAGCGCCGCACCCAGGAAATCCGGCACGCGGAAGACGCGCATCTTGGCGACCGCCGTCTCGAACACGGCAAGCAGGATGGCGAGCACCGCGAGCTCGCCGAGATAGGCGGCGGCGCCGATGGCCAGCGATTTCGGCCCTGCGCCAGCGACCTCCAGCCCCCAGGGCAGGAAGACGCAGGAGATCAGCGACATGTAGAGCAGCAGCTTGAGGAAAGTGGCGAGCTCGATCATCGCCAGATGGCGGCCGGAATATTCCAGGATCATCGCCTCATGCACCATGGTGAGCTCCAGATGCGTGGCCGGATTGTCGACCGGAATGCGCGCATTCTCGGCGATCGCCACCATCACCAGGGCGATCAGCGACATGCCGAGCGACACCCGCAGCCCGACCGCGGGCGAACCCATGAAGGCGGCGACCGTCGAAAGCTGCGTGGCGCCGGCGACAAGCGCCAGGCTGAACACGATGAGCAGCATCGCGGGTTCGGCGAGCGAGGCGATCATCACCTCGCGGCTGGCGCCGATGCCGCCGAAGCTGGTGCCGACATCCATTCCCGCCAGCGCCTGGAAGAAGCGCGCGCTGCCGAGCAGCGCCACGATGACGATGAGATCGGCGGCCCAGCTGAACTCGAGCCCGGTGGCGAATGTCGGGACGAGCGCGGCCGCCACCCAGGTCGCTGCGAAGATCAGGTAGGGCGTCACGCGGAACAGCCAGGACGCATTGTCCGCCAGCACGACCTCCTTGCGCATCAGCCTGACGAGATCGCGATAGGGCTGGATCACCGAGGGTCCCCGCCGCCTCACGAGCCTTGCCTTCACCTTGCGCACGAAGCCGATCAGAAGCGGCGCCAGCAAAAGCACCGAAAGCATCTGCGTGCCCTGCACGGCCAGCTCCAGGATCACGGCCACAGCGCAAGCACCACAAGCAGGATGACGAGGTAGAGGAAGACCAGCGTCAGGTACCTGCGGATCGTCAGGAACTGCAGGTGGTTCAGCCGCTCGGCGGCGAAATCGATCGCGCCGGTGATCGGCTGGTAGAAGATCTCCCAGGCCACATCATGCATGTCCACCTTGAGGCGCGCCGGTTCGAGGGCGCCCGGCACCGGCATCTCCACCGTCTCGCGGGCGCGGAACGCAAAGCCGCCGAAGACCCGGCGAATAGGCTGCGCGAAGCTGGCGGCTGTATATTGCGCGGCCGGCACCGCGTCCGCGTAGCCGCATCCCCATGCGATGCTCCGGCGCAGCGCATGCGAGGCGAAGCGGTGGATGAAGAAGGCCGCGAGCGACGCCGAGATGGCGATGAAGACGAACACCAGCAGGCCGTTGTAGGAGCTGCGGCTCTCGGCGATCGGCACGATAGACAGCCAGGGCTGCGCCATCTGCACCGGCATGCGGTCGCCGATGAGCGAAAGCGTCACCGGCGACAGGCCGTCTATGACGAAGCCGGGCAGGATGCCGGCGAGCAGGCACAAGGCGGCAAGCACCGCCATCGCCGCCAGCGACCAGCGGTCGACCTCATGCGCGCGTTCCACCACCGCCGAGCGCGCCCGGCCGAGGAAGGTGATGCCGAATGCCTTGACGAAGCAGGCCGCGGCCAAGGCCGCCGACAGCGCCAGCATGCCGCCCACGGCCGGCACGATGACCTTCAGTCCCCATTGCGGCAGCTCGGGGCTGCGCAATATGGCCTGGAAGACCAGCCACTCGGAAGCGAAGCCGTTGAAGGGCGGCAGCGCCGAGATCGAGACACAGCCGACGAGGAAGACGAAGCTGGTCAACGGCAAGCGATGGATGAGGCCGCCCAGCCTTTCCATGTCGCGTTCGCCGGTCGCCGAGGACACAGCGCCGGCGCCGAAGAACAGCAGGCTCTTGAAGAAGGAATGGTTCAGCACATGGAAGAGCGCGGCGGTGAGAGCCAGCGCCGCCGCCGACGGCATGGCGTTCGCCTTGAAGGCCAGCGCCAGGCCGAGGCTGGCAAAGATGACGCCGATATTCTCGATGGTCGAATAGGCGAGCAGCCGCTTGAGGTCTCTTTCCATCAGCGCGTGGAGGATGCCCAGCACCGCGGTCACGCCGCCGATGAGAAGCACGGCTATGCCCGACCACCATGCCGGCTCGCCAAGCAGGTCGAACACAACGCGGATGAAGCCGTAGACGGCGACCTTGGTCATGATGCCGCTCATCAGCGCCGAGACGTGGCTGGGTGCCGCCGGGTGGGCAAGCGGTAGCCAGGCATGCAGCGGCACGAGGCCGGCCTTGGAGCCGGCGCCAAGCAGCATGAGGACAAGCACCGCGCCGGCGGCGAACGGGCCGGCATGCGCCGTCCGCATCGGGTCGAACGCATAGGTTCCCGCCGGCCCCGCCAAGAGGCCGAAGGCAAGCAGCAGCGCCAGCGTGCCGAAGCTTGCCATCACCAGGTAGATATAACCGGCACGCCGGTTGGCCTCGTCGCGATGGTGCGCCATGACTAGCGCCCAGGAGGCGAGCGACATGAATTCCCAGGACAACAGGAAGCTGAAGGCGTCGTTGGCCAGCACGACGAGGTTCATGCCGGCGAGGAACGCCGGATAGAACGGCAGCACGCGGTGCGGCGCGGATTCATGCCGGCCATAGCCAAGGCCGTAGAGGCTGGTGATGGCGCCGCCCAGGTTGACGACGACGAGGAAGAAGGCCGAGAGGCCGTCGAGACGGAACCGGGCCCCGGTCCAGGGCAGGCCGAGCGGCAAGGTGATGGCGGACACCACGCCGGGGTCGCCGGCGGGATGGGCGGCGACGATCACGAGCAGGGCGGCTGATATGACAAAGGCCGCGCCATAGACCAGGCGTGTCGCAAGGGCGAGCCGGCTGACCACCGCGGCCAGCATGGCTGTTCCCAGGAGCGCGGCGGGGCCGCACATGAGAAGGGCAACCGTCGAATTCACGGCTGGCTCCCGCCGGACCCGGCCTCGCCGCCATCGGCTTCGGATGCCCTGGCCGGATCGAAGCCGGCCTTCAGCCGCACGCCACGTCCGCCGCCCTGGCTCGCCGCGCCTTCTCCGATCAGCTCGACGCCGGACACCTCGAGCGCCGCTATCAGCTTCATCAGCGAATCGACATTGCCGCGGATGATCGAGTTTGAGGCTTCCATGCGCTGGATCGTCGGCACCGACAGGCCGGACAATTCGGCAAGCCGGCGTTGATCGATGCCGAGCAGCGACCTGGCTGCACGCAATTGCGGTGCGGTTATCACCGACGACTCTCTTGTTTAGCTATGAGATATGATCTCTCGGTGATGTAGCCTACATTAAAATGTCTTATCGTCAATGATTGATGTATAAAACATCTATATTGATGGGGAGGCCGCCGTCGAATTGACTGCGCACCACGGAAAGCCTCGCATGGAAACAGGCCGGCTCCGCGCGGAGCCTCGGTCGCAAAGGCGCCCGATTGGCTCGTCCAATCAGGATTTGACTGGGAAAAGCGTTGGCATAGAGTCGATGCCCGACTGCGCCAACTGGCGGGGACCATGCCCGCGAGGCAGGCGTCCGGTAGAGGGAAGGGGTTGTTGGAAACGCTAAGCCAGAACGCATGGCATGCATCAGCCCTTGCGGAGGGTTTCTCCGGGGATGTCTACGCCGTGCAGCGGCGGCTCCGGGCCCGGCTTCTCGACCGTGGCGTGATCCGCTACGCCCATGCGCGCGATCTGGCCGCCCACATGCTTCTTCACCTTGACGACTTGTCCGGCTGCTGGTCCATCGCCACCAACTGGCTGCGAGCGGAGCTTGGGTGCCAGCGGGTCGACACAGGTTTCGGAATGCGCGAGGCCAGGGACTATTTCCCCGGCTTCGCGGAAGCCAAGGATACGAACTACGACGTTCCCTCATTCGGCGGCGGCAAGGCGGTCGACAATCGCGACATCGCGATGCAGGCCATGTGGCTGGATTCCCGCCCGCTGATCTTCGCCGACATCAAGCAGGACAACCGCATCAGGACGCGGTTGAGGCAAAGGCTTTCAGGCGCCAGGACGAAATCGAAATTCGCCTGGGCGCTTCGCACCGAGCGCGGCGGCTACGGCCTGATCTGCGCCGACTGGACGGAGCACTTTGTTCCCTGGGAATCCGGCATCTATGATTGCTTCGAGCAGACGGTGGCCGACGTGCTGAGCCCGGTCATTGCCGTCGCCAAGGAGATTGCCGACCAGGACCGAGAGGATTGCAACGCACGGCGGGCTGGCGGCTATCCGCTCACCCTGTCCGCGGGGCTTTCGACCGTGGCGTCGCTGGCAAGCCTGACCGGTTCCGAGATGGAGGTCGCCCGGTTGGTTGCGCGGGGTATGAGCTACAAGGAAATCGCCAGAATTCGTCGCAGGTCGTTTTCGACCATCGACCATCAGCTCAGAAGCATCCGGCAGAAGATCGGAGTTTCGAGCACATCCGCACTGGTCAGCCTGCTCGCCCGGACGGAATTGCCGACTTCGTAGAACAGCGGCGGGTGCGACGCCCGGGAAGCTCGCGGCGCGCAAGGACGGCAAGCGGGCATCTCCCGTCCAAGGCACCTTCTCCCAAGCGGCGGAATTGGTGAAGCCAGGCTTTGCCGATCGCAACCCGTATCGCGAACCTTCGCGATAGATGGCCCCGGACCTTCCTTGGTAAGCCTGAAGCACGCGCAAAGCTGAATTGCCTCAACAGGCGGTTTTGCGAAGGGGGAGACAGGATGACCAGACGATTGCTTGCCGGAATGGCGCCCGTGGCGGCCTCGGGCCTTGGCGTCTTCCCTGGAAGCCCGGGCTGAGGGCGGCACGATGATCGAAAACCCGTTTTACAGCGCTGAGACGCAGGGCGACTTCAAGCTCTACGAGCTCGGCAATCTGATTCTTGAAAGCGGCGAAACGCTGCGCGGCGCAAAGCTGGCTTACCGCACATTCGGCAAGCTCAATCCGCGGAAGTCCAACGCCGTTCTGGTGACCACCTGGTTCTCGGGCACCGGCAAGGTGATGCAGGACGTATATGTCGGTCCGGGCCACGCGCTCGATCCGGACCGCTACTTCATCGTCATCGTGGATCAGCTCGGCAGCGGCGTGTCGTCTTCGCCGCAGAACACGCCCGCGCCGCAGGCGATGGCGAAATTTCCCAGGCTCGGCATTGGCGACGATGTCCGCGCGCAGCACCGCATGCTGACGGATCTGTTCGGGATCGAGCGGCTGGCCCTCGTGGTCGGCGGGTCGATGGGTGGGCAGCAGGTTTATGAATGGGCGGTCGCTTATCCGCGGATGGTTGAACGAGCCGCGCCAATCGCCGCGACGGCCCGCATCTCGCTCCACCAGCAGGTCTTTGTCGAAACGCTGAAGGAAGCAATCACCTCCGATCCCCGCTGGAACGGCGGCTGGTATGCGTCGGGCGTCGTCGTGCGAGAGGGCATGGACCGGATGGCCCGGATCGTGGCGACGCTCGGCTGGTCCACGCAGTTCTACCAGGAGGAACGCTGGCGCAGCGTGGTCGGCATGTCGTCGCTGGACGATTTCATCAATGGCGTGATGAAGGCCTATTTCGAGCCGATGGACCCCAATGTCCTGTTGTGTGAGATGCACAAGTGGCAGCGAGCCGACGTTTCGCGGCACGCGGGGGGCGATCTCGCCCAGGCGCTGGCCCGTATCGAGGCGAGGACAATGGTCATGCCTATCAGCCATGACGGCTTCTTCCCGCCGCACGAATGCGAGGCCGACTGCCGACTTATCCCGGGCGCGCTTTTTCGGGTGATCGAGTCGCCCGAGGGTCACATGGGCCTGAACGGATTCGAGCCAGGATACATGGAACAGGTGGATCACCACCTCAACGAACTGTTAGCCGCCTAAAGATTTCGGAAAGCGATCCCGACCGCCTCGAAGCGTCGTCGTTTCGGGGAAGGGAGGGGCGTGCCCCGATCACCGCGCCTAAGGACGCGAGCATAGATGCAACAGACCATGGGCAAGGCGCTGAATGTCCGGGGCGCCACCAAGACCTACAGGACGCAATCGGGCGAAGTCCACGCGCTGAAGGATGTCGACCTGACCGTCCGGCAGGGCGAATTCATCGCGGTCGTCGGCCCGTCGGGCTGCGGCAAGACCACGCTGTTGTGGTCTATCGCGGGGCTGCACAGGCTGACCTCGGGAGCCATCGCCCTTGGCGAGGAATGGATCACCGGCCCGCACCCCAGCATCGGAATGATGTTTCAGGAGGCAAACCTCCTGCCCTGGCGGACGGTCCGCAAGAACATCGAACTCCCGTTCGAGATCCGCGGGCGTCGCCCGGACGCCGCCCGCATCCATACGCTGCTTGAAAGGGTGGGGCTGGGCGGTTTCGACAACAAGATGCCCCGCGAACTGTCGGGAGGCATGCAGCAGCGCGCATCCATCGTGCGCGCGCTGGCCAGCGACCCCTCGGTCCTTCTGATGGATGAGCCCTTCGGCGCGCTCGATGCCTTCACCCGGGACGAGATGAACAAGCTGGTCGAGGAGATCTGGCTGGAATCCCGCAAGACGGTGATCCTGATCACCCACTCCATCGCCGAGGCGGTGTTCCTGGCCGACAAGGTCTACGTCATGAGCGCGCGTCCGGGCCAGATTGCGCGGATGGTCGACATTGCTTTTCCGCGTCCGCGTTCGCTCGACCTGATGGAAACGCGCGAGTTCTTCGACCTCGTCAACAGGATCAAGCGTGACATCCAGCACCAGCCGCCGGCCAGGGCCGCGGCGGCGAGATCGGGAGCGGCGTCATGAGCGACACAACCCAGACCGGCGCCGGGATCGTCGGCGCGACGGGAATTGCCAGCGGACTTGGTGACAAGGGGGCCAAGGAAATGGCGGCGATCGTAGCGGTGGCCTTGCTCGTCATCGGTGGCGGAGAATTGCTTTTGCGCCTGTTCGCGGTGCCGCAATACATCCTGCCCACCCCATCGGCCATCGCCGGGGTGTTCGTGTCGCATGAGATCCCGACCATTCTCGAACACTATTCCTACACGCTCATCGAACTCTTCGCCGGCTATGCCATTGGAGCATCGATCGGATTGCTCCTGGCGGCCGTCATCACGCAATTCCCCTTCGTGGAAAAGGTGATCACCCCCTATATCCTGCTGCTGGTCACCACGCCGATGCTGGCGCTGGTGCCGCTCTTGATCCTGAATTTCGGCTTCGGGTTCACGCCGAGGATCATCGCTGTCGCCCTTGCGTCCGGTCCGATGGTGATGATCAACGCAGCCACGGGGTTCCGGCGTGTCGACGCGATGAAGATCGCGCTTGCGCGGTCCTGCGGGGCTTCCACCCTGCAGATATTCACCAAGATCCGCATCCCAATGGCCATGCCCATGGTGATCGTCGGCCTGATGATAGGGGCGATCTTCGGCATGATCACCGCGGTCGGCGCCGAGATGTCGGGCGGCGGGTTCGGGCTGGGCAGCCGCCTGACGACCTATTCCTCGACGCTTCGCATGCCGGAGTTCTTCGCTTGCATCGCGATCCTCGCTGTCACCGGCATCACGATCTACGCCTTCTTCTTCTGGCTCGGAAAGAGGCTGGCCGGCTGGGAAAGCTGACCGCAGGCGGGCGAAACGCCGCGTTCGACCCGGACATGCAGACCCAGCGGCCCAACCAACATGGGAGGAAACCCTATGGCTCACCAAATGATGACACGTCGGCGGCTGCTGCAAGTCAGCGCCTGCGGCCTTGTGACCACAACTGTCCTGGGCGGCGGCCTGTTGGCCCCGGGCGCGGCGCAGGCCAAGCCCTACAATTCGCCCTTCACCTGGATTTCGCCGCGCGGCACGATCGAGGTGATGGACGACTACCCCTACTGGGTCGCCAAGGAGATGGGTTACTTCGGTGACCTCGGAGTGGACACGGACATGGAACCCGGCCCATCGGACGGGACCGCGGTGGTGAAGTTCCTCGCGGTGCAGCAGGCCGATATCGGCTTTCCCTCGCCCGGTGTCCTTTCCTTCGCGGTGAACGCCGGTATGGACCTTGTCTCGGTCTTCGGCAGCGGCTTCCTCGATCTTTTCAACATCGCCTTTCGCAAGGGCGAGGGCGTCAAGAACCTGAAGGAGCTGGAAGGCAAGACCGTGCTTCTGGGCTCGGCCGCCTGGCAATCGATCTGCGATCCGATGTTCGCGGCCGTCGGCGTGGACCCCAAGAAGATCACCTATGTCGAGGCCGGCTGGCCCACCTGGACGACGGCGCTCGCCGGTGGCCAGGGCAATGCCTGTCTTGCCTGGGAAGGCTTGCGGGCCGACCTGGGCGCCAAGGGCCTCCATTTCGACTACTGGCTGGGAATGCGCGGTTCGCCGCTGCCATCGAACTCGCTGGTCGTGCGGCGGGCCGATCTGGGGGATCCCGACCGGCTTGTGTTCCTGAAGAAATACCTCAAGGGCTGGGCCATGGGCAGCGAGTTCGCCGACCGCAACCCGCGCGCCGCCGCCAACATCGTGTTCAAGGCCCTGCCGACGACCAAGGCCAATTACGGCCCACGCGCGGGTACGGAAAGCCTCATGCAGATCCACCGCACCTTCAGGGGCGACATGGCCGCCCGCGCCGGCTGGGGCGAGCACAACATCCCGGCTTGGGACAATTTCTTCAAGATTCTCAGGACTATCGGCCAGTCCAGCATCGACATCGACACAGCCCGCTACGTGACCAACGAATTCATCGCCGGGGCGAACGGCTTCGACAAGGCGAAGGTCCATGCCGATGCGGATGCCTACGCGCTGCCCGAAGACCTCGCGGCGATCGACATGGCCGACGTGGAGGCGAAGTTCTACAACGACGTGATCAACTGAGAGGCGATGTGGATTTATCGACGCGTCCGGGCCGGGATCGAACTCGGCCCGGATCCCGTCATGCTCGCTCGCCGGTGACGAGGACGATATCGGCCTCCGCGACACAATAAGGTACATGGCGGAAATCGCGGATATGGACGACGTCATCGCCGCGCCATCCGATCAGCATGAAGCCGCCCACCGCGTCGTCCCGCGGGTTGCGGATCAGGATCGCCGGCTGGCCCTCGACGAAACCGAGCGACAGCACCCAGTCGCTCATGCGGTCGTAATTGCCGAAATAGGTCGAGGCTTCCTTCTTGCCGCGCAAGCGGGCGCGGTTGACGACGTCGACCTCGACGTCCTCCGCGATCAGCGCCCGGATTCCGTCGAAATCGCGCGCGTTGAACAGGTCGATGTAGCGGCGCAGCCGGCGCTCTTCTTCCGGGTCGAGCCCGGGCATGGCCATGTCGTCCGGCGCCGTCGCCAGGGCCCGCAGCTCCGCCCGGCCGCGATGCAGCGCCGCCTTGGTGGAGGCGAGCGTCGCGCCCGTCACCTCACAGGTCTCGAACAGGCTGAGCCCGAGCACGTCGACGAGGATGACGGCGCTACGCTGCGCCGGCGTCAAGCGCATGAAGCTGCGCAGGCTCGTTGCCGCCGCCAGTCTCGCCTCCGCATTGGCGGAGAGGTCCTCAACCGTTGTCATGTCCGCCTCGGCGATGCGGGAGCGTTCCCGCTGGCGGCGGCGCAGATGATCCTGCGCCGCGTTGTGGGCGATGCGAAACAGCCACTGCTCGGGGCGTTCGACGAGAGCGCCGCCGTCATGTGCGGCAAGCGCCTTCACCATCGCTTCCTGCACGATGTCCTCGCCCTCGATCGCCGAGCCGGTCATGCGCGCGGCGTAGCGGTGAAGTTTCGGCCGCAGGCCGACGAGCATGGCCTCGAGGTCCGCGCGGCCGAATTTTGCTGTGCTCATCGCTCTCGTCTCTTGGTCGCCGGCTGGTCTGTCGCGCCGGGTTCAGGCCGGCACGGCTTCGTCGGCCTTCGCCAGCATACGATAGTTGCCGACGATCTTCGCCGGTGACCTGGCGAGCGGCGTCGAGCGCCGCTCGGCATGGCCAGCGCCGAAAGCCTTGAAGGCCTCGAGTTCGGTGAGCGCCGAACTGTCCTTGTCGTAGCCGACGATATGGACGAATTCGCCGTTATCGAGCTCGAGCACCAGATAGCGCACGGATTGCGGCTGCGTTTCGTCCAGCGTCTCGAACACCTTCGCCACCAGCGCCCGGTTTTCGGCGATGCTGGAATCCTTCACACCGTAGCGGATGAGATTGTAGGTCATGGTCGTCTCCTGTTGGTGGATCTGCGTGAGGAAGACGTTCCATGGGCTCGAAAGGATTCCCGGGCCGGGTCCTATTTTTGAGTGCTTCCGGCGATCAGTCGGTTCCGCCGAGCGCTCCAATCATGGAGACGATCGTGTCGTCGCCGGCCGATTGCGGTCGCATCCGGCCGCTGGCCAGCTCGATCGACAGTTTGCATAGGGCGGAGTTGACGGGCGTGGCCATGCCGTGCAGTCGCCCGAGAAGGACGATCTCGCCGTTGAGGAAGTCCGTTTCAAGCGAGCCGGTCCCGCGCACGATGCTCTGCAGCGTCGACGACCCGACGCGCACCCGGCCCGGGACAGTGGTGATGGTCAATTGTTCGCGGGCCATGGCGTCGGTCTTGTCCCAGTCGATCCCGGCCGCGCTCAGCACCGCCTCGGCTTCGGCCCGTGCCTTCGCGGACCATTTCCGCTGCAACTCGGCCTCCCCGAGCGCGGCGTCGATGATGTTTCGAAGGTTGGCAAGCAGCTTGCGGTATTTGCTGCTCATCACATTGTCCCGGGGGTCGACGATGAAGCCGGACGCGCTGAGAACTCCGCACAGTCTCTCTACGGTGTCGTCGCTCCCGGAGGGATAGCGGCCGATATCGAAGGCGCCGATCCTGGGCGCGAAATAGGCGGTGACCTCGCCGGGCGTCTCGTAGTCGGAAGGCAGCATTACCGTCGCGCCATAGACATTGGCGAAGAAACGCAAGGCCAGCGGCTCGTTGGCGACGCCGTTCTGGAAGCAGAATACGGGCTGCGCGGCCGCGCCGGCGGCTTTGAGCCGCTGCAGCGCGCCGAGTGTATCCGGGGTCTTCATCGTCAGGAGCACGACATCGTCCGGCCCGAAGGAAATCTCCGCCGGGTCGGCATGGACGGGAAAGCGCGCGGTCCTGGTACCTTGCGGGGTGGAAAGCGTCAGTCCCGAGGCGCGGATGGCATCGAGTTGCCGGCCGCGCGCGATGCCGATGACCGTGTGCCCGGCAAAACTCAACTGGGCGGCGATGGCGCCGCCAACCGCGCCGATGCCATAGATGATGATGCGCATGTCATCCTCATTGCGATTGGAGTTCGTTCACGAGAGCCGACCGAAAAAGCCCGATCATCCTGCCACTGGCCCGATGACCGTCTCAAGCCCCTCCGTTCACGCAATGGCGGCCCCTGTCGCCCTCCCGGCGCTGCGCCCCGAAAAGATGCAGCCGCCGAGGAAGGTGCCCTCAAGCGCTGCATAGCCGTGCACGCCGCCGCCGCCGAAGCCGGCAACCTCGCCCACCGCATAGAGCCCCGGCACCGGCTGTCCGGTGGCGTCGAGCACGCGGCTGTCGAGATCGGTCTCGAGGCCACCCAGCGTCTTGCGGGTCAGGATGTTGAGGCGCACGGCAATCAGCGGGCCGTTCGCCGGGTCGAGCATCTTGTGCGGCTTTGCCGTGCGGATCAGTCTGTCGCCGAGATAGGCGCGCGCGCCGCGCAGCGCGGTGATCTGGGCGTCCTTGGAGAACGGATTGTCGAGCTGCATGTCGCGGGCGCGGATCTCGCGCTCGACCTTGGCGACATCCAGCAGCGGCTCGCCGCCGGCCAGCGCGTTCATGCGGGCGACGAGCTTTGCAAGGTCGGCTTCGACGATGAAGTCCTCGCCTTTTTCCATGAAGGCTTTCACCGGGCCGGGGGTCCCGCTCGTCGCGCGGCCCAGCACCTGCCGCCAGCTCTTGCCGGTAAGGTCGGGGTTCTGCTCGGAACCCGACAGCGCGAACTCCTTCTGGATGATCTTCTTGGTTAGGATGAACCAGGAATAGTCGTAGCCGGTGCCCATGATGTGGCTGAGCGTCGCTAAAGTGTCGAAGCCCGGATAGAGCGGCGTCGGCAGGCGCCTGCCGCGCGCGTCGAGCCAGACCGAGGACGGGCCGGGCAGGATGCGGATCGCATGATCGGTCCAGATCGGCGCCCAGTTCTTGATGCCCTCCACATAGTGCCACATGCGGTCGCGGTTGATGATCCTTCCGCCAGCCGCTTCCGTGATCGCCAGCATGCGGCCGTCGACATGGTCCGGAACGCCGGTGATCATCCGCTTGGGCGGCGCGCCCAGGCGCTCAGGCCAGTTCCTGCGCACCAGGTCGTGGTTGCCGCCGATGCCGCCGGAAGCGACGATCACCGCTTGCGCATGGAGCTCGAAGTCTCCGGTCGCTGCGCGCGAGCTCTTCCGGCCGCGCTCGACGCTGCTCAGCTCCAGCACGTCGCCGCGCACGCCGGTGACGGTGTTGCCGGTGCGGACGATCTCGTTGACCCGATGGCGGAACTTGAACTGGACGAGCCCGCGCTTCTGCGCCTCGCGCACGCGCAGCACGAAAGGTTCGAGGACACCCGGCCCGGTGCCCCAGGTGATATGGAAGCGCGGCACCGAATTGCCGTGGCCCGACGCATTGCCGCCGCCGCGCTCGGCCCAGCCGACGACGGGGAAGAATTTCAGGCCGCGTTCCATCAGCCAGGCACGCTTCTCGCCGGCGGCAAAGCCGACATAGGCCTCCGCCCATTTGCGCGGCCAGAAATCTTCCTGGCGGTCGAAGGCGGCGGTGCCCATCCAGTCCTCGAGCGCCAGGTCGTGGGAATCGCGGATGCGCATGCGTCGCTGCTCGGGCGAATCGACCAGGAACAATCCGCCGAACGACCAGAAGGCCTGGCCGCCCAGCGACTGCTCAGGCTCCTGGTCGACGATGACGATCTTCCTGCCGGCCTCGGCCAACTCGGCGGCGGCGACGAGGCCGGCCAGGCCGGCGCCGACAATGATCACGTCCGCGTCGTCAGCCATGGTTCCCTCCCTGACGTGATGTGGTCAGACGGGCTCCCAGCCGTCCTTTTCGCCGGCGCGGAAGATGGCGTCGATGACCTTTTGGTTGAGCACCGATTCCTCCAGCGTGAAGACACGGTCCTTGCCGCCTTGCGCGGCGCGCACGAAAGCCTCGCATTCCAGCCGGTACTGCTGTGTGCCGGGGAAGCGGAACACCTGCGCCTCGGTGTGGTTCTGGTTGTGCAGCTCGATGCGGTGGTGGTCGTAGAGCCCGGCATTGAACGGGGCGAAGACCTCGATGAAACCCTTCTCGCCGTGGAACACCATCGACTGCCGCGCCGCCATCTGAGTCGACAAGTAGAAGGACAGCTCGAAGTCGCCGAAATCGGCGCGGATCGAGGAGTAGATGTCGGTGCCGAAGGTCTTGTCGCGTTCGATATTGGCCTGGACGCGGACCGGCTCCTTGCCGGTCGAGAACCGCGTCGATACGGTCGGGTAGACGCCGATGTCGGGCAGCGCGCCGCCGCCGAGGTCGAGCTGGTTGCGCATGTTGTTGGGGTCGACATTGTAATAGGAGAACGCGCCCTGCACGTGGCGCAGCCGGCCGATGGCGCCGCTGGCGATGAGGTCGCGCACCTTGATCCATTGCGGATGGTAGACGACCATGAAGGCCTCGCAGACGAGCACCTTCTTCTCATCGCGTAGCTTGATCAGCGGCAGGATGTCCTTGGCGTCGAGCGCCAGCGGCTTCTCGACCAGCACGTGTTTTCCCGCCTCGATCGCCTTCGCCGTCCATTCGACATGCTGCGAGGTCGGCAGCGGGATGTAGACGCCGTCGACCTCCTTGGAGGCGAGCAGTTCCTCATAGGAGCCGAAGGCATGGCGGGCGCCGAAACGCTCGCCCAACGCCTTGGCCTTCGACAGGTCGCGGCTGGCGATCGCCGACAGAACGCCGTTCTCCGAATCCACGATTGCCGGCAAAAGCTGCTCGCGGCCGATCTTTGCCGTCGACAGAACACCCCATCGGAACATCACGCTTCTCCATGTCGGTTTTTCAGGCGACGAGGTTTGCCCGAAATCGGCGGAAAAGCCAATGCGAGACGCGGGTCACAAAGCACCTTCGTCATCCTCGGGCTTGACCCGAGGATCCATGCCGTGACCTCCGTCATAGCATGCAACGGCGCAGATTCTGCAATTGTGGCAACGTCTTAGCGTCACGGCATGGATCCTAGGGTCAGCGCGCGTCGCTTCGCTTCCTTGCTCCGCCCCAGGATGACGAACCTCAGGATGCGACCAGAACTACCCCTTTCTCCCCGTCAGCATCATGTTGAAGTCGACGACGTTGGAGTAAAGCGGCGTGCCGACATCCATGCCGTAGCGTGACCTCAGCACCTTACCGGTGACGTGGAACCTGATGGTCCCGCCCTTCAGTCCGTCGAGCTCGGCCGTGAATTTTTCCGGGAACGTCTTGCCGCGCGCCGTCAGCCGGCCGGTCACCACGGCCGTCGTGTCGCCGGTGCGGGTCACGCTGGTCGAGCGGAACTGAATTTCCGGATTGTTGGCCGCGTCGAACACCGCGTCGGAACGCAGGAATTGGTCGATGCGGCCCTGACCGGTGCCGACGCTCTCGGGATAGATGGTGAGGTCGACCTTCGAGCGGCCGACATCGCCATTGTCGATGCGGATCGTGCCCTTGAAGCGGCCGAAGGCGCCGTCGAAGCCGCCGCCGCCGGCCTTGCCGATGGTGAAGCGGATCGAGGAACCCGACGGGCTGATCGTATAGCTGCCCGCGGCGTCGCTGAGCGCTGCTGCGGCAATGGCAGGCACGGCGAGGCAAGCGGCAAAAGCCGCCAATCCAAGGATGCGCGCTTTCATGGGAATGGTCCTTTTCCGGAGGCAGCGCATTGCTGTCATCTCGCCCCGTCAACGAATGGTGGGCCTGTTCTATTCCCCGCCCGACGAAGGCGTGATCATGCGCGCCAGCACATTGTCGCGCAGCAGGAAATGATGGCGCAGCGCGGCCGCCGCATGCAGCGCCACCAGCGTGATGCCGGCATAGGCAAGATACCAATGCGCGGAAGCCCAAAAACTCTCCGCCGCGTCGGATTCGGTCAGCGGCAGATTGGGCATGACGAACAGGTCGAACGGCATGGTCGGGATTTCCAGCGTCGACACCGACACCAGCGCCCAGCCGGACAAGGGGAGCGCGACCTGGAAGGCATAGAGCGCGAGATGCACGAGCGGCGCCGTCCTGCGCTCCAATGTTCCGACCGAAGCCGGCAAGGGCGGCGCCACATTGCCCAGCCGCCAGGCGATGCGCAGGATGATCAGCCCGAGCAGCAGGAAGCCGAAGGACTTGTGCAACTGGATCAGCTCGAAGGATGTCCGCTGGCTTTCGATCCGCACCATGACGAAGCCGAGCACGAACTGGCCGATGAAGATGATGCCGATCAGCCAGTGGAGGATGATCATCGCCCAGCCGTAGCGGGTTGAGGTGTTGGTGATGGATGCCTGCATGGTGCGCAAACGCTCCCGCTTCCGGCTTTCTTCCGGGTGCCGCTACCCGCTCACCTTGAAGAAATCCACGAACGCCCTCAGCGCCGGCCGCATCTGGCGTCGGCTCGGATAATAGACGAAGAAGCCGTCGAAGGCCGGGCACCAGTCCTCCAGCACCCGGATCAGCCTTCCATCGGCGAGCGGCGCCTTGACATAATCCTCGAAGACGAAGGCGAGACCGGCGCCGTCGATGGCCGCCTGGGCGATCAGATGGTCCTCGTCGAGGATCAGCGGCCCCTCGACCGCCATCTCCATTTCCTCGCCGTCTTTCTCGAACTCCCAGCGGTAGAGGATGCCGCTGGAGAAACGGAAGCGGATGCAGCGATGGCTGGCGAGGTCACGGGGATGGCGCGGCTTCGGCATGGCCGCGAAATAGGATGGCGCCCCGACCACCGCGCCGCGGATGTCCGGCCCGATGCGCACCGCGATCATGTCGCGCTGCAGGCTTTCGCCGAGCCGCACGCCGGCGTCGAAGCCGCCTTCGACGACATCGGTGAAACGGTCCTCGATGACGATCTCCAGCACGATCTCGGGATAGGCGGCGGCAAAGGCGCCGAGCCGTGGCGTCAGCACCAGGTGCGCTGCCGTGCGCGGCACGCTCAGCCTGAGATTCCCGGCCGGCCGGTCGCGCGCCTCGACCGCTGTCTCCAGCGCAAGGTCGATCTCGGACAATGCCGGCCGCAGCCGCTCCAGAAGCTGCGCGCCTTCCTCGGTCGGCGCGACGCTGCGTGTGCTGCGCGCTAGAAGCCGCACGCCGAGCCGTGCCTCCAGGCTGGACACGGCATGGCTCACCGCCGAAGGCGCGATGCCGAGCTCGCGCGCCGCGCCGCGAAAGCTGGCGCATTGGGCGACGGTGGCAAGCACGGCTAGCTGCGAAAGGCTGGTGCGGTTCATTGTTCTATTTAATAGAGCAAGCCGTGCAGAAGAGATATGATTATCGAACAAGCCATCAAGCGCTATCTCATCTCCACCGCAACAAGGAGATGCGCCATGCAAACCCGCAAACTTGGAACTGAACTCGAAGTCTTTCCCGTCGGCCTCGGCTGCATGGGCATGAGCTTCGGTTACGGCGGTCAGCCGGAAGCGGAGGCGATCGCCACGCTGCGCCGTGCCGTCGAGATCGGCGTGACGTTTTTCGACACGGCCGAAGTCTATGGTCCTTTCGAGAACGAGATCCTGCTCGGCAAGGCGCTGAAGCCGGTGCGTGACAAGGTCACCATCGCCACCAAATTCGGCTTCAAGATTTCCGAACACGGTTCGGGCACCGACCGCATGGTCGGCGTCGACAGCCGCCCCGAGCACGTCAAGGCGGTGGCGGAAGCCTCATTGAAGCGGCTCAATACCGACGTGATCGATCTCTATTATCAGCACCGCGTCGACCCTAACGTGCCGATCGAGGACACGGTCGGCGCCATGGCCGAGCTGGTGCGCGAAGGCAAGGTCCGCGCGCTCGGCCTGTCGGAAGTGAGCGGCGCCACGCTGCGCCGGGCGCATGCCGTGCATCCGATCGCCGCTGTGCAGAGCGAGTATTCGCTGTGGAGCCGCGATCCGGAGGACGAGGTCTTCGCCATGTGCCATGAGCTCGGCATCGGTTTTGTCCCCTACAGCCCGCTCGGCCGCGGCCTGCTCACCGGCACGATCGGCAAGCCCGACGCGCTCGGCGCCGACGACTGGCGCCTGACCCTGCCGCGCTTCCAGGCCGAAGCGATGGCAGCCAACAACGCCGTCATCGCGGTGCTGGAGAAAATGGCGGCCGAGAGGGGCGTGATGCCGGCGCAGCTCGCGCTCGCCTGGGTGCTTCACCAGGGCGATTTCATCGTGCCGATCCCCGGCGCAAGGAAGATACGCCACCTTGAGCAGAACACCGCGGCGGTCGGGATCGAGCTCAGCGCGGCGGAAGTGGCGGCAATCGGCGATGCGCTGTCGCCCGACAAGGTGGTCGGCAAGCGCTACACGCAGGAGCTGCTGGCACTGGTGAATGGATAGACGTTCCAGTTTGGTTCGCCGGCGGGACAGCGCGCTGTCCCGCCGACCAAGGGCTCTTTCAATCCCTTGCGTGTCGAGGATTGGCGGCTACCAACGCACCACACTGATCTCTGGCCAATACTCCCTGGCACGCGCGCCCTTCGCTTCATGCGTCCGCTCGTTGTCCAGCGTCCGGTTCGGCGTGATGCGGAACGAAAAAATGTCGTCGAGCCCGAACGGCGCGACCAGCTCAAGGCTCCCCTCGTCGTCGAAGCGCACCCCGATTGCATGTGTCTTCGAGGCAAAATAGCTGACGGCTTGACTGGAACTCGTGTAGCGCGGGCATTCCCGCCCGAACTTGACCGGATACCACAGATGCACCCGCGCCTGGTTGCGCACCTCGACCGGCAGCTTAAGCCCCGCGAAATGCTCCACCGCCCGCTGGATCACCGCATCCTCTGCTTCGTAGGAAAGGTCCGTGTCGTCGAAATAGAACAGGTCGACATCCTTGACGCCGTAACCTGGCGGCTTGCCGGTCAGATGGTTCCAGACGCTGTTGTAGAGCGCGCCGGAAACCACCAGCCAATCCGGCAAGGCAAGCGCGCGCACCCGCGCCAGCGTTTCATCCAGCAGCGGATCAGCCGCGACGATCCTCAAGAACGCCGCGCGCTGTTCTTCAAATGGTAGGCCGGAGTAGCGGAGATGGTGCATCGTCCTTTGGAGGGCGATTCGCCACCTTCCGGCAATCCTTTATGTTCTGAGCACGCCGCCCGTCTGCTTGTTGACGTTCTCGACGATGCGCTTGGCCAGCGCTTCGAAATCCTCATCGGTCAGCGTCTTCTCGACCGGCTGGATCGACACTTCGATGGCGATCGACTTCTTGGCCGCGCCCAGCGAAGCGCCCTCGAAGACGTCGAACACCGAAACGCCGGTCACCAGCTTCTTGTCCGCGGCAAGTGCCGCCCGCACCAGCGTGCCGGCCTCGACCGACCGATCGACGACGAAGGCGAAGTCGCGCTTCACCGCCTGGAAGGGCGAGAGCTCCAGCTTCGGCTTGGTGCGCGTCGGCTTGGCCTTCGGCTCCGGCACGGCGTCGACGAAGACCTCGAAGCCGCAGATCGGCCCCGAGGCGTCGAGCGTTTCGAGCGTCTTGGGATGGAACTCGCCGAAGGTGCCGAGCACGGTCTTGGGGCCGAGCTTGATCGTGCCGGAGCGGCCGGGGTGGTACCAGGCCGGGCCGCCGGGCTCGATCTGCAGCCGGTCGACCGGCGCGCCGCAGGCCTCGAGCGCCGCGATCGCGTCCGCCTTGGCGTCGAACACGCCGACCGAACCTGAATTGCCAGCCCAACTGCGGCCGGAACCGTCGAGCTTGGCCGTGCCGCGCCGTACGCCCGCGGCGACGCGCCGCTGCTGGTCGGCCGCGTCGCCCTCATAGGTGCCGGAGACCTCGAACAGCGCCACGTCGCCGATGCCGCGGTCGGCATTGCGCTGCGCCGCCGCGATCAGTCCGGGCAGCAGCGAAGGTCGCATGTCGGACATGTCGGCGGCGATCGGGTTGGCAAGCTTGAGCGCGGTCTGGCCGCCGCCGAACAGTTCGGCGTGCTTTGCCGGGATGAACGACCAGGTGACGGCTTCCATCATGCCGCGCACGGCCAGCGCGCGCTTGGCCGCGCGGGTGCGCACCTGCAGCGTGGTCAGGATCTTGCCGTTGACCGCGTCATGCGAGGTCAGCGGCTGCGGCGCGATGTTGTCGACACCATGGATGCGCATCACCTCCTCGACCAGGTCGGCCTTGCCGTCGACATCCGGTCGCCAGGACGGCACCTTCACCTTGACGACGTCGCCCGATCCATGCGGCTCGAAGCCGAGGCGGGTCAGGATGTCGAGCGCCTCGGCCTTCGGCACTTCGATGCCGGTCAGCCGCTTCACTTCCGACAGCGGGAAGGTAACGACCTTCGCTTTGTGGCCGGCATAGCCGGCGACTTGGATCTCCGATGGCGTGCCGCCGCAGAAATCGAGCACCAGCTTGGTTGCCAGCTCGATGCCCGGCACCATGAATTCGGGATCGACGCCGCGCTCGAAGCGGTAGCGTGCATCGGTGATGATGCCGAGCGCGCGGCCGGTGCGGGCGGTCGTGATCGGGTCCCAGAGCGCCGATTCGATCAGCACGTCGGTGGTGTGCTCGTCGCAGCCAGAATGCTCGCCGCCCATGATGCCAGCGATCGATTCGACGCCATTGTCGTCGGCGATCACGCACATCTCCGGCGTCAGCGTGTATTCGCGGCCGTCGAGCGCCAGCACCTTCTCGCCGTCCCTGGCGCGGCGCACCACGAGGTTGCCGGCGACCTTGGCGGCGTCGAAGACATGCAGCGGCCGGCCGCGGTCGAAGGTGACGTAGTTGGTGATGTCGACCAGCGCGCTGATCGGCCGAAGCCCGATGGCGATCAGCCGCTGCTGCAGCCATTTCGGCGACGGGCCGTTCTTGACGCCCTTCACCAGCGTCAGCGCAAAGCCGGGGCAGAGCTCCGGCGCCTCGATCGTGACCTTGACCGGGCACAGGCCTTCGCCGGCATGCGGCATGATCCCGCCACCGGTGAGACGGCCGAGGCCGCTTGCCGCGAGGTCTCGCGCGATGCCGTAGACGCTCGTCGCATCGGGGCGGTTCGGCGTCAGGTTGATCTCGATGACCGGGTCGTCGAGATGCGCGTAGGCGGCGAAGCTGGTGCCGACCGGCGCATCCTGCGGCAGGTCGATGATGCCGTTATGCTCGTCGGAGATTTCCAGCTCGCGCTCGGAGCACATCATGCCATGGCTTTCGACGCCGCGGATCTTGCCGACCGAGAGCGTCACGTCGATGCCGGGGACATAGGTGCCGGGCGCCGCGAAGGCGCCGATCAGGCCCGCGCGGGCATTCGGCGCGCCGCATACGACTTGAACAGGCGGCTTGCCGTCGCCGGTGTCGACGGTGAGCACCCGCAGCCGGTCGGCATCGGGATGCTGCACCGCGGTCAGCACCTTGGCGATGACGAAGGGCTTCAGGCCCGCCTTGTCGTCGACATGTTCGACTTCGAGGCCGATCGCGGTCAGCCGCTCGACGATCTCGTCAAGCGAGGCGTCGGTCTCGAGATGGTCCTTGAGCCAGGAGAGGGTGAATTTCATTGTTTCACGCTTTCATATCTTCTTGCGCGAATACTTCGACAAGCCTGAAGCGTTCGCAAACCAGTTTCATGTCGGGCGAGAACCCGCCATTGCGCTCGAAATAGGCGCGGTGTGCGTCGCGCCAGTATTCGTAGCTCAGATCGCCTTCGCCCTCGTCCCGGGCAAAGTCGGCATCGACCTCGTCGAAGCGCCGGACGATGGCTTCGACGGTCTCGATGACGGCGGCGCGCCGGCCGCGTCCATCGAGCACGACGTCCCGGCGGCCCACCTCAGGCACCGGCTCGGCGCCGCCATAATCCCGCAGCGCGCCGCAGGTAGCGATCTTGCGGCCGGACAGCACCAGCGCCAGCAACTCGTCGGCGAGTTCGGGACTGTCGCCGAAGCGGAACGTCACCGCGTCCGCGTAGGGATCTGCACCGCTCACGAACTCAGCCCTCCAGCCAGTCCCTCGGGTCTGGGCACGCTGGTCTTCAACTCGCGCGGCAGCGCGTCGGGCATGTGCAGGAAGGGCAGTTGCTCGGGCACATGCGCATGCACGGTCGGCCTGAAATAGGCCGGCATGTCCATGGCGCCGAGCATGAAATAGATCTGGTTGTCGAGCCGCCGGTCGATATAGGCGATCGGCGAGCCGCAGGTGCCGCAGAACGAGCGCTCCACCGGCCCGTTGCGGTAGCTTTTCAGCGATTTGCCGTTGAGCGCGACCTGGTCGGCCATGAAGCCGACAAAGGCCGATACCGGCGCGCCGCTGGCGCGCCGGCAATCGCCGCAATGGCAATAACTGATGTGATGCGGCTCGGCCGAGGCCTCGAACCGCACCGCGCCGCAACGGCAGCCGCCGGTGAGAGGTGCCGTCATGCAGAGAGGCCCCCGAACAGTGTCGGCAGGTCGAGCGGCCGGAAGCCGTAATGCGCGAGCCAGCGCACATCCGCGTCGAAGAAGGCGCGCAGGTCCGGCATGCCGTATTTCAGCATGGCGATACGGTCGATGCCCATGCCCCAGGCAAAGCCCTGATATTCGTCGGGATCGAGCCCGCCGGCGCGCAGCACATTGGGGTGCACCATGCCGCAGCCCAGGATCTCCATCCAGTCGGAGCCTTCGCCGAAGCGCACTTCGCCCGGACGCGAGCGGTCGCATTGGATGTCGACCTCCAGGCTGGGCTCGGTGAACGGGAAGAAGGACGGCCGGAAGCGCATCTTGACGCTAGGCACCTCGAAGAAGGCCTTGCAGAACTCTTCCAGCACCCACTTCATGTTGGCGACATTGGCTGATTTGTCGACCACCAGCCCCTCGACCTGATGGAACATCGGCGAGTGGGTGGCGTCGGAATCCTGCCGGTAGGTCTTGCCGGGGATGACGATGCGGATCGGCGGCTTCTGCCGCTCCATGGTGCGGATCTGCACGGGCGAGGTGTGCGTGCGCAACAGCTTGCGCTCGCCCTTCTCGTCCGGCTGGAAGAAGAAGGTGTCGTGCATCTCGCGCGCCGGATGTCCCTCCGGGAAATTCAGCGCCGTGAAATTGTAATAATCGGTCTCGATGTCCGGGCCTTCGGCGATCGAGAAGCCGAGGTCGCCGAAGATCGCCGCGATCTCGTCGATCACCTGGCTGATCGGATGGATGCGGCCGCGCTCGGCCGGCGACTGCCGCACCGGCAGCGTGACGTCGACCTTTTCCGCCGCGAGCCGCGCGGCGATCGCCACGTCCTTCAGTTCCGACTTGCGCGCGGTGAGCGCCTCGGTGACGCGGTTCTTGAGGCCGTTGATGGCCGGGCCCTTCACCTGGCGCTCCTCGGCGCTCATGGCGCCCAGCGTCTTCAGCATCTCGGAGATCGAGCCCTTCTTGCCCAGCGCCGAGACGCGCACCGCCTCGATCGCCGGCTCGTCGGCCGCGGCCGCGATATCGGTCATCAGGGAATGTTCGAGTGTATCAAGGCCAATGGTTGCGTCGTTCACGATCAGAGCTCGCTGCGTTGGAAGTCGCGCCAAACGTGAAAGTCACGTTTGAAGTGAAAGTTCGGGCAAAAGAAAAACCCGCGCCAGCCGTGCCAGCGCGGGTTCCCCAAATCAGAATTGCGAATGCTTGGGAAGCGCTGGCTTAGGCGACAGCGCTCTCAAAAGCATTCGGCGTGGTGTTCTTCAGGTATTCGAGCGCGACCTTGGCCTTGGCGACCAGGGCAGCGAAAGCCTGCGGCTCGTGGATGGCCATGTCCGAAAGGACCTTGCGGTCGATCTCGATGCCGGCCTTGTTGAGGCCGTCGATGAAGCGGCCATAGGTCAGGCCGTGCTCATGCACCGCCGCGTTGATGCGCTGAATCCACAGCGCGCGGAACGAGCGCTTGCGGTTCTTGCGGTCGCGGTAGGCGTACTGCAGCGACTTCTCCACCGCCTGCTTGGCGATGCGGATGGTGTTCTTGCGACGGCCGTAGAAACCCTTGGCGGCTTTCAGGACCTTCTTGTGCTTGGCGTGGGCGGTGACGCCTCTCTTTACGCGTGCCATGTCATGATCTCCTTAAAACGTTGTCCAAGCCGAGGGATTAGAGGCCGTTCGGCAGAAAATTCTTGATGACCTTCTTGCCGTCCGGTTCAGCCAGAACCATCGTGCCGCGGGCATCGCGAATGAACTTGTTGGAACGCTTGATCATGCCGTGGCGCTTGCCGGCGGCAGCCGACAGCACCTTGCCGGTGGCAGTAATCTTGAACCGCTTCTTGGCGGCCGATTTGGTCTTCATCTTGGGCATTTTGCTACTCCGTATTGGTGGCGCACCATCGCGCTTCTTGCCTTGCTTCGGGCCGACCAAAGCCCGAAAAGCAAATGAAACCGCCACGGCATGCCCTGCCGGGCGGTTTTCTTGGAACGGCGGTCCTATAGATCAAACGGCGTCGGGGCGCAACACCCGAGACAGTGCGGCGCTCTGTCCTGGATCAGGGCAGGCGGAACCACACCGGCAATATGCCCGATAGCTGCGCCCCGTCGATCAGCTCGAAGGCCGGCAGCGCCACCAGGAATACCAGCCCGTCCAGCAGCGTGTTCAACAACAGGCGCGGTTTGAAGCTGCCGGTATCGCCCTCGTCATAGAGCGAGAGCTTCGGGAAGAAGCGCGGCACCTTCGCCAGATAGGCTTGGTAGGGAGCACCGAGCACCTGCTTGAGGTATTGCTCCTCGCGCAGGATGACGATGTGGAAGGCGCCTGCGCATAGCAGCGCGAAGAGAATGATGCCCGAAAACGAGCCGATCTGCGCGCCGACGCCGGCGGCCGCCACGGTCGAGAACAGATAGAGCGGGTTGCGGGTTATCGAATAAGGGCCGCCGGTGACCACTTCGGCCGATTTGCGCCCGCCGATATAGAGCGTCGACCACAGGCGTCCGATAATGCCGAGGAAGATCAAGAGCACGCCGAACATCTCGATCGTCTCGTGCACCGGCGTGTCCGGCGGAAAGGTCGACTGCCCGAACAGAAGCGCCGCGAACAGCACCACGATCAGCACGGCAAGCACGATCCTGCGCATGTGCTGGTAACCGCCAAGGTCTTTTGTGGCAGGCTGAGGCTTCACTTCATCCGTCATCACGAAACCCGATCGTCAAGCTGGCAAGCGATCGGATGCAAACAGGCGCCCCGCCGATCGTCGGGACGCCCTGCCGTGCAATTCGGGCGGATTTTGGAACGCCTTGCGGCAAGCGCCGGTCAATTCCATCCTCTCGAAGCCGTGATCAGCGCGGCGCCAGGACCATCATCATCTGGCGGCCTTCGAGTTTCGGCTCCGCCTCGACCTTGGCGATCGTCGACACTTCCTCGCGCACCTTGTTCAGAAGCTGCATGCCGAGTTCCATATGCGCCATCTCACGGCCGCGGAAGCGCAGCGTCAGCTTGACCTTGTCGCCTTCCTCGAAGAAGCGCCGCACGGCCTTCATCTTGGTCTCGTAGTCATGGCTGTCGATGTTCGGGCGCATCTTGATCTCCTTGATCTCGATGACCTTCTGGTTCTTGCGCGCCTCGGCCGCCTTCTTCTGGTTGGCGTATTTCAGCTTGCCGAGATCGAGGATCTTGACGACGGGGGGCACCGCATTGGGCGATATCTCGACGAGATCGAGCCCGGCCTCTTCGGCCAGCAGCAATGCGTCGTTGATGGAAACATCGCCGCGGTTCTGGCCTTCGGCGTCGATAAGCTGGACCCGGGGAACCCGGATGTCTCGGTTGGAGCGCGGCCCGTCCTTGGTGGGTGCCGCTGCTTTGAAAGGTCTGCGAATGGTCGTGGTCTCCTCGGCCGTTTCGTTCAGGGTTTCTGTGGTTTCGAAATAGGTGGACGCGCCTATGTGGTGAGCGCGCGGCCGGAGTCAATAGCATAGCCGCGCCGCAAAATCACCTGCCGCCTGCCAATTGTCTGCACCAAGCAAAGAAACGCCGCGAGCACTTTTCGTTGAACCACGGCCTGTGCCAAAAGATCGGCCGAGAGGACAAGGTCATGGCCGCCAGCGCTCCGGTTTTCATTGATGTGGACGGATCGAACATCGCCGTCAGGCAGGCAAAGGGCGCTGCCCCCGGCGTGGTCTGGCTCGGCGGCTACAAGTCCGACATGCTGGGCACGAAGGCCGAGACGCTTGCCGCCTGGGCCGGAACCGAGGGCCGCGCCTATCTGCGCCACGACTATTCCGGCCATGGTGAATCGGGCGGCGCATTCGCCGACGGCACGATCTCCAAATGGCTGGCGCAGAGCCTCGCCGTTTTCCGCCGCTTCAGCGAGGACAGGCAGATACTGGTCGGTTCCTCGATGGGCGCCTGGATCGCATTGCGCATGGTGCAGGAACTGCGCAAGGCGGGCGAGGATCGCGTCGCCGGCCTGGTGCTGCTTGCCCCGGCGCCGGATTTCACCGTCGAGCTGATCGAGCCGGTGCTGACCGACGCGCAGCGGCGCGACCTGAACGAAAAAGGCTTCTTCGCCGAGCCGTCCGACTATTCGGACGACCCTTACATCTACACCCGTGCGCTGATCGAGGACGGCCGCGCCAACCGGGTGATGACCGGGCCGATCGACACGCATTGTCCGGTGCACATCCTGCAGGGGTTGGCCGATCCGGACGTGCCGTCCGGCCATGCCTTGAAATTGGCCGCGATGCTGCCCGCCGATGATGTGACGTTGTCGTTGATCCCGGACGGCGACCATCGCCTGTCCCGTCCCGAGGACCTCGAAATGCTCAAGCGGGCTGTCGGGGATCTGGTCAAGCGGGCCGCATGAGGATGCGCATCTCCATCCCGGTGTCCGCCTTCGTCGCGGCGATCGTCGGCTTCGGCGGCACGCTGGCCCTCGTCATCGCGGCCGCCAAGGCGGTCGGTGCCACGCAGATCGAGACCGCGAGCGGCGTCACCGCGATCTGCCTCGCCATGGCGATCGAATGCCTGTGGCTGTCCTGGCGCACGAAAATGCCGGTCATCACCGCCTGGTCGACGCCCGGCCTGGCTCTGATCGGGGCCTCCAGCGGCTTCACCATGCCCGAAGCCGTCGGCGCCTTCATCGTCACCGGCGTCCTTTTGGTCGCCACCGGCCTGTTCAAGCCATTGACGAGGCTGATCGCGCGGATACCGGCATCCGTCGCCTCCGGCATGCTGGCCGGCATCGTCGTCACCTTCGCCATCAATGCGGTGAAGGCCATTCCGGCCGATCCCCGGCTCATTTTGCCGCTGATCGCGGCCTTTTTCGTCATCCGCCTGTTCAATCCGGCGCTGTCGGTGCTTGCGGTTCTGGTCGGCGGCGGGCTCGCCGCCTTCCTCACGGGACGTGTCGGCGGCCTGCCGGCGCCGGAACTGTCGACCTTGACGCTGGTTGCTCCTGTTTTCACGGCCCAGGCGATCGTCGGCCTGGCGCTGCCGCTCTACCTTGTCACCATGGCCTCGCAGAATCTCTCCGGCCTCGCGGTGCTGCGCGCGGCGGGCTACGATCCCGAACCCGGGCCGCTGATCGGCGTCACCGGCCTGTTTTCGCTGCTGTCGGCGCCGTTCGGCGCCGCGACAACCAATCTGGCGGCGATCTCGGCTGCAATCTGCACCGGCCCCGATGTGCACCCCGACCCCGCCGAGCGTTGGAAGACGGGTCCGTTCTATGCGCTGGCCTACCTCGTCTTCGCCATCTTCGGCGCTTCGCTGGTGGCGATCTTCGCCGTCCTGCCGCAGAGCCTGATCGTCCTGGTCGCCGGGCTGGCGCTGATGGCGTCCCTGGCCAATGCCCTGTCGATCGCGCTCCGGGACGAGGCCGAGCGCATGCCGGCCACCATCACCTTCGCCGTCACTGCCTCCGGGCTCACGCTCCTGGGTGTCGGCGCGGCGTTTTGGGGCCTTGTCGCCGGAATGGCAGTGCTTTTCCTCGAAAAACTCAAAAAGCGATAATCATTTCAGGGGCTTCGCCGGTTTTAGCCGGACTTGCCTTGAATCGCCTATTTCGCCTTCCCATCTCGATTCCACGCAGCCGGTTTGGCTGTCTCCAACGGAAGGATTGGGAGAAATGAATACGACTGCATTGATCCGTCCGGCCTGGACGCCGGCGACCATCGCGCTGATGGTGATCGGCTTCATGGTGTTCTGGCCTCTCGGCTTCGCCATGCTCGCCTACATCATCTGGGGCGACCGGCTCGACGGCTTCAAGCGCGACGTGAACCGCGCCACGGACGGCATCTTCGCCGGCTGCCGTCGCGGCTCCGAGAAGGCGGCCCGCTGGGGCCACGGCTCGGCCCGCACCGGCAACGTCGCGTTCGACGACTGGCGCGAGAAGGAACTCGAGCGCCTGGCCGAGGAGCGCCGCAAGCTGGACGAGATGTTGAGCGAGTTCGACGACTATGCCCGCGAACTGCGCCGCGCCAAGGACCAGGAAGAGTTCGACCGCTTCATGGCGAACCGCAACAAGTCGACCGCGCCGACCACCACCGGATCGACCGACAAGAAGCGCGGCAAGGGCACCAACCTGCTCGACGACTGAGATCCTGCGACAGGTCTTAGACTGATCAAAACGGCGTCGCGCGAGCGGCGCCGTTTCTTTTTTGTTCTCTATGTGACTTCCCTCCACTGGCCGTTTTTTTCGAATCGCGTATCGTCCAGCCATGACCCTCGGCTTCTTTCGCAATCTGACCAAGCCAAAGCCCACGCCAGTCGTGGAACGAGAACATTGCGTCGCCGGCCGCACGCTGCCGCTGAAAATCGTCGAAAGCGCCAGGGCCAGGCGGCTCACGCTGCGCATCGATTCCGGCGGCCAGGGCCTGCGCGTCACCGTGCCGCCCGGCCTGCGCCGGGGCGAGGTGGAGAAATTCCTCGACCGCCACCAGGACTGGCTGGAACAGCGCCTGGCCAAGGTGCCGACAAGGCCGCAGGTGCGCCCTGGCATCAGGATTCCGATCCGCGGCGTGCCGCACCGCATCGTCCACGAACCCTCCAAGCGGGGCACGGTCACCGTCTCGCGCGACGAACGCGGCCCGCTCCTGGTCATCCATGGCGAGCGCATCCACCTGCCGCGCCGCATCGCCGATTACCTCAAGCGCGAGGCCAAGAAGGAAATCGAGAAGCTGGTCGTGAAGCACACCGAGGCGATCGGCAAGCGCGCCAAGGCGATAAGGTACAAGGATACCTCCAGCCGCTGGGGGTCATGCACTTCGGAGGGCAATCTCTCCTTCTCCTGGCGCATCATGATGGCGCCGCCAGCGGTGATAAACTACCTGGTGGCGCATGAGGTGGCGCATCTGAAAGAGATGAACCACGGCCCGAAGTTCTGGAAGCTGTGCGAGAAGCTCTGCCCCGACACCGACCGCTGCAAGGACTGGCTGAAGCGCAACGGCGGCGCGCTGCAGGCGATCGTGTTTGAGTAAAGGGCAGGCGCGCCTATCGCCGTAACGCCGGCGATTGGCTCAGCCATCCACGCGTCGTCATCTCAGGGTCTGCGCTCCGCCTCGCGTAGCTCCGCCCTAGGATTGTTTGAGAAGGATCAGGTAGTTTGGCGGCCGGGACTGCGGCCCATCACAGCCAGCAGTCCCGGCGGCAGGCGACCGTCCCTAGGATCGG
>JGI25165J46597_1000103_pt1 | contig 153193 bp, 122 predicted proteins | sample AraplaCL_Cvi_mCL_FD_46597 | JGI IMG/M metagenome (IMG submission 46597)
ACGGGGTGGCCGATTCCTCTCGGAATGGGTGGCCGATTTGCGTCGGAATAGGTGGCCGATTTGGCTCGGAATCAGTGGCCGATTAACGTCGGAATACGCACGTGCAGAAGCGCTTTGTGTACGGCCCTGGATTGGATGAACCGCTAGCGGTGATTGACGTCGCAGGCAATCGCCAATATGCACTGCCGATGCACTGGGCTCCGTCGTCGCCATGGTGGACGACAGCGGTGCACTGAAGGAGAAGTACGCCTACACCGGTTACGGCGCCAGCATCAGCAGCGGTGCGAACCAGATGCCGTATCTGTTTGCAGGGCGGCGATTCGATGCGGAGACGGAGTTGTACTACAACCGGGCGCGGATGTATTCGCCGGGGTTAGGGAGGTTTATGCAGGCGGATCCGATGGGGACGGAGGGTGGCATCAATCTGTATGCCTATGCGAATAACGATCCATTGAATAATACCGATCCATTCGGAAATACGCCTCAGCCACCTGTGTTCCAACTTCCCCCAGAGGGGCCTATTTTTAGGGCGCCATGGTATAAGCCGGTTCTAAGAAAAGTGGATGATTTCTTGTCTAACCAGATTATCAAGCAGGCAACGGGAGGGCTTGGCACAATTAGTGATTCGGGCAAAGTAGTTCCAACAACCACCGAGGGACTCTTAAGTACTAGTTTTCTCTTCGCTGGCCTAATGATGCATTCCGATCCCTTGGGTGGCTGTACTGACACTCACTACAACTACGGCGCCTCTGGGACAAGATCAGATCGTCTGCCTGACAATAGCTATGAGCTGCGCGGCTTCGACGAAGCGGGCAACGAACGGGTCACGCAAAACCGCTCGCGCTAGCTCATCTGGTACAGCTTCGACCCGCTCAACCGCATGGACGGCAAACAACCCGGTGGTTATGGGTCCGCGATCACTGCGTAATACGGAGATGCACTGCGAACATGACGACAACACAAATTTTTCGATACGCACTTGGGGGTACGGCGATGACCGGATTTTTGATCTCGCTTGTGGTGCATCTGGAAGCCCTTAGAGGTGTGGACATTTCTTCATCTATACCCTTTGTCGGGCTTCTTCATGTTGGGGCCTTCGTTGTATTCGTGCCTTTCGTCCTGTTCAGCCGAGGGGATACGGGTGGTGCCAAATCCCTGCTCGGCTTAGCTAAAGGTCTGCCTCTGTGGGTCGCCGTGCTTGGTGGGGCAATCCTTGTGTATGTGGCTGTAAATTTTGCGCTGTCCTGGCTTCATTTGGGGGGGGAGTCCCGCTGCCGAGCATGGAAGATATGTTCTCCTGGATCACGGTAGACTCATCCGTGAACTTACGGAAACGGAGTTTGTAGCGTTCAAGGCAAATGAACTGCGTGGACTCTCCGGTCACTGGCTCATCTTCTATTTTGTTCCGGCGGCTTACTTCTTGTTTTGGAGACGATCGACTATCCAGTCGTCTTCGAAATAGCCGACAGGACGCAACAAGTGGACGGATGGCAATTTTTCACCTCTGCTCGTTGATCTGACGGCTCATATTCATAGGGAGGTTTTCCCTTTGAATGGCAGACGCATGCTACGCGTCGTCATCAGCACGTCGTTCGCAATATTTAGTCTTCACGCGTCTTCTGTAGGACATGATGTTTTTCGGCGTAGATACCGGTTGCGCTCCTGATGGGCGTTGCCGGTGGAAGCTAGCGGCAGACTCCTTATGAAAGAAAGCTCAGGCTTCGCCTTGGGCAGAAGCTGTCAAATTCAGGTACTTGGGTACCTGGTTGTCTGAGATCTCTGTAGGAAAGGTCGGAATGTGAGGAACACCGTATTTTCTACGGATAGGCATACGCAGTTAGTGCATGCAACCTGCAGAGCCAAGCGGTTTCCTTCCCAGAACGGGTGTGGGGACCGCTGTTGAATAGGAAGACGATTTTTGAACATTTTGAAGGTTGTGCGAGGCGCCGCCCAAGGCGTGCTTGCCATCGTATGCGGCATAGCTATGTCCCACCCGCTGCATGCACAGTCGAGCGACGCGGATACCTCCAATCTTCCCGTGTTGAAGGCCATGCCTTTGTATTACGACACAGGGACGTCCAAGCTCGTTGACCGCGTCGATAGGTCCGACACGTCGGCGTACTTCTGGATCGACGACGTGACTCATCAGTTTGCCTACTGGACCATGGGTTACCGGAGTAGGGCCGATTTGCCCGGTGCGTCATATTTTGGGCGCACCGGATGGAACATCGTGTCTATCACGCCGGGGTATACCGTTGGCGCGATCGGCGACGTCAGTGGTGATGGCCTGGCCGATCTGGTGTGGACCAGTTCGGCGCACGATTTATATCTATGGACCAAAGCGCCTTCCGATCCGGGATATGTATCGAGCTACATCGGTACCTATCCTCAAGGATGGAAGCTTATGGGGGCTGGCGACGTAAATGGCGACGGTTTCGCTGACCTCATCTGGCATAACGATCAAACCTGTGAGTTCGGTTACTGGACGATGCACGGGACTCAGGTCTCCAACCGGCAAACGATCGGTGCGTCGTGTGGCTATCGGATTGCTGCGCTCGGCGACATAAATCGCAATGGGCTGTTGGATATCGTATGGACAAGCGGCAAGAACGATCTCTACATCTGGTATGGCGATGGGGCGCATTTCCGATCTGTTCGTGCCGGCAACTATCCGGCTGGTACTCAGTTGTTGGCCGTGGGTAATTTCGATGGTGTCAAGCGAACCATGCCTGTCGCTGGTCAGGCCCAAAGTCTCGACCGCTTCAACCTCATTGTCGCCGACGGTGCGGGGCGGTTGTCATTGTTGGAGTGGTATGCGGACGCACCCTGGCCCAACGTAACGGGTGGAACCATTTCTTCTCTCAGCGTGTTGGGCACTCTTGAGGCAGGCGACTACCTTGGGCCAGTGGTCTACAGCGGTGGGCTCCGTGCGGGAGTCGTTCTTCTTAACGACCGTTATGTGAATGCAAATACCGGCATGCCTGTACTTATAGAAAAATCGAGTGCTGGCTTCGATGGTTACGGTTTGGCAGAACTGAGCAACTATCCCGCGGGCACATTGGTTCCACTCGGAGTCTCGCCACCTATGGTTACCTACCCATTGGGCTGGCGCATGATTGGCAAAGCCGCCAACTGATTGTCGGCATCAGGAGTGATGCATATGTCGGCGGTGGGAGTCGGGACTATCGACGAGCGGTTGGAACAACCACGCCACCGTCGGATGGCAAAAGCTTTCGAATACCCCTACAGACGGCTCGAGCCATTCCCTCAAGAATGACGCTACCGTCGTTCCGGGTCGTTACCCAGCCGCTTGGCAGATCAACGTGAAAGCTGTCGCGCATCGTCGCTTGACACCGGTATTGGTCATGCTCTGCATGGCCGCATCGGCATGGCTTGTTGCGTTGGTAAGCGGCATGGGGCGAAGTGTGCACTGGCGCGCGCCTCCATTGGCGGTGCCATTGCCCTCGCCGCCGCGTCCCATGGCGACATTTGCCGCTCCCCCGCTGGACGCGATGAAGGTGGCGTGGGAGAGGCCATTATTTGAGCCAAGCCGAAGGATGGTACCGGTATCTGCATCTCCCACAAAGACGGAAACGCCGGTGGCGAAACTGGCGGGTTTGGTACTTACCGGTACCGTGCTGGCCGGAGCCTTGCAGGTGGCTCTGGTCAAGGATGTTTCGGGAAAAGATACGCGCATTCCCAAGGGCGGTAGTTATCAAGGGTGGACACTGGTTTCGCTGGAATCGCGTCGTGCCGTCTTCCGCAATGGCGAGGCGACCGACGAAGTGACCTTCCTGGCGCGGGATGGAGTGCCATCCAGGGAGCGTATATCTGAGGATGAATCAGCGCCGCAGATGACGCCGATGATGACGCTGGAGGCAGGCAGCCACGCAGCAGCATCAGCAGCGATGGACGATGTTGCGGCCCGGCAGCTTCGGCTGGAAGCGTTAAAGGATCTGGTTTCCCGCCGGCGTGCGGAGCCATCGGACAAGACGGGAGTCCAATAAGCTGTGCGTTATCTCATGTTTGCGCTGGGCGTGGCCTCTTGTTTAGTCGGCTGCGCGCAAGCGCCCTTTCACGAGCAAGCATCTCTGCAGCGAGAGGTGCTCGAAGGTGTGGGCGATCCAGTGCCAGCGCCCCTGCCGACGATGGCGCCAGCCTTGCCGTCCGCCCCCGAGAAATCCCATGAAAACGAGCTTATCGAGGGCAGCGGCCAGTTCGTACGTTCACTTGCGCCAACCAAGCAGCACATCGCGACCAGCGCAGGCGACAAGGTGAACTTTCAATTCGAGGACCAGCCTATCCAGGCCGCCGTCCAGGTGATTCTCGGTGATCTGCTGAAAGTGCCTTTTACGATTGCGCCAGGCGTGGACGGACGCGTGACGTTCTCGACCGCGGCTGCGGTGGATCAAGCACAGGCGCTGCCGATTCTGGAAATGTTGCTGGGGTGGACGGATAACGCCTTGGTGCGCAAGGGTTCTGGATATGCGGTGTTGCCGGCCAAGAGCGCTTTGGCCGGAAACCTTGTGCCGCAGCTCGGCAGCGCGCCGCAGAGAGGCTTGCAGGTGCGTCTGTTTCCGTTGCATTACATCGCTGCTACGGAAATGCAGAAGCTGCTTACGCCCTTTGCCAGACCGGATGCCATCCTGCAGGCTGATGACAGCCGCAATGCGCTGATTTTGGCGGGCAACCGTGAGGAGCTGGACAATTACCAGCGCACCATCGAGGCGTTCGATCTCAATTGGCTGCAAGGCATGTCCGTGGCGGTATTCAACCTGCGGCACACGGATGTGTCAACGTTAGAGGCTCAATTGGACAAGCTGTTCGGCCCCAAGGCGGGGACGCCTATTGCAGGCATGGTGCGTTTCATTCCTATGGAGCAGGCCAATGCGTTGATCGCAATCAGCGCGCAGCCGGCTTATTTGGAAGAAATGCGAAGCTGGATCGAGCGTATCGACCGCAGTAAGAGCAATCGGCAGCAGCTCTATGTGTACGATGCACGCAATATCGATGCGGCGGAGTTGGCCGGCTATCTTAACGACCTCTATGGCGCGGGAAGTTCCAGCCCATCCGGCGAGCGGTCCGGTGCCGTAGCGCCGGGCTTGAATGCTTCGGTGGTCGGAGCGGCTGCGCCTGGCGGAGCATCCCTCAACGGCTTGGGCAGCAACGCGCAAGCATTCGGCAGCGCCGCTGCAGCGCCGCCTATCGCGCCGGCTTCGTCTGGCGGTGCGGCACGTCCAGCCCATACAGCCGCAGTGTTGGACAACGGTGTTCGTATTACCGCTGCAGGATCAGGCAATCAGTTACTGGTGCGGGCCCTGCCGGAGCAATGGGAGGAAATGCAGCCCGCCATCCGGCGACTGGATGCGGTTCCCTTGCAGGTGCAGATCGAGATGCGCGTGCTGGAGGTCAAGCTGACGGGCGACTTCCAGTTTGGTGTGCAATGGTATCTACAGGGCTTGGTCGGGCACGACGAGGATTCCATCCAGGGGGCTGGTCCACGACAAATTGCCCTTGGCCGCGGCGGGACGACCTACAATCCCACTGATACCTTCTTCTATTCCTTCGTCAATCACCGCATGCAGGTGGCTTTGCATGCGATGGAGAGCAGCGGCAGCACCAAGGTGTTATCAGCGCCATCCGTGATGGTGGCGAACAAGCAGGCCGCTCACGTACAGGTGGGTAGCCGCATCCCGGTCACGCAGAACATCATCGACGTCAACGGCGGGGCGAATGCAACCATTGGCAACGTGCAATACCAGGACACCGGCGTGATCCTCGACGTGACGCCCCGCGTAAATCCGGGCGGGCTGGTGTATCTAACCGTGGAGCAGCAGGTCAGCAACGTAGATACTGCCGCCACGGCTGATCTGGCAGGTAACCCGACGATCCAGCAACGCCAGATCAGTACGCAGGCCATCGTGCAAAGCGGACAGACGGTATTGCTGGGCGGGTTGATCCAACAGGACGAATCTAGGGGGCAGGCCAGGGTTCCACTGCTGGGACGCATTCCCGTGCTGGGGCATCTGTTCGGTACAACCTCGCACTCGCACGACCGTACGGAGCTGATTGTGCTGATCACGCCCAAGGTGGTGGCCAGCAGCGAGGATGCGCGCCGCATAACTGACGAATACCGGCGCAAGCTCAGGTCACTCCAACCTTTACCGGCGGCGCGCTGAGCGGCAGTGTAGCTGGGAAGAGGCGTAGCCGAACCCCACCATCGGCGTGCATGGCAATGCTGGGATTGCATCCCAGCCTACAATGCGCCGACGAGACCACGCTTTCGCATGCTCCCGGAAAACGCCACAATGGGCGACTTCCATGGATCCCGCCGCCACTGCGGTGGTTGATTTCGGCGGATCCGACGCCACTAGCGTGGGGCGCGTCGCATGTCTCGCCCTTGAGCTTACGGCGTTTCTTCCATGCATACGCCGTTGCCTAACGAGGTTGCCCGACCCATGTCCCAGACGCCGAAGATCATCTACACGCTGACGGATGAAGCCCCGTACCTTGCCACCCAGTCCCTGCTGCCCATCGTCAAGGCGTACACCGCCACCGCGGGCATCGCGGTGGAGACGCGCGATATCTCGCTGGCGGGCCGCATCCTGGCGCAGTTCTCGGACACGCTGAAAGACGGGCAGAAGGTCTCCGACGACCTCACCGAACTTGGCCAGCTGGCGACCACGCCCGAAGCCAACATCATCAAGCTGCCCAACATCAGCGCCTCCATGCCGCAGCTGAAGGCGGCGATCAAGGAGCTGCAATCCCAGGGTTATGCATTGCCGGACTATCCGGAAGAGCCCAAGGACGTGAGCGATTGGAATATCCGCGCACGCTACGACAAGGTGAAGGGCAGCGCGGTGAATCCCGTGCTGCGCGAAGGCAATTCCGACCGCCGCGCACCGCTTTCGGTGAAGAACTACGCGCGCAAGCATCCGCACAAGATGGGTGCGTGGAGCGCGGATTCGAAAACGCACGTGTCGCACATGGGCGGCGGCGATTTCTACGGCAGCGAAAAATCCACCGTCGTCGACCAGGCCACGGTCGTCAAGATCGAATGGATCGGCAAGGACGGCAGCGCCACGGTGCTGAAGGAAAAAACCAGCCTCACCGCCGGCGAGATCATCGACGCCGCGGTGATGAGCAAGAAAGCGCTGGCCAGCTTCATCGATGCGCAGATCGAAGAGGCCAAGCAGCAGGGCGTGCTGTTCTCGCTGCATCTGAAGGCCACCATGATGAAGGTGTCCGACCCCATCATGTTCGGCCAGGTGGTCAACGAGTTCTACAAGGACGTGCTCGTCAAGCATGCCGACACGCTCAAGGGCATCGGCTTCAACCCGAACAACGGCATCGGCGATCTATACGCGCGCATCGGTTCGCTGCCGGCTGACCGGCAGGCGCAGATCAAGGCGGACATCGATGCCGAATACGCCAAGCGTCCCGCGCTGGCGATGGTGAATTCCGACAAGGGCATCACCAACCTGCACGTGCCCAGCGACGTGATCATCGACGCCTCGATGCCGGCGATGATCCGCGACTCCGGCAAGATGTGGAACACCGAAGGCAAGCTGCAGGACACCAAGGCGGTGATCCCGGACCGCAGCTACGCCGGCGTGTACCAGGCCGTGATCGACGACTGCAAGGCGCACGGCGCCTACGATCCCACCACCATGGGCAGCGTGCCGAACGTGGGCCTGATGGCGCAGGCCGCCGAAGAGTACGGTTCGCACGACAAGACCTTCCAGATCGCCGGCGACGGCGTGGTGCGCGTCACTGACGCAAACGGCAAGCTGTTGCTGGAACACAGCGTGGAAGCGGGCGACATCTGGCGCATGTGCCAGACCAAGGACGCGCCGGTGCAGGATTGGGTGAAGCTTGCCATAACCCGCGCCCGCCTCAGCAACACGCCGGCCGTGTTCTGGCTGGATGCGAACCGCGCGCACGATGCGCAGATCATCAAGAAGGTGGAGCGTTACCTGAAGGATCACGACCTCAGCGGCCTGGACATCCGCACGTTGTCGCCGGTCGACGCCACCCGGTTCTCGCTGGAGCGCATCCGCAAGGGCCAGGACACCATTTCGGTGACCGGCAACGTGCTGCGCGACTACCTCACCGACCTGTTCCCGATCATGGAGCTGGGCACCAGCGCCAAGATGCTTTCCATCGTGCCGCTGATGGCCGGCGGCGGCCTGTTCGAAACCGGCGCTGGCGGTTCGGCGCCCAAGCACGTGCAGCAGTTCTTGGAAGAGAACTGCCTGCGCTGGGATTCGCTGGGCGAATTCCTGGCGCTTGCCGCTTCGCTGGAACACCTGGGCAACCGCTACCACAACCAGGCGGCCAGTGTGCTCGCCAAGACGCTGGACCAGGCCAACGGCAAGTTCCTCGACAACAACAAGTCGCCCGCGCGCAAGGTCGGCGAACTCGACAATCGCGGCAGCCATTTCTACCTGGCGCTGTACTGGGCGCAGGCCCTGGCCGAGCAGAACGACGATGCCGCGCTCAAGGCCAAGTTCGCCCCGCTGGCAAAAGCCTTGACCGAAAGCGAAGCCAAGATCGTGGCCGAACTCAACGGCGCCCAAGGCAAGCCGGTGGACATCCACGGCTATTACCATCCCGATCTTGCGCTGGTAAGCAAGGCGATGCGGCCGAGCGAGACGTTCAATCAGGCGCTGGCGGCGTTGTAAGTAGCGACCGGCGAGGAGAAAAATGGGGGCCTTCGGGCTCCCTTTTTTTATCCGAATGCACACGACGGGATCCGTGGCAGAGAAGCATTTAGAATCACCGCGGACGATTCATCATGCAGGAACTCCCATCATGCGTGTTTCCCTGGCAATAGGATGCCTGGCTCTTGTGGTGGCGATGCAGGCATGGTCGCAATCGAGACCGGCTTCTTCCAGTTCGACATCGCCGCATGCCAGTACCGTCCTTCCGGCCGTAACGGTCACCGGCGAACAACCCGGCCCCGGCCTGTGGAAGGTAAGCAAGGGCGATCACGTGATGTGGGTGCTGGGCACCCTGACGCCGCTGCCCAAGGGCATGGAATGGCGCTCCTCGGAAGTGGAGGACACCGTGGCGCATTCGCAGGAAGTGCTGGAGGCGCCCAAGGCGGAAGTGAAGGCGGATATCGGCTTCTTTGGCAAGCTGTTCCTGATGCCTTCGGTGTACAGCGCGCGCAAGAATCCCGGCGGCGCCAGCTTGCAGCAGATTCTGCCGGCGCAGATGTACGCGCGCTGGCAAGCGGTGGAACCGCAATACTTCGGCAACGATCGCCGCATCGAATCCTGGCGGCCGATCCTGGTCGCGCTTGAGCTTTACAAGAAGGCGCTGGCCAAGGCCGGGCTTACCAGCCGCAACGACATCAACAAGCTGGTGTTCAATCTGGCCGACAAGCACGGCGTGAAACGGGTGCCGGTGAAATACAAGCTGGTGGTGGAGCACCCGCGCGCGGCACTGGACGCCCTCAAGCAAACCAACCTGCACGACATCAGCTGCTTCAACCAGACGCTGGATACGGTGCAGAACGACATGGCCGTCCTGACTGAGCGGGCCAACGCCTGGTCCACGGGCGATATCCAGAGGCTGCGCAGCTATGCCGGGGACGACCGCTACCAATCCTGCCTGATCGCGGTGATCAATGCGGAGTTTGCCGAAGAGCTTGGTTTGAGCGATTTGCCCAAGCGCATGGAGCAGGCGTGGCTGAAGGAAGCGGAGGCGGCGCTGGCCAACAACACGCAAACCTTCGCCGTGCTGCCGATGGAGCAAGTGCTGTCACCGGACGGTTATCTGGCGCAGTTGCAGGCGCGCGGCTATACCGTCGAGGCGCCGGAGTAACGCAGGCGGCAATCGCAGGTTGGGATTTCATCCCAGCCCACGTTCAAAGCCCTCAGAAGCTTGCGCTGGCCTCGTTCAAGGCGCTGATTTCTTCCGTGGCCAGCGAAAGCTCCACCGCCCCGGCCAGTTCGCGTAACTGCGCTACGGACGTGGCGCTGACGATCGGCGCAGTAATGCCGGGACGCGCCATCTGCCATGCCAATGCCACTTGTGACGGCGTCGCCTTGTGCGCGGCAGCGATGTCATCCAGCGTGCCCAGCACGTTCAAGCCTTGCGGCGTGAGGTACTTTTTCACCGCACTGCCGCGCGCCTTGCTCTTGGCAAGATCCGCTTCGCTGCGGTATTTGCCGCTGAGAAAGCCGCTGGCGAGTGCGTAGTAGCTGATCACGCCGACCTGCTCCTGACGCACCAGCGGCTCCAGTTCCCGTTCGTAACCGGTACGGCTGACCAGGTTGTATTCGGGCTGCAGGCTTTCGTAGCGCGGCAGCTTGTGTTCGCTGGAAACCTTCAGGGTTTCGGCAAGGCGATCGGCTCCGTAATTGGAGGCGCCGATCGCGCGCACCTTGCCTTCCTCGATCAGCCGGGCGAACGCGCCGAGGGTTTCGCTCAGCGGTACGGTAGCGTCGTCCTCATGTGCCTGGTACAGGTCGATGTGATCCGTCTGCAGGCGCTGCAGCGAACCCTCGACCGCCTGCCGGATGTTCAACGGCGAAAGGCCGCGATGCTCCACCCATTTGGCGACCTTGGTGGCGATCAGCACCTTGTCGCGCTTGCCGCTGCGCTTGAGCCATTTGCCAATGATGGTTTCCGACTCGCCGCCGCGGTTGCCCGGCACCCATGCCGAATACACGTCGGCGGTATCGATCAGGTTGAGGCCGGCGTCGACGAAGGCATCGAGCACATCGAACGAGTGTTGCTCATCGGCGCTCCACCCGAACACGTTGCCGCCCAAGGCGAGCGGAGCAACAGACAGGGTAGAGCGGCCCAATTGGCGCAGTTCCATGGAAACAATCCTCGGCAGTGGGACAAGGCATCCGCCTTGCGGCGGCGTGCCATCTTTGCCGAGTTTGGGTACAAGCCCGCCTTAATCAAGCGCAGCAGGGGAGGTTGTCACGCGGTTTGGCAGGCAGCGGCAATCGCGCCACGTCCACCTCGACGTGGGCCGGCTTGGTTTCGCGGTCGCCAGGCGGCGTATCGACATGCCAGTTCAGATTGGAAGGGGTGATGTGCCCGTGAAGGAACAACAAATCGACCCATGGCGAGCGCATGGCGGCGGTGTCCTGATCGAGTGTGGGTAGGCGCAAGGTAATGGGCTAGTCCCACAAGAAAAAGCGATATATTCGCAAGCCTGGTTTGACGGGCATTCAATATGAGCCGGATACCGCTCAGTCTTTTGCAGCAGTTCGTCCAGGTGGCGCGCTTGGGCAATCTCTCGCGCGCGGCCGAGCAGGCCAACCTTACCGTCAGCGCATTGAGCCATCAGATGCGCCAGCTGGAAGAGCGCCTGGAACGCCGCCTGTTCGAGCGCGGTCCGCGCGGCGTCACCTTGACGGTGGAAGGCTGCAGTTTGCTCGAGGCGGTGGGCGAGCATTTCGACGGTATCGAGCACGCGCTGGCGCGCTATCGCGTGCGGCGCCACGATGCGCTCACCTTGAGCGCCAGCCCAGGCATCATTTCCAGCTGGCTGATGCCGCGCCTGCCGCGGCTGCTGGCATCGCATCCGGAGCTGGAGCTCAATCTGCAATCCACCAACCTGCTGGTGAACTTCGAGCGCGAAGCGGTCGACGCCGCCGTGCGCTACGGCAAGGGCGAATGGGAAGGCTTGCGTTGCGAGTATCTGTTCGGCGAGTGGATCGCTCCGGTGGCCGCGCCTGAACTGGTCGCGCGCATGGCGGGCGCCGACCCGCTGGATCTGGCACAATGGCCGTTGATCGGCGATCCCAATCGCAACAATCGCTGGAACGACTGGTTTGCGCACTACGGCGGCGAACCGCCGCACCGCTACGTTGCGCACGTGGATACGATCGATGCGCTGCGACAGGCTGCGCTGGAAGGGCTTGGCGTTGCGCTCGGACGCATGGTGACGTCCAAGTCATGGATCGACGCAGGCCGGCTGGTGGTGCTCGGCGACCGCTATCTGCCGGTGCCGGAGGCGTACCACCTGGTGTATCCGCCGCGCTCGGAGGATCACCGCGGCATGGCGACGTTCCGCGCGTGGCTGCACGAGGAAGCGGATGCGTATTGCCGCGAGATGCCGCAGCCGCAGCGGGATGAAGCTGCGGCTTAGGGCTTTAGGTACCCCCAAGTGCAGTCGTCAGCTGCAACGGTTGATCAGCCTGAGAGATGCTGCCGTCCGGAATGGCGTCGGATGACGAAGCGAACTGGCTGCTCTTTGCCCACGGAATCGATTCGCGCGGGCCGGGGATATAGGCTCTCCATTTGCCGTAGCTGTAACGGACAGGGCTGCCGATCACATTGAGGTCGAATGTGATGGGGATGCGTACGTCCCAGTAGGGGGCCATCGCGGATTTCCCGGTAGTAGGCGGGTTGAACGTCCAGTCCTTGACCGCGTCGAGAGACGCATCAGCCAGCATCTTCCGGTAGTGACGCATTTGCGACTCGCTACCGTATTCGCCCAGGTTCACTTGCTCTACCGCGATGTCTTCGACCTTGCCTGCCCTGTTGACGCGCGCGTATACGAATACGGTGCCATCCACGCGTCCCCTGATGGCATCAAAAGGGTAATGGGGTATTCGCGACTGTTTGGCAGAAATCTCGTCCGTGGAGACCGTCCCTGCATTGCCGAAGCTGGCGCTGGAAATGGCGATCGAGTCGTGCTCGTCATCCACGTGTTTGGCGACGATGCGCAAGTTCATCTTCGCCCTCAGGATGGCATCCATGTGGTCGTTGCGCTGAAATTTCCAATTGGGCGTGTTCTTTTGGATGAGTTCGACGACCAGCGGCGGAAGCATTTCAGGGTGATCGAGGGTGTAGTTGTGGACAGTGCCATCGGGCATCACCTCGATCCATCCGGTAACCAGCATGGTTGCTTCGGCAGCTTTACGCACCTCGTTGGGACTGCTGCCCGCCCAGGCCACACCGCCTAACAGCACAAAGAGCACACCTATCATCCATCGTTCCATATGCCATTCCCCTTGCAAGTTTGCGCCGAAGTATAGCCGCCCAAATGCTTGGGTGGCCTTTCAAGACAAGTCGCTAAATCCGCCAAATGGTTACGAGAAGCTTACACATATCGTAAACTGCCGATTGCCGAACATTATCGATCGGCGATACATCACTTTCTCGTAGCACTTCAATAAGGATTCCCTATGCCAAGTACCGCCATCCTCGTCGACGGCGCTTTCTTTCTTGCCCGCTATCGCAAGGTATGGGGCGACCGCGATGCGAATGACGCGCGCACGGTCGCCAAGACGCTGTTCGGCATGGCGCTGGAACATCTCAAGGCGCTGGATCGTCCGCGCGAAGCGCTGTACCGCATTTTTTTCTATGACTGCCCGCCTCTGGAAAAGGTGCTGATCAAGCCGATCAGCGGCGAAAGCATCGACTACGCGCGCACGGGCGCCGCCGCCTTCCGCCGTGATCTGCACGATCAGCTGCGCCGTCAGCGCAAGATGGCGCTGCGCCTGGGCCGGCTCACTGATCGCGGCGAATGGAAGCTCAAGCACCAGGCCTATCAGCAGCTGCGCGACGAATCGCTGTACTGGGACGAGCTGAGCGACGAGCACTTCGAGCCGGACATGCGCCAGACGCAGGTCGACATGAAGATCGGCATCGACATCGCCGCGCTGGCCTATAAGAAGCAAGTGGACCAGATCATTCTGGTGGCGGGCGACGCCGATTTCATTCCGGCCGCCAAGCTCGCGCGTTACGAAGGCATCGACTTCATTCTCGACCCGATGTGGCAGGGCATTGCGCCGGACCTGCACGAGCACATCGACGGCCTGCAATCGGTCTGCCCGCGACCCTTTTAGCGGGCCGCGGCCCGCGGCACCCCTGTGCGCAGCGGACAGTGCGCGATTCGTAAACTAATCGTAAAATGTCCACGCTCGCTGTACAGGGGTTGCGGCAGGCTGCCGCGCATCGCCAATGAGGAGTCGTCATGAAGACCCGGTTCGCCTTCGGTTTGTCCATTGCCTTGTTGTTCGCCGGCGTGGTCCACGCGCAACAAGCGGGGCAGGACCAGCCCGCCGGCGACCTGGTGCCGCCGACCAGCGCCAGTGATTTCACGTCGGGCCAGCTCGATGCGGTGCTGGGCGGCACCTGGCGTTCCGAGCACAACAAGGCGCGCGACGTCTATCGCCACCCCAAGGCCACCCTGCAGTTCTTTGGCCTGCAGCCGGACCAGACGGTGATCGAGATCACTCCCGGCGGCGGCTGGTATACCGAGATACTGGCGCCGCTGCTGCGTGACAACGGCCACTACATTGCCGCGGTATCCGGTGGCAAGAATGGCGAGGACAAGCAGGACGCCGACGCCCTGCGCGCCAAGTTCAAGGCCGATCCGGCCCAATACGACAAGGCCAGCGTCGTAGTTTTCAATCCCAAGGCGCCGGTATTCGGTCCGGCCGGCTCGGCGGACATGGTGCTGACCTTCCGCAACGTGCATAACTGGACCATGGCCGGCAGTGCCGAAGCGATGTTCAAGGCGTTCTATGCCGTGCTGAAGACCGGCGGCACGCTGGGCGTGGTCGATCACCGCGCCGCCCCGGGCGCCACCCTGGATGCGGTGAAAGGCAGCGGCTACCTGCCCACCGATTACGTGATCAAGCTCGCCACCGACGCCGGTTTCAAGCTGGATGGGCAGAGCGAGATCAACGCCAATCCCAAGGACACCAAGAATTATCCCAAGGGCGTGTGGACGCTGCCGCCTACGCTTACGCTGGGCGACAAGGATCGCGACAAGTACCTGGCCATCGGCGAATCCGATCGCATGACCTTGCGGTTCGTGAAAGTTGGCGTGAACAAGGCACCGCCGACGCCGGCTCCGACCAGCACTGCCAGCCATTGAAGCGCGTAGGCTGGGATGACAATCCCAGCTTCCGAAGTTGCGAGAAAAGCTGGGATTTTCATTCCAGCCTACGACCGCCGTACACCATGCTCATTGCACTGAATAAGCCGTACGGCGTGCTGTGCCAGTTCACCACCAACGATGGCCGCCCGACGCTGGCCGATTATGTGCGGCAGAAAGACGTCTACCCCGCCGGCCGCCTGGACCATGACAGCGAAGGCCTGCTGCTGTTGACCGACGACGGCGCACTGGCGCATCGCCTTACCGATCCCAAACACAAGCAGCCGAAAACCTATCTGGTACAGGTCGACGGCGCAGTCGGCGATGAAGCGGTGCAGGCGCTGCGCCGCGGCGTGGTGTTGAACGATGGGCTGACCTTGCCGGCCATCGTCGAACAGGCAGATGAGCCGGCATGGCTGTGGCCGCGCGATCCGCCGGTACGGTTTCGCAAGAGCATTCCCACCAGCTGGTTGTCGATTACGCTGCGCGAGGGGCGCAATCGCCAGGTGCGCCGGATGACGGCGGCGGTGGGGTTTCCCACCTTGCGTCTGATCCGGGTAAGCATGGGCGGCTACGCCCTGGATGGATTGGCGCCTGGCGAGACGCGCGTGCTCTTGCGGTGATGTCGTCATTCCGGCGTTCGCCGGAATGACGAGTCCAGGATCACAACCCAAAGAACGCCCGCGCCGCCGCCGTACTGTTCGCCGCGGTTTCTTCCGACGACTCGCCGCGGTCTCGCGCAACCTCCTCGCAGATGTGCTTCAGATACATCGGCTCGTTGCGCCGGTGGCTAGGTTGCGGCCGGACCGTGCGCGGCAGCAGGTACGGCGCATCCGTTTCGATCAGCAGGCGATCGGCGGGAATCTCGCGTACGAATTCGCGCAAGTGGGTGCCGCGCCGCTCGTCGCAGATCCAGCCGGTGATGCCGATGTGGCAATCCAGGGCAAGATAGTCGCGCAGCGATTCGTGCGTGTCGGTAAAGCAATGCACCACCGCTGCCGGTACCTTGTCGCGGTAGCGCTTGAGCAGGGCGAGGAAATCGTGATGCGCATCACGCTGATGCAGGAACAGCGGCTTGCCGATATCCGCGGCGATGCGCAATTGGCGCTCGAACACCTCCAACTGCACATTGCGCGGCGAATAATTGCGGTTGTAATCCAGTCCCGTTTCGCCCACCGCGCGCACTTCCGGCGCGCGTGCCAGTTCGCGCAGATGCGCATCGGTCACATCGCTGTAATCGACCGCATGATGCGGATGCACGCCCGCCGTGGCATACAGCGTGCCAGGGTGCCGGCGCGCCAGCTCCATGGCGTGATCGCTACCGCTGTGTGACGCGCCGGTGACCACCATTTGAATCACCCCATGCGCATGCGCGCGCTGCAGCACAGCATCGAAATCGTGCCGGAACGATTCGTGGGTAAGGTTGGCTCCGATATCGACGAGCTGCATGGCGAACCCTTCAAAACGTTAATTGTCTCATCCGTGAACGGCCTGATCCATGCCGTTGCATGCGTCTTCACAGTCTCTTAGCACGTGAACACCGCCACGAAGTTAGGCTCGCCAGCCCCTTTGGTGTGTGTTACCAATGGGAGTCGCCTTTCGACGCGCAGGCGTGGGCTGGGCAGCATCCTCACATCGCTAAACCTGACGGGGTGGAATATGTCGGCAGCCTTGAAGCCGGCGTCCATAGGGACGAACCAAGCCACGGAAGACCACGAATCGGCCGTGTGTGCACTGCTGGTCGCGCGTGGCCGCCTGAAAGACAACGACCTGGCGCGCGCCAGACGCCTGCACGAGGAAGCCCCCGAAGGCACGCTTACCGCCTTGCTCGCCCGGCTGGGCCTGGTATCCGAACGCGATCTGGCCGAAGCCTGGTCCGAACTCCTGCACGCGCCGCTGTTGGCCGCGCGCGATGCGCCGGACATGCCGCCGGCCGACCTCGACTTGTCGGTGCGTTTTCTCAAGCAGCAGCATGTGGTGCCCGTGCGCGCGGGCGAGGACGGCATCGTGCTGATCGTCGCCGACCCGGCCGACCCTTACCCGCTGCACGCCGTGCAGCTTGCCTCGGGCAAGCCGGTGTCCTTGTGCATCGGCATCCGTTCGGAAATCGACGACCTCATCGAGCGCTACTACGGCCAGGGCCGCTCCGCGATGGGCGCCATCGTGGAAAACCTCGATGGCAGCAGCGCGGAAGAAGAGGACGTGGAGCACCTGCGCGACCTGGCGTCCGAAGCGCCGGTCATTCGCCTGGTGAACCTGATCCTGCAGCGCGCGGTCGAGCAGCGCGCCTCGGACGTGCACATCGAGCCGTTCGAAAACCGCCTGAAGGTGCGCTACCGCATCGACGGCGTGCTGCACGAAGTGGAAGCCCCGCCATCCAGTTCCACCGCGGCGGTGATCAGCCGCGTGAAGATCATGGCCAAGCTCAACATCGCCGAGCGCCGCCTGCCGCAGGATGGCCGCATCCAGTTGCGCGTGCAAGGCAAGGAACTGGACCTGCGCGTATCCACCGTGCCCACCAGCTTCGGCGAATCGGTGGTGATGCGTATCCTGGACCGCGAAACGGTGGTCTTCGATTTCGCCTCGCTGGGCTTCACCGACAGCTTCCAGCAACGCTTCATCGACGTGCTGGAACGTCCGCACGGCATCCTGCTCGTAACCGGCCCGACGGGTTCGGGTAAAACCACCACGCTCTACACCGCACTGTCGAAGATCAACACGCCGGGCGTGAAGATCATCACCGTGGAAGACCCGGTGGAATACCAGCTCGAAGGCATCAACCAGATCCAGGTGAAGCCGCAGATCGGCCTGGATTTCGCCAACGCGCTGCGCTCGATCATGCGCCAGGATCCGGACGTGATCATGATCGGCGAAATGCGCGACCTGGAAACCTGCCGCATCGCCATCCAGTCCGCGCTGACTGGTCACCTGGTGTTGTCCACACTGCACACCAACAGCGCCTCGGGAGGCGTCACGCGCCTGCTCGACATGGGCGTGGAAGACTACCTGCTCGGCTCCACCGTCAACGGCATCCTGGCGCAGCGCCTGGTGCGCCGGCTGGATCCGGAAACCGCCATCCCCTACGAAGCGCCGCCGGAAGTCGTCGCCGAATTCGAGCTGGAGAAATACACGAGCGAGCGTCCGATCCGCTTGTGGAAACCCGGCACCAGCGCGTCCAATCCCACCGGCTACCGTGGCCGCCGCGCCATCATGGAGTTCCTGGTGATGAGCGATGCCCTGCGCCGCCTGGTGATGCAACGCGCCGACGCCAGCGAAATCGAACGCCAGGCGCGCGCCGAAGGCATGCGCACGATGTACGAGGACGGTATCGCCAAGGCCGTGGCGGGCATCACCACGATCGAGGAGGTGTTGCGTGTTACGCAGGAAGGCTGAGTATCGTCAATCGGGAATCGTCAATCGTAAATCGCCAGGGCGATTTCGCGCTCCGGCTTTCAACGATTCACGATTGACGGTTCACGATTCCCGGCGACGGACGTCGCCACCATGAGCCAATTCCGCTACCGCGCCGTCAGCGCCTCCGGCGAAATCGTGCAAGGGCAGATGGAGGCGGCCAGCCTCGATGAAGTCATCGTGCGCCTGCAGGATCAGGGCCATACGCCGCTGGAAGCCAAGCCTGCCGATGCGGAAGGCGCCGGTGGCGGGCTGGCCCGCCTGTTCAAGCGCGGACCTTTCAACGGCGACCAACTGGCGCAATTCACGCACCAGCTGGCTACCTTGCTTGGCGCGGGACAGCCGCTGGATCGCGCGCTCGGCATCCTGATGGATCTGCCCGAAGGCGAGCATGCCAAAAAACTGATCGAGCGCGTGCGCGACCGCGTACGCGGCGGCACGCCGCTGTCGCAGGCGATGGACGAGGAACACGGCGTCTTCCCCAAGCTCTACATCGCGCTGGTGCGTGCGGGCGAAGTGGGCGGTTCGCTGGAAGATACCTTGCGCCGGCTGGCCGATTACCTCGAACGCACGCAGCAACTGCGCGGCAGCATCATCAACGCGCTGATCTATCCGGCCTTCCTGATGGTTGGCGTATTCGGTTCGCTGCTGTTGCTGCTCACCTACGTGGTGCCGCAATTCGTGCCGATCTTCCAGGACATGCAGGTGCCGATTCCCTGGATCACCCGCGCCGTGCTCGCCCTGGGCACCACCATGCAGGACTGGTGGTGGCTGATCATCGTGATCGTGGTCGGCGGCGTCATGGTGTGGCGTGCGCGCATGCGTGATCCGGTATCGCGCCTGGCCTGGCACGAACGGCTATTGAAGATGCGCCTGGTCGGCCCGCTGGTGCTGAAGGTGGAAACCGCGCGCCTGGCGCGCACGCTGGGCACGCTGGTGAAGAACGGCGTGCCGCTGCTTTCCGCCTTGAGCATTGCGCGCATGGTCACCTCCAATCGCGCGCTGGACGAATCGCTGGTGCAGGCCACCGAGATGGTCAAGGGCGGCAACGGCCTGAGCCTGGCGCTGGGGCAATCGCAGCGCTTCCCGCGCCTGGCGATCCAGATGGTGCAGGTGGGCGAGGAGGCCGGGCAGCTCGACACCATGCTGCTGAAAGTGGCCGATACCTTCGAGCTGGAAAGCCGCCGCTCCATCGACCGCCTGCTGGCGGCGCTGGTGCCGGCGCTTACCATCGTGATGACGTTCTTCGTGGCCATCATCATGGCGGCCATCCTGCTGCCGCTGCTCAGCCTTACCAGCAACATCCAGTGAACGGCGTTGTCCGACGTGCATAACTTTTTATTCCACGCTTCGATACGGAGAAACCAACCTATGCAGTACAGATACCCACGGACGCGGCAGCTGCGCCATCCCCACCGCAGCGCCGGTTTCACCTTGCTGGAAATGCTGGCGGTGATCGTGTTGATCGGCATTGTCGGCGCCATCGTGGTGCGCCAGGTCGGCAGCAGCGTGGACAAGGGCAAGTTCGGTGCCGGCAAGGCCCAGCTCACCACCCTCAGCCAGGCCATCGATGCCTACGCCCTGGACAACGGCTCGCCGCCCGGACAGCTGCCGGACCTGGTCAACAAGCCCGCCAATGCCACCAACTGGCAGGGTCCGTATGTGAAGCCATCGCAGCTGAAGGACCCGTGGGGCCACGACTTTGGCTACAAGTACCCCGGCGAGCATGGCAATTACGACCTGATTTTCTATGGCCGCGATGGCAAGCCCGGCGGGGAGGGCTATGACGCGGATGTGGGCAACTGGCAATGAAGAGCGGGGAACGGGAAACGGGGAACGGGGAACGGGGGCGCGCGCTGCGGCGGGTTGCCTTTTGTTTTTCCACGCCTGTTTTTGCTAGCGATCCGACAAAACCGGTTGCCTCACGTTCCCCGTTCCCCGTTCCCCGTTCCCAGCAAGGTTTTACCTTGCTGGAAATGCTCGCCGTCATCATCCTCATCGGCATCGCCGCGGCGGCGGTGTCGATCTCGGTGGCGCACGGCCTGGCCAGTGCGCGCATCAATGCCGCCGCGGGCGAACTGGCCGCATCGCTGCGCGCCACGCGCACGCAGGCGGTCATGCATGGCGAGCAGCGCGTGTTCGAAGTGGATACCGGCAGCGAAACCTATCGCGGCGCGGACAAGCGCGACGTGCGCCTGCCGAAGGGCCTGGAGCTTTCCGTCACCAGCGCGGCCAGCGATCAATCCGCCGGCCAGACCGCGCGCATTCGTTTCTTCCCTGATGGCAGCTCCACTGGCGGGCGCATCACCTTGCGCAGCGGCCGGCGCGAATGGCACGTCAACGTGTCGTGGCTGACCGGCGCCATCACCATTTTCGACACGGCGAAGCACACGTGAGCAGCGCCCGTCGCCATGTCCACGGATTCAGCCTGCTGGAAGTGATCGCCGCCATCATGCTGCTGGCGATCGCCTTCGGTGCGCTGATGCAAGTGGCCGGCGGCTCGATCCGGCTGACGCAAAAGTCATCCGACTATACCCAGGCGGCCTTGTGGGCGCGCTCGGCGCTGGATACGCGCTTCGTGCTGGAACCGCTGCAGCCCGGCGTGACGCAGGGCAACTTCGACAAGCGCTACCGCTGGCGCCTGCAGGTGACGCCGTGGACGCTGCCGAACAGCTCGCCGGCCGGTACGCCGTTTGCCTTCAAGATGTACAAGCTCGACCTGGACGTGATGTGGGGCTCGGCGCCGTTCGAGCACACGGCGCGCTTCAGCACGCTGCGCATTGGGAGCAATGCGCCGTGAAGGCCATGGATCGTCAATCGTCAATCGTCAATCGGAACCGCGGCGCGGTACGGTGGAGCGCGCGCCGGCATACCAGCCACTTGCAACGTACGAAGCTCCCAGATCGCGGTACGCCGCTTTTCGTGATTCACGATTTACGATTCCCGATTTACGCTAAAGGTTTCACCCTTTTAGAAGTCCTCGCCGCCATGGCCCTGCTTGCGCTGCTGCTGCTGGGCGTGTACTCCGGCGTGCGCTCGGCCACGCACACCGTGCAGGCCGGCAGCATCAAGATCGAGCAACTGGATGAAATACGCGCCGCCCAGCAATTCCTGCGCCGCGAGCTGGCGCAGGCGATGGCGCAACCGATGGGGCACGACAACGACGGCAACGGCGTGTTCTTCGTTGGCACCGGCGACAGCATGCGTTTCGTCGCGCCGCTGCCCGGCTATCTCGGCCGCATGGGTCCGCAGCTGATCGAGGTGAAACTGGTCAACGGCGAACATGGCAAGCAGCTGGTGGCCAGCCTCGCCGTGCTGCCGCCGGATGGCAGCGCGCCCAAGGCGCTGGGCGAGCCGCAGGTGCTGCTCGACGGCGTGATCGACGGCAGCTTCAGCTACCGCGGCCTGAACCAGCAGGGCCAGCCGATGGACTGGCAGAACGATTGGAACGCCCCCGCCACCATGCCGAACCTGGTCACGATCAAGCTGGCGCTCGACCAGCGCCGTCCGTGGCCGATGCTGAGCGTGCCCTTGCGCGTGAACGCAGCGGCGATGCAGGGGCCCGGCAATTTGCTGCGCGGCTTGCGCGGACCGGGTGTGCCGTGATGCGCGCATGGGGCCGGCATCAACGTGGCGTCGCCTTGCTGCTGGTGATGTGGGCGTGCACCTTGCTCGCCATTCTGCTGGGCGGCTACGCCGTGCTGGCGCACACGGAAACCTTGCAGGCCAATTTTCAATTTGGAGAGGCGCGGGCGCATTACGCGGCGGAAGCGGGCGTGATGCGCGCGATCTATGCGCTGCAGGCACCCAACGTCAACGACCGCTGGATCGCCGACGGCCGCATCTATCCGTTCGAGTTCGAGCACGCCAAGGTCGGGGTGTCGGTGACGTCCGAAAGCGGCAAGGTGGACCTCAATGCAGCCTCGCCCGACGTGCTCACCCGCCTGTTGCAGAACGCAGGCGTGGATGCGCAACACGCAAGCCAGATCACGCAGGCGATCGTGGATTGGCGCAGCTTTCCCATTTCGCCGCAGCAGATCGCGCAGCGCACGGCGGCGTACACCGCCGCCGGCCGTGACTATGCGCCGCGCAACGGTCCGTTTGCCAGCGTGGAAGAACTGCAGATGGTGCTCGGCGTCACGCCCGAGCTGTACGCAAAAATTGCGCCCTACGTCACGATCTGGTCGGGCCGCGCCAGCCCCGATCCCAATACCGCGCCGCTGCTCGCGCTGGCTTCGATACCTGGCATGGATCTGCAACACGCGGCTGCAATCATCGCGGCGCGTCCAACGTCTGCGGCAGGCGCCAACGCCGCCGCGGGGCTGGTCGCCAACAATGGCATCACGCATAGTATTCGTTCAGAGGCGGTGCTCGCCGACGGCACGCGCGCGATCCTGCGCGTCACGGTACGCTTGCAGGGATATCGGCCTGGCTCGCAGGCTTTTGCGGTGCTGCGCTGGCAAGAGGGAGAAGGGGAGTGAATTCCGCTACGCAGACACTGCAACCGCAGCTTGAACGCGCACGCCGCGCATGGCGCAGCTCGCCGTTGCCGGGCTTTTTCGCCTGGTGGTGGGGCCAGTTGCGCGCACTGCTGCCGCTGCGCTGGCAGGCGTTTTTCAGTGGCGGCAACGTGTGGTGCCTGCTGCATCATCACGACGGCCAGTGGTCCGTGCGCCGCAGCGGCCAGCCGCAGGCGTCCGCGCCGTGGAACGATGCGCTGGACGCGCCCGAGCAGCAAGCGCTGTTGAATGCCGCCGTGGCCGACGTCGATCGCCAGGACCTGCGCCTGGCCTTGTGCCTGCCGCAGCAGACGGTATTGCGCCGGCGCCTGCTGCTGCCCGAGGCCGCGCGCGACAACCTGCGCCAGATCGGCGCGTTCGAAATGGACCGTCAAACGCCGTTCCGCGTCGACCAGGTGTATTACGACCTGCGCGAGCTGAAAGGCCCCGCGCCGGCCGGGCGCATCGCCGCCGAACTGGTGGTCGCCCCGCGCGCCGCGGTGGACGCCAAGCTCGAACACCTGCGCAACGCCGGCATCGCCATCGATGCCGTGGACCTGTGCGAGGGCGACGCCCGCCTCGGCGTGAACCTGCTGCCGCCGGAGCGTGCGCGTGCGCATCGCGATCCGCGCCGCCGGCTCAATCTCGCGCTTGCCGCCGCCGCGCTGGTGCTGCTGGTGCTGTGCCTGGGCCAATACCTGCACAACCGCCAGGAAGCGCTTGCCGCCATGCAGACCCAAGTCGACGACATGCGCGCCGACGCGCAGAAGATTGCGCAGTTGCGCAAGCAACTGGAAGACAGCACCGGCGCCGCCGGCTTCCTGGCCAAGCGCAAGACTGATTCCGTCGCCGTGGTGGACGTGCTGCAGGATCTCACCGCACGCATTCCGGACGACACCTGGCTGGAACGTTTCACGGTCGACAGTTCCGGCCGCGTCGGCATCCAGGGTCAGAGTGCGAAAGCCGCCTCGCTGATCGACGTCCTGCAGGGCAGCAAGCTGCTGACCGGCGCGAACTTCCAGGGCGTGATCCAGCGCGACCCGGCCACCAACAAAGAGCGCTTCTTCATGGATGCGCAGCTGCACAAGCCCGCCGCCGGCAAGCCCGCCGCCAGCAGCAGCACGGGAGGCGCGCCATGAAGATGCGTCCCATGAAACCGGCGGAAAGCCGCATCGCCGCGATCGGCCTGCTGGTGCTGGTGCTGGTGCTGGCTTACTTCCTGCTGCTGCATTGGTGGTTCGTGGCGCCGCTGCGCGACATCGACAGCCAGATGGACGACCTGCGCGATACGCAAAGCCGTTACGCCGCGGCGATTGCCGAAAAGCCGCAATTGCTCAAGCGCATCGAACAGCTCGGCCACAACCAGAGCGACAGCAGCACCTTCCTGCCGGAAACCGACCCCAACGCCGCATCCGCCGGACTGATGCAGCGCGTGGTGGACGATGCCGCCAAGTTTGCGCAGGAAGGCAGCTGCGAAGTCAGCCAGAAAATGCCGGTGAACAACCCGGGCGCGGCCTCCACCGATCCGTACCAGAAGGTGGTGGTCAGCATCAGTCTGCATTGCGACATGCAACCGCTGGTCGGCTTGCTGTACACGCTGGAAAAAGGCAAGCCGTACCTGTTCGTGCAGGATTTCAGCGTGTATCGCAATCCGCTGGTCAACCAGCAAAAGAATGTCGCGCCGCTGGAAGTGCANTTCACGCTGGCCGGCTACGTGCGCACCTCCAACGCGCCGGGTACGCCAGCGGCCAACGGCAACGCCGCGGGGCCGACCGAGCAGCCGGCGGGAGATGACGAATGAACGCGGCCGCCCAACGCCGTCTCACCCCTGCCTTCGGCATCGTCACGGCGGTGCTTGGCGTGGTGCTGGTGTCGCTGCTGATCGGCGCGGGACGCGGCGTGAGCTGGAACCCGCCGCGCCCGGTGCCGCCGCTGCCCGCCGCGCATGCCGTGACTCTGCCCGTTCCGCCACCCCTGCCAAGTTATGCGCAAACCTGGGAGCATCCCCTGTTCAGCGCCGACCGCAAGCCCATCGTCACCCAGGGCGGCGGCAGCGAAGGGGTGAGCCTGGGCGACCTGCAGCTCACCGGCATCATCCTCACCTCCAAATTGCACATGGCCTTGCTGGGCCCGGTCAATGGCAAGGGCGACGACGACAAACAAGTGAGCGTACGCGAAGGCGCGACGCTGCCCGACAGCAGTTGGAAACTGATCCAGGTATTACCTCGCTCGGCCATTTTCGCCTCGCCCAGCGGACGCACGGAACTGAAACTGCCTGCCGGCGCTCCCATCGATCAGCCAGCGGGTGCGCCCAATGCGCAAGAAGGCGCGGCGCCGATGAACCCGCCGCCCGGCCCGGGGCCGGGAACACCGCAACCGCAAGGCCGCGAGATGATGCGTGCGGTACCACCGCCGTCACCCCAGCCAAACGAAGCGCAAGCGGAGCGCTTGCAAAAACTCAGGGCCGCCATTCTTAAGCAGCGTTCCCAACAGCAGCAACAACAGCAGCAAGGGAATCAGGGAGAACACTGATACATGTCACACACGCGCACGCAACCTTACCCCCGCCATGCCTTGCGCATCGGCGCGATCGCGCTGGCGGTCTTCCTGAGCGGCTGTGCGGCCAACAAGCCGATGGTGCAGGACAACCACGAGCTGGAACGCGAAGCCGTGGCCGGCACCGAAAAGCCAGCGCCACAGCCCGAGCCGTTGAACAACAACCTCAACAACACGCCGCCGGCGCCTGCCGTGGCGAGCATCAAGGAGGGCACCGGCCAGTTCGTCAAGCCCACCGGGCTTGCCACGCCACGCCGAGCCGCCTCCGGTGCTGGCGCAGTCACCTTCAACTTCGAAAACCAGCCGGTGCAGGCGGTGGTGAAAGCGATCCTGGGCGATCTGCTGCACGAGAACTACACCATCGTGCCGGGCGTGCAGGGCAACATCTCCTTCTCCACCTCCGAGCCGGTGGACAGCAGCCAGGCCATGCCGATCCTGGAAACGCTGCTGTCGTGGACGCACAACGCGCTGGTGAAAACCGATGGCCGGTATGTCGTGATGCCGGAAAAGGAGGCGGTCGCAGGCAATGTTGCACCGAGCCTCGGCGCAATAGCACCAGCAGGAGGGCTGCAGGCGCGGTTGTTCCCGCTGCACTACATTGCTGCCGATCAGATGCAGAAATTGCTGAAGCCGTTTGCGCGCGCCGATTCGATCCTGCTGGTCGACAATGCGCGCAACGTCATCGTGGTATCCGGTACGCCGGATGAACTGGACAACTACAGCCGCACCATCCGCACGTTCGACGTGGATTGGCTGCGCGGCATGTCGGTCGGCGTGTTCAATCTGCAGCATGCCAACGTCGAAGAATTGATGCCGCAGCTGGATGGCATGTTCGGCCCCAAGGGCGACACGCCACTGGCAGGCATGTTTCGTTTCATTCCGATCAAGCGCACCAATGCGCTGGTCGTGATCAGCACGCAGCCAAGCTACCTCAGCGAAATCCGCGATTGGATTGCCAAGATCGACCTGGGTGGCGGCAACGAGCCGCAGCTCTATGTTTACGACGTGCGCAACATTGCGGCAGCCGATATGGCGCACTACCTGGCGCAGATCTATACCGACAATGCCAACGGCAGTTCCGATCGTGGTGGCTCGGTCGCGCCAGGTGCTGGCGGTGCCGCCACGCTTGGCCTCGGCAATAACGCTGGAGGTAATAGCACCGGTATGGGCAGCACGGCGGGGAGCTTTGGCAGTTCCACAGGCGCCGGCGGCCTTTCCAGTGGGCTGGGCAGCACTAGTCCCGGCAGCAATTCGTATTCGAATGGCGGTGGTTTTGGTTCTTCGTCGATTGGCGGTACGGGTGGTAGCACCGGCATAAGCGGCGTCGGCATGAACGGGGGGTTGGCCAACACTCAAAGCCAGGACCAGGGCTATAGCTCCAAAGACGGTAGCATTCGTATCGGCTCGGTCAGCGGCAACAATCAGCTGTTGGTACGTGCGCGACCCGCACAATGGCTGGAAATGCTCAACGTGATCAAGCAGCTCGACGTTGCACCATTGCAGGTGCAAATCGAGACGCGGGTGTTTGAGGTCTCCTTGACGGGCGCATTCCAGTTCGGTGTGCAGTGGTACCTGCAGGGGTTAGCTGGCGGGCAGAGCACTACTAACAGTAGCGGTGGTACGACGTTTACCCCTGGTAACCCGTATGCGCATCGTATGATTGGCTTGGGTGGCGGTATCGGCAATGGCAGTACTGCTAGTAACAGTTATGGCGGCCAACCGCTCTTTTATTCGTTCCTGAGTTCCAACGGAAAATTCCAGGTTGCACTCAATGCGCTGGAAACCAGCACCAATACCAAGACGCTTTCTGCACCTTCACTGGTCGTGCTCAATAATCAAATTGCACACATTACCGTGGGTGACCAGATCCCCGTAAATCAGACTTACTACACCGGTTTGGGTACAGGAACGTCAAATACGGTAGGTGAGGTGCAATACATCAACACCGGCGTCATCCTGGATGTGCAGCCACGTGTGAATCCAGGTGGCCTGATTTATCTCAATATCGACCAACAGGTCAGCCAGCCTAGCGCTAGTGCCAATTCGCAGGGCAATTACACTATCTCGCAACGCCAGATAGCCACTCAGCTAAGTGTGCAGAACGGCCAGACCGTGCTGCTTGGTGGTCTTATACAGCAACAGGATACCAACTCCGATGTGGGCGTTCCGTTTTTGAGTCGTATTCCCATACTCGGCAAGTTGTTTGGCTCGACGAATAAAAATAAGGATCGCACTGAACTGATCGTGCTGATCACTCCGCGGGTGATCTCTAACAGCGACGATGCCAAACAGATCACGGACGAATATGAGGAGAAATTCCAGTCCCTCGCACCGCTGCACGGCCAGAAGGCCCCGCCACTGGAATATCCGCTGCGGCGATAGCGCGTAGGTTGGGGTGAGCGGAACGCGAACCCCAACGTTGGCATGCATTGTGATGCTGGGATTGTCATCCCAGCCTATGCAACGCCATGTAATGGAGCGTATCTGGCGTCAGCTTCCATAAGGATCGATGCGCAGGATTCGTCCCTGCGCATCATGGCGCAATTCCGTCATCTTGATCGAGCGCAGGTGCGTGGCGCCACCCGACAAAATCGCATCGTGATAGAACAGATACCACTTGTCGGCAAACGCGCAGATCGAGTGATGCGTGGTCCAGCCCACCACTTCGCCCAGGATCTGTCCCTGGTAGGTGAATGGCCCATAGGGATTGTCGCCGATGGCGTAGCAGATGAAATGCGTGTCGCCGGTGGAGTAAGAAAAATAATACGTGCCCTGGTGCTTGTGCAGCCATGGTGCCTCGAAGAAGCGGCGCGCATGATCGCCGGCCCGCAGCGGCTGCCCATCCTGATCGAGAATGACGACTTCGCGCGGCGCCTCGGCAAACTGCAGCATGTCATCGCTGAGTCGCGCCATGCGCGGCCCCAGCGCGGGCTCGTCATCGGCGGGTTCTTCGTTGCTGTCGGCGTACAGGTTGTCGCGATACTTCTGCAGCTGGCCGCCCCAGATGCCGCCGAAATACATGTAGTGGGCGCCATCGTCGTCTTCGTAAACCGCCGGATCGATCGAATGGCTGCCGCGGATGGGCTCGGGCTCCGCCGTGAATGGCCCTTCCGGGCGCTGGGCCACCGCGACGCCGATCTGGAAGATGCCGTCCGCGCGCTTGGCCGGAAAATAAAGGTAGTAACGCCCCTGCTTGCGAGCGGCATCCGGCGCCCACATCTGGCGCTGGGCCCACGGTACGTCCTTTACGTGCAACGCCATGCCGCAATCGACCACCTTGCTGTCCGGTGAATCCATGCGGAAGACGTGATAGTCCTCCATGCAGAAGTGATCGCCGTTGTCGTTGAATGGCTCGCCGCCTTCAATGTCATGCGAAGGATAGAGATAGATGGCGCCGTCAAAAACGTGCGCGGAAGGATCGGCGGTATACAGGTGCGTGACCAGGGGCGGTGAGATGGCGCTGGCGGCCAAGGAGGGCAGGTCGCGCTTTTCCGTTTCGTCGGACATCGAACAAATCCATCGGGAAAGGTATGGGAATTCAGGAAGACAAAGCCGCTTCCAGCCGGCGCGTGCCCAGCTCCCGCTCGATACGCAGCTCCAACGGCTTGTCGATCTCATACAGGAACATCAAGGCCACCGCGGCCAGGAAAGGTATCGAGCACAGCAGGCTTACGGCCTGGCGAATGCCGGCGACGGCATCGGCCGATTGCATCGGCGCATCGGCGTGGTAACCGTAGAAAGCCAGGATGCCGGCGACCAGCGCGCCGCCGACGCTGAGCCCCACTTTCAAGCCGCACAGCATGGCGGAGAAGATGATGGCGGTGGCTCGGCGCCGGTTTTTCCATTCGGAGTAATCGGCTACGTCCGCAATCATTGCCCACAGCAGCGGGATGGTGATGCCGTAGAAAAAGCCGTGAAAGATGTAGGACACCATCACCAGCCCGACCGCATCCGGCGGATAGGCGCGGAAGGCGAGCAGAAAAAGCGTGGACACCAGCAAGGCGGCGCCGAACACGTTGCGCTTGCCGAACCGGTCGGCAAGCCGCTTGGAGAAACCTATGCCCACGATCATGCAGAGGATGCCAAGCGCATTGAACAGGCTGAAGGCCGAGGTCGGCGCATCCTTCGGCCATTGGAACGCGGTCAGACCAAGGTTTGCGAGCAAGCCGTTCAACGCCGCGATGAAACCGTTGAAGCCGATGCGTTCGAGAAACGAGGAGAGCTGCGCTGCGCTGAGATAATCCTTGAAATAATAGATATACATGCCGCCTTTCAGCGCGAGATTGACGAACACCAGCACGGTGACCGCCAGCATCACCTGCCATGGCCGGTTGCGGCTNAGGTCGGCAAGATCCGCGCGCACGCTCGACGCGTGNCGGCTATCCGGAACGATCCGTTCCCGCGTGGTGAAGAAGGTAATCAAGAAAAACACGGTGCCGGCGATGGCAAACAGCATCATCACCTGGTGAAAGCCGCGCGCCTTGTCGCCATGGCCCAGAATCAGCACCAGCGGCAGCAGCAGCACCTGGATGATGAACTGCGCCACCATCACTGCCACGAAGCGGTACGACGACAGGCTGTTGCGCTCTGCCATGTTGCCCGTCAGCACGCCGCTCAACGCGGCATACGGCAGGTTGTTGGCGACATAGACGAACACCAACAGGGCATAGGTCGCCCAGGCATACGTCACCCGGCCTTGCGCACCCAGGCCGGGCGTGCTGAAGGCGAGCAGGGAAAGCGCGCCAAACGGAATCGCCGTCCACAGCACCCACGGCCGGAACTTGCCCCAGCGCGTATGCGTGCGATCCGCCAGCAGGCCGACGATGGGCGTGAACACAAAGGCGCCGAGCATGCCGACCACGAAGATGATGCTGGCGGCCGTCGCTGCGGGAATCTGGAACACGTCGGTATAGAAGAACGCCAGAAACGTCACCAGCGTTTGAAAAATCAGATTGGCTGCAAGATCGCCGAGGCTATAGCCGATCTTTTCAAGCGCTGTGAGCGTTCGCGGAGGCTTGTTCATGCGCGTTGACTGGTTACTCCCTGGAAGGGCGGAATAGCGATGAGCGCATGGCGCGTCGAAGGTTGGATGCGATGCGGCCCGCCCGTCAAGCTGGTTGAGCGTAGCGGGCCACGGTTGCCTTGGCATGGTCAGAAGCTGCCGCGTACGCCGAACATGATGGTGAAGCCTGGCGTGTAGTAGGAATACGTGGCGTTGGAGTAGGTGAAGGTCTGGCGGAAATCCGCCTTGGTCAGGTTGGTGGCATCCAGCGTGATCATCGGCTTCGACGGCAGGTGCTCGAACTGATAGCTCGCGCCGAAGTCGAGCTGGCCGCGCGCATCCGTCTTGATCTGCCCGAACGGAAGGCCGTTCTGGTTCGGCGTGGAACTGATCTGGGCGGAATTCCACACATAGGCCAGCCGCAATGTCGTGCCGTAACCTTCCCAGTACGCCGTGAGGTTGTACGCATGCGGCGAAATGCCGATCGCCTGCGCCGGTACGCCGGAGCCGATATTCCTCTGCGAGACCACCGTGTAATTGGTCTGGATGCCAAGGCCCTTGTAGATGAAATCCAGCGGCTGCACCCAGGTCACCTCGGCGCCCCGGATGAACAGCGTGCCGTCGGCATTCATCTGCTGGGTCACCTGCACCTGCGCCGCATTGGGGCCGCCGCGCAAGTTGAGCGATTGCTGCTGGGTGGGCGTGAGGCTGTCGAACGGCACGCCGAGCGAATTGAAGGGCACCAGGCTGGTTTCGTTGACGGTGAAGCCGGTAATGCGCTTGCCGAACAAATCCACGCCCACATAGCCTTCGTTGCCGGTATACCACTCGCCGCCGAAATCCAGGTTGGTCGACAGGTACGGCCTGAGCTTGTCATTGCCTTCGCTGGCGATTTCCGCGGCCGGATCGGTGTAGTTGAGGCCCGGCACCATCGCGCTGGGATCGGGCCGCGTCATCGAGCGCGAGGCCGCCAGGCGCAACACGATATTGTCGGTGGCGTTGAAGGCCGCGTTGAACGATGGCAGGTAGATGCCGTAGGCGTGCTTGTCCACCACGCTGCCGGCGCCGACCTTGCCGGTGGAGGTGATCACCGGGCCGGTGACGGTCTGGTCGGTATAGGCGTGGCGCACGCCGCCATTGAGCCGCAACGCGTGGCCGCCCAGGTCGAACTTGCCGTTGCCTTCCACATACCAGGCCCAGGTGCTTTCCTCGATACCGCCCGCATTGGCGCCGGTGACCGCGCCCGTCGCCAGCGGCGCGACCGAGGTGTAGTAAGGGTAGTGCGTGGCGGCCAGCACTGCGTCGTAGTTCGGCGCGATAAAGCCAGCCGGCCCGGACATGAAGTACGACGGGATCGATGCCGCGGAAATGGCGCTTTCGCCATAGCCCTGCCACGCGGTGCTGTCTACGTAGGCCTTGATCTGGCGCGCGATATCGTCATAGGCGATGCCGGCACGCAGATTGTTGTCGTCATCGCCCCACTGCAGGTCTTCGCGCGTGCCCTTGTTGGCGGTGACGCGCGTTTCGTTCGCCACCTGCAGGCGATACCAGGTCCAGCCCGCATTCGGATTGTTGAGATCCAGGCTGGGCGTGATGATGGGAAAAGCGCCGCCGGTGTTCTTGAAATCCACCGTCGTCGGCGGGGAAATCACTCCTACCGTCGGCTGGTAGTTGGTGTACCAGCTGCGCTGCGTATAGCCCTGGAAGTCGAGCTTGATGTTTTCATCGTCGCCGAACAGCAGCTCGCCACCGGGGTTGATGTTGTAGAAATGAACATGTTGCCGGTAGGGAATGGCTTCCAGGAAATACTGTGCGTTGGCAAAGGTGGCGTTGGTGACCACGTTGTTCTGGTCCACCTGCATGTTGAGCGGAATCATCGAGCCGCTGCGGCCGATCAGGTCCATGTCCATGCGGTTGAAATCGCGTTCCTGCTTGGAGAACAGCGTGTCGAGGTAAAAGTGCGCGCGTTCATTCGGGCGGAACTCCAGCGACAGCAAACCGGCCTGGTGATCGTTGGTGCCCTGGATGTAGGACTGCCGTGCCAGACGCGGAATCAGCGCATTTTCGAGTTGCGAGGCGGTCAGGCCCGGGTTGTGCTCCAGCAACCAGGCGCTATTGATCGCCTGGCCGGGAACCAGGCCGTTGCCGGCATTCGCCGGCACCGTGCGAGGAATCACCCAACTGCTGCCGCCCGGGCTGCTGCAAGCGCCGGTGATGCCGACGCACTGCGCTCCCGCGGGCGAGGGCGTGGTCCAGCCGATGGTTTCAAAACCGCGCACGTCGTAGTCGTTGCGCGAAGCGGTCAGGCCGACCANTACGCCGAACGTATTGGACTTGTTGGTCCAGCTGCCGATGACGGCGCCGCGCGGTTGCGTATCGTGGCCGATGGAGCTGTAGGAACCCTGCGCCGAGTACGTCAGGTGGGTGCCGGGGTTATCGAACGGGCGCGTGGTGCGCATGTCCACCACGCCGGCGACGCCGCCTTCGGTCATATCCGCCTGCGGCGTCTTGTTGACCGTCAACTGCGTAAAGAACTCGCTCGGCAGCAGGTCCAGGTCCACCTCGCGGTTCTGGTTCTGGGCGCCCAAGCGTGCCGGACGAAGCNACNGCGATCTGGTCGCCGTTGAGCAGGACCTTGGTGAAATCCGTGCCGAGGCCGCGAATCTGCACGTTCATGCCTTCGCCGTCCACGTCGCGCGAAATCTGCACGCCGGGCACGCGGTTCAGCGACTCGGCGATGTTGGTATCGGGAAACTTGCCGATGTCTTCCGCATACACCGTATCCACCACGTTGGTCGCATCGCGCTTGGCGTTGGTGGAGAACTCGATACTGTTGCGATAGCCGCCGCTGACGTTGACCGTTGCCAATTGCTTGGCTTGGCTCGGGGAGGGCGCGGGTGTCTGGCTCGCATCCGCGGGTGCAGGTGCAGGGTTCTCTGCCTGCGTTGTCGAAGGCGTGTTTTGCGCGTAGGCCGCAGTCGCGGCGCCCAGCAGGGCAAACGTCATGGCACGCGACAGCAGGGTTTTTGCAAATGCTTTTTCCACCGTACTCCCCTCCCGATTCTTATGGCTTTGGTTGTGTCCTCGAACGTCCGGTGAAGTGGAGCGGTGCCGTCATGGGTGACTGGCTTGCCGGTGTCCCGAGGGTGGTCGAAAGGTAGCGCTAACATTTTTGGCTCGCACGCTGCAGGGCAACATGAATGGCTTGGCGCTGAGAATGTGTGGTTAAGCCGCAAAAATGAGGCAAACAGGACTTACATGCACCCGGCGGCTGCGTTGCGGCTATGCAAGGTGGCTTTTGCATCTGCGTGTGTTAATGATAGCGCTAACAAACAGGCGGGCCGCCGGGCTATCGGGCGATACGCCGCAAAGGCGCCATGCCGGTTCGACTGGGACATGCCGATGATCGAGGAGGGGCTGCGGATGCGGCCGGATGCAAGCGAGGCTGCACGCAGCGCGGATGAGCCGGGCCAGGCCGGTAAGGCGCCGGCGCGTGCCGTCAACGTCGGCACCTACCGTTGGCGCGTATGCGCCATGCTGTTGCTGGCAACCACCATCAACTACACCGACCGCCAGGTGCTGGGTGTGCTGGCGCCGTTCCTGCAGGAAAAGATGGGCTGGAACGAAATCCAGTACAGCTACATCGTCACTGCCTTCCAGGCGGCGTATGCGATCGGCCTGCTCGGTGTCGGTGCGATCATCGACAAGTTCGGCACGCGCCTGGGCTATGCGCTGGCGATCGGCGTGTGGAGCCTTGCGGCGGCCGGTCATTCGCTGGCTACCGGCGTTGTCGGTTTTGCCGTGGCGAGGTTTGCGCTGGGCCTGGGCGAGTCCGGCAACTTTCCGGCTGCGGTCAAGGCGGTGGCCGAATGGTTCCCGCAGCAGGAGCGTGCGCTGGCGGCCGGCATCTTCAACGCCGGCTCCAACATCGGCGCCATCGTTGCGCCGCTGCTGGTGCCGGTGGTTGCCGCGCATTGGGGTTGGCAGGCGGCCTTTCTTTGCACGAGCGTGCTCAGTGCATTGTGGCTGGCGATGTGGCTGCGCACGTATCGTTCGCCCAACGACCAGCCCAAGTTGTCCGCCGCCGAGCGCGCCTACATCGGGCAGCAACCGTCCGCGGCGCAGGCGCGCGTGGCGTGGTCGCAGCTGCTGCGGCACCGACAGGCCTGGACCATGGTCGCGGCCAAGTTCATCACCGATCCCATCTGGTGGTTCTTCCTGTTCTGGCTGCCGAAATTCCTGCATGCGCGATATGGGCTCAGCCTGCTGGAACTGGGNTTGCCGCTGGTCAGCATTTTTCTGCTGGCCGATCTGGGCAGCATTGGCGGAGGCTGGCTGGCGGCCCGCTTCATCAAGTTCGGCTGGAGCGCCAATCGTGCGCGCAAAGGCGCCATGCTGGTCTGCGCATTGCTGGTCGTGCCGGTCGTGTTTGCGGCAAAAGCCAGCCATCTCTGGCTGGCGGTTGCGCTTATCGGCATGGCCACGGCGGGACATCAAGGGTGGTCAGCCAACGTCTACACGCTGGCCTCGGACCTGTTTCCGCGCCACGCGGTGGCGTCGGTGGTCGGCCTGGGCGGCTTCGCCGGCGCAGTCGGGGGCATGCTGATATCCACGNTGATCGGATTGCTGCTGCAAGCCACCGGCAGCTACGTGCCGGTATTCATGCTGGCAGGTACCGCTTACCTGATCGCACTTGCCGTGGTGCATGCGTTGGCACCGCGGTTGCAGCCGGTACGGCTCGCACCGGCCGGCGGCGCCAACCCATCGTCGTGAGCTGTCCGGATTATCCTTCACTACCTGGAATGTCTTGCCGTGATGAAACTCGCCATGCTTCCCTTCAAGCTGCATCAGGATCGTCTTTTCTCATCCGATCCTACGCAGCGGGCGATTGCCCGCCGGTTGTACGAACAGGTTGCCGGCTTGCCCATCATCAGTCCGCATGGACATACCGATCCGGCGTGGTTCGCGGATAACGCACCGTTCGCCAACGCCACGGAATTGCTGCTGGTGCCGGATCACTACGTGTTCCGCATGCTCTANAGCCTGGGTATTCCGCTCGACGCCCTCGGCATTCCGCGCCGCGACGGCTCGCGCGCGGACACCGATCCGCGCGAGGCGTGGCGATTGCTTGCACAGAACTTCCATCTGTTTCGCGGCACGCCTTCATACATGTGGCTGAACCACGTGTTCCACGAAGTGTTCGGTCTGCGCATCCGACTGGAGGCGCGCACCGCGGACACGTATTACGACCACATCACCGCCGCCCTGTCGCGGCCGGAGTTCCGCCCGCGCGCGCTGTTCGAACGTTTTCGCATCGAAGTGCTGGCGACTACGGAATCGCCGCTCGATCCGCTGCACTACCATGCCAGCCTTCGCGCCAGCGGCTGGAACGGGCGCGTCATCACCGCCTACCGCCCCGATCCGGTGATCGATCCCGAGCACGAGCAGTTTCCCGCCGCGCTGGAGGCGTTCGGCGCCATTACCGGCGAAGACGTGCACAGCTGGAGCGGCTACCTGCGCGCGCACCGCCAGCGCCGCGCGTTTTTTGCCAAGGCCGGCGCAACCTCCACCGATCACGGACATCCTTCCGCCGCCACCGCGGACCTTCCCAGCGCTGAAGCCGGCAAATTGTTCGACCGGATCGTGCGCGGCAAAGGCAGCGCCGACGATGCCGAACTGTTTCGCGCGCAGATGCTCACCGAGATGGCCGCGATGAGCGTGGAGGATGGCCTGGTCATGCAACTGCATCCCGGCTGCTTCCGCAATCACAACCGCGCCTTGTTCGAGCGCTACGGCCGCGACAAGGGCGCGGACCTGCCGTTGCGCACGGACTACGTCCACGGCTTGAAACCGCTGCTGGATCGCTTCGGCAACGAACCGAACTTCCGGCTGATCCTGTTCACGCTGGACGAAAGCACCTATAGCCGTGAACTGGCGCCGATGGCCGGCCACTATCCGGCGCTGCACCTTGGGCCCGCGTGGTGGTTCCACGATGCGCCGGAAGGCATGTGGCGCTTTCGCGAGTGGACGCTGAGCAGCGCGGGCTTCTACAACACGGTTGGCTTCAACGACGACACGCGCGCGTTCCTGTCGATTCCCGCTCGCCACGATGTTGCACGCCGCGTGGATTGCGCGTTTCTCGCCAAGCTGGTGGCCGAGCATCGGCTGGACGAGGATGAGGCGGCGGAGCTGGTGGTCGATCTTGCGTACAGCCTGCCCAAGCGCGCGTACAAGTTGTAATGCCCGAGTAGGTTGGGATGCGTTCCCAGCCCACGTATCACCGCTCGGCCGCATACAGATGCACGCGATAAATCCGTATCTGGTTGGCATCCATGCTCAGCTGCCTGCCCTGGTTGCTTTGATCGCCGTTCAATCGCCGCTCGACATGCCATGCCGTGCCCGTTCGAGACACTTCCTCAATGCTCGCAATGCCGGCCACGCGCGCATCCGTATCCGGATCGCGCGTCATAGTGACGGTGAGTCCGCTGCCTACGATATAGAACTCGTCGCGCTGCGCCTGGAGCACCAGCATGGCGCCGTCCTTGGTGAGCAGGTGCTTGTCCGGCCATGAACGCGAAAGTGTCGCGGTGAAGAGATAGCCGCCCAACGCAACGGTTTGGGTTGGGCGCGGGCTGGTTGCATGCAGTACGAGGCCGCGCGTGCGGCCCGCCGCCTGTGCCTGCACCAGGTCGTCGCCAAGCTGGTCGAGCGCGGCGTAAACCTGCATCAAAAGCGGCATCGTGTCTGTGGTGTCCTTGGGCGCACTCAGGCTGTCGATACCGAACGGACAGAAGCCGAAGCCTTTGGCCTCGCCGTAGAGATACAAGGCGTTGTACGGTGCGCTGTCNATTTTNGCTTCCGGCACGAATGCCGGATTGCCCAGCGCCCGGTAGCGCTGCACCCAGTGGGAGAAATCGGGCCAGTAGATGTCCGGGGCATAGAAGTCGATATGCGTGGCGACGGCACGATAGATCTGCTGGTAATAGGGATGGGAACCGCCGCTGGGATATTCGCCCGCACGCTCCAGCGGCGCCGGCAGCTGGGCATTCATGTACATCGGCAGCGCATATTGCTGCTTGCCTGCGCGCGCCACGGCATCGGCATAGGTGGCGTAGCGCCAGGCCATGAAGGCTTCGTCCGCAGCGTCGCCGAACACTTCTTTCCAGTTGCGTCCTTGTGGGTCGAACTGGGCCGCAAGTTCGGGCGTCAACGCTGCGCGCTTTGCCTGCAGCGCTTGTATCAGCGCAGGTGGCACCGCGCTTGCGAAGGCGCGGTCGGCTTCCGCGGAACGGTCCCTGCCGTCGCCGATCAGGCCAACTTCGTTTTCCACCTGCACCATCAGCACCGTCTGCTGTGGATCTTTCGTGCGCACGTGCGCCAGCAGCGCCGCAAAAGCGCGGCTGTCCAGGCGCAGCGTTTCTTCGCCGAAGGTGGAGAGGATTTCCAGCGGCGCGCCGTCGATCGCGCGTGCGCGGGGAAAGCGGCGGGTGTCGGCCTTTACCCAGGCCGGCGCGTAATCGGAAAAGCCGTTCTTCCAAGTGCCGAACCACAGCAGCACCAGATGCATCCGGTTCGCTCGGGCGACATCGATCCAATGATCGAGCAGGCTGAAATCGAAGTGACCTTCCGTCGGCTCGGTCTGCTCCCAGGCAACGGGCATCAGTACGGTGTTGACGTGCAGCTTGGTGAGCCGCGGGAGGATGGCTTCGGCCTGTGTTTCGGTGCCGGCGGAGGAATTACCCAGTTCGCCGCCAAACATGAGATAAGGTTTGCCGTGCACGATCAGTTGGCTGGCACCGTTTTGCATCACGACCTTGGGCAGCTCCGTCGCTGTGGCGGGAGCTGCCAGCAGCGCCAGCAAGGCCAGGATGGTCAGGAGCCTCATCGTTTCTCCTTGTTCATCGCGGCGGCCAACGCTTGCGAGGTCGATGCGGGTGAACCATCGGCGAGCGCGGCATAGGCGGCGCAAAGGGATTGAATGAATTGCGCATCCTGCGATAGCGGCGCGGAAAAGACTGCATCGAGTTGCAGGAAAGCGTCCACGTCGCGAGCGGCATCGCCGTTGCACGCCAGGCCGACGGTCGTCAGCGCCTCATTCAATGGATCGGCCAGCGCCACGCCATTGCGTGCCTGCCTGCGCACGAACTGCATCCATGCGGCGATGGAAAGGCACAAGGCATCGATGGGCTTTTCTGCCGCGATCGCATCGGCAATCGTGCTGAGCAGGCGCACCGGCAACTTCTGGGAGCCGTCCCAGGCGATCTGCGCCAGACGATGGCGGATGGCCGGATTGCAAAAGCGCGCAAGAATCGCATCGATATACGCCGATGCATTCAGGCTTTCGGGTAACGCGATAGCCGGCACAATCGATTCGCGCATCATGCGTTCCACGAAGGCGGCGAGCAGCGGCTGGTTCATCGCATCGGCGACCGTTTCCAGGTTCATCAGCGAACCGAGATACGCCAGCGTGGAATGCGCGCCGTTGAGCAGGCGCAGCTTGGCGCGGTCGTAGCCGGCAATGTCGTGGCTCATGGTGACGCCGGCCAATTCGAATGGCGGGCGCACGTTGCAGAAGCGGTCCTCGATCACCCATTGCGCATAGGTTTCGCGCTGGATCGGCCACGCATCCAGGCAACCCAGTTCACCGGTGACGTGCTCGCGCAAGGCATCGTCGGTGGCCGGGGTGATGCTGTCGACCATCGAGCATGGAAAACTCACCTGTTCTTCGATCCAACCGGCCAGCGCGGTGTCGATGCGTCGAGCATATTGCAGCGCCACGCGGCGCAGACGGTGACCGTTCTCAGCGAGATTGTCGCAACTGAGCACGGTGTAGGGGGCAAGTCCTCGCCTTCGGCGTTCGCGCAAGCCGGCCACGATGTAGCCGACGGCGCTGCGCGGTTCATTCGGCGCGGCGAGATCATGCACGATATCCGGATGGGTGGCGTCGAGATCCTGGCCGGCCAGGCAATAGCCTTTTTCCGTGACCGTCAGCGTAACCAGGCGCACGTTTGGGTCAGCCAGGCGCGCGAGAATGGCAGCGGATTCATCGCGCGCGGAAAGCAGCTCGCGGATCGAACCGATCACGCGCAGCCGACTTTCCTGCCCCAGCAACAGCAAACTATAGAGGCTTTGCTGCGGACGCAGCGCATCGCGCACATCGGTACTGTGCAGGGATACGCCACAGATCGCCCAATCCGGATGTGACGCCAGCAGATCATCGACATACACCGCCTGATGCGCGCGATGAAAGGCGCCGGCGCCTATATGCACGATGCCGATGCGTGTATCGGCCAGTCGATAGTTGGGCGTCGCCACGCTTGCCGGAAGCCGGGCCAGCATCTGCTCGGACAATCGCTTTGGGTGACAGGCCATCAGCGCCGCACCTCGAAGCCGCCTTGCGCCAGGAACGTGAGCACGTCGTCTTCGCGCAGCAGGTTTACGTCACCGGGGATCGAGTGTTTCAGGCATGCCGCGGTCATGGCGAATTCGAGCGCGGCTTGATCCGGCATGCCGCGGAACAGGCCATGCAACAAACCTGCAGCGAATGCGTCGCCGCCGCCGATGCGATCGATGACGTGCGCAAGCGTGTGCGTCGCGGTGGTCAGCGTGTGCTCGCGCGTGGCCATCAGGCCGAAGAGATCCTGGTCGTCGACGGTGCGATGCAGGCGCTCGGTTGCGGCGATGCGGCGCAAGCGTGGCCAGGTGGCAAAGGCGACATCCGTGGCGGCACGAAAGCGTTCGACAGCGTCGGCTTGGGGAAACTCCGTACCAAGCATCAAGGCAACGTCGCGGTCGTTGCCGAACAGCAGATCAGCTTCGCCGACGATCTCTCGCAGCAGCGCAGGCGCTTGCGGTGCGCGAGCACCCCACAGCTTGCCACGGTAATTGCAATCGAACGAGATCGACATGCCCGCCTTGCGCGCCGCATGCACGGCCGCGAGCGCGGCGCGCGTCGTGGTTTCGCCCAGGGCAAGATTGATGCCCGACAGATGCAGCCATTGCGCGCCAGCCAGCAAGCTTGGCCAGTTGTAGCTATCCGAGGGCGTGCGTGCGAAGGCAGAGTCCGCGCGGTCGTAGAGCACTTCCGAGGGGCGATGCATGGCACCTGGAGAGAGGTAGTACACGCCCATGCGCCCTTCCGTGTAACGGATGCTGCTGGTGTCCACGCCATGCTTGCGCAGTTCGCCGGCGCAGGCGCGGCCAAGCATGTTGTCTGGCAATGTGCTGACCATCACGCTGTAGTGGCCGAGGATGGCCAGCGACGCGGCTACGTTGGCTTCCGCGCCACCGAAGTGGACGTTGAAGTATGGCGATTGGAGCGGAAGCTCACAGCCCGGTGGGGATAACCGCATCAGCAGTTCGCCGAAGCAGACGATGCGGGTGCTTGCTCTGGAAGCGTCATGCATGTTCGTTGGGTCCGCTTGATTTTGCGATGACACTGACTTCAAGGCGAGAAGCTTGATGCTCGCAAGGAACGGCTCCCTCCTCTGCGAAAGCAGGGGAGGGCTGGGGTGGGGTTGCTTGGGCTTTAGCGCGCAGCCGGATCGCCGTGACCTCTACCGAGCCGTTATACGTGCAAGTGATGTCAGGCCCCCGCCGCTCGCTACGCTCGCACCCCACCCTAACCCTCCCCTGCAAGCAGGGGAGGGCATGGATCTTCGCCAATGGGGAGATAGTCGCGCCACGTAGGCTTGGATGACATCCCAACTCTCCTGACGGGTACGATGCTGGAATTTCATTGCTCATTGCGGTGTGACCACGAAATCTTTCGTGAGCCGGATATCCGCGCTGGATGCCCCGATCTGCACACGGTAACTACCTGGATCGACCGCATACGCATGCTGCGCATCGTCGTAATACTTCAAGTCAACGGCGGGCGAGATATCGAAAGATACGCTCTGCTCCTCACCCGGTTGCAGATGCACGCGCCGAAACCCGCGCAATTCCCGGTTGACCCGCGCATGCGGCTCATGCAGCGGCTGCAGGTAAAGCTGCACCACTTCATCACCCGCGCACTCGCCCGCATTCTTCACCTTCAACGTCACCTTGATGCGATCACCCGCGGCAGCCTGGTTGCGATCGAGCTGAAGATCGGAATACGCAAAGCGCGTATACGACAAGCCAAAGCCAAACGGATAGAGCGGCTCGCCCTTGAAGTAGCGATAGGTGCGGCCTTCCATGCGGTAATCGTCAAACGGCGGCAGCTTTTCGTCGGCCTTGTAGAAAGTGATCGGCAGACGGCCGGCTGGATTGGTGCGGCCGAACAAGGCATCGGCCACCGCCGTGCCGCCGCGTTGGCCGGGATACCAGGCCAGCAGGATGGCTGGCACATGCTGCTGCGCCCAATCGACCGCCAGCGCCGAACCGGTGGTGAGCACCAGCACCACCGGTTTGCCGGTGGCTTGCAACGCTTCCAGTAGCTGTTCCTGGGAAGCCGGCAGGCGCAAGTCGGTGCGGTCGCCACCTGCAAATCCCGGGTAGTCGACGTCCATTTCCTCGCCTTCCAGATCGGCGGTGAGACCGCCTACGAAAATCACGATGTCGGCATTCTTCGCCGCACGCAACGCTTCTTCACGTGCCTCAGCCGGATGCTGCGTGCCGCCCTTGATGCCTTCGACCAGGTCCGCGCCGTGTGCATAGACCACCTCGGCGTGCGGCGCGGCAGCGCGTACGCCCTGCAGGATCGTTACGGGCGACTTCGGTGTGCCGTGATAGTTGCCCAGCAACGGCGCAACGTCGTCAGCCGTCGGGCCGATCACCGCAATGCGATGCACGTCGGGCGACAGCGGCAACAGGCCATTGTTCTTCAGCAGCACGATCGACTCATCGGCGGCGCGTCGCGCCAACGCGTCGTGCTGCGGCGATTGATTGACCGAATAGGGCAGGCGCGACCAAGGCACGAGCTGGGGCGGGTCGAACATGCCAAGGCGGAATCGCGCCGTCATCAGTTGCGTCAGCGCGTGGTCGATGTCGCTTTCCGCAAGCAGGCCATCGTGCACGGCCTGGGTCAGTGCGGCGTAGGTGTTGCCGCAGTTGAGATCCATGCCGCTCTTCACCGCCAGCGCGGCGGCCTGCTCGGCGGTCGGCACGATATTGTGATGCTTGTAGATGTCTTCCACCGCGTCGCAGTCGGAAACGGTGTAGCCGTCGAAGCCCCATTGCTTGCGCAGGATGTCCTGCAGCAGACGCGGATTGGCGGAGGCCGATGCGCCATCGACGCGGTTGTAGGCGCCCATCACCGCATCCACCTTGCCTTCCTGCACCAAGGCCTGGAAGGCGGGCAGGTAGGTTTCATGCAGATCGCGCTCGCTGGGATGCACGTCGAAGCGGTGGCGCTCCGATTCCGGGCCGCTATGCACGGCAAAGTGCTTGGCGGTGGCGTCCAGCTTGCGGTATTTCGGATCGTCGCCCTGCATGCCTTGCACGAAGGCGATGCCCATGCGCGCGGTGAGGAACGGATCTTCGCCGTAGGTTTCCTGTCCACGGCCCCAGCGCGGGTCGCGGAAGATGTTGATGTTGGGCGACCAGAACGTCAGGCCTTCATAACGCGCGTGCATGCCCTGGCGCTGGAAGTCGTTGTACTTCGCGCGTGCTTCGTCGCTGATGGCGGTGGCGACCTGGTGCATCAGCGCCGTATCGAACGTGGCCGCCAAACCGATGGCTTGCGGAAAGACTGTCGCTTGACCGGCGCGCGCCACGCCATGCAGGCCTTCGTTCCACCAGTCGTAGGCGGGAATGCCCAGGCGCGGGATCGCAGGCGCGACGTTTTGCATCTGCGAAACTTTTTCTTCGAGCGTCATGCGCGAGACGAGGTCGGCGGCGCGTTGTTCGAAGTTCAGCTCGGGATTCTTGTAGGAAGCCGTCTGCGACCATGCCATGGAACTCATCACCAGGAACATGGTTGCGAGCAGAATGTGGCGACGCCGTTTGTACATGGAAATTCCTTGTTGGCTGATTTCGCGTTTAGGTTTTACCGATAGCGCATGGTCTTGCCTGATCGGCTCCCTCTCCTACGTGCAGTAGGGGAGGGTTGGGGTGGGGTGAAGCAACCTCGCGGCGGATTCAAACCGTGCAGCAAGCGCGTGCAATCCCACCCCAACCCTCCCCTGCTAGCAGGGGAGGGAGTCCAACCGTAACTCGCGTTGATGGAATAAGCCTCTACCAATCCCACATCGTCCCATCTTCCAGCCGGGCAATCGGCAACTGCTTGGGCGAATACGGAAACCGCGCCGCCAGCTTTTCATCGATGCTTACGCCATGCCCCGGTGCCTCGCCGCAATGCAGCCGGCCATCGCGGAACACGTAGTCGTGCGGAAACACTTCATTGGTCTCGTCGGTATGGAACATGTATTCCTGGATGCCGAAGTTCGGCACCCACGTATCGAAATGCAGCGCCGCGCCCATGCACACCGGCGACAGATCGGTGGCACCGTGGAAACCCGTGCGCACCTGGTGCAGCGCTGCGAAATCGGCCAGGCGACGCAGATGCGTGATGCCGCCGCCGTGCACGATGGTGGTGCGGATGTAGTCGATCAGCTGGTTCTCGATCAGGTGCTTGCAATCCCAGATCGAGTTGAACACCTCGCCCACCGCCAGCGGCGTGGTGGAGTGCTGGCGAATGAGCTCGAAGGATTTCTGGTTTTCCGCCGGCGTGGCGTCTTCCAGCCAGAACAGGTGGTAAGGCTCCACGCTGCAGGCGAGCCGCGCCGCTTCGATCGGTGTCAGGCGGTGATGCACGTCGTGCAGCAGATGCACATCGTTGCCGTGATCGCTGCGCAGACGTTCGAACAGCTGCGGCACGATCTCCAGGTATTTTGGCGTCGACCACACGGTTTCCAGCGGCAATTCGCTTTCCGCCGGCTCATACGCCTTGCCGCTGGAAATGCCATAGGCTTTCTTTACGCCAGGCACGCCGCATTGCGCGCGCACCGCAAGAAAGCCTTGCTCGATGAAGCGGCCGACCGCGTCGCTGGCTTCGGCGATGTCGCGTCCGTTGGCGTGGCCGTAGACCAGCGCGCCTTCGCGCGAGCGTCCGCCGAGCAGTTGATGGATCGGCAGGCCGGCGAGCTTGCCGAGGATATCCCACAGCGCCACGTCCACCGCGGCAATGGCGGTCATGGTCACCGGCCCGCGCCGCCAATACGCGCCGCGATAGAGAAACTGCCAGATGTCTTCGATGCGTCCGGCATCGCGGCCGATCAGGTTCGGTACGACGTGATCCTGCAGATACGAAGCCACCGCCAACTCGCGTCCGTTGAGCGTGGCGTCGCCCAGGCCGGTGATGCCTGAACGTGTTTCGATCTTCAGCGTGACGAAGTTACGTCCGGGACAGGTGACGATGACGCGCGCGTCGACGATCTCGCGATCCCGATGGGAACCGTGCGAGGTTGTTGCAGATGCAGGGGAAGCACTCATGGCGATATTCACGGGTGGGAACCGGTGGGTGTGAGGGTTAGCTGGAATGGGCCGGCCGGCAGGCCTGCCTGATCGTAGAGCGTGCAGATCGGGCTGTCGGCCCAGCAGTAGCGCACGCGTGTCACGCTGTCTGCTGGCGATTGCGCATGCAGGACGACCTGTTTGTCGTGGATGTCGGCCAATGCGTAGCGGCAGGAGTCCGCCTTGGCGTTGCACAGTTCGAAGCCGATCGGGTGGTCGGCGCTGTAGGCAACCAGATGGCCGGTGACGTCATCGAAGTCGAGCGTGACCGTATCGCCGCTTTGCTGTGCCGATACCGGCGTGGGACCCGAAGGCGGCAACGCTTCGCCGTAGATGACGTGGCGCGCCGCACGCGCCAGGCGACGACCCAGTTCCTGCTTGTTGGCCGGATGGATGTCGTAGCGTTCGCCAATATCTACCGAAACCGCCAACCCGGAGTGCGGATCTTCTGCCGCCACCAGGCGCTGCGCTTCGCGCACGTCGGCCCAGCCGCTTTCGCCCGGATGCGTGGGCGAGGGACCGTAGCTCGACAGTTGCGCGATCAGCACCGGCAGCTCGGCACCGAAACGTGCGCGCTGGTCGCTGCGCCACGCTTCCAGCAGTTTGCGGTAGCTGGCGGGATCGCCGGTATTGGATTCGCCCTGGTACCACAGCTCGCCGCGAAAACCGTAGCGGCCGAGCGGCGCGATCATGCCGTTGTAGAGCGTGGTCAAGCCGGATGTCGACTGCCACGGCACGTTCGGCGGCGCGCCGTAGGCGAGTGGCACCACGCGGTATTGCCAGGTGCCCAGCGCTACGCTGGAACCATCGGCCAGGCGCAGCGTGCGCAGGGATGCCGGACCGTAGATGCCGCCGTCACGATAGGTATTGAGCACGTTGACGGCAATCAGGTTGTCGCCTGCATGCAGCACGCCCGGCGGGATGGCGTAACCGCGCACATCGCCGTTGCCATAACCGGTGCCGACCCAGTGCCCGTTCACCCAGGTCTGGTCGATTTCGTTGGCGGTAAAGTTCAGCACGGCATGCTGCGCTGCTTGTGCCTTGGTCAAGCTGACATGGGTGCGATACCACAGCATGCCGGTGAAGTCGGCGAGTGCCGGCTTGCCCCAATGCTGCCACGCGCCCTGCTCGATGGGTGCGTCGAGCCAGCCGTTCGTGGAGGTATCGGCGGGATTCCACGGCTCGTCGTTCTTCGCGATGCCGGGCCGGGAACGCCACCATGCCTGCCACAGGCGGCTCCATTGCTGGCCGGCACGTGCGGGATCCTTGCGGTATTCGGCGAGCAGATCCAGCGATGCGTTGTAGCCGCCGACTTTGTGCAGGGCTTCATCGCTCATCCAGGGTTCGATGCGCGAACCGCCCCAGGCGGCGACGATCAGGCCCATCGGCACCGGCACATTCTTTTGCAGCTCGCGCGCAAAGAAGTAGCAGGTGGCGGAAAACTCGGCCACCGTGTCCGGCGTGGTCTTCAACCAATGATCGGAGGCTGGGATGGATGCCAGCAGCTTGACGCTGCTGACGTTGTCCACCGTCAGCACGCGGATGCGATCGTTCGACGCATCCTGCACTTCCGCGCGCGCATCCAGCGCACGCTTCACCGGCAGCACCATGTTGGACTGGCCGGAACACAGCCACACGTCGCCAACCAGCAGGTCATGGATGGTTTGCGTGGCGCCATCGGCGGTGGTGACGGTAAGCGTATAAGGGCCGCCCGCGGCGTGTGCGGGAAGCGATGCCTGCCAGCGTCCGTTGCCATCGGCTTGCGCGTGGATGTCCTGGCCGGCGAAGGAAACGGTCACTTCTACGCCGGGTTTGGCCTGTCCCCAGATCGGATCGGCGCGGTCGCGCTGCAGCACGGCGTGATCCTGGAACAGCGGATTGAGCAGCGTGTCCGCGGCTTGCACGGTACCGGCAGACAGCAGCGCAAGCACTGCGACGAAGCTACCAAGCGAGATCGTATTCACCATGCGGAATATCCCGGTACGTCATGGAAGGAAAGGGATTCGTAATACGCCAGCGGGTGCTGCGGCGGGGCGAACCCCGGCGGCAGCGGCAGGCCGGAAATGCCCTGGAAGTAGGCGATGCAGGCGTCCTGCCACCATTGCGCTTCGCGTTCCTGGATGGCCAGGAAGGTGGCGGCTTTACGGTAGCGCTCCGCATCGATATGGCCGTCCAGATGGCGCCAGGTTTCCTGCATCCGTTTCACCTGGTCGACGCCGTGCGTGTAATGCGCCACCAGTTCGTACCACAGCGTTTGTCCCGATCGCATGCGGTAGTCCCATGGCACGTGGTGGAACCACAGCAGCAGCGTTTCCGGCGTTTCCTTCACATCGTTGAATTCGGATGCGACGGGCGGCGCATATTGATCCACGGCATCGCTGCCGCTGCGCGTGCGGTCGAAGCCGATGCCCTGATGGTCCGCGCGGTGGTAATAGGGCGGCCGCCAATCGGCGCGCGACAAGCTGGTGTCCCAGGGCGCGGGGCCGTAGTGATGGCCCGGCCCCATCAGATGCGCCAGGCCAAGCGGCGTCATGTAATCGACCGCCGCTTCGCGCGAACCCATCATCATGTCGACGACGGGTTTGACGAAGGCGTGGTCGTTGCTGAAGGTCATCCGTACCCATTCTTCGGCGATGGCGCGCGAGGAGAGCGTCGGGTTCCAGGCGAGGCGGCCAAAGACGTACCAGTTGGCCTGGTTGAAATCGGAGCCGCTCCAGTCGCGATCGCTGCCGATGTTGGCGACGCCCGCCATGCCGGTCAGTGCATGGTCTTCCAGCGAACCGTCGATCACTTTCGCGACGCTGGAACCTTTGCCCTTGGCCATGGTGTCGGCCGACAGCACTTCTTCATACAGCGGACCGAGATATACCAAGTGCGTGGCGAAGCCGAGATATTCCTTGGTGATCTGGAATTCCATCATCAACGGCGTTTTCGGCATGGCACCGAACAACGGGCTGAAGGGCTCCCTGGGCTGGAAATCGATCGGCCCGTTCTTCACCTGCAACAGCACGTTGCTGTGGAAGCGGCCATCGAGCGGCTTGAACTCGCTGTATGCCTGCTTGGCGCGGTCCTGCGTACTGTCCTGCGAATAGACGAACGCGCGCCACATCACCACGCCGCCGTGCGGTGCGAGCACATCGGCGAACAGGTTGGCGCCATCCGCGTGGGTGCGGTGGTAGTCCTGCGGGCCCGGCTGGCCTTCGGAATTGGCCTTGACCAGGAAGCCGCCAAAATCCGGCACCAGCTTGTAGATCTCGTCGGTCTTGCCGCGCCACCAGCGTTGCACGCCCGGATCGAGCGGATCGGCCGTTTTCAGGCCGCCGATTTCGATCGGCGCACTGAAACGAATGCTGAGATACACACGGATGCCATAGGGGCGAAAGGCATCCGCCAAGGCAGCCACTTTCTTCAGGTAGGCGGGCGTAAGAATGAGCGGATCGGCATTGACGTTGTTGAGCACCACGCCATTGATGCCGATCGACGCATTGGCGCGCGCGTAGTCGGTGTAGCGCGGCGAGACCCAGTCCGGCAACTTCCACCAATCCCAGATCGACGCGCCGGCATAACCGCGCTCGACGCTGCCATTGAGATTGTCCCAATGATCGAGCACGCGCAGCTTGATGCGCGGTACTTCGGTGATGTCCAGGTGGTCGAGCGGTTGTTCGGTCTGCAGCAGGCGCAGGAAGTGGAAGCTGCCGTACATCACGCCGATATCGTCATTGCCGACGATGGCCGTCACGGGATGCCCATGTAGCGTGACACTGCGGATCAGGTAGCCTTCCTTGCCGAGCTTGGAGGTATCCAGCCGCAGCTGCGCCACCAACGGTGACGACGACGGCGTGCCGGCGATGATGGCGCCATCGCGCGTCACCGTATCCGACAAGGGCGGCGCGCTCCCCAGCAAGCCGCGCAGGCCGCGCAGCAGTTCGGTGCGGGCCGCGGCACGAGTGGGCGTGGCGGCGTCGGCGATCAGTTGCGAGGCGTGGCTGCGGTCGTGCTGGACCTGCTCGGCGGCCAGCGGGTGATAGCGCAGCCACAGTTCGTAGCCGTCTTCGGCATGCACCGGGGCCATGCATAGCAGTGCGACAAAGGCCAGCGTGCTGGAGAGCAGCGCCAAGCCGGTTCGCCTGCGCCTGTCCATCCCTTCGCCGGGTGCTTTTGTTATCGCTAACATGTGCAAAAATGCATGCATATCCGCGTTGTGCTCCTGGTCCTCACGAACGCGCTAGAAAGGAAATGGCCTTGAAGAAAACAGGTTCGAATACGGCAGGCTTGAACAGGGCAGGCAGGAAATCGGTACGCCGCAAAGGCGGTGCCGTCACCATCGATGAAGTGGCCGCGCTCGCCAAGGTGTCGCCGATGACGGTGTCGCGCGTGGTCAATGGCCACAGCAAGGTGCGCGACGCGACACGCGAGCGGGTGATGGAAGCGGTCAAGAAGCTGGGCTACGTGCCCAACGCCGCGGCAAGCTCGCTGGCGGCGGCGCAGGACGCGCGCATTGCCTTGATCTACACCGACCCCAGCGGCGCGTACCTGCGCGAATTGCTGATGGGAACCCTGCACGGCGCCGCGCGTTCGGCGGCGCAGCTGGTCATTGCCGATTGGGACGAACTTGGCGCCGGCACCGAGCGCAAGGCGGCGCGTGCGCTCGCGAAAAAAGTGGCCGGCGTGATCCTGCCGCCGCCCTTGTGCGAATCCAAGACGGTGATCGACGAGCTGGTCAAGGCCGGCGTGCACGTGGTGGCGATCGCCGCGGGCCGCTTCAACCCCGACATTTCCGGCGTGCGCATCGACGACTTCCTGGCCGGCAAGGAAATCACCGAGCATCTCATCAAGATGGGGCACACGCGCATCGCCTGCATCAAGGGCAATCCCAGCCAGAGCGCCAGCGCGCGTCGTTTCGAGGGCTATCAGGCGGCATTGAAGGAGGCGGGCATTGCGCCGGATGCGGCGCTGGTTCGGCAAGGCAACTTCACCTACCGTTCCGCGCTGCCAGCGGTGGAAGAACTGCTCGCCTTGCGCAAGCCGCCCACCGCCATCTTCGCCGGCAACGACGACATGGGCGCCGCAGCCGTCTCGGTGGCGCACCGGCGCGGCATCGACGTGCCGCGCGATCTTTCCATCGTGGGCTTCGACGACAGCTCGGCGGCCACCACCGTATGGCCCGAGCTCACCACCATCCGCCAGCCGATCCTGGCGATGGCGGATGCGGCCATCGACATCCTGCTGCGCGCCATCCGCCGCAAGGAAAGCGAACCGCGCGTGGTGGTGCACCAGGTGGCTGCGCATCAACTGGTGCTGCGCGATTCGGTCGCTCCGCTGCGCTCGGCGGCCGGCAAAAAAGCCTAGATCCGCAGCGGTTTTCCGCACGAAGCCGAAGCGTTGCGATGGCACGGATGCCTGCTTGCGCATGTCAGCGCATCAGGTACTGGTTGAGCAGGTTCTCGTAGCGCTCCTGCTTGCCGCTGCGCTTGGCCGGCTCGCCTTGTTTCGCTGCAAAGTCGCGCAAGTCGACAAGATTCAACTTGCCCTGTTCGAAATCCTTGCCCGCACCCTGGTCGAAGCTGGCATAGCGTTCGGCGCGCCACGCTTCCCAGGGCGAGCGCGTCAGCAACGCGTGCGCCACTTCCAGGCCGCGTGCGAAGGCATCCATGCCGCCGATATGCGCCAGAAACAGGTCATCCGCATCGGTGGATTCGCGCCGCACCTTGGCGTCGAAGTTCAGGCCGCCCGGCGCCAACCCGCCCTGGCGCAGCACCACCAGCATGGCGCCGACCGTGTCATAGAGATCGGTGGGGAATTGATCGGTATCCCAACCGTTTTGCGCATTGCCGCGGTTGGCGTCGATGCTGCCGAGCAGGCCATGGTCGGACGCCACCTGCAGATCGTGTTCGAACGTGTGACCGGCTAGCGTGGCATGGTTGGCTTCGATGTTGAGCTTGAAATCCTGGTCCAGGCCGTGTTGCAGCAGAAAGCCCGCAACCGTGCCGGAATCGAAGTCGTATTGATGCTTCATCGGTTCCATCGGCTTGGGCTCGATCAGGAAGTTGCCCTTGAAGCCGATGCTGCGGCCGTAGTCGCGCGCCATGGTAAGGAAACGCGCGAAGTGATCCAGTTCGCGCTTCATATGGGTGTTGTGCAGGGATGCGTAGCCTTCGCGTCCGCCCCAGAACACGTAGTTCTCACCGCCGAGTTCGACGGTGGCTTCCAGCGCCGCCTTGATCTGCGCCGCGGCGCGCGCCACCACCGAAAAATCGGGATTGGTCGCCGCGCCGTTCATGTAGCGCGGATGGCTGAACAGGTTGGCGGTGCCCCACAGCAGCTTGATGCCGCTGGCCTTTTGGCGTTCCCTGGCGAGCGCAACCATGTGCTTGAGGTTGTTTTCGTACTCGACGACGTCGTCGGCATCCGGCGCCATGTCGATGTCGTGGAAGCAGTAGTAGGGCACGCCGAGCTTGGTGAAGAACTCGAACGCCGCGTCCAGCTTGGCTTCGGCGCGCGCGATCGGCGAATGCCCGGCATCCCACGGATAGTTGCGCGTGCCGGGGCCGAATGGATCGTGCCCGGCATTGCAGAAGCTGTGCCAGTAGCACACCGCAAAGCGCAGGTGCTCGGCCATGGTCTTGTCGCCGATTTTCCGGTTGGCGTCGTAGTGCTTGAACGCCAGCGGGTTGTCCGATTCGCGGCCTTCGAACGGAATGCGGCCGATGCCGGGAAAATATTCGCGTGATCCAATCAAAGGCGTGCTCATAAATCAGTCCGGTCGAAGGATGGGGAAGGGGCTCGATGGCGTCTTGCACGGTGGCAGGGCGCATAAAATGTTAGCGCTATCATTTACCAGAAGCATCCACGTGGCAAGCACGCAGCGCCGGCAAAAGATGGTGCGCTGCGTTATATGACAGTCGCTGTGAACATGCATGTCTCTGCGTATTGCGCTCCAAGACAGTTTTTGCAACGCATCGAAAGCCTGCCGAAGCGGGCAGCGCTCCCACTATCATGGCGCGCATGAGCGCAGCGTCTTTCCCCATCACCCCCTTATTGCCCGATATCCGCAACACATTGGCCGCCCAGGCGCGGCTGGTGCTGGAAGCGCCGCCCGGCGCCGGCAAGACCACCCAGGTGCCGTTGGCGCTGCGCGACGAAGCGTGGCTCGAAGGCCGGAAGATCGTGATGCTGGAACCGCGCCGCATCGCCGCGCGTGCCGCCGCGCAATTCATGGCGCAACAGTTGGGCGAGCAGGTTGGTCAGACAGTGGGTTATCGCATCCGCTTCGAGTCACGCATCAGTGCGGCGACGCGCATCGAAGTGGTGACCGAAGGTATCCTCACGCGCCTGATCCAGGACGATCCCGAACTCACCGGCATCGGCGCGATCCTGTTCGACGAATTCCACGAACGTCACCTGGCCGGCGATCTCGGTGCCGCATTGGCGCTGGATATCCAGCACACCTTGCGGCCGGACCTGCGCATCGTGGTGATGTCCGCCACGCTCGATGGCGAGCGCATCGCGCAATGGCTGGACGCGCCGCGCATCAGCAGTCCCGGGCGCAGCTTTCCGGTGCGCATCGAATATCCGCCGGCGCGCACGCAGGAAAGCACGGAGCAGCACTTGGTGCGCGTGGTGCGTCAGGCGCTGGAAGAAAATCCCGGCGACGTGCTGGCCTTTCTGCCGGGACGGCGCGAAATTGCGCGCGTGCAGGGCATGATGCAGGCGCTGCAGCGCGACGACCTGGAGGTGGTCGCGCTGCACGGCGAACTCTCCCTGACCGAACAGCAGCTTGCGCTGGCGCCCGCGGAAGCGGGCATGCGCCGCATCGTGCTGGCGACCAATGTGGCCGAATCCAGCGTCACGCTGCCGGGCATCCGCGCGGTGGTCGATACGGGACTTGCACGCGAGCCGCGCTTCGATCCCAACTCCGGTTTTACGCGGCTGGAAACGGTCAACATTTCCCAGGCGTCGGCCGATCAGCGCGCCGGCCGCGCCGGCCGCGTCGCCGAAGGCACGGCGTATCGGTTGTGGCCGCAAAGCCGGCGCCTGGATGCGTCGCGCACGGCGGAAATCGCGCAGGCGGAGTTGTCGGGGCTGGCGCTGGAATTGGCGGCGTGGGGCAGCGCCGAGCTGCCCTGGCTCGATCCGCCGCCCGCCGGCGCGCTGGCGCAGGCGCGCGAATTGCTGGTGCGGCTCGGCGCGCTCGATTTTCAACAACGCATCACGGCATTGGGCCGGCGCATGCTGGAACTGGGCGCCACGCCGCGCCTGGGCGCCGCCGCCTTGCGCGCGCCGGAAACCTTGCATGCCCTGGTCGCGGATCTGCTCGCCTTGATGGAAGCGCGTTCGCCGTTGCGCGGCGAGCACGCGCGTACCGACGATTTCCGTGCGCGCGTCACGGCGCTGCATGCATGGCGGGACCGGCGCAGCGCCACCGGTTCCAGCTATGGCGCCGATGCCGGTGCGCTCGCCGCGGTGGAGCAGGCCAGCAAAGGCTGGCGCCAGCGCCTGGGTGTGCGCAGTGCGGCCAGCGGCGTGCCGCACAGCCACGCCGTGGGTGATCTGCTGCTGCATGCATTTCCCGACCGCATCGCGCGCCAGGACGAAAGCAATCCCTTGCGCTACACCCTGGCCAATGGCCGCGGCGCGCGCTTGCACGAACAGACTGCGCTATTGGGCGAGCCGTGGCTGGTCGCGCTCGATCTTCGCCATGAAGCGCGCGACAGCTTGATGCTTGCCGCGGCGCCGCTCGATCCGCGCGTGCTGGAAGAAGACTATCCCGCGCAGTTCCAGCGCGTGCGCAACGTGCGCTGGAATGAAGAACGCGCTGCGGTGGAAGCGTTTGAAGAACGCCGTTTCGGCGCGATCGTGCTGGAGCGCCGCAGCGTTCCCGTGCAAGCCGAAGACGCCGTGCCTGCCTTGCTGGCCGCGGTTCGCGATCGCGGTATCGACGCCTTGCCATGGAACGAGTCGGCGCGCCGCCTGCGTCTGCGCATGCAAGCCTTGCGCACATGGATGCCGGAACTCGGCTTGCCGGATGTCTCCGACACCGCCTTGCTGGACACGCTGGAAGATTGGCTCGCNCCTTATCTGCAAACCAAGCGCAAACTNGACGCGCTCTCGCAAGACGAACTTTCCCAGGCGCTCGCCGCCTTGTTCGACTACGAGCANCGCAAGCANCTGGATGCGCAAGCGCCCGACAGCTTGACGGTGCCGAGNGGACAGGTGCGGCGGCTGGAATACAGCCCCGGCGAACCGCCCGTGCTGGCGGTGAAGCTGCAGGAACTGTTCGGCCTGGCCGACACGCCGCGCGTCGCCAACGGCCGCATACCCGTCACCTTGCACCTGCTGTCGCCGGCGGGGCGGCCGATCCAGGTCACGCAGGACCTGCATGGCTTCTGGGAACGCACGTATCCGGAAGTGAAGAAGGAATTGAAAGGACGCTATCCCAAGCATCCATGGCCGGACGATCCGTGGACGGCGACGCCGACGCATCGGGCGAAGCCGAGGGGGATCTGAGCAACGCCACGCATCGCAGTAACCTTGCGTAGGTTTGGCGATGAGCGCAGCGAACCTCAACGTTGTCATGTAGAAAGCAACGTTGGGACGACAATCCCAGCCTGCATGACAGCGCCGGTGTCACTTCGTACACCCAAGCCCCAGCAACGTCGCACGCAAGGCCTCATCGATCGGCGTATAAGGCTTCCCACCCAAAAACCTCACCAGCTTGCTGTCGTCCAGCCGCACCGGCTCCTTCCACAAGTAGCGCATCTTGCGCATCTCGCGCAGCGTTTCGATAAACGGTGCCATCGCGGTTACCAGCCACCACGGAAAGCGCCGCAATGCCATCTGCGGATTGCCGGCCGCGCGGCGCACCGCATCGGCCAATGCATGCCCGTCCAGCCAGTAGCCGCCAAAGTTGAATACCTCGAAATCGGCGAGCCGATCCTCGTTTTGCAGCAGACGCACCATCGTTTCGGCGACATCCGGCAGATAAGCCCAGGCATGCGGGTGCGAATAATCGGCAGGATAGCGAAGCGTCGTCACCGGCTTGCCGGGGCGCAGCAGCCCTTGCGAAAACCAGTTGTTGCCGGCGTGTGGCCCGACAAAGTCACCGCAACGCAGAACCAGCGTACGCACCCCCGCGCGCGATGCCTCGGCCAGGCGCCGTTCCATCTCGACACGGATCCGGCCTTTTTCGGTATGTGGATGCTGCGGCGAATCCTCGCGCAGCAGCGGAAATGCATCGGGACCGAAGTTGTAGATCGTGCCGGGCAGCACCATGCGTGCGCCGGTTGCCCTGGCAGCGGCGATGCTGTTGTCCAGCATCGGCAGTACCAATGTGTTCCACTGCCGGTAACCGGGCGGATTGACCGCATGCACGATCACTTCCACGCCTTCGGCAGCCGCGAGCACGTCGGCGCGCTGCATGGCATCGCCCTGCACCCATTCGATGCCGTCGCGCTGCGCCGGAAGGCGACGCACCAAGGCGCGCACCTGCCATCCATGCCGCTTCAACGCCAGGCAGGCTTCGCGGCCAATGCCACCGTTGCCACCGATCACCAGGGCTGTTTTTGATGTGCTCATGACGGGTTCTCCACTTGGACGGGCAAAGTCTGGCCCTGGCCTGGCTGAAAGAAAATTGCCTAATACCGTAGAGCTGCTATACAAATATGCATGGCCCATCAAGAACCCGGTTGGGAGTTGTATCGATCCTTTCTCGCCGTCATGCGCGAAGGGAGCCTCTCTGGCGCCGCGCGCATGCTGGGAATGACGCAGCCAAGCCTGGGCCGGCATATCCGCGAGCTGGAAGAAACGCTGGGCGTGTCCTTGTTTGCGCGCTCGCCGCAGGGCTTGTCGCCCACCGACCTGGCGCATGCCTTGCTGCCGCATGCGCAAGCGATGGCGTCGGCCTCGATGGCCTTGCGCCGCACCGCCAGCACGCGGCACGACGCCATGTCCGGCGTGGTGCGCATCGCCGCCAGCGACGTGATCGGCGTGGAAGTGTTGCCGCCCATGCTGGCTGCGTTTCGGGAGCGGCATCCGGGCGCCGTGATCGAGCTTTCGCTGTCGAACCAGGTGGAAAACCTGCTGCGTCGCGACGCCGATATCGCCATTCGCATGGGTCGGCCTGCGCAGGAGGCGCTGGTTGCGCGGCGCGTGGGCAGCATCGTGCTGGGCCTGTACGCGCACAAGCGCTACGTGAAAGCGCACGGTCGCCCGCACACGCTCGCCGACCTGGCGTCGCACGCGTTGATCGGTTTCGATCATGAAACACCCTATATCCGCGCGATGCGTCCGGCCGGCATGCCCTATACGCGGGAGCATTTCGCGCTGCGGACGGACAACGACCTGGCCGCCCTGGCCGCGTTGCGTGCCGGTTATGGCATCGGCTTCTGCCAATGCGGCATCGCGCAGCGCGATCCGGCACTGTTGCGCCTGCTTGGCGACCGTTTCCAGCTGAGCATGGAGACATGGGTGGTGATGCACGAGGATCTGCGCCGCCATGCGCTGATGCGTGCGCTGTACGATCACCTTGCTGCTGCGTTGATCGAGTACGCGGCGACGCCGTCGCAGGCAAAACCCCGTCGCGCGACGCTTCGGACAGCGGCGAAACGTTGATCCCACGCGATGGCTAGACTGTCCCCATGACCCAAGCCAGCCCGCTCACCCGTTATCAATTGGCCGAACTGGGCGCGCTGCTGGCCGAGCCGGCGCGCGCTGCGATCCTGCTTGCCTTGATGGACGGCACCATGCGCCCGGCGGGTGAACTGGCGATCATCGCGGGTGTGAGCGCCGCCACCGCCAGCGCCCATCTCAAGCGGCTGCTCGACGGCGGCTTGCTTGGGCTGCACGAACAGGGGCGTCATCGCTACTACCGGTTGGCCAACGACGACGTGGCGGCGTGGCTGGAATCGATGGCAGTACCCAACGTGACACGCGCTGCGCCGACGCCGGCCGTGCGCGACGCCGCGTTATGCCGCGCACGCACGTGCTACCGGCATCTTGCCGGGCAACTGGGTGTTGCGCTGTGCGAAGCATGGCTGCAGTGCGGCTGGTTGNGTGCGGAGAGTAATGGGATGCGGCTGNTGCCTGNTGCGGCCGATGCGCTGGCGCATGCCGGCTGGCCATCGGCGTCCACGCATCCGCTGCTGCAATTGCGTGGACGCGGTTGCCTGGACTGGACCGAGCGCCGTCTGCACCTGGGCGGTCCGCTCGGCGTCGCCATCACCGACGCGATGCTCGATGCCGGCTGGCTGCGGCGTGCGCANCGCAATCGCGCGCTGTTGCCGACGCCGGACGGATTGCGCCGGCTCGCCGAGCTGGGCGTGCGCATCGAGCATTGAAAAGCAGGGCACGTTAGCTGGCATTCATGCTTGTGGGCACGCGTTAACTTCCAGTGCGCGAAAGCAAGAAAGATTGGATCGTGGGAACGTGAAATTGAGGTGCATGCATGATGCCCTTCGCTTTCGCGTGACTTACGGTCTTTGGCACGGCGATTGTTGTGATCTATCAAATAGCCCATCGTTGGGCGAATGAAATCACGCGTGCTGCGCTGGACAGGGACGCCGGTGGAAGAAAGCGACTGTCTATCAACACTATTTTTAAAGCGCGGTTTGCCAGTCGGGCGCCATACGCGATAGCAAAAGGCAATGGCATGCCGTGAATTTCATGTATAGATGATTTCTTTCGGTGTTTCACGCCGCCGTTTGATTGACGCGGATTTTTGCGCCCGATACTTTCAAATGTATTCGCCGCCAGGATTGGCACGGCGAATGATTCCTGGACGACGCCAGCTTGCAAATGGGGATGCGTCGTTCGAGCGCAGTAATCGGCACGGCCTGCCATGGGAGCGCAGGGGGAGCAACAGCGTGCCGAAGCTCTTGGAATCGCAAGCGTCCATCGTTCCAACGGCGTCGCACGCAAGTGCGACTTCACTGTCATGGGGTACGTGCGACCTCATCGGGTGCGTGCGTCCTCAACATTCCTGGGGAGTGAGATATGTACAGCCGTTTTCGCATGAAGGCCATGCTCGTTGCATTGGGCCTTGTTTCGATGAGTGCCGTCTATGTGGAAGCCAGCCCGCTGCCGACCGCCGACAACGCCGTCCCGGCAGCAGCCAGTTCCGTCATGGTGGCGATCCATCCTGCGGTCAGTTTGCGCAGCGACGATCAAGTGCTGGGTGCATTGCCGTTTTCGCATCCCATGCATGTCGTAGTGACGTTGAAGCTGCGCAATGAACAGCAGCTCGATCAATACATCGCCAAGCCGGGCTTCAAACCGCTGACCTCCGAACAGTTCAACGCCCAGTACGCACCCACGGCCGCGCAGGCGCAAGCGGTGGCCGATTACCTGACCCGCGCGGGTTTCAGCAACGTGCATATCGCACCCAACCACGCATTGGTCGAAGCCGACGGCCGCGCCGACACCGCCCAGGCCGCTTTCAATACCAGTTTCGTGCACGTGAAAACGCACGACGGCCGCGATGCCTTCGCCAACAACAGCCCCGTGCATATTCCCGCCAGCCTGCAAGCCAGCGTCAACGCCGTGCTCGGCATGCAGAACGTGCACATGGCGCACGTGTTCGCCAAGCGGCTCAATCCGAACGTCGTGCACGGCAATACGGTGCAGCCGTTTGCGACGGGCTCGGCGGTTGGCCATGCGCCCTCGGATTTCTCCTCGATTTACGGCGCCAGCAGCATGGCGGCCGCCACCTCGGTGGCGGTGGGCTCGGTTTCCTCGGGCAACATGAGCAACATCAAGAGCGATCTGGCGACAGCCGATCCGGGCGTCAGCGTCAGCTACAAAGGCAGCACCAGCGGCAGCAGCACCAGCGGCGATGGCGAATGGGACCTGGATGCCCAGGACATCATCCCGATGGCGGGCGTGACGCAATACACCTTCTACGTGGCGACCGACCTCACCGATGCCAGCCTGCAAACCGATTACAACCTGATCGTGTCGGACAACGTGTTGAAGGCCATCGACGTGTCGCTGGGCGAATGCGAAACCTCCGCTCAGTCGAGCGGCGCCGCCGCCTCGAACGACACCACGTTCAAGCAGGCCGTCGCGCAGGGCCAGACGTTCTTCGTTTCGTCCGGCGATTCCGGTGCGGACGAATGCGGCAATGGCGGTGTCACGCCCAGCTGGCCGGCCAGCTCGCAATACGTGACGGCGGTCGGTGGCACCGAGCTGTACACCAGCCCCAACACCACCTGGCAAAGTGAAACGGTGTGGAACAACCTCAGCTCGAACGAAGGCGCCACGGGCGGCAGTCCCAGCACATTCGAGCCGATTCCGAGCTGGCAGAAGGGTGTTTCCGGCATCACCAACCAGACCTACCGCGGCGTGCCTGACATCGCCTTCGACGCCAGCCCCGTCAGTGGCGCGCTGGTCTACGTGGATGGCCAGGCCAACCAGCAGATCGGCGGCACCAGCCTGGCCGCGCCGCTGGCCGTGGGCATGTGGGCACGCGTGCTGCAAGCCGACGGCACCAGCCTGGGCTTTGCCGCGCCGGTGATCTACAAGGCGGCTCAGTCGTCATCGAGCAACTACGCAGCTGCCTTCCATGACGTGACCTCCGGCAACAACAGTGGCGAGAATGCCGCCACTGGTTGGGACTACACCACCGGCTGGGGCAGCACGGTCGTCAATCAGCTGGCCAGCGTGGCCAATGGCGGCGGTGGCACAGGTGGCAATCCTGTGGCCAGCTTTACCGACAGCGTGAGCGGCCTGACCGTGAACTTCACCAACACGTCCACGGACAGCGGTGGCACCATCAATGCCTACGCCTGGACCTTCGGCGACGGCGGCACCTCGACCAGCGCGAGCCCCAGCCATACCTATACGACGGCCGGGACGTATACCGTAACCCTGAAGGTGACCGACAACACCGGCGCCACCAACAGCACCAGCCAGCAAGTCACGGTGAGCAGCGGTGGCGGCGGATCGGTGCAGGTGATCGCCAACCCGGACTTCACCAACGGCACGTCATGGACGGCAAGCTCGGGTGTGCTCTGCAGCAGCAACAGCAGCAGCTCGTACTACTGCACCGGCGAAAGCCCGTACACCGGCAGCTGGTTCATGTGGCTGGATGGCTACTCGGTGGCGCATACGGATACGCTGTCGCAGTCCGTGAGCATTCCGTCCGGGCATAGCACGGCGACGCTGACCTATCAGCTGCACATCGACACCACGCAGACCTCGTCGTCGGCCATCGACACGCTGAAAGTGCAGGCCATCAGCGGCGGCACCACCACCACGCTGGCCACGTATTCCAACCTCAATGCCAACTCGGGGTACGCAAGCCATTCGGTGAACGTCAGTTCGCTGATCGGCAAGACCTTCACCTTGAAGTTCACCGGCACGCAGAAGGGCACCAACGGCAACGAAACCTCGTTCGTGCTGGGTGAGGTCAAGTTGAATGCGCAATAACGCGTAGGTTGGCGGCGAGCGCAAGCGAACCCCAACGTTGCCATGCATGGAAGCACATCGAAGCAAGGCAGGGCTGTCGCGGCAGCTCTGCCTTTTTTTGCATCAGAACGCAATGCTGGTCTTCAGGCCGAGCACGAAGGCATTGCGGTTTTGCGTGATGCCGCCGGGGTTGACCACGTACTGCAGGTTCGGCCGCACGCTCAGCGACGGAATCGGATACCAGTCGTAGAACACCTCGGAAGCCAATTCGTAGGTATCGGCCACCGGCATGGGCGTATCGGGATTGAGCTGGTTGTACAGCCGCGCGTAGCGAATCAGTTCGTGGCTGCCATGCGTGGTGCCGACGGCCACGCCGATCCGGTCCTTGCTGCGGTTGAACGGACCGTTGAACATCGCGCCCAGCGCGAACTGCCGATCGACCGCGGAGGTATTGCTGTCGGCCAGGGTGCCGTTGAAGAACAGGCTGAGCCCCTTGCCGCCGGCTTCGCCGGTGACCTGCTGCTGCAGCGCGATGTAGCCGCCACGCCGCGCACTTTCCTGGAGCGGCGCTTCGCCGGTGAAGACGATCGGTTGATGATTGCGGTCGTAATACAGGTGTTCGCCACCCGCGTTGTTGTACCAGCCGCCGAGCTTGTAGCTGCCCGGCAGACCGTTGAGATTCGGCGTCCAGCCGAATTCGAACGGCAACAGCACACCGGTGGTGCCGCCGGGGAAGCTGAGCTTCCAGCCGTTGGCGCGCGCCCAGGTGTTGTCCACGTAGCGCGGGTTGAGCTGGTACGCGCCGAGCTTCGCGTAGGCTTGGTCGGTGGTGTTCCACTTCAGCGTGGTGGCCCATTGGCTCACCGGCCAGTTGATCCAGTAATCGCCGACGATATTGCCTGGCTGCGAGCCGCAAAAAGTGAGGTTCTGGAAATCGCACGGCAGGCTGTCGAAATCGGTGCCCACCGGCAGGCGGCCTACGCGCCATTCGAGCTTGCCATCCAGGAGCCGCTGCTTCAGCGCGAACACGGTAAGCAACCAGGTCTGGCCACGGCCGTACACTTCCTGCACTTGTTGATACACGCCCAGGTTCGCATCGTCGCTGAGGTTGCGACCATTGCGGTTGGTGACGACCAGCTGGAATTCGCCGTCACGCCAGCCCCACAGCTTGTCCAGGTCGAGCGTGCTGCCGAACACCCATTGATCCGAATAGCGCGTGGTGCGCCGCGTGCCGCCGCCGGCGTTGTGCGCGGCTTCGCCGGTGTAGCCGAAGTCGACGCGGATGCCTTTTTCGGCGAGGCGGGTGCGCTCGCCGTTCCAGTCGCCGAACAGGTACGGTGAATCGTCGGCGGCGAAAGCCGGTGCGGCGGCGAGTCCCAGCAGGGCGGTAAAGACGCGGGCGACGGGCGCGTTCCTTGAACGAGAAGGCATTTCCATTGCGGACTCCAGCTAGTGATAGGTGGAATCGATTTTCTCGGCGTCGTTGTGTCGTGTCTTTCAGACAGATACGAAAAAGCGGGCTATTTGTGGTGTAAGTGATTGCTGACGTTTGTTGCTCGCTCGGATGTGTTCCCTCCTCGCCAAGTACCTGGGTTAGCGCCATGTCTCAGTTACGCGACATCTAGCTCCCTCCCCTGCGAAGTAGGGGAGGGAGCGGATCCGGCGAACTGGGACACCCATCAATGCGTAGGCATCGCAAACTCCGGCCCGCGGCTGCCGTCACTCGCCAGCCAGCGCTGCGTCACCGCCTTCTGCCGGGTATAGAAGCGCACGCCCTCGGGGCCATGCGCGTGATGGTCGCCGAACAGGCTCTTCTTCCAGCCGCCAAAACTGTGGAAGGCCATCGGCACGGGAATGGGCACGTTGATGCCGATCATGCCGACTTGCACGCGATGCGCGAATTCGCGCGCCACATGGCCGTCGCGGGTGAAGATGGCGGTGCCATTGCCGTACTCGTGCTCGTCGACCAGCTTGAGCGCCGCCGCGAAATCCGGCACGCGCACCACGCACAGGACCGGGCCGAAAATTTCCTCGCGATAGATGCGCATGTCGGGGCGAACGCGGTCGAACAAGCTGCCGCCCAGGAAAAAGCCTTGCTCGCAACCCGCCACGCGATGGCCGCGTCCGTCGACGACCAGCTCGGCGCCGGCGGCGAGGCCGTCTTCGATATAGGCGGTGATCTTGTCGCGGTGCTGGGCGGTGATCACCGGCCCCATCTCCACCTGTGCATCCACGCCGTTGCCGATGCGCAAGGCGCGCACCTTCGGCGCAAGCCTGGCGACCAGTTGGTCCGCCGTGGCATCGCCCACCGCCACGGCCACCGAGATCGCCATGCAGCGTTCGCCCGCCGCGCCGTAGCCGGCGCCCACGAGTGCATCCGCGGCCTTCTCGATGTCCGCATCCGGCATCACGATCATGTGATTCTTCGCGCCGCCCAGCGCCTGCACGCGCTTGCCGGCGGCGGTGCCGCGCGCATAGATGTATTCGGCGATCGGCGTGGAGCCCACGAAGCTCACCGCGCGAATGCCGGGATGATCCAGCAGTGCATCCACCGCGCTCTTGTCGCCTTGCACCACGTTGAAGACACCGTCCGGCAAGCCGGCTTCCTGCAGCAGCTCGGCCAGCATCAAGGACGCGGAGGGATCGCGTTCGGAGGGCTTGAGCACGAAGCTGTTGCCGCAGGCCAGCGCCATCGGGAACATCCACATCGGCACCATGGCCGGAAAATTGAACGGCGTGATGCCCGCGCAGACACCCAGCGGCTGGCGCATCGTCCAGGCGTCGATGTCGTTGCCGATCTGTTCGGTGTATTCGCCTTTCAGCAGCTCCGGAATGCCNCAGGCGTACTCCACCACTTCCAGGCCGCGCATCAGTTCGCCCTTGGCGTCGGACAATACCTTGCCATGTTCGCGNGTGATGACGGCGGCGAGCCTGTCCATGTCGCGCTCGATCAGCTCCTTGAAGCGGAACATCACGCGCGCACGTTTCAACGGCGAGGTTTGCGACCAGTCATGAAACGCCTCTGCGGCGACTTTCACTGCGGCATTCACCTCGGCGGGCGTCGCCATCGCCACCGCGCCGATCACTTCGCCGGTGGCAGGGTTGTAGGAGGGCATGCTGGCGCCGCGGCCGGCCTGACGGTGGCCGCCGATGTAATGGCCGATGGCTTGCGGTGCGGACAGTTGGGAAGCTTGTGCGGACATCGGTTGATCCTCTGGATGTTTCAGCGCTGCATCAGCCAGTCGTGCGCCGGGTCGTTCTTGAAATGCCATGCGCGTTGCGGGCCGGCCATCACGTTGAGGTAATAGCCGCGGTAGCCGTGCGGCATCACTACCGGGTGATAGCCGCGCGGCACCATGACGACGTCGTGGTCGCCCACCGCCATCGATTCGTCGAGGTCGCGCGCGTCGGTGTACACGCGCTGGAAGGCAAAGCCCTGCGGCGGGTCGATGCGGTGGTAATAGGTTTCTTCCAGCGCGCTCTCCTGTGGCAGCGCATCGGTGTCGTGCTTGTGCGGCGGATAGCTGGAGGAATGCGCGGCAGGTGTCACCACTTCCACCACCAGCAGCGATTCGGCGGCTTCGGTTTCCGGGAGGATGTCGCAGATATAGCGGGTGTTGGTGCCCTGGCCGCGCACGGAGCGCCGCATGTGCGCGCCTGATAGCAGGCGTACGGGATATTTGCCTTTGGCCGGCGCGGTGGCCAGCGCCAGTTCCACGGCATCCTGCGCGGTGACATCCAGCAGCGTGCCGGGCGGCGCGTAGACGGCATCGGGCGAATAGTCGTCGAATACGCTCGCGCGGCCGCCGAGCCGCTCGAACGATTGGTCGCCTGCGCGGATATCCGCATGGCCGACAAGCACCACCAGGCAGCCTTCGCGATCCGCAGGCAGGGCGAGGTGCAGCGTTTCGCCCGCTGCAAGGCGAAAGGCTGCAAAGCCGACGTGTTTCCAGCCGGCGGATGCGGGCGTCACCGTGACGATGTCGCGCCCTTGCGCGTGACCTTTGACCAACAGGCTCATGCCACCTCCTTCAGCGGTGCGCCATCCACCAGCGCACGCAAAGTGCGATAGCCCTTCTGTGCATACGCATAGCTCGGCGCCAGCGCGGGATCCTGCTCGGCCTCCACCACCAGCCAGCCCCGATAACCATGATTGCGCAGAGTGTCGACGATCGACGCGAAATCGATCGCGCCATCGCCGGGCACGGTGAACACGCCGTTCAACACCGCGTCGAGAAAGCTCCACTGCCGATTGCGCGCGTGCCGCACGATCGCCGGCCGCACGTCCTTGCAATGCACGTGGCAGACGCGGTCGATGTGCTTGCGCAGGATCGCCACCGGATCGCCGCCGCCGAAGTAGGCGTGGCCGCTGTCGAACAGCAGGCCGACGTCATCGCCGGTGGCGCCCATCAGGCGGTCGATGTCGTCCGGCGCTTCCACATAGGCGCCCATGTGATGGTGATAGGCCAGCCGCACGCCCTGGCCGAGCAGGTGCCGGCCAAACGCGGTGAGCCGGTCGCCGTAACGCTTGAACGCATCGTCGTCGCGGAAACGCGGCCGCTTGTACAGCGGCGTGCTGCGTTCGCCCTGGATCGCATCGGCCACTTCGCCATACACCATCACCTTGCAACCGTTCTCGGCCAGCAGGCGAAGATGCGGGGCCACTGCTGCCATTTCCTCGTCCACCGAACGGGCAGCGAGGCGCCCGGAGTACCAGCCGGATACCACCTCCAACCCGTAGCCCGCCATCAACTGGCGCAGCTCCGCCGGATCACGGGGAAACTTGTTGCCGAGCTCGAAACCTTGATAGCCGATCTCGCGGCCTTCGCCGAGTGCCGTGGACAACGGCGTTTCGCCGCCCAGCGAGGGCAGGTCGTCGTTGCTCCAGCCGATCGGGTTGATGCCGATCTTTACGTCGAAACGGTCATGCGTCATGAGGCTTGCCTGGATAGGGGCGTTGCTGTTGCTTGGCGGTTTCGTAGGCGCGACGCGCGTCCTTCACCGCGTCGCGCGCGGAGACTTCCGGCACCGCGACCTCCCACCAGGCGCCGCCGGCTTCGGTGGTGCGCCGATGGTCGGTGTCGATGGCGATCAGGTAGGTGCGTGTCGATGCGCGCGCCCGCATGAGCGCCTGCTCGAGTTCGGCAATGCCGTGCACGTGTTCGGCATGTGCGCCCATCGAGCGTGCATGCGCGGCGAAATCGATCGCCGGTGCGCCATCGGCGCCCTGCAGGCAATCGTCGAGCATGTTGTTGAACGGCGCGCCGCCGCAGGCTTGCTGCAGGCGGTTGATGCAGCCGAAACCGCGGTTGTCCAGCACCACGATGATCAGTTTCAGGCCCAGCATCACCGAGGTGGCGATTTCCGCATTGAGCATCAAATAACTGCCGTCGCCGAGCATCACGATCACCTCGCGCTCGGGCTTGGCCATCTTCACGCCCAGGCCGCCGGCGATCTCGTAGCCCATGCAGGAGTAGCCGTATTCCATGTGGTAGCCGCCGGGTATCTCGGTGCGCCAGAGCTTTTCCAGTTCGGCAGGCAAGGTGCCGGCGGCGCAGACGACGATGTCGTGACGCGCGGAATCGGGATGCGAGCGTTGCACGGCGCCGATGATCTCGCCGTCGTAGGGCAGCGTGCCGGGGGCAAGCTCGCGGCGCGAAGTGATGTCGTCCACGGTGTTGCGCCAGGCCTGCGCGAGCTGCTCGGCGCGGTTTTTCCAGTCCGCATCCGCGTGCCAGCCATCGAGCGCGGACGAGAGCGCTTCCAGACCCAAGCGCGCATCGGCCAGCAGCTGTACGTCGCCGCCTTTCAGCGCGTCGTAACCGTTGACGTTGAGCGTGACGATGCGCGCACCGGGATAGAGCGCGTTCGAGCCCGTGGCGAAATCCTGCAGGCGCGTGCCCACGGCAAATACCACATCCGCCTCGGCGAGCAGTTCGTTTGCGGCGGTGGAGCCGCACACGCCTGCCGGGCCGAGCTGCAGGGGATGCTGCCAGGACAGCGTGCCCTTGCCGGCCTGGGTTTCGGCCACCGGCACGCCATGCGTTTCGGCGAAGCGGCGCACCGCATCGCTCGCCTGCGCATACAGCGCGCCGCCGCCGGCCATCAATACCGGATGTTTTGCATGGCGCAGTGCTTGCACCGTGGCGCCGATGTCTTCCTGCGCGGGTGGAAGCCGGCGAACGTTGTGCAGACGTGGCGCGAAGAAGGTTTCCGGCCAATCGAAGGCTTCGGTCTGCACATCTTGCGGCAGTGCGAGGGTGACCGGGCCGCACAAGGCCGCATCGGTCAGCACGTGCATCGCGCGGGGCAGGGCGGTGAGCAACTGCTGCGGTTTCACGATGCGGTCGAAGTAGCGCGAGACCGGGCGGAAGCAATCGTTGACGCTGACGGTGCCGTCGCCGAAATCCTCCAATTGCTGCAGCACCGGATCGGGCGCGCGCGATACGAAGATGTCGCCCGGCAACAGCAGCACCGGCAGGCGGTTCACGTGCGCCAGCGCGGCGGAAGTCAGCAGATTGGTGGCGCCGGGGCCGATCGAGGTGGTCACCGCCATCATGCGCCGGCGCATGTGCGCCTTGGCATAGGCGATGGCCGCGTTCGCCATGGCCTGCTCGTTGTGCGCGCGATAGGTCGGCAGTTGCTCGCGGTGCTGGTAGAGCGCTTCGCCGAGTCCCGCCACGTTGCCATGGCCGAAGATGGCGAACACGCCACCGAACAGCGGCAGGCGTGCGCCGCTTTCCTCGTCGTGCACGTACTGGGCGGCAAGGTAGCGCACCAGTGCTTGCGACATGGTCAGTCGTAGCGTGCTCATGCCGCCACTCCCGTTGTTCGCGGCACGCCATGGCGTGCTTGCTGCCAGATGCCGGCCAGCCGGGCGAACTGCTGCGCGGCGCGCTCGACCAGGGCGGCATCGTCGATCTCGTTGCGCAGCCAGGCGCGGGCCGGTTCGTAGAAGAGGCTGCGGCCCACGGCAAAGCCGCGGCAACTGGTGCTGCGTGCGGCGGCAGCGAAACCTTCCGCCAGCTCATCGAAGGGCGCGTTGAGGCCGAGCAGCACCACGCCGCGGCAATACGGATCGCGTTCGGCGATCAAGGCATCGATGGCGGCCCAGTCCGCCGCCGGCAAGGGTTTGAGTTTCCACCACTCCGGCCGGATGCCGAGGTTGTAGAAGCGTTTCATCGCACGCAGCACGCGCTCGCCGGGCGCGCCGGTGGCGGCGGGATTGGCGGGTGGAATCACTTCCAGCAGCAGCTCGTGGCCGCTTTGTTTCACGGCGCCGTAGAGCGTATGCAACTGGGCTTCCTGTTCGAGCCGTGTTTCGGCATCGCCATCCGGATCGAACTGCACCAGGCACTTCACCGTGTGCTCGCGCGGCCATTGCAGCAACTGGCTGCCGATCGAGCGGCCGTATTCGAATTCCAGCGGATGGGAGCCGGGCAGTTCCACCGGACGGCCGATCCACCAGCCGCGTCCCGTGGCTGCGTGCAATGCATCCTCGCCGTAGCGCTGGTCGATCAGCACGCCCACGCGATGCTGCAGGCCGAGTTCGCGCTCGGTGTTCGCCACCGCCTCCACCAGCAGTTGTTTCAGTCGCGGCAGACGCGATTCGCTGGTGTTGCATTCGCAGGCCAGCTCGTAGAACTGGCTGCGGTGATCGAAGGCGAAGATGTGCAGGTCGTTCCATACCGGACGCGCCACGCTCACGCGGTGCAGGTGCGCCAGTTCCTCGTCCTGATCCGGCCGTTGCAGGCGGTCGGCATGGGCCAGGAAATAATCCAGCTCTGCCCGGCTCGGCATGGCCGGGGCGCAGGCATGTCGGGAGACCACCATCGCGCCGCAGGCATTCGCATAAGCACAACTGCGCTCGATACTTTCGTTGCGCAGCCAGCCGTACAGGAAACCGGCCATGAAGGCATCGCCTGCGCCGAGCACGTTGAGCACTTCCACGCGCGTGCCGCGATAGATCGGCGCCTGGTCGAGGCTGGCGGGAATCGCCGCCTCGAACACGCTGCAGCCAAGCGCGCCGCGCTTCACCACCAGGGTGGCCTTGGTGATGCTGCGCACGGCGCGCAGCGCGCTGAGCAGGTCACGCTCGCCACCGGCAATGTGGAATTCTTCCTCCGTGCCGACGACCAGGTCGAACTGCGCAAGCATGGCCTGCAGGTGCGCGGTGACGCCGTTGTCGGCAATGAAGCGCGTCTCGCCGTCGCCGCGGCCGGTAAGGCCCCACAGCACCGGGCGATAGTCGATATCCAGCGCCGTGCGCACGCCGTGCTTGCGCGCAAAGGCCAGGGCCCTGCTGCTGGCCGCGTGCACGCGCGGCGTGGAGAAATGCGTGCCGGTGATGGCCAGCGCGCGGCTGGAGGCGATGAAGTTTTCGTCGATGTCCGTTTCGTCGATCGCCATGTCCGCGCAGTTCTCGCGGTAGAAGATCAGCGGAAACGTATCGCGATCCTTGATGCCCAGCAGCACCAATGCGGTAAGCCGCTCGCGGTCGACGCCCACGTGGCTTGTATCGCAGCCTTCGCGCGCGAGGGTTTCGAGCAGGAAGCGGCCCATGTGGTCGTCGCCGACGCGGCTGAGCATGGCGGTGCGCAAGCCCAGCCTGGTCGCGCCGAAAGCGGCGTTGGCGGACGAGCCACCCAGGTACTTGGCGAAACTCGTCACGTCTTCGAGGCGTGCGCCGGGTTGCTGCGCGTAGAGGTCGACGGCCAGGCGGCCTAGGCAGATGAGGTCGTAGCGAGGTTCGGTCATGGCGTGAGGCTCATCAAGATGCGTGACGTACCCTGCATGCGTCGTAGGTTGGTAGTGAGCGCATGCGAACCCCAACCTTGCCATGCGCGCGGCGATGTTGGGGTTCGCCCCGGATCAAGTCCGGGGCTCATCGCCAACCTACGTTGCATTTCGCTATTCATGCGGCCCGCCCCTCCAGCTCCGCCACCAGGCTCTGGATCTCGCTGCCGCCGGCCATCATGTCCAGCAGGCTTTCCCTGCTGATGTCATCCTTGGCGAAGGTCCCCATCGATTGCCCGCGGTTGAGCAAGGTGAAGCTGTCGCCGATCGGATAGGCGTGATGCACGTTGTGGGTGATGAAGATCACCGAGATGCCGCGCGCGCGCGCCGTATGGATCAGCTTGAGCACGTTGCAGCTCTGCTTCACGCCGAGCGCGGCGGTGGGTTCGTCCAGGATCAATACCTTTGCGCCGAAATGGATTGCCCGCGCGATCGCCAGGCATTGGCGCTCGCCGCCGGACATGGTGCCCACGGCCTGGTGCGGCGAACGGACGTGGATGCCCATGTCGGCCAGTTTTTCTTCGGCGACGCGCGCGGCGTAGTCGACATCCATCACCGGTATCAGGCCGAACCACTTGCGCATCGGCTCGCGCCCGGCAAAGAAGTTGCGCGCCACGCTCATCAGCGGCACCAGCGCCAGATCCTGGTACACCGTAGCGATGCCCCGATCCAGCGCCTCGCGCGGCGAGCTGAAATGCACGTCATGGCCTTCCACCAGGTAACGGCCGCCGCTGGGTGGATGCACGCCCGCCAGCGTCTTGATCAAGGTGGATTTGCCCGCGCCGTTGTCGCCGAGCAGGCAATGCACTTCGCCGCGGCGCAGGCGCAGCGTGACATCCTGCAAGGCGATCACCGTGCCGAAGAACTTGCTGACGTTTTCCAGCTGAAGGATGTAGTCGTCGCTCATGGCGATACCCTCACTTGCTGCGGGTCGCGTGCAGGCGCACGTAATGGTTGAACAGCACCGCCAACAGCAGCATGGCGCCCAGGAATACGCGGTACCAGTCGGAATCGAAACTGGTGTAGGAGATGCCGATCTGCACCACGCCGAAGATCAGTGCGCCAAAGCATGCACCGACCACCGAGCCGTAGCCGCCGGTGAGCAGCGCCCCGCCGATTACCGCGGCGATGATCGCTTCGAATTCCTTTTGCAGGCCACGGTCCGCCGCGGCGGAGCCCACGTCGGCCACCTGCAGCACGCCGAACAGGCAGGCGCAGAACGCAGTGAACACGAACAGGCTGATCTTCACCCGGCGCACCGGCACGCCGACGTTCTGCGCGGCCACGGCATCGCCACCCACGGTGAAGATCCAATTGCCGAAGCGCGTGCGCGAAAGCACGAAGCCCGCAGCGGCCGCCATCAGCAGCCACCACAGCAAGACCTTGGGAATGCCCGCCACGATGGGATCGCCATTGGGCAGCTTGGCGATGATGCCCGCCTGCGCCAGCCAGGCGAACAAGCCATGCAGCGCACTGCCCTGGAACAGCGTGCTTACGAGCGGGTCGCTGCCGACCTTGTCGCCCACGCCGCTGACGATGGTGCTGTTGGAGAAATACGTGGACAACACCAAGGTGAGTCCGCGCAGGATGAACATGAAAGCGAGCGTGACGATAAAGCTGGGCAGCCGCGTGCGCACCACCAGGTAGCCGTTCAACCAGCCCAGCCCCATGCAGCCGGCGAACGCGAACAGCACCGATGCCCACATCGGCCAGCCCATGAACATCGATGGCACCGCCATCATCATGCCGGCGAAACCGATCATCGAGCCTATGGAAAGATCGAATTCGCCGGCAATCATCAGCAGGCATGCACCCACCGCGATGATGCCCAGGTACGCCGCCACCTGGGCCCAGTTCATCACGCCATCGAGATTGAACATGCCCGAATCGCCGGCAAAGATGCCGAACAGCACGAACACCAGCACGGTGCCGGCGATGGAGCCGAATTCCGGCCGGCCGATGAAGCTGCGCCAGGGCGAAATGCGTCGTACCCGCTCATCGGTCTGCATGGCTCTGCTCGGCATGGCAGGCTTGTCCTTGCTGGTCGTGAGGGGCAGGTGGGGCGTGGTGCTGCTCATGCTCGTCTCCGTGAGGTGGCTTTCACCGATACTGGCCGGCGTACTTGGCCACCGTATCGACGTTTTCCCTGGTGACGAAGGCCGGGCCCGAGCTGACTCCGTGATTGGTGTACACCGGTTGCAGGCCGTATTCCTTCAGGCGCGACTGAAATGCCGGATTGGCCTTGAGCTTGGCGATGATTGCGGCCGGGTCGCGCGTGTTGTCCTCATGGGCGATCGCCAGTGCCGCGATCGCCATGTAGCCCTGCAGATATGGCTGCTGATCGATGGCGAAGTTGATGACGCCCTTGCGAATACCATCGATGACCGCACTGGAAAGATCGAAGGTGACAAAGTAGATCTTGCCCGCCAGCCCCATCCGCTGCAGCGCCTGCAGACTGGGATCGGCGGAATTGGGGCCCAGCGCGAGGATCGCCTGCGTGCGCGGATGGTTGCGCAGGTACGCGCTCACCTTGTTTTCCACCACCGTGGGGTCCACGCCAGTGTCGATCATCGAGCTGCGCGCATCGACGCCGATGGCATCGGCAAAGCCCTTGCAGCGCTGGAACGCCGCGGCGTTGGCGGCATTGTGATTGACGCATACGAACGAGGTGATGCCTGCCGCCTTCGCCCGCTCGCCGGCTGCCTTGCCCGCTTCGTATTCCGGCTGGCCGATATGCATGATCGCGCCGAGCTGCTCGCTTTGCTGCTGGGTGCCGGAGTTGATGGTGATCAGCGGAATGCGCTTGGCGGTCACGCGCATGGCGGGCTTGGCCAGGACGTCGACATCGGCAATATCGAAGGCTACGCCATCATAGTTACGTGCGGCGGCCTGCTCGACCAGGCGGGCCATGTCGGCAAGGTCGCCATTGGGCGGATTGCGATAGTCGACCTGCACGCCGAAATCCGCGCCGGCCTGTTTGATCGCGTTCTTCACCGTGTTCCACCACACGTCGGAATCGGCGGCATGGCTGATCAGCACGTACCGTTCGTTGGCGTGCGGCCCCGTGGCCGCCGTTGCCGCGCTGGCGGCCAGCATGCCTGCCAGCAAGGTCCATATCCATCGTGTGCGCATAGCGTCTCCAAGGTGGTGGCCGCGTCCTGCGCCGGCCGGAGAGGGGCGCGCCAGGGGAAATGGCCCGCGCCGTGGCCTGGAGCATAGGAACGCTGTTCCGCCAATTGCAATTTGCATTGCACAATGGAAATTTCTGGAAATAATTTTCCAAGCGGCGTTAGGATGCACGCCGAACCTCCAACGGACGCCACGCATGGCCAAACAGGGCGCAGTCGACGGACTGCTGCAGCGGATAGCGCAAGATTTTGAAAACCTGCCGCGGCAGTTGCAGAACGTGGCCAGCTACCTGGAGCGGGAGCGGGCCAACATCATGGTCCAGCGCATCAACGAGATCGCGGCGGGCTGCGACGTGCATCCGTCGGCGGTAGTGCGCTTCGCGCAGCGCTTCGGCTATTCCGGCTTCAGCGAAATGCAGGCGGTGTTCCGCAGCGACTACACCGAGGCGGTGACGCCCGCGCGCAGCTACCAGCAGCGCATCCGCCGCGTGATCGCCGAAGGCGAAGGGCAGCTGCCGGCCTCGCAAATGGCCTTGCGTTTCATCGATGCCAGCCGCAACGGCCTCGACGAACTGGTGAAATCCTTCGATGCAAAACAGTTCGAGGCAGCCGTCGAGGTGTTGGCCAAGGCCGAGAACATCTACGTGGTGGCGGTGCGCCGCACCTTCAGCATCGCCAGCTATATCGCCTATGCCTTGCAGCACACCGCCAAGCGGGTGCATCTGGTGAGCGGGCTGGGCGGCATGTATCGCGAACAGATCCGCAGCATCGGCAAGAACGACGTGCTGATCGCCATCAGCTATCCGCCTTACGGCAAGGAAACCCTCTATTGCAGCCGCGTGGCGCACCAGCACAAGGCCAAGGTATTGGCGATCACCGACAGCGCATTGGGTGCGCTAGGCAGGGAAGCGCACGTGACGCTGCTGGTGCAGGAAGGCAGCGCGTTCGCCTTCCGTGCGCTTACCAGCACCATCTGCCTGTGCCAGGCATTGTTCGTGGCGCTGGCCTACAAGCTCGAACTGAAAGTGGAAGAAACCACGCACACCGGAGAATACGATGACTGAACGCATGGGCGTTGCGCTGTTCGGCGCTGGGCGCATCGGCAAGATCCACGCCGCCAATCTCGCGCGGCATCCGCATGCGCAATTGCGCTACGTGGTGGATGTGCACCGTCCCTCCGCCGAAGCGCTGGCGGCCCAGCACGGCGCAACGGTTGCCGGAATGGAACAGGCCTTGGCCGACCCCGGTGTCGCCGCGGTGGTGATCGGCTCCAGCACGGATACGCATGCGGACCTGATCATGCGCGCTGCAACGGCGGGCAAGGCGATCTTCTGCGAGAAACCGGTGGACCTGGACGTGGCGCGTGCGCGCGCTTGCGCGGAGGCGGTCAAGCAGGCTGGTGTCACCTGCATGATCGGTTTTCAGCGGCGCTTCGATCCAACCTTTGCGGCCTTGAAGCAGCGCCTGGATGCCGGCGAGATCGGCCAGCCGGAAGTATTGATCGTGACCAGCCGCGATCCCGCGCCGCCGCCGGCTGCGTACATCGCGCACTCCGGCGGCGTATTCAAGGACATGTTGATCCATGATTTCGACATCTTCCGCTGGATCCTCGGCGGCGTCGCCGTGAGCGTGCACGCTACCGGCGGCTGCCCGAACATGCCGGACGTTGCTGCGGCGGGCGACATTTCCCATGCCGCCGTTACCTTGCGCACGCGCGATGGTGCGCTATGCCAGATCAATACCTCGCGCCGCGCGGCGTACGGCTACGACCAGCGCTTCGAAGTGCTGGGCAGCCATGGCCTCCTGCAAGCCGGCAACGTGCGCCCGACCGAGGTCGTTGCATGGAGCAGCGACGCCATCCGCAGCGACAAGCCCGAAGCGTTCTTTCTGGAACGCTATCGCGCGGCGTACGCGCTGGAAATCGAGCATTTCTTCGATGCCCTGGTGAACGGCGCGCCGGTGCGCACCACGATCGAGGATGGCATCAAGGCGCTGGAGCTGGCGGAACTGGCGACGCAGTCCTGGCGAGAGGGTACGGCGATCGAATGCGCCATCTGAGCCGGTAGGCTGCCAGCATCGTTTAAGTTCGTGCTTACCGGGATGCGTCCCCTCCCTTGCGAAGTAGGGGAGGGATAGGGTGGGGTGCGAGCGCAGCGAGCGGCAGGAATCTGACTTCGCTGCCATGTGCTTCTTTCGATCAGAATCATGGTGGCATTCGGCCGCACGCTAAAGCACATGCAACCCCACCCCAGCCCTCCCCTACTTCGCAGGGGAGGGGGCAGATCACGGCAAGCGATCAGGACCGCAAGCCAACGCCACGCTTCAGCAGATTCAATGCAATCCAGGACAAGCCGACCACGAACAGCAGCATCACCCCGAACGCCACGCCGATATGCACGTCGCTGATGCCCAGCACGCCAAAGCGGAACGCGTTGACCATATACAGGATGGGATTGATGCGCGAAATCGCCTGCCAGGGTTCGCTCAGCATGTTCACCGAATAGAACACGCCGCCCAGATAGGTGAGCGGTGTGAGCACGAAGGTGGGCACCAGTGCGATGTCGTCGAACTTCTTCGCATAAATCGCGTTGACAAACCCGGCCAGCGAGAAGATCGTGGCGCCGAACAGCACCGACAGCAGCGTGATCAGGATGTGCGCGATCTGCAGGTGGGTGAAGAACAAGGCAATCAGCAGTACCAGCAGGCCCACCACCAGGCCACGCGCCACCGCGCCGGCTACGTAGCCCAGCAGGATCACCCAGTTCGACATCGGCGACACCAGCATCTCTTCCACCGAACGCTGGAACTTGGCGCCGAAGAACGAGCTGGAAATGTTGCCGTAGCTGTTGGTGATGATGCTCATCATCACCAGGCCAGGCACGATGTACTGCATGTAGCTGAATTCGCCCTGGATGTTGCCGATGCGGCTGCCGATCAGCTTGCCGAAGATCACGAAGTACAAGGTCATGGTGATCGCGGGCGGAATCAGCGTCTGCGTCCAGATGCGCATGATGCGCACGATCTCGCGCCGCACGATGGTCTGCAGCGCGATCAGGTTGCCGGACAGGTTGCTCATGCTGCTTTCTCCTTGGGGTCCTGTCGACCGTTCTCGACGAGACGTACGAACAGTTCTTCCAGCCGGTTGGTCTTGTTGCGCATCGAGAGCACCGTAATGCCGTGGACGGTGAGCGCATCGAACAGCGCGTTCATGGCTTGCGTGCGCGGCATTTCGGCTTCCAGCGTGTGTGCGTCGACGCGGCGGAAGCTGATGCCCGGCAGGCTGGGCAGCTGCTCGGGCAGGTTGTTCACGTCGAACACGAAGGTTTCCACGTCCAGCTTCGACAGCAGCAGCTTCATCGAGGTGTTTTCCACGATGGCGCCGTGGTCGATGATGGCGATGTTGCGGCACAGCTGCTCGGCTTCTTCCAGGTAATGCGTGGTAAGGATCACCGTGGTGCCGGCGGCGTTGATGCCGCTGACGAACTGCCACATGGAGCGGCGGATCTCGATGTCCACGCCCGCGGTCGGTTCGTCCAGGATCAGCAGGCGCGGCTCGTTCATCATCGCGCGCGCAATCATCAGGCGGCGCTTCATGCCGCCGGACAGCGTGCGCGCCTGTTCCTGCGCCTTTTCCCACAGGCGCAGTTCCTTCAGGTATTTTTCGGCGCGCTCGGCGGCGATCTTGCGCGGGATGCCGTAGAAGCCGGCCTCGTTCACGCAGATGTCGAACGGCTTTTCGAACTGGTTGAAGTTGATCTCCTGCGGCACCAGGCCGATCAGCTTCATCGCTTCGTTGCGCTGCTTGTTCACCGATACGCCGAAGATGCGCGCATCGCCCTCGGTGGAGTTCACCAGCGAGGAAAGGATGCCGATCAGGGTGGATTTGCCGGCGCCGTTCGGGCCCAGCAGGGCAAAGAAATCGCCTGGCTGCACCGTAAGGTTGATGCCTTTGAGGGCCTGGACGCCGTTGCCGTAGGTCTTGCGCAGGTTCTCGACAACGAGTGCGGGGGTGGGGGACATGGGCTGCACCGTGGGGGCTAAGCCAATTATTATAGCGGGCCTTGTCCCCACGACCTGCTCGGCGGGGCGTACTGACTGTTTCCCGCCGGACACCCCATGGCCGAACACTTCACCCTCCGTCTCGTCGACAGCCGCATGCTTGCGCCCAGCGTGCGCCACCTGGGCTTCGAACGCGCCGACGGACAGCCGCTCGCCTTCATTCCCGGCCAGTTCCTGCAGATCCATTTCCACTACGACGACGGCACCGCCACCAAGCGCAGCTATTCGGTGGCCACCGTCGGCGACGGGCATTCGCCGGTGCAGCGCATCGAGATTGCCGTGAGCTATGTGGAAGGGGGTGCCGCCACCAAGCTTTTGAGCGGGCTGGACATCGGCGGCACCATCGAGGCGAGCGGCCCGTATGGGCGCTTCTGCCTGCAGGATGGCGACACGCATCCGCGCTACCTGCTGCTGGCGACCGGCACGGGCGTCACCCCTTACCGCGCCATGCTGCCGGCGTTCGAGAAACTGCTGGCAAAGGGCGACCGCGAAGTCGTGCTGCTGTACGGCGCCCGCAACGAAACCGAGCTGCTGTACGGCGAAGAGTTTGAGGTGTTCGCCCAGACGCACCCGGGCTTTTCGTTCTACGGCTGCCTCAGCCGCCAGCCGCGCGCCGTGCCGCGGCCGAACGATCGCCCCGGTCACGTGCAAAGCGTGCTGCAGGAATTGCAACCGGCTGCCGATAGGGATATCGCCTATCTGTGCGGCAACCCCAACATGGTCGACGCCGCCTTCAACACCTTGAAGGAATTCGGTTTGCCGGTGCCGCAGATTCGGCGCGAGAAGTACATCTCGTCGCGTTGAGCATGGCAATGCTGGGATTTCATCCCAGCGGCAAGAAAATCTTCGTGCCGAATTAAAGCGCGTCGGAATCTTGCCGATAAAGCTACTGCGAGGATGCAGCGCATTGCGCAAACGTCATCGTCATGACGTTCCGAGCTCTCCGGCGTTACCCCTCAACCGTCCTCCGCCCTCCGGACGGTGAAGTGGCGCGCCAGGCTGCTCAAGTGACGATGCGCCTCGCGACGAAAAGCCAACACTCGCAAGCAGCCGCCCAAGCCACTGTTTCACAAGGAATTCACGCCATCTAAACAATTGCCGTCATGCAACGCTCGCGCAGGCTTCTTGACGGTCCTATTGCATGATTTATGTGATGGGCTTGGCATTTCCGTAAGGAGACTCGGCGGAGGCTCTCAAGCACCGGTACACCGCAGCCGATGGTGCCTACAGGTACGCGCGATCCGCGCTGGTACCCGGTGGAGGGCAGCAATATGCATGGTGCGCGTTGGCTTGTTCTGGTGGGTTGTTCCGTGGCGATGGTGTTCGCTTCACCTGCCGTGCGGGCAGGTGGCGGTGGAACCATCGAGGGTGGAACGATCACTTTCGTCGGTGCCGTCGTAGAACCGACTTGCAGCGTTCTAACCGCGTCTGGCGACCTGAATCAGGTGCTCGGCGCCGCGCAGGCGCATCCTTCAGTTCAACGAAGCTGCTCGACCACCACGGCCACAGCTGCAGCAACGAATGTTTCCCGGCCTTACGAGGTAGATGTCGTACATCTGTCCGGTGCCGAGCCCGATCGGGTGCTCAACTATTTCGCCAACTATGTTCGCACTGCCCAGCCTGCGTCGGCTGACCCGGTGTTGGTGACACAAACCTACGAGTAGCACTCAAGCTCTATCGGCACGAAGCACGCAAAAGTTGAGCGCCGATTCGCGCGCCCATCCAGCCGGCTGTGTCGAATCGTCACTGATAGCAATGGCACTAACTTAAGCGTGTATCTCGACGCTTGCAGTGATGCACCCCCTCCCCTGCGTAAGTAGGGGAGGGTTGGGGTGGGGTGCGAGCGTAGCGAGCGGCAAGAGCCTGCCGTTGGCACATTGCTTTTTGTTATTAGAAGCCATAGCGACATTCAGCTGCACGCTAAAGCACAAGCAACCCCACCCCTCGCCTACTGTCGCAGGGGAGGGGGCAAATCGTGGCGAGCCATGGAGCAATAACGCTTAAGTTAGCGCCATTGCGCTTAAGGATGCTCTGATTAATTCAGCGTAGGCTGCGGCAGCCTGCGGTGGATTAAATCAGAGCATCCTTAAGTTGCTGCCATTATCCCGAAGACTGCTCGACGAGCGCGTCAGTCGCGAGGACAATACCAACCTACCGAATACTGGCATCCGTTTTTCAGGCTTGCGGAGAATCCTTATGCGCCAGCTTCGCCTGTCATGACTATGCCAAGCATCAGCAATGCGCCTTCCCCCTTGGTCGGTGGCTTGGTTGCCAGCCGCCATGGCCATGCCAGAACGCCGCCGTCATCGGCGCCGGTCGTATCGACAGGCGCTTCGGCCACCGCCGCAGAACCGCTGGCTTCGGCGATTGCGGCAGCGTTGACGCAACTGGGGCTGATTCCTGATATCCACCTGGCGAGCCCGGATGCTGCCACCAGCGCGAATGGCGTGTCGCCCGCGCTCGACCCGCCGCAAGCGCAGGCAGCGCAGCAAATTCAGCGGTATCGGAACCTCACCCCGGCATTCTCCGGCCTGGCCCAGATGCTGAGCGATCGTTCGGGCCATGCGCCCACGGCAACCCATGGCCTGGCAAGCACGTTCCAAAGCCTCTGGACCTCGCTCGGCGCGTCATCCGGCCTGGCCGTCGACGCTTCCGGCAACGCCATCCCCAGTTTGCCTACCTTCCTGAACGCGCTGGCGCGCAACCTTAGCGAGAGCGGCGTTACGGGCTTGCGTGGCGTGTTTGTCGACACGGTGGCGTGATGGTTCGTGCCGCTCCATGTCGCTTTCCGCACGGGTTTCGTCCGCAAGCACGATTTTGCATTGCCGCAAAATTTCCGAAAACTCCTTTTATATCAGATTGTTAATCTCGACACAGAAAAATTTGGATCGAGACAAATTTTTCGTTTACAGTCGTTCGGTCGCCTTGGCCTGAACGGCCAGGTGCCTGGCATATAAAAGTGAGTGCGTTTTGCACGCGAATCGGGGCTGCTGCCCCGCAAGCATTGCGCTGACGCCTTCGCTTCCACGACAACGAGAAAACGGGGAGTAGCAGCATGGTGTCACGTCGAAGGTTCCTGCAGAGCTTGGGGGCGGTCGCGGCCTTGGGTGGCCCGTTGCCTGCGCTGGCGCGATTGGCGCAGGGTACGGCGGCAGCCACGCGCGCAACGGGTGCCGCCGCGAAAACCGGTGGCGTGTCGCGCTACGTCGACGTGTTCATCGGCACCGGCGGGCATGGACACACCTATCCCGGCGCATCGATGCCGTTCGGCATGGTGCAGCTGAGTCCCGATACGAATGACGCCGGCTGGGATGCATCGTCCGGTTATCACCAGGGCGACGGTTCGATCATGGGTTTCTCGCACACGCATTTGAGCGGAACCGGTGCGGCGGACATGCTCGATGTGCTGGTGATGCCCGCGCAAGGCGAGGTGCTGTTGCAGCCGGGCGCACGCGGCCTGCCCGATGTGAATTATCGCTCCCGCTTCGATGGCGTCGCCGGCAGCGGGCCGCAGCTGACGGAACACAGCAAGGCACATCCGGGGCATGGTTATCGCTCGCGCTTCACCTCGGAACACGCGCGGCCCGGCTACTACAGCGTGCACCTGACCGACCACGACATCCGGGCGGAACTGACCGCAACCATGCGCGCGGGCTTGCATCGCTACACCTTCCACGGCGCCGGCAGCGGGCATCTGCTGGTGGATTGGGCGCACGGTTTCCACGACGACTACAAGGTGCCCTGCAAGGTGACCGACGCCGAGCTCAAGCTGGTCGGCAACGACACCTTGGTCGGCAGCCGGCGCGTGCACCAGTGGGCGGACGGACGCTACATCTACTTCGCGATGAAAGTGTCGCGGCCGTTTTCGCAAGCCACGCTGTATTCCGAGGACGTGGCCGCGCCCAGCGGCACCGGCGGGATCAAGGGCACCCACCTGAAGGCGGAGCTGCATATCGATGACGTCGCTAAAGAGCCCGTGCTGGTGAAGGTGGGCATTTCCGGCGTGGACATCGAAGGCGCGTTGCGCAACCTGGATACGGAAATTCCCGCCTGGGATTTCGATCACATCCAACAGGCGGCGGCCGATGCGTGGGAGCAGGAGCTCAGCCGTATTCGTGTGGAGGCGGCGTCGGAACGCACGTTGCGCGTGTTCTACAGCTCGCTGTATCACACCATGCTGGCACCGACGCTGTTCAGTGACGTGGACGGGCGCTATCGCGGCATGGACCTGGCCGTCCATCAACTGCCGCAAGGGCAGAACAATTACAGCACCTATTCGTTGTGGGATACGTACCGCGCGCTGCATCCGCTGTACACGCTGTACCAGCCCGAGCGCGTGCCGGATTTCCTCAATTGCCTGGTGCGCATGGCCGAAGAAAGCCCGCAAGGCCCCGCGGTGTGGCCGCTGCAGGGCGTGGAAACGGGCTGCATGATCGGCTATCACTCGGCGGTGGTGCTGGCCGAGGCGCAGGCGAAAGGCTTCACCGGCATCGACTACGCGCGCGCGTGGCCGATCTATCGCAAGCGTGCGATGGAAGACGATTACCGCGGCCTGCCCTATTACCGCAAGCTCGGCTACATCCCCAGCGACAAGGAACCGGAAGCGGTCAGCAAGACGCTGGAGTACGCCTACGACGACTGGGCGGTGTCACACATGGCCGATGCCGCCGGCGAAAAACAGCTTGCCGAGGCACTGCGCCAGCGCTCGCGCAACTATCGCCACGTGTTCGATACCAAGCTCAGCTTCGTGCGCCCGCGCGGCGAGAACGGCGAATGGCTGGAGCCGTTCGATCCGCGCGGCATGGGCCACTCGAAGGAGTGGCGCGATTTCACCGAATCGAATGCCTGGCAGGCCACCTTCCTCAACCAGCACGATCTCTATGCCTACATGGGCCTGTTCGGCGGCCCCGACGTGTTCGAGCGCAAGCTGGATGCATTGTTCACCACCAGCTCCAAATTGCCGGCGGATGCGCCGCCGGATATTGCCGGCATGGTGGGCCAGTACGCGCACGGCAACGAGCCCAGCCATCACATGGCGTATCTGTATGCGTACACCGGCTCGCACTACAAGACGCAGTCGCGCGTGCGCTCGTTGACGGAAACCATGTATCCGCCCGACCCGGATGGCCTGGCCGGCAACGAAGACTGCGGCCAGATGAGCGCTTGGTACGTCATGAGCGCGCTGGGTTTGTACGCGGTCGATCCGGTAAGCACCAACTATGTGTTCGGCAGTCCGGTGCTGGACTATGCCGAGCTCAAGCTGGCCGGCGATCGCAAGCTGGTGATTCGCACGTTCAACAACGGCTCGAACCGCCCGTATATCCAGTCGGTAACCTGGAACGGCAAGCCATGGACGAAAAGCTGGATCAGCCATGCGGAGCTGACCGCGGGCGGCGTGCTGGAATTCCACATGTCGGATGCGCCGAACATGGCGTTCGGCACGAAGCCGGAAGATCGGCCGCCGGCGTTTGGCATGGCGGCGAGCGACGTGGTGGCGATCGATGCGGCCTGATTCGTCATCCGCGGCGGACGTTTGGACGTCCAATTGTCGACGCAGGCCAGTTGCTTGATGTTTGAGGCCATAAACGCACGATGACGCTGCCGCGGGCGAACTTCCAGCCCGCGCAACGCACCAAGTCCCTGCATCGCGTGTGGGGCGATGCAGGGTGACGTGGTCCCAGCATGTCACCCTCGGGGCTGTTTCCTGCACTCCTCCCGAAAGAGGAAACGGTCCCTTGAAGCCCCGGCAACCCCGTCCCCGGTTGCCGGGGCTTCATTCTTTTGCGCGTTCGCAATGCGGTTGCAGCGTGCGATGAAAGCTGTGCGCAGCACGCCGCTTTTTGCGTGGCGATGTCGAGGTTCGCATACGGTCACCGCCAACCTATGCACTGCGCACTGAAACACCTATAACGCACAGAGCTTGTTGTTCGGTGACCTGCTCCCTCCCCTGCGATAGCAAGGGAGGGTTGGGGTGGGGTTGTCTGTGCTTTAGCACGCAACTGAAGGCCGCGTGAGGGTTGATCACAAATATATGGCCGCGGCATCGCGTTCCCCGCCGCGCGCTGCGCTCGCACCCCACCCTAGCCCTCCCCTACTTCGCCGGGGAGGGGATACGTTCTGGTGAGCGCGCGTTACTCACTCACGTACCCATCGACAACAACCGCGCCCGATACCGGCTCGGCGACTCGCCCGTCCAGCGCCGAAACGCCCGCGTTAAATTGGCCGGATCGGCGTAACCCATGCGCACGGCGATTTCGTCCATGCGCAGGACCGGATTCAATACGTCGCGCAACACCGCATCCTTGCGCGCATCGTCCACCAGGCCGCGAAAGTTGAGGCCGAGGCGCTGCAACTTGCGCTTGAGGGTGCGGCTGGACATGCACAGCGTGCGTGCTGCTTCCTCGATGCTGGGGTAGCCGGTGCGCTCGTGGCCTTGCAGCACATCCATCACGCGCACGACCAGGTCGTCGGAGCGGCGCAGGCGTGCTCGTTCGCGCTCGCACTGGACCTTGATGTAGCGCAGGGTGGAGGCGTTGGCGCTGGCCAGCGGAGTGTCCAGCTCGGCAAGCGGCAGGCGGATCAGGCTGAGGTTGGTATCGAAGCGCGTGGCGACCGCGCGTTTGCGGTAGCGCGCGTAATGCAGCGGCTCGGGACCGCGGTGCCAGACTTCCATGTCGGGCAGCGGGCGTTGCTGGAGTTGTTCACACAGGCGCGTGGTCATGCTCATCATGCGGTCGACCGCACAGAAGCGCATCGGCGCGCGTGTGGCCAGGTCGTGCACGATCAGTTCGGCAAAACCGTCGCGCTCGGTAAGGCGCAGGTTGAAGGTGGTGGTGCGCAAGTCGAGAAAGCCGGCCCAGAGTTCAAGCGCGTCGCGCAGGCTGGCGCAGCTCATCAAGCCGTAGCCGAGCATGCCGTGCCAGGTGACGGTGCTGTGCAAGCCGATCTGGTAGCCAATGCCGGGGTCGTTGGTGAGCCGCACGGCGCTGGTGAGCAGGAGTGCATCCTGCTGCGTGCTCAGGCGACCGCCTTCCTCCAGCTGCTCCGGGCGGATGCCGGTGCCGGCCAGCGCCCGGTCGCGCGAGATGCCCTGCTGCTCCAGCAGCTGCAGCAAGGCCACGGCGTAATCGACGTGNACGTCTTCTTTGTACAGCTTGTGCATACGGCTACCTCACCCGCTTGAGTTGTCTGTNCGCAGCGCAAACAGCGTTGCGTGGACCAAGCTTTGAGCAGGAATGTGCAGGAAATTTGGAGATTCCAAGGAATCACCCGCCTGCGCTTGAAACGGTCCGGACAAACAGCGCTAATGACGACAGGGACCACACCCACACGATCTTTCGCCATGCGCCCTGGGCTCACCGCCAAGCTGTTTCTTGCGATGCTCGCCGTCGCCGTGTTCGCCGTACTGGCGATGGGCGTGGCTGCGCGCCTGAGTTTCAATCGCGGTTTTCTCGGCTATCTCGCCGAGCAGGAAACCGAGCGCATGCAAAGCGTGGCCGCGTCGCTGGCCACGGCATACCGCACGCACGGCAGCTGGGAGTTTCTGCGCAACAATCCGCATGCGTGGCTGGATGCGATGCGCCCCGGCCATTTTTCCGGGCTGCCGCCGCCGCATGGCTTCGGCGACCCGAACGCGCCCGACTTGCCACCGCCCGATGACGGAAGTGGACAACCATCGCCAGACGGGCATGAGCATGAGCCGCACGATCTCCAGGGACCGCCGCCAGGGCCGATGCACATGGATGCTCCCGGTTCGGTCTCCATGCTCACCGGCACCGATTTCCGCTTTGCCTTGCTGGATGCGCAGAACCGGCTGCTGTTCGGCAATGACGCCGCGGTCACCGCCGCGCATGCGGTGAAACAGGCGATCGTGGTGAATGGCCGCACGGTAGGCTGGCTGACGATGTTGCCCTTGCGCGACGTCACCGCCACCGGCGACCTGCGTTTTCAGCGCGGGCAATATCAGGCCAGCTGGATCATCGGCGGTTCGGCGCTGCTGCTGGCCGCGCTGCTGGCGATCTGGCTGGCGCGCACCTTGCTCACGCCGGTGCATCGCATCGCCAAGGCCACGCACGCGCTGGCGGAGGGTAATTACGCCACGCGCGTGGAAACCACCTCGCACGACGAACTGGGCCAGCTGGCGCGCGATTTCAACCAGCTGGCCGTGGCGCTGCAGAAAACCCAGCGCGCGCGGCGCCAGTTCGTGGCCGACATCTCGCACGAGCTGCGCACGCCGCTGGCGATCATGCGCGGCGAGCTCGAAGCGCTGGAGGACGGCGTGCGCCGCTTCGACAAGGACGCGATCGCGTCCCTGCAAAGCGAAGTGGGCATGCTGAGCAAGCTGATCGACGATCTGTACCAGCTCACGCTGGCCGACGTCGGCACCATGCTCTATCGCAAGGTGGAGGTGGATCTGCCGAAGCTGCTGGAAGGCATCGCCGATACGTTCCGCGACCGTTTCCGCCGCGCCGAGGTCAGCCTGCAGTGGAACCTGCCGTCGACGCCCGTGCTGGTGAATGCCGACGAAGGGCGCCTGCAGCAGCTGTTCGTAAACCTGTTCGAAAACAGTGCGCGCTACACCGATGCCGGCGGCGTGCTGCGCGTCAGCTGCCGGGTGATGGCCGACAGCGCGGTGGTCGACCTGATGGATTCGGCGCCGGGCGTGGACGAGGCCAGCTTGCCGCACCTGTTCGAGCGCTTCTATCGCGAGGAAGCTTCGCGCAATCGCGCCAGCGGCGGTGCCGGCCTGGGGCTGGCGATCTCGCGCGCCATCGTGGAAGCGCATCATGGCGCCATCGACGCGCATCCCTCACCGCTCGGCGGCCTGTGGCTGACGGTGCGTCTTCCCCTGGAGCAGGCGTGACATGCACAGCCCACCGCCAGAACGCACCGCATCCGCGCTCGCGCATATCCTGATCGTGGAAGACGAACCCAAGCTGGCCGCACTGGTGGGCGACTACCTGCGCGCAGGCGGCTACGACGCCAGCTGGGTGGCCGATGGCCGCGAAGCGATGGCCGCCATCAAGGCGCAACAGCCGGACCTGGTGCTGCTCGACCTGATGCTGCCCGGACGCGACGGCCTGGACATCTGCCGCGAGCTGCGCAGCTTCAGCGACGTACCGGTGATCATGCTCACCGCGCGCGTGGAAGAGATCGATCGCTTGCTGGGGCTGGAGCTGGGCGCGGACGATTACATCTGCAAGCCCTTCAGTCCGCGCGAAGTGGTGGCGCGGGTGAAAACCATCCTGCGGCGCGTGCGCCACAGCAGTGAACAGCACGGCAACACCGCGTTGCGCATCGATGAAAGCACGCACAGCGCCACGTTCCACGGCGTGACGCTGGAACTCACGCCGGTGGAATTCCGTTTGTTGAAGACGCTGGCCGCCAACCCTGGCCGCGTGTTCTCGCGCGATCGGCTGCTGGACAATCTGTATCTGGATCATCGCGTGGTGACGGACCGCACCGTGGACAGCCATATCAAGAACCTACGTCGCAAATTGGAACAGGCAGCACCCGGACAGGATCCGATTCGCTCGATCTATGGAGTAGGCTACAAGCTGGAAATCGAGTGACGGCTGGCGCGGTTCGCGCTGTTGGATTCCGCACGAGGTGTACATGATGCGCAGCGACGTGCTGATCATCGGAGCAGGGCCAACCGGCCTGGTGCTGGCGCTGTGGCTGACCAGGCTCGGCGTAAAAGTGCACATCATCGACAAGACGTCTGCGCCCGGAACGACGTCACGCGCGCTGGCGGTGCAGGCGCGCACGCTGGAGCTTTATCGCCAGCTCGATCTGGCCGACGCGGTGATCGCCGACGGCCATAAAGTGCCGGCGGTCAATTTGTGGGTAAAAGGTGAACGCAAGGCGCAGATCACGTTCGAGACGATTGGTGCGGACCTTACGCCTTTTCCTTTCCTGCATATTTTTCCGCAGGACCGGCACGAACGCCTGCTGATTGCGCGGCTGGAACAAGCGGGCGTATCGGTGCAACGGGAGACCGAACTGCTGCGCTTTACAGACCAGGGCGATGGCGTGCTCGCGTACCTGCGCGGCCCCGACGGCCGCGAGCAAGCGTGGGAAGCGCGCTATCTCGCCGGCTGCGACGGCGCTCGCTCGCTAGTGCGCGAAACGCTCGGCATCGATTTTCCCGGTGGCACCTACAAGCAGGTGTTCTACGTGGCGGACGTGGATGCGAGCGGGCCATCGCTGGACGGGCAATTGCATATCGACCTGGATGAAGCCGATTTCCTGGCGGTGTTTCCCTTGCGCGGCGAAGGCCGTGCACGCCTGATCGGCACGGTGCGCGACGAGCGCGCCGAACATCCCAAATCACTGCGGTTCGAGGACGTGAGCGCGCGCGCCATCGGGCATTTGAAGGTCGACGTGCAGCAGGTGCACTGGTTTTCCACCTATCGCGTGCATCATCGCGTGACCGAACACTTCCGCCGCGGGCGGGCGTTCCTGCTCGGCGATGCGGCGCATATCCATAGCCCGGCCGGCGGCCAGGGCATGAATACGGGCATCGGCGATGCGATCAACCTGGCCTGGAAACTGGCGGCTGTCGTCGGCGGACAAGCCGCTGACGACTTGCTGGATAGCTACGAGGCTGAGCGTATCGGCTTTGCGCATCGCCTGGTCGCCACCACCGATCGCGTTTTCAGCTTCGCCACCGCCGAGGGACGCGTGGCCGATATCCTGCGCACCCGCCTGGCACCGGCGGTGATTCCGGCCGCCCTGCACGTCGGCGGCGTGCGCGAATTCCTGTTTCGCACGGTGTCGCAGATCACCTTGAATTACCGCGGCTGTCCCCTGAGCGAAGGTGCGGCCGGCGCCGTGCATGGCGGGGATCGGCTGCCGTGGGTGACGGCCGCTGGCAGCGACAATTTTTCCAGCCTTGCGGCCATGCGCTGGCAGGTGCACGTGTATGGCGACGCGAACGCGGCATTGCGCGACTGGTGCAGCGCGCACGGCGTGCCGCTGCATGTATATGCATGGCAGCCGGCGTATCAGGCAGCGGGCCTGGCGCGCGATGCGCTGTACTTGATCCGGCCGGACACTTATGTGGCCATGGCCGATGCGCAGGCCAGGCCGGAAGCCGTAGACGTTTATTTTACGAGCCGCGGCATTAAGCTCGGATCCGCGCACGCGATCCTTTCCGCCCCATCCGATAACGTTGCGCACACAGGGGATCTCCATGAATCCTGAAGAATCCATGCGCACCAAGCGGTCCGCATCGGCAAGCGACGATGCCATCGGCACTTCCACCAAGATCGCCAGTGTCGCGGCTGCGATCGGCGGTTGGGCCGCGGGCATGTATGCAGGCTTCAACCTGCTGCCGCCACTGGTGGCCACGACCGTGGTGTGGCTGGCCGGCCGAAAACTGTTCAGCGCATCGAAGCAGATCATGCTGCCCGCGTTCTGCGTGCAGGCCGGGCACCTGGTGTGGTTCGTGCTGATGATGGCGATGAGCCGCCAGCTGGCCAGCCCGAACCTGATCGACGTCGTATGGCTGGCGATCGGCCTGGCGTGGCTGGCGCTGCGCCCGGGCAAGGCGGCGCTATGCGTGCTGGCGGTGTATCAACTGCTGGCGCTGCCCTACAACGTGCTGCAGTTTACGCAGGCGGATTTCGGTACGCCGGCAAACAAGGTCTTGCTCGTCCACATCATCTGGCGCTGCCTGGCGCTGTTCTACATGGCGCGCATGTTTTACCGGATGGGCAGGCCGGATGGCATGGACGAAGATCAAGCTCCCTGAGGCGTTCCCTCCCCTGCCTGCAAAATGCATCGGCGGATCACAAGGTGGCGAGCACGCGGCCGACGGCGGCCAGTACGGCACTGCGGCCATCGCTGTCCATCGCGGCGTTGTCGTAATACACCGCGGCCAGCAAGGGCTTGCGCGCCGGCGGCCACAGGATGGCGACGTCATTCTTCAGCGTGTTGCCGCTGCCGGTCTTTTCGCCGATGCGCCAGCTGACGGGCAGGCCGGCACGCAGCAGTTGCTTGCCGGTGACCGTGCCGAGCATCCAATCGGTCAGCTGCGTGCGCGATGCGTCGGACAATGCATCGCCTAGCAGCAGCGCATGCAGATTGGCGAGCATGGCGTTGGGCGTGGTGGTGTCGCTGACGCCGTCGGGGCTGGGGCGATTGAGTTCCGGCTCGATGTGGTCCAGGCGGGTGATTCCATCGCCAAGCTGGCGTGCCAGCTCGGTAACCACATGGGGACCGCCGAGATGCTTCATCAAGACATTGGCGGCGGTGTTGTCGCTCAGCGTGATGGCGGCGTGACAGAGTTCGGCGAGACTCATGCCGGGCGCACCGACGTGCTGGCTGGTGACGGGCGCGTATTCCAGCAGCGCGCCCTTGCCGAAGGTGAGACGCGTATCCAGCCGTTCGGTGCCGCGGTCCACGCGCTTGAGCACGGCGGCGGCCAGCAGCATCTTGAAGGTGCTGCACAGAAGAAAACGTTCATCGGCGCGATGACCTGCACGGCGGCCGTCGCCGGTGTCCCAGATCGCCACGCCAAGGCGCCCGCCGCAGTGCTGTTCCAACGCCGCCAGACGCGCATCGGCGTCTTGCGTACCGGCCCGCAGTGGCGAGGGACGCAACGCCAGCGCCGCGGCGCTCATCGCCATGCCTTTGAGCAAATCCCGACGATCCATAGGTAAGCTCCTTGTACGAGGATGTGGCCGGCCATGCTAAACGCAGCACCGGTCGATGCGCGGTACGGCTCGGGGCGAAATCATGGCAGCGCATTGGCTTGGCGTCTTGCGGCGCAATTGGCTCTTGCGCAGCGCATGGCTGCCGTTTGAATGGATGCACCGATGCTGACGAGGAAGCGTGTATGCGCATGGCCGATGCTGGTCGCGTGGTATTTGCCCTGGCCTTCGTGGCGCTGGGCCTGCTTGGCGCGTTCTCGCAGGATTTCGCCTCGGTGTGGCAACCGGTTACGCAGGATCTGCCTGGGCGCGCATTTCTGGCGATGGTTTCCGGCACGGTCATGGCGGTAGGCGGCCTGGGCTTGCTGCTGCCGCGCACGCGGGTGTCGGCCGCGCTGCTGATGATGGCCTACACCCTGGTGTGGTTGCTGGCGCTGCATGTGCCGCGCGTGATCCTGGCGCCGCAGCATGAAGTGGTCTGGGGTGGTTGCGCTGAAATCGTTACGCTGGTGGCGGCGTGCTGGGTGCTGTATGCATCTACTGCAAGCGCGCGCGACCGGCCTTATTTCGCCGCGCTGGCCGGTGCGAAGGCGATCCGCATGGCGCGCATCGCTTTCGCGCTGGCGCTGCCGCTGATCGGGCTGGAGCACTTGGTGTACGCCAAGGAAACCGCCGCCATGGTGCCAGGCTGGCTGCCTTATCCGATGGGCTGGGCGTATCTCACTGGCATCGCGCATATCGCCGCGGGATTGGCGATTGCGCTGGACGTACTGCCGCGGCTGGCTGCCACGCTTGAAGCGTGGATGATGGGCGCATTCACCGTATTCGTGTGGGTGCCCATGGTGCTGGCGACGCCGTCGCAACGGTTCGCCTGGACCGGATTGCTGATTTCGACGGTGATTACGGCAGCGGCATGGATCGTGGCGGCGTCGTATCGGGAGGTGCCGTGGTGGTCATTCGGCCGGGTGCGGAGAGAGGCTTTGGGTTCGCTCTCTCCGCCTGGCGCCTGATAGCCACTTTCGCATGGCAACGTTGGGGTTCGCTTGCGCTCACCGCCAACCCTGCGTGCTGCGTCTTTAAGCGTTACGCCCTGTTTCGAACAGGAACCACACGCGCTTCTCCGCCTCGTCGATCCAGTTTTCCAGCAGGCTGGCGGTGGCAACGTCGTTGTATTCGTCGCATAGCTCGTGCGTCTTGCGCATGTACTCGGCCAGGCGCGCGTTGTCCTCGCGCAATTCCGCCAGCATGTCGGCCGGGGTGACGAAATCCGCATCGTTGTCGGACAGGCGCTGGTGCCGGGCAATATCGCCGATGGAACGCAGGGTGGTGCCGCCGAGCTTGCGCACGCGTTCGGCGATCGGATCGGTGACGGCGTCGATCTCCTCGGCCTGCTCGTCCAGCAGCAGGTGGTAATCGCGGAAATGCGGACCGCTCATGTGCCAATGAAAATTCTTGGTCTTGAGATAAAGCGCGAACGCATCGGCCAGCAGGGTATTGAGTTCGGCCGAAATGTCGCGGCGCGCGTCGTCGCCGAGTGCGCTGGGGGTTTTCAGCGGCGCCTTGCGCAGTTGCTTGGCTTTGGCGGCCTTGTCGGCCTTGTTGGTTTTGGGCATGGCGGTTTTCTCTTGGCAGGGGTGATGAAACGCGGGATGGGCGCAGCGGAAGATGTGTGAACATAGGCCAGCCGTACGACGCAAGCAACCGGCGCCCGCGCAGCTCGCCTCGGGCCGAATTCCCGGTCAACCACTAGGGCCTTATGGAGCCGGCCCGGATGGCGCACCATTGCCATGCATGGCTGCCCCATTCATCCCAACGAACTGACCTATTTCGTCGGCATGGAAAAAATCGTCGCGTGTGAAGATGGCCATGGCATACCGCGCTGGATACGCAGCGTGTTTGCCTTGCTGCTTCGCAACGGCACCCGCGTGACCGACTATCTGCGCATTCCTGCGAACCGGATGGCCGATATCAGCCGGCATATTTCGATCTAAGTGCCGGTTCTTCACATAGCTAAACGCGGCATCTGCACGCACGCAGGCGTGGCAGGCAGCTTGCTGCTGTTCCCGCGTGGCATGTTCCTTGCCTGACTATTGCATTCGGCGGCCAGATAAAAACAAGCCCGCACTCGCCGATGCTGCGGATAAAGCGCCTGGGGAAAGGAGGAGCACAGCCATGTCCACCATAACGCGTTGTGATGTGCGCTAGCGCCGGTGATTGCGGCGAAGCGGTGGCGTGCATGAAGCGTGCAGGGGCGAAGCCCGGTGCCAGGACCCTACGATGCATTTGAATGTCGAGACGCTAGCGCTGATCAACGGTGGCGAGGCCCTGGTCTTGTCGCTGATGCTGTGGTTCGGCACGCGCAGCGGCAGCAACCATGCCGTGCAGGGCCTGCGCTTGCGCGCAACGGCGTTGCTGATAGAGGCGTTCGGCGATTTCATCCTGGCGTTCGATTTCAAGCTTTCATCGCTGACCGTGTTGCTGGTGGGCAACACCTTCAACCTCACGGCGCTGGCGCTGACCATCGTCGCCTTGCGCATGGTGTTGCAGCGCAAGCTGCGCTGGCGCGAAGCGCTGGCGCTGGGAGCAGCCGCGTGGCTCGGGGTGACTTTTCTCGCCACCGTCTATCCGGACTATCGGCTGCGCGTGTTGTGGGGTTCGATCTTTCTGATCGGCATGGCGATGCTCAATGTCGCCGCGCTATGGCATGGCCGCCCCAAGCATGATGCGCGTGCGCAGCACTTGTTGCTGTGGGCCTACCTGCTGGCGATTGCCCTGGTGGTGTGGCGCAACGTATCGCTGTGGCTGCTGGCGCAGCCGCCGCAAGGCATCGGTACGCCCACCACCGTGAACCTGGTGTACGTGCTGCTGCTCGGCATGCAGCCGCTGATGGCCAGCGTGGGCTTTCTGTTGCTGTACAACGAAATCCTGCAACGCGAGCTGCATGACCTGGCGCGCACCGATCCGCTCACCGGCGTCACCAACCGCCTCGGCTTGCTGGAAGCCTCCGAGGCCCTGCTCGTGCGAGCGCGCAGCAATAAGGAACCCATCGGCGTGCTGCTGATCGATGCCGATCACTTCAAGAGCATCAACGATCGTTTCGGCCACGACGACGGCGACCGCGTGCTGCTGGAACTGGTCTACAACATCCGGCGCATGTTGCGCGCAGGCGATCTGGTCGGGCGCGTGGGCGGCGAGGAATTCCTGGTGCTGTCGCCGTCGGTGAAAGAGGCGGACCTGCTGGCGCTGGCCGAGCGCATCCGCAGCGCCGTCGAACGCACGCCGTTCCACATCGCGGGACAAGCCTATGCCCTGACCGTTTCGATCGGCGCGGCGATCGCCGATCCCAGCGAGCCCGACATGATGGGCGCACGCCGCCGCGCGGATGCTGCGCTGTATGAAGCCAAGCGTGCGGGGCGCAATCGCGTGATGATTTCAGGCGGGTGATGTGCACCGGATATAAGAGCGATCTGGCGATGTTATCGTCAGTCCGACTGTCACTGGCTGACGGGTGACCGCAAAGGACAACACAGCATCCGTATCAACGGTCAGTTTCGTATTTGCTTCCATTGGACGAAAGCTGGACCGACACAGGTCGAAATCGTGGATTACCACTAACCAGGAATCGCCACTATGACCAAACCCATCAATCGCATGCGTCCAGTGCATCCCGGAGAAATCCTGCGTGAGGATTTCCTTGCACCTCTCGGCATGAGCGTCAATGCACTCGCCATGGCGCTTGGCGTGCCATCCACGCGCATACATCAAATCGTCAAAGAACGGCGTGCCGTTACAGCCGACACCGCCGAGCGGCTCGTACGCTATTTTGGCGGAGACGCCGCAAGCTGGCTGGCCATGCAGGCTACCTACGACCTCAAAACACTGCCCACCCATGACGACATCATGCGGCGCGTCATTCCGCGGGCGTCTCACGGCTAGTGCTTGACGCACCCTGTGGCGCTTCTTTGGGGGGTCGCGCCGGTATCGGCGTTTGCAGCTCAGCACACGCCTGACGCAAGCTCGCCCGCAGTTGCTGCAAGGCCGTAAGCATGGTCGCCGGTTCGCGCAGGGATCGGCGCGCCTGGCCCAATGCTTGATGCACGGCTGCCGGCGGCGTGCCCTGTTCGATCAACCTGGCGGCTGGCTCGCGGCAATCGAGCAGTACGTCGATGCAGTCCGCGGGCCGATCTGGCCGGATATGGCGCGCGATGGGACGGGTGGCCCGAAAGGCCGGCGCGATTTGCTCCACCACGCGTAGTGCGGTGAAGAAGGCAGCCGGCGTACGCGTGGGTTGCTGGCGGTCCAGGGCGGTGGCCAGCGCGGCCAATGCATCGGCGATGCGTCTGCGCAGCATGCCGGTCGAGCGCACCGGCAAGACGAACCAGGCCGCTGCTACACCGATGACGGCGCCGATGGCGATTTCTTCCACGCGCGACCACAGCATGCGCGACGCGGACACGCCCTCGAAATCCTGCAACAGCGCGAGCACCACGGTGACGAACAGCGCCCACCACACATAGCTGATCGGGCGCAGCCACACGCCAAGGAAAACGCAGGCGAGCATCAGGACCACCATCACATGGCGATCGATGCCCAGGTGAATGCTGACCACTCCGGCCATTACCGTTCCCGCTGCAGCGCCCAGCACGCGCAGTACGCTCTTGTGCGCGACGTCCAGGCGGCCCCGGTTGCCGCTGTTGACGATGAAGGCAGTCAGCACCACCCAGGCCCAGTGCTTCGGAAACACCAGGTAGCCGAGCGCAAACGACAGGCCGAGCGCCACCGCCATCTGGATGGCCATGCGGGTGGAAGCGACGGGCCGCAGCGCGCTTTCCACCGCCGCCGCGGGAGCGGCAACCGGCAGCGTGACTGGCTTGAGCAATCGCAGCGCTTGCGCCAGCGCATGCACGACGTTGACCCAGAACAGGGCCAGCAGGGCGATGACGATCGGCAACAGCCAAGGCGGCATCAGGCCAGGGTGGCGCGGCGGCACATAAGGCGTGGTCAGCAGCACAACGAACGGCAAGGCGATCAGCGAACCGGCGCGGCGCGCCATCGGGCCGAAGTGCCGCAGCCAGATCGACACGAACATGCCCGCCGTGAAAACCACAGCGCCCACAATGGGAAAGTGCAGCAACAGCATGCCGACGCCGGCCGCGGCCAGGCCGACCGCCGGCAGCACGAAGGCCGCTTCGATGCGTCCGCGCCGGTCCCGGTCGAGCTGGCTGCGGGAGAGCGACAGGCACAGCACCACGGCGAGCACGCCGGAACCGGGTTCCGGGCTGAGGGTCAGCGCGCATAGCAAGGTCGCGATCGCGGCCAGCATGGTTGCGACCGCCTCCACCAGGGCGCGGCCGAACAGCGAATGCGGTGGAGAAGTCCGAGTGACGGCGTGCATCGCAGATCCTTGTCCCTAGGGGGCGACGATGGCGTCGGATGATGGCGTGCGCCACGCGTCCGGCGCAAACTTTTGCGCGCGCCGCTGGCGTCAACAGCCGCCAGCGTTATCCGTTATGGCGGCCTGGCGGCCTTCACGCTGCGCCGCTACCGGAAGCCGGAGCATGGGCTGCTACGGGACATTGCAGGAACGCACCGCAACGAGGCAACAACAACAATGAGCCTGTTGTACGACCTGTCCGCCAACGCAGTGCGCCGCCTTTACGATGCGCGCATCGATACGCCGCCGGTGCTCGATGCCGCGCTGTATTTTCCCGATGCCGCCCGTTTCGCCGAGGCGTGGCCGGCGCTACGCGACGAGGCGCTGGCGGTGGCGGCGCGCATGCAGGCCATTCCGCGCTTCCATGAAGTGATGCCCGCGCAGACGCCGATCTCGGCCCATGACGGCAAGGATTGGCGCGTGTACATCCTGAAGGTCTACGGCACCGACATCGACAAGCATCTGGCGACCTGCCCGACGTTGGCGCAACTGCTGGCCAGCAGCCCGGACGTGCTCTCCGCCACGCTCTCGTTCCTGGCGCCGCGCAAGCATATCCCGCGGCATCGCGGGCCGTTTCGCGGCGTATTGCGTTATCAGCTGGGGCTGTCGGTGCCGCGGGATGCACAAGGGCGACCGGCGGCGGTGTTGTCGCTCGACGATCGCGAGTATCGCATTGGCGATGGCGAGCACTTGCTGTGGGACGACACCTATCCGCATGAAGTGTGGAATCGCAGCGACGAGATGCGCGCCGCCTTGCTGCTGGACATACGGCGCCGGCATATGCCGATGGACATGCGCCTGCTGTCCCATGCGCTGATTGCCTCCGTCGGCATGGTGGCGCGCTGGCGCGGTATCGATTGAGCGCTGGANCAGCTCCCTATCGTTGNNCAAGCAAGAGCAGGACAGCGAACGCCGAAGAAACCGGCTATTGTCGCGGCGGCCAAACCGTTGGGCGTCTGGCAGGGAGCAGGAATCTATGCGCACACGCGTGGGTGACATTCGGGACTTCGATTTTGGCGGCGTCCAGACCTTGGTCTTCGCCGGCGGCGGCAATCGCTGCTGGTGGCAGGCCGGTGCATTGGCGCACCTGCTGGAACAGGGTGCGCGCCTGCCTAGGCAACTGGTTGGCACCAGCGCCGGCGCCGCGGTGGCTGCATCGTTTCTTGCCGATGGCGTCGACACCGCACTGCAGGCCTGCCTGCGCTTGTTTGCAGCCAACCCGAAAATATTCGACTGGGGCGGCCTACCAAAACTCAGGCTGAGGTTTGCGCATCAACAGGTGTATCCCGCCTGGGTCGACGCCTTCTTGAACACAGACACGTTCACCACGCTACGCCAGGCATCCTCGCGTCTTACCGTCGCGCTCACGCGGCCGGCGCGATACCTGGGCGTGAGTGGATCGGTGGCGGCGGGAACCTTTGCCTACCTGGTCGACAAATACCTGTGGAACAGCATCCACCCACGGCTGCCGGCATGGCTGGGCCTGCGCCAGGATTTCATGGTGCTGAATGACTGCAGCCAGGTTGAAGCGGCACAAACCCTGCTCATTGCGGCGGCATCGGCGCCACCCATCATGTCGGCCCGACCGGTCGGCGGCAGACATGCCATCGACGGCGGCTATACGGACAATGCGCCGATTCCCCTGCAATCCAACGCGGAACGTGCTGCGACGCTGGTGTTGTTGACGCGCCATTATCCCAAGCTGCCCCTGCTTTTCAGCTGGCAGGGGCGCACGTATTGGCAACCGAGCCGGCGCATTCCTGTTTCCACCTGGGATTGCACGCCAAGAACCACCGTGCAGGCAGCGTACGACCTCGGCCGGCACGATGCGATACACCTGTTGAGCGCTGGCTTGATTCGATAGGGGATCGCTAGCCGGCATGGATGTTTCGTCCTTCCACGAAACATGCATGCTGGCCGTGCCATAAGGTGAAGGCGTCACCGTTTCGCGTCCTGGCATTGGCATGGATCAGCAACACGTCTCGCAACACGGCATCGCACGCGTCACCACGGCGAGCAGCTTCGGCTTCGCCCTGGTGCAGCTGGACGTGACCATCGTCAACGTGGCGCTTCCGCACATCGCCGGCAATCTGCATGCGGGCGTCGCCGGCCTGCAATGGGTGGTGGATGCTTATGCGCTCGCCTTTGCGGTGCTGCTTCTTAGCATGGGTTATCTCGGCGACCGCCTGGGCGCACGCCGGGTTTATCTCGGCGGCATGCTGCTGTTCGCGCTCGCTTCGGTGTTTTGCGGCGCGTCCAGCGATGCGGTGATGTTGATCGCCGGGCGCACACTGCAGGGCGTAGGTGCGGCGGCGATGCTGCCGTGTTCGCTGGCCTTGCTCAACCATGCGACGGCGCACGAGCATGCGCTGCGCGCGCGGGCCGTCGGCTGGTGGACGGCGGCGGGCGCCATCGCGATTGCGGCCGGGCCGATCATCGGCGGCATGCTGATGAGCGTAACCAGCTGGCGCAGCATCTTTTTCGTCAACGTACCGATCTGTGCGCTGGGTGCGTGGCTGACCTGGCGTGTGCCGGAGACCGAACGCAAGGCGCGCGATGGGCGCTTCGACGTGCGCGGGCAGGTGTTGGCGATCCTTGCGCTGACCGGGCTGACCATGGCAGTGATCGAAACCAAGCCGCTGGGCTGGACGCATCCGCTGGTGCTCGCCTGCATCGGCATGGCCTTGGTGGCGGCACCGTTGTTCGCGTGGACGGAAGCGCGCAGCGCGGCGCCGATGCTGCCGCTGCGGTTCTTCAAGGCGCCGGGTTTCAGCGTGGCGGTGACGTACGGGGTGATCGTGAATCTCACCTACTACGGCATCGTGTTCCTGCTCAGCCTGTACCTGCAGCGCGTGCACGGCTATAGCGCGCTGCGCACGGGCCTGGCGTACTTGCCGCTGACGGCGACGTTCTTCGGCGTGAATATCTTCAGCGGCTGGCTGGTCGGGCGCACGGGTGCGCGCCTGCCGATGGTGCTGGGCGCGCTGATCGANGCCGCCGGTTTCGGCCTGCTGCTGTTGCTGGGTGCAGGCAGCCCCTATCTGCTGATGCTGCCGGCGTTCGCATTGCTGCCNACCGGCATGGGCCTGGGCGTGCCGGCGATGACCACGACCGTGCTGTCCGCGGTGGAAAAGCAGGCCTCCGGTACGGCTTCCGGCGTACTCAATGCCGCGCGGCAAGCAGCCGGAGCGATCGGCGTGGCGCTGTTCGGATCGCTGGCCGGCAACAGCAACGACATGATCATGCGCGGCTTGCACCGTTCGGCGTGGATCGCGTTGATCATGCTGGTGCTGGCGGGCGTGCTGGCCTTGCGTGGCATTGCGACACGCGCGGGGATACGTCGCTAATACGTTGGTGGTCGGCGTATGCGAACACCAAGGTTGCCATGCAGATGGCGAGGTTGGGGTTCGGCTGTGCCTCACCCCGACCTACGCGTTACGCCGGGTAATCGAGTTTTGGATACCAATCGGTGCCGCGTCCTTCCGGCGTCATGTCGAACACGGTCCAGATCGGCATGGGATCGGGCGCGCCGCGCGGGTCCTGGCCGGGGTCGGCTGTCTCGAAGCCCATTTCACCCGCCCAGAACAGACGAGTGGTGCCATCGCGCCGCGTGAATACGCTGATCGCGGGAGTATCGCTGCCGTCTTCCTCGACAGCGTGATAGTCGCGGCTGAAGTGCCCGTTGAGGTCGGCGTACAGCTTGAGATGGCGCCAGCCGCGTTCGCGCTTGAACGCCACCAGGCGCTCGATCGGCGAGCGCGCCACCACCGCCAGCGCGATGCGCTGCTCCATGTCACGCGCCTCGCCGTCCCATGCGCTCAGCAGCGAAGTGCACATCGGGCATGGCCGTTCGCGCTGCGGGCCGAACATGTAGCTGTAGACCACCAGGGTCTGCTTGTCGCCGAACAGGCCGTTGAAATCGGTGGGGCCGTTTTCGCCCTGGAAACGGTAGTCGCCGATGACTTCGCCGCCGGACGGCAGCATGCGGCGCAGCTGGGCGACGCGTTCGATCTGGCGGCGCAGTTCAATTTCCTCGCGCAACAGTTCATTGCGGGCGCGGCGGTATTCGGCGTTTTCGTTGGGCTGGGTGGTGGTGTTGCGCTTCACCAGCTCGGCGGCGGGGACGAGGGTGGGGTTCTGGGTCATGGTCGCTTCTCCGGATGAGGGCCCTTCGTGTAGGCGACGAGCGAAGGTGGGCGAAATCGACAAGGCACCCTTTCCCCGCCCGCCGGGGGAGCCGGGCAGACGGAGGCTTGCACTTCGATACAATTTCGATATATCGTTTCCCGCACCATTTCGATATATCGGAGTTATCGCATGCACAGGCATTTCTATCGCTTCATGCACCGCCATCATGGCGGCGACTGCGCGGGCTGGCGTGAAGGCGAGGGGTTCAGGGAGGAGGCTTACGGCTTCCACGGCCGGCGCGGCCGGCACGGCGGCTTCGGGCACCACGGTGAGTTTGGCGACTGGAACGATCTGGAGGGCGGCGGTGGCCGCCGCGGTGGCGGGCGCATGCTCGGCCATGGCGACCTGAAGCTGCTGCTGCTGGCCCTGATCGAGCAACAGCCGCGGCACGGTTACGAGCTGATCCGCACCATCGAGGAGATGTTCCTCGGCCAGTACTCGCCCAGCCCCGGCGCCATCTACCCCACGCTGACCATGCTGGAGGAACTGGGCTACGCCTCAGTGGAGAACGAGCAGGGCGGGCGCAAGCTCTACGCCATCACCGACGAGGGCCGCGCTTACCTGGACACCCAACGTGCAGCGGTGGAAGCCATCATCGAGCGCACGCGCGAAAGTGCGCGCTTGTTCGCCAAGCTGTCGGTACCAATGTCGGTGCGCAAGGCCATGCATGCGCTCAAGCATGCGGTACTGATGCGGGGCAGCGATTGGAAGGCCGAAGCGCAGCGCGTGGTGGACATCCTCGAACGCGCGGCGACGGAGATCGCCTCCGGCCGCAAGCCTGGTGACAAGTGAACGCGCATGACCCGACACCGACAACGCACGATCCGGCATTCGATCGCCATCCGCCGGCTGGAGGTGCTGAGCGCCCAGCGCATGACGCCGCACCTGCAGCGGATTACCTTACAGGGCGAATCATTGCGCGGCTTCGTCAGCGCTTCGCCCGACGACGACGTAAAGCTGCTGTTCCCGGATCTTGATGAAGTTGGGCATGCTCGCGCGCTGCGCGTAGGTGGGTGGTGAACCCCGGACCTGGTCCGGGGCGAACCCCAACGTTGCCATGCACATCAACACGTTGGGGTTCGGCTGCGCCTCACCACTCAACCTACGCTAGCGTGAAGCCCCCGGCTTCACCCACGTCTCGAACAACTCGTTGATCCGCCGGTATTCGTCGTACCAGGCATCGGCATGCTCGAATTCGTGCCGCTCCAGCGGATACAGCGAGAGCCAGAAGTTTTTCTTGTGCAGTTCGATGAAGCGCTGGTACAGGCGCAGCGAATCGCTCGCCATGACGTTGTCATCGATCAGGCCATGGTTGATCAGCAGCGGATCGCGCAGGTTGGCCGCGTAGGTGATCGGCGAGCTGGTCTTGTACGCCTCCGGATCGAGCTGCGGCGTGTTGAGGATGCCGGAGGTATACGGATCGTTGTAGGTCACCCAGTCCGCCGGCGGACGCTGTGCCGCACCGGCGGCGAATTCGCCCGGTGCGCGCAGCAGCGCCATCTCGGTCATGAAGCCGCCGTAGCTGCCGCCGTAGATACCCACGCGCCTGGGATCGACGCCGTGGTTTTTCACCAGCCACGCCTTGCCGTCGAGCAGGTCTTCCAGTTCGGGATGGCCCATCTGGCGGTAGATCGCCGTGCGCCATGCGCTGCCGTAGCCTTCGGAAGCGCGATAGTCCATGTCCAGCACCACGTAGCCTTCCTGCACCAGCAGGTTGTTGAACAGCTGTTCGTGCTGATAGTACGTGGCGGCTTCTTTCACGTCCTGCAGGTAGCCGGCGCCGTGCACGAACAGCACGGCGGGACGCGAGGACGGCGCATCGCTTTCGTTCGCCGGGCCGTAGTACTTGGCGTAGATCACGCCGGCGCCATGCGAGGAAGGTACTTGCACGATCTTCGGTTCAATCCAGTGGTACGCGGTGAACCCGGGTTTCATGGTGTGGGTGAGTTCGCGCGGCGCGCCGCCGTCCACGCTTTGCACGGCGAGCTGCGGCAGCACGTAGGCGGAGGAATGCAGCACGGCGAGCTGCCGGTCGTCCGGCGACAGGGTGAACTGGTCCATGCCGCCGTATTGGGTGATGCGGCTCAGTTCGCCGCCATTGGACGGCACGCGGTAGACGTCGTAGCTGTACGGCGCGAGCTTATTGGTGCGCACATAAAACCATTGGCCATCGTTGGAGAGCTGCGGCTGGCTTACTTCGAACTTGCCGGCGGTCAGCGCCTTGGCTGTGCCGTCCACCGGCTTTACGTAGAGCTGCGAATAGCCGCTTTCCTCGCTGAGGTACCACAGCGTGCGGTTGTCCTTGAGCCAGCCCAGGTCGTTGAACTGCCAGTTGATCCACGCATCGTTGTGCAGGTGGTGCTGCGGCACCAGGCTGTGACGCGCAAAATCGATGCTGGCGATCCAGCGATCCTTGTTGTCGATGGAAAGAAATTCCAGCGCGGCCTGGCGGCCGTCGTCGGTCCACACGATGCCGGCGCTGCCGCTGTCCATGGTGTACAGCGTGACTGGCCGTACGTCGGGCGCCTTCAGGGCCTTGGCGGCATCGTCCTTGCCGGCCTTCTGCAGTTCGGCGACGGTCTTTGCGCGAATGGCTTTCAGCGGATCGTCCTTGATGCCGGGCAGGCCGTCGGTGGCCAGCGGGTAGGACTTGTGCGCAGCCAGATCGAGCAGCAGCAGCGACTGCGGCGCGGGATCGTTGCGGCCCACGTATTGGCGCGCCGGCTGGGTTTCGGTGTAGCCGGAATCGGTAACGTAATGGATCACGTCCGGCGCCTTGCCGTCGTCGTGATGCGCCGGTTGCGTCACCACCAGCATCCAGCGGCCATCAGGCGACAGCTCGGCATCCACCAGCTGCGCCTTGTCGCCGAGGTAGAACGGCTGCGGCGCGCGCGTGGTGTCGGCGGCGGCCAAGGCCTGGTCGTTTGCGTGCAGCGCGTCCTTGTCCTCTTTGTCTTCACGCAGGTCCTTGAACGTGTCCAGCTGCTGCTGGCCGAGCGCGTCGGGCTGCTTGTCGTTCGGATCGTCGGTGAATTTCAACACGGCGGCCGGCGCCGTCACGCCGCTGGCGATGTCGTAGACATACCAGCTGTTGCTTTCGCGAAATTGCAGCGCACGGCCATCGGCGGAAAAGCGCGGCGAGGATTCCGGCAGGCTGCTGCGCGTCACTTGCGTGCGGCGGCCGCCGTGCAAGTCCACCAGGAACACGTCGCCGTGAAAGACATACGCGCCGTAGCGATGCGCGCGGTCGTACACGGCGGGGCCTTCGGCCTGCGCGGTGGCTGCCGCATCCAGCTTGCTGCCCGCGCCGCTGGCAGGATCGACGCGATACAGGTCGTGCACCGGGCTGCCATCGCGCTTCAGCCGGTAGTACAGGCTGCGGCCGTCCACGCTCCAATAAGGGTTTTCCACCGGCTGCCCCATCCAGTCCGGATTGGCCATGATGGTTTCCAGGTCGAGCCTGGGCGCCGACGAAGACGTTTCTGCTGCCACGGGCAGTACGGTGAGGGCGATGAGGCCGGCGAGCAGCAGTCGGCGCATGGATGGGACTCCAGTGACGAAAGTCGGCCAGCATAGCCAAGCGTGCCCGGCTGACAAGCGCCATGGGTCCCGTTTCGCTCGGGCGCATGCAGCCTTTAGGCTGGCAGGTCCGCTCCGTACCCCGTTACAGGATCCGAGGCATGTCCCCCTTTTTGCGCTACCTGCCCGTCTTCGCCCTTGCCGCCACCCTCGCAGCCCATGCCGCGGACAGCTCCAAGCCCCCTGCTTCACCTACAAAGTCCGCCGCCAGCAGCCTGCACGGCGTTACGGTGAGCGATCCCTATCGCTGGCTGGAAGACGCACAGGATCCGGCCGTGCAAGCCTGGATCAAGGCGCAGAACGCGCACACCGAAGCCGTGCTCGCCGCGATGCCGGATGGCAAGGCGATGACCGAACGCGTGCAGCAACTGGCGATCACTTCCATGACACGCTCCTCGCCGCTGTTGGCCGGCGGCACGCTGTTCTACATGCAGGAGACGCCGCCACAGCCGCAACCGCAGCTGATGGCGCAAACCTGGCCGAACGGCGCCGCGCGCGTGCTGGTGGATCTCAATGCCGGCAGCGGCAACACCGCGATGACCGGCTACTGGCCTTCGCCAAGCGGCCGTTACCTGGTCTACGGCACGGCCGAAGGCGGCAGCGAATTGACTACCCTGCACGTGCTCGACGTGACCACCGGCAAAAGCTTGAGCGATACCTTGCCGTACGCAGGCGGCGGCACCACGCCGCAAGCGGTGGCGTGGGACGCCGACGAGCGCGGTTTCGTCTACGCGCGTTTTCCGCCGCCGCCGGCCGGCGCCGAGGTGCGCCAGTTCGACGCCACGCTGGTGCACCACACGCTTGGCCAGGCCGCGCAAACCGATGCGGTGGTGTTCGGCCAGCACTATTCGAAGGTGGCCGAATACCGCTTGCTCACTTCACCGGGCGCGAAGCAGTTGGCCGTGCTCGCCAACATCGGCGATGGCGGCCCGGCCGAGGTATATCTGCGCGAAGGCAGCGACTGGAAAAAAGTGCTGGGCCACGACGCCAACGTGCGCAATGCGGCCTGGGTGGACCAGCGCCTGCTGGTGACGAGTTTTGCCGATGCGCCGCGCGGCAAGCTGCTTGCCATCGATACGCAAGGCAAGGTGGCAACCTTGGTCTCGCAGCGCGAAGGCGCCGTGCAGGACATCGCGCCGATGGCGGACGGCTTTCTGGTGACGCGCAGTTGGGGCCCGGATTGGTGGGCGGAACAATACGATGCGCATGGCCAGTTCGTGCGGCGCCTGCCGCTTCCGCAGCACGGCATCACTATCGAAGGCATCGCTGCGGAGCAAGGCCAGGATCATGCCCTGATCACTTATGGCGGCTGGACGCTGCCTGCACGCTGGGCCGATTACGACGCGAAGAACGGCGACCTGCGCACGGTCTTCGACGTAAAACCCGCCGCCGATTACAGCAAGCTGGAAGTGCATCGCATCGATGGCCGCTCCAAGGACGGCACCCGCATTCCGGTCACCGTGCTGGCGATGCCCGGCATCACGCCCAACGGTGCACGTCCGACCATCCTCTACAGCTACGGCGGCTACGACATTCCGATCGCACCGCATTTCATCGGACCGCAGCTGGCGTGGCTGGAACGCGGCGGCGTGCTGGCGTTCGCCAATATCCGCGGCGGCAACGAATACGGCCAGGATTGGCATGCGCAAGGCCAGAAGCTGCACAAGCAGAACGTGTTCGACGACTTCCACGCCGCGGCGCTGGCCTTGTTCGATACGCATTGGACCGATCGGCAGCACCTGGGGATTCTGGGCGGCAGCAACGGCGGCCTGCTGATGGGCGCATCGCTGGTGCAGCATCCGGGCGATTATCGGGCCGTGGTATCGATGGTCGGCATTTACGACGTCATCCGCCATGAAACGAATTTCGCCAACGGCGCCTACAACGTGAGCGAATTCGGCACGGTAAGCGATCCGGCGCAGTTCAAGGCCACGCTGGCGTATTCACCCTTGCAGAACGTGCAGCCGCACACCGCGTACCCGGCGGTGCTGATGACGACCGGCGCCAACGATCCGCGCGTGGCGCCGTGGCAATCGCGCAAGTTCACCGCGGCGCTGCAGAACACCACCAGCTCGAGCCAACCGATCTTGCTGCTGACACGCATGAATGCAGGACACGGGATTGGCGCGCCGTTTAGTCAGCGGGTGGGCAATACGGCGATCATGTTGACGTTTTTTGCGCAGGAGCTTGGGTTGCCGGCGCATTGATGCTTGCTGGAGTGCTGGGCGCGCTCAGCCAGCTTGAAACTGGGAAGCCTGATGCACACGGTAATCGGCCCCCTCCTCTGCGAAGCACCTGATTAGCGTCGAGTCTCAGTTCGCCAGATCTGCCCCCTCCCCTACGTGTAGTAGGAGAGGGCTGGGGTGGGGTTGCTTGGGCTTTAGCGTGCAGGACATCTCGTCATGACGCTTGGTGACAAGAAGCACATCGAATTGCGTGACACGGTAGCCAGGCGCGCACGACCACTATCAACGCAAGCTGCTGCCCAGCGCGTTCGCCGGTACCGACATCACCGAATGGTTGGCGCAGCACCACATCGACACGGTGCCATGTGCAGGGAAAGGGAGGCGCCCACCTTGCTGCTACGATGGCGTCCCGGATTCACGCCATGCTGCCTTATGACCCTGCTCCCCACCGTCGAAAACGAAACCGCCGCCAACCCTGTTTGCAGCATCATCTGGCTACATGGCCTGGGCGCCGATGGCAACGACTTCGCGCCGATCGTGCCGGAGCTGGTGTCGCCCGAGTGGCCAGCCATCCGTTTCGTGTTTCCGCATGCGCCGGTGCGGCCGGTGACGATCAACAACGGCATGGCGATGCGCGCGTGGTACGACATCTACAGCTTCGAAGCGGGAGCGCCGCAGGACGAAAAAGGCACACGCGAATCCATCACGCAGGTGGAAGCGCTGATTGCCCGCGAGCACGAACGCGGCGTGCCGAGCGAGCGCATCCTGCTGGCGGGCTTCTCGCAGGGCGGCGCGATCGCCTTGGCGGCCGGCTTGCGCCATCCGCAGAAGCTGGCGGGCATCATCGCGCTGTCTACTTATCTGCCGATTGCCGATTCGCTGGCGGCTGAGCGCAGCGCAGCCAACCGCGCGGTGCCGATTTTCTGGGGACATGGCACGTTCGACCCGGTGGTCGTGCTGCAGCGGGGCATGGACTCGCGCGCCGCGCTGGAAGCGCTGGGCTACCGGGTGGACTGGCATACCTACCCGATGCCGCATGCGGTACACCCGCAGGAGATTGCCGACCTGCGCCGCTGGATCGGCGAACGCCTGCGCTGAAAAACGGCAAGCCATGCGGGCATACTGCGCGCATGTCGGGGAATGCCAACAAACCTTCGTCGCAGCCGCATGGTCCGCTGCCTGACTTCTGCAGCCTGCCGGTGATCTCGGCGCTGCTGGTGGTGGGCGCACTGTGCGTGACGCTGGCCTGGCTGGCGCCGCAGAGCACACGCGGCTGGCGCGGCTACAGCGTGGGCATGCTGTTCGTGGAATGGGTGGGCATGGTGATCGGCGTGGCNCTGTGCAAGCTGCGCCCGTGGCTGCTGCGGCTGCCCGGCCTGCTGCCGTATGCGGGCGTGTGGCTGGTGATGGTGTTGATCGTGACCCTGGGCAGCGTCTTGGCGCAGTGGATGGACGCCATGCTGGAAATGCAGCTGATTCCCGCCGGATCGAACAGCTTCGTGCGCAACAATGCCGTGATCGCCGCCCTGCTCAGCGCCGCGATGCTGCGCTATTTCTACGTGCTGGCCGAATGGCAGGCGCGCCTGGCCGCGGTGGCACATGCGCGGGTGGAAGCCTTGCAGGCGCGCATTCGTCCGCATTTCCTGTTCAACAGCATGAATACGGTCGCGGCGCTGGTGCGCGTGGACCCCGAAGCGGCCGAGCGTACGGTGGAAGACCTTTCCGAGCTGTTCCGCGCCGCCCTGGGCCAGGACGATACGCACAGCGGCACGCTGGGCGAGGAACTGCACCTGGTCGACCGCTACCTGGACATCGAGCAATTGCGCCTGGGCGAACGCCTGCGCGTGCGGCGCGAACTGGACGAGTTGCCACGCGATGCATCGATGCCGGTGCTACTGTTGCAGCCCCTGGTGGAGAACGCGGTGCGCCACGGCGTGCAGCCGCTGCGTGAAGGCGGCGAGATCGTGCTGCGCGGCAGCCGCGAGGGCAGCATGATGCGGATCGAGATCGACAATCCGTTGGCCACAACGCCGGCCACCGGCGGCAGCGGGCATGGCCTGAACAACGTGCGCCAGCGCGTGGCTTATCATTTCGGGCCACGGGCCGGCATGGAAGCAGGGCCGCAAGGGCATCGATTTGTGGTGAAGCTGCATTTGCCGATTGAGATACAGCGTGATGCGCGTACTGATCGTTGACGACGAACCGCTGGCACGGGCGCGCCTGGACGCCTTGCTGAAGGAGTGCGCGGACGTGGAGGTGGTCGGCAGCGTGGGCGACGGCGAAACGGCGCTGGCAGCGATTTCCGAAAAGCAGCCGGACCTGCTGCTGCTCGACATCAACATGCCCGGCCTGGACGGCAAGACGCTGGCCGCGCGGCTGGCCCATCGCCTGCGTCCGCAAGTGGTGTTCTGCACGGCTTACGAGGCGCACGCAGTGCATGCATTCGAGCTGGGCGCGGCCGATTACCTGTTGAAACCCGTGCGCGTGGAACGGCTGCGCGATGCGCTGCGCCGCGTGCGCCAGCGGCTGGAATCGCAGCCGCGCGAGCCNGTGGGCTGGCTGCATGCGCGCGTGCGCGGCGAGCCCATCCGCATTGAGCTGGATGACGTGATCTGCCTGGTGGCGGAAGAAAAATACGTGGTGGCGCACCGCGCGGGTGACCAGTTGCTGCTTGATGATTCGCTGCGCCAGCTGGAAGAAACGTACCCGGAGCATTTGATCCGCCTGCATCGCAACTGCCTGGTGCCGGCCAATCGCCTGATCGGCTTGAAGACGCTGACCGATGGGCGCGTGCTGGCGCGGCTGGCGGGTACGGATTTCAGTCCGGAAGTCAGCCGCCGCAATCTCCCCACCCTGCGCAAGCTGCTGCGTGTCGGTTGACATTGGCCGGGCTGCTTCGCGCAGCCGGGCCAGTGCGCGACAATGGCCACCGACGTCGTTCCCGGAGCTGTCATGTCGCCTTCACTGTTACGTATCGCCACCCGCAAGAGCGCGCTTGCCTTGTGGCAGGCCGAACACGTGGCAAGCCTGCTGCGCGCGGCGCATCCGGGCCTGCGGGTGGAACTGGTGCCGTTGAGCACGCGCGGCGACGAGATCCTGGACAAGCCGCTGGCGACGATCGGCGGCAAGGGTTTGTTCCTGAAGGAGCTGGAAGTCGCCATGCTGGAAGGCCGCGCCGACCTGGCCGTGCATTCGCTCAAGGACGTGCCGGCGGAACTGGAGCCCGGTTTCGCCCTGCCCGCCATCCTGCCGCGTGCGGATGCGGCAGATGCCTTCGTCAGCAACCACTACGCCGATGTCACCGCGCTGCCGCTGGGCGCACGCGTCGGCACCTCATCGCTGCGCCGCCAGGCGCAGCTGCGCGCGGTACGGCCCGATCTGGCACTGCTCGACCTGCGCGGCAACGTCGGCACGCGCCTGCAGAAACTGGATGCCGGGCATTACGACGCGATCATTCTCGCCTGCGCCGGCCTGGAACGCCTCGGCTTGCACGAGCGCATCCGCAGCCGCATGAGCGCACCCAACTGGCTGCCCGCGCCCGGACAGGCGGCGATCGCGATCGAAGCGCGCGCGGATCAGGCCGACGTACTGGAAACGCTCGCCGTATTGGATGACGCCGACACCCGCTTGGCGGTGACCGCCGAGCGTGCCATGAATCAGGCGTTGGGCGGCAGCTGCACGGTGCCGGTGGGTGCGTGGTGTACGGTGACCGAGCGTGGTTTGCATTTGCGTGGCCTGGTGGGAGATGTGGCCAGTGGGCGATTGTTGTTGGCGGAAGCAACGGGCGGTAGCCACGATGCGGTGGCGCTCGGCAGGCATGTTGCGCACGCGCTGTTTGCACAAGGTGCTGAGGCGTTGCTCAGTCATTGAGAAAAGCGGGCACGATGGCCCGCTTTCTCTGCGGAATGTTCAGAACCGCTGGCTGTACTGCACGTAGAAATAGCGATCGATGTCGAACTGCGGATTGATGGGCGGACTGCCGGACCCGTACATAGGAACGTTGTAGTAGTACGGGCTCTTCTTGTTGAAGATATTGTTCACGCCGACCGAAAGGGTACCGTTCCATGACGTTTTGTAACGGAACTGCGCATCGTTGAAGGCCACCGAACCTTTGCGGGCCATCCCTTGCCCCGCGAACACCGGATTGGGGTTATTGGCATTGCCGCATTCGACATCGACATCCCAACAACTGTCCTTGAGGCCAGCGTAATAACGCACTGTCCAGCCCGCGCCGAATTGCTTGTATTGCCAATCGACCTGCAGATTGGAACGCAGGCGATATAGCGCTTGCGTACCGTTCATCCAGCCTGCCAGATTCGAGGCTTGCGTATCTGGGCCATTGCTCTGCTGATACTTGCTTAGATAGTTGCCATCCAGCCCAGCACGGAACTGGCCGACCGGGGTGGCCGGCAAGCGGTAGTGCACGCCGAAATCGAAACCGCTGGTGCTGATCGCATTGAGGTTCACCGGCCCCTCATAAAGCTGGACGATCTGACCGCTGCTGTCGCGCGTGATATCGGCGCAGTAACTGCTTATGTTCTGGTCATAGCAGTAGCTCAGCACCTGGCTGGCGTCCAGGTACGTGATGGCTTGCTTCAAGCGAATGTCGTAGTAATCCAGCGTGAAGTCCAAACCATCCACGTAGCGCGGACTGTAAACCAGCCCCAGGGTACGTGTGCTGGACGTTTCCGGCTTCAGATTCGGGTTGGAAACCGATGTGAAAGGGATCGGGGTTTGGCCGCCGCTGGAACCCACAGCTTGCCCTGCCTGATTGATTTGGCGATAACCCGCCGGCACACCGGCGGCAGCGCAGGCTGCCGCCACGCTCGAGGTGCTGGCTGCCGTACCGTACATGCTGTCGCACGGGTCCAGGAAGCTTTCGAAGCTTTGTGCACTGCCGCCATACAGATCCTGCAGCGCCGGTGCACGGAAACCCTTGGCATACGTACCACGCAGCAGCAGGTCCTCCATTGGCCGCCACCGAATGCTGTACTTGCTGTTGGTAGTGCTACCGAAGCTGCTGTAGTGCGAGTAGCGGCTGGCAATGTTGATGCCCAGTTCCTGTGCGCCAGGCAGATCCCGCAGCAGCGGGACATCCAATTCCAAATAGGCCTCATTCACGTCGTAGCGGCCCTTGGTGGGATCGCTCGCCAAGTTGGTGGTGAGGCCGGCCGAATCAGGGCCGTAAGGACGGAAATAGCCTTTCTCGCGGCGATGTTCCAGGCCACCGGCAATATTCACCGTGCCGCCTGGCAGATCGAAGAGTCCGCCTCCGGCGTTCACCGAGACGTCGTCCGTCTGGCTTTGCTGACGCGCGATGCTGATGGAGTTGAGGTAGTTCCACTGCGGCGAAGACGTAAAGCCTGGCCCCGCCAGCGCGTTCCATGGCATGCAGCCGGCAGCGCGCGCAGCCGCATCAACGCAGGCGGGTTGTCCGTCGATCAACGTCGTAGGGCCGATCGCATTCAACACGTTCGGCAGATACAAATTACCGGTCGTGATCTGCCGAATGTTCGTCTGAGAGAAGGTGTAATTGGCGTCCCAACTCCAATCGTGGTCAAGGAACGTGAAGTAGCCTTGTGCGCCCACATCCAAGTGGGCCAGGCGGGAATTGGCCCAGGTGATGCGCGGCAGCTCAGCGATGCGGCGTGAGAACTGCGTTTCGTAACCGGGGAACGGGTTGTACGCGTTGTTTGGATCGATGACCAGATTGGCGGTGGGAACGCCAGACGTGGAAAGCGGATAGCCCGCCAACCGGCTGGATGTATCGCGCGTGCTGTAAGTGGCGTTTCCGGTCAGGGTGATGTTGTCAGTGAGCTTGTAGCGCTCCTGGGCAGACAACGTTTTTAGCTTGCTTCCGGCGCGGAACGTCATGACCTCGTTGGTGTTGTACAAATCGGCCGGATCACCGTCGTAAAGGTGATAACTGTCGATGTTCCCGCTGTTTGCGTTCCCGTGATTGATGACGTACTGGTTCGGTACCCACTGTCCTTGCTTGTTGTATTTGCCAGCTCCCTGCGTACCGGGAGCGCGGGGATCCGTCACTCGGCCCCATGGGCCGGTGCCCAGACCATCGTCGGGATGACGCGGTCCATAGGTATAGCGGGTGGTTTCGCGCGTGCGGTCCCACATCGGCGATTCTTCTTGATAGGACGCGCTGACGATGATGGACGATTTTTCCGTGCTATGCCCCCACGTGAAATCGGCATTTTTTTGCTGACCATCGCCTTTTTGATTCGAGCCGTAGTAGATGTTGGCTTCAGCGCCATCAAACTTTTCGCGCGTGATGATGTTGACCACGCCAGAGATTGCATCCGAGCCATAGACGGACGAAGCGCCATCTTTGAGCACATCGATGCGCTCGATCATCGAGACCGGAATGGTGGAAAGGTCCGTCATGCCCGAAAGACTGGTACTCCAGCGATGACCGTTCACCAGTACGAGTGTGCGGGTTGCCCCCAGATAGCGAATATCAACGTAGCGGCCACCCACATCCATGCCGCTGCTGAGCGTGTCTTGGGGGGTGATGTCGGGTGTGCCTGCCGAAGGCAGGCGCGCGAGGACGTCGTTGAGATTGGTCAGCCCCGTCTCCTTGATCGCCTGCCGATCCATCGTAAACACCGGTTGCGAGGTTTCCACGTCCACACTGCGGATGTGCGAGCCGGTAACCGTGATGGCTTGCAGTTGTCTGGTTTTGGTCTCCCCANCTTGCGCCTGCGAAGCATCCTGCGCCTGCACCGCANCCATCACCAGCGCCGCGCCAATCGCCGACGCGATACGTGTCTTGTGTTTCATGGTCACTGCTCCCTCTGNGCCGATGCCCCATCGCAGCGCGATCGCACGGCTTTACGAAAATTTGATAAGCACGCAGTGTTCGGGATAAGGCGCTGATGCTGTAGCAGGCATCTGCTTTTATGCGGGTATTCCAACGCTGACAGCGATGCAAGGGATCGACGTCAGTACCGCGAGCGCCACAACAAAAAACCCCTCCGTGCTTGCACACGGAGGGGTTGCATGGGCGGCGAAGTCGCCGCGTGCGATCAGAGGTTGTAGACGAGATTGGTCGTCGTAAGCGTGTCGGTGCGGCGGATGCCGGACAGCACGTTGCTGTTGTGGCGTACCTGGAAGCCCACCTTGATCGAGAGCTTCTTGGTCATGCTGACGGCGAGGCCTGCGTCGTTCTGCAGATAGGTGTTCTTGCTGCCCGATTCCATCAGGAAGGTATCGTCGAACGCGGTGTTCGCGGTGAGACGGTACTTGTAGTTCACCAATCCACGCGCCACCACCTGGCTCTGGCGCGGTTCCTTCAGCGGCACCGTCACGCCGTCGACGACCTGGGTGCCGGTGGCCGGCTGGTACTCGGTGTAACCGGGGCCGATTTCGAAGGAGAGCTGGGTGCGGTCGGTTTTCAGCGCCATGTAGCCGTAGCCGATCGAGACCGTGCCTTGCCAGCGATACGCGGCGAAATCGTCGTGATCGTAGCGAGCAGCGGTGACGATGTAGCTGCGCGGGTCGAGCTTGTAGCCGGCCGACGCGCCGAGGTCATAGCGGTCCGCGGTGGTGTCGAATTGCTTGACCGCCACGCCTTGGGCGTTGGTGACGGTGACCTGACCCTTGGAACGCAGCCAGTCGGCGAAGAAGCTGTTCTTCCACTGGTCGGTTTCCTGGTTCAGGTTCAGCTTGGCGTTCACGTTCTGCGAGCGGGAGTTGCCGGTGGTGGACGCGAAACCCAGCTCGCCCGAGCCGGTCCAGGTGCCGGTGCTGGTCTGGGTGCCGGAGGACGTGTCCTGGGCGTGGGCGTTGAAGGTGGCCAGAGCGGCAAGTGCCAGGCTGGTCATCAGCAGTTTTTTCATCGCTGGATCGTCCAATGTTAAAAAGCTGTTGGGGACTGGTCACTTTAGCCGTCTGGCTTGAACGCTTTGTGAATATTTGGAGCGATCTTAGGGACCGGTCGATGACAAATTCGACGTTTACAAGGGGTTGGTCCTGGTAAAGCGCGTCAGGGCGAAGTCATAAAGCCATAGCTCCAGGCTCTTGCCGACGATGTAGGCCGCCGCCGCAACGGGCGCCAGCCACCGGCCGGCAGGTACGACGGGCACCAGCAACAGGCTGAGACAAGGGATGGCGCAGATGAGTGCCGCGGCCAGGAACCGCCGCGCTTGCAAATGATGGGGCGGCGGCAGCTGCTGCTCGCCCAGGCGGGACCCGCGCAGGGAATGCCAGGCCACGCCATCGACCAGCCCCAACAACATTGCCAGCAGCAGCAGGCCGATCGCCCACGGCACGGGTTCGTCGCGGGTGATCGGTAGATCCGCCTGGAAGATCAGGCACACCCACAACCACAGGCCACCGCCATAGCAGGCCGAGAGCAAACGGCTGATCGGCAGCTGGGCGGCCACGCCGGCCTGATCGGCCAGGCGGCGCGTACGGTAACCGTAGGCGCTGGTGATCAGGCAAACCAGACTGCACAGCGCCAGCACCAGGCTGATCATGCGGGTGGCCCAGAACTCTTCGCTGCCCCGCACCAGGCCGGCCAGGCCCAACATGGGCAGGTAGGTCGCCAGGGCCAGCATGGCCTCGCGGGTCGGCCGCTGCCCGCGTCCGATCCGCCAGCCATGCCATTCGGAAAGGGTACGCGGGCGCAGACAGACACTGAGCAGACCCGCGCTGACGAACGCGCAACCCAGCGCCAGCGGCACCAGGGCATCGCCCCGCCCTGGGCTGTAGAGGCCCAGGGCCAGCGCCAGGCCAAGCAGCATCCACAGCCCATAGCCGCAAAGCGCCAGGACTTCCAACAGCATGGGCGCCAGTCCCACGGGCGGGGTGACCGGGTCGCCTTTGACCGACTTGGTTGGCTTGGGGAGAGTAGGCATGGACCGGGGAAAGTCCCACGCACGCTTGCGGGCGTCACGTAGCATCTCCATGCTACACAAAACCCCCGCTGCCAGACGCCGACATGGATCGCTACGAGCGCATTCTTACCCTGCACCGCCTGCTGAAATCGGCCCACTACCCGGTGCCGCTGCCCCGGCTGATGGACGAGCTGGATTGTTCGCGCGCCACGCTGTACCGCGACATCGCCTTTCTGCGCGACGCGCTGGGCGCGCCGATCGAGAGCGCGGGGGGCGAGCATGCTGCGTTCCGCTATGAAGCCGCTGAAGGGCAACGCTTTGAGTTGCCCGGGCTTTGGCTCACTTCCGACGAACTGGCGGCCCTGCTGGCACTGAATGAACTGATCGGACGCAGCGGGCCCGGCGTCTTGGCCGGCGCGCTGGCGCCGTTCAAGGCGCGGATCGAGCACCTGCTGTCCGACCGCGCCAGCGGCAAGGCCTTGCCGGTGGAACGCATTCGCGTGATTCCCTGGGGCGAACGCAAGCTGGATCAGCAGGCATTCCGCATCACGGCGGGCGCGGTGCTGGACCGCAAGCAATTGCGCTTCCTCTATCGCGCACGCACCACCAATAACGAAAGCAAGCGCACGGTGTCGCCGCAGCGGCTGACGCACTACCGCGACAACTGGTATCTGGACGCCTGGGACCACGACCGCGAAGCGCTGCGCAGTTTCGCCGTGGACCGCATCGCCGAGCCGCATGCGCTGGAGGCTGGCGCCAACGATGTGGCCGAGGGTGAACTCAACGAATTGCTTGCGTCCAGCTACGGCATCTTCGCCGGCAAGCCCAAGGCGTGGGCCACGATTCGTTTCTCCGCCCATGCCGCGCGCTGGGTGGCGGACGAGCATTGGCATTCGCAGCAGAAGGGCACGTGGCTGCCGGATGGGCGCTACGAGCTGCAGCTGCCCTATTCCAATTCGCGCGAACTGTTGATGGACGTCTTGAAATACGGCCCGGATGCGGAGATCGTGGCACCACTGCCGCTGCGCGAAGAGATGAAGATCATGCTGCAGCTTGCGCTGACCGGTTATCAGTAAGACGCATTCATGCCATCCACCGAGCTTCGACTGCAGGCTGGCAAGGACGAAACACCGCGCAAACCCACCGTCGCCCTGGCGCTGGGTGCTGGAGGCGCCAAGGGGCTGGCGCATATCGGCGCCATCGAGGAGCTTGAAGCGCAAGGCTTCGAGATCGTCGCCATCGCCGGTTGTTCGATGGGCGCGCTGGTCGGCGGCATTCATGCTGCGGGCAAGCTGGATATCTATCGCGACTGGGTATGCTCGCTGGACAAGTTCGACATCCTGAAGCTGGTGGATTGGTCTTTCTCCTTTTCCGGCGGCGGATTGATCAAGGGCGAGAAGATCATCGGCACCATGCTGGAGCTGGTGGGCGATGTGCAGATCGAAAACCTGCCCATCGCGTTCACCGCAGTCGCCACGGACATCGAACGCGAGCGCGAGGTCTGGCTTACGCGCGGTTCGCTGTTCGATGCGATCCGCGCGTCGATCGCCATTCCCACGCTGTTCCGGCCGCACCTGATCGACGGACGCGTGCTGGTGGACGGCGGCTTGCTCAATCCGGTGCCGGTCACGCCGCTGATTCGCGAGCCGGCGGACTACGTCGTGGCGGTCAGTATCGATGGGCCGGCCGAGGCGAATCTGCCGGTGGAGATGTCGGCGGGCGAAACGAAGGGCAAGGGCGGCTTCGGCCGCCTGCTGGAACGGTTGCTGCCGGGCAACGAGATGAAAGCCATCGCACCCGGCAAGGCGCATGAACTTGGCGCGCTCGAGCTGCTGGGCCAGTCGCTGGACTTGATGCAAGCCAATCTTTCGCGCCTGCGCCTGGCTGCGTATCAGCCGGACCTACTGGTGCAGTTGCCACGCAACGTATCGAGCGTGTACGCCTTTCATCGCGCACGCACCTTGATCGAATCGGGCCGCGACAAGATGCGCAGCGCGCTGGAGGCATGGCAGCCGCGTCCGCGCTGAATGCGGCGGGCCGTCAACGCAGGCCGTTCGCCTTCATCCAGTTGTCCAGGTACATCTTCAACGCCACCGCCTGGTTGTGTTCTTCGTCTTTCGCACCAAACAGCAGCGTGACGCGATGGCGCTCCGCCCGCGTGATCAGCGGTTGCCAGAACGATTTGTGCTTATCCAGTTCGCTCGCATAGCGATGGCGGAAGGCTTCCCAGCGCGCCGGATCGTGGCCGAACCATTTGCGCAGCACCGTGCTGGGGGCCAGCTCTTTCGCCCATACATCCAGCGCCACGTCTTCTTTCTTCAAGCCGCGTGGCCATACGCGATCCACCAGCACACGATAGCCATCCGACTTGGCGACAGGTTCGTAGACGCGTTTGACGGCGATGCTCACGGATGGCCTCCTGGCGGCGCTGCGTCCGCCAAGCATACGCCCAGGCCATGCAAACAATGTGATCGCGTTTTAGAGCCTGTTCAATATCTCAGCGTGGCTCGCATAGTGTCTGAGTGGTCGCCAGGTGGTAGCGCGTGGCGCGGCGCCAGACTGGCTGTCTGGTCAAGCCGCGCGCTGCCGCATGGCGGCCACTCAGGCGCTATGCGGGTTGCGGGGAGATATTGAACAGGCTCTTACAGCTCTTCGATCCGGGTGACCTTGGCCCGGCGCATCAGCCAGGCCACGCCACGCAGGTCGGCGATGCCTACCCACAGGCGATCGAGCATGCCGTACTTGGATTTACCGGCCGTGCGCGGGCGGTGTCCCACCGGCACGCTCTGGCTCTGGAAGCCGGCGCGCTTCACCAGGGCCGGCAGATAGCGGTGCATGTGGTCGAAGTAGGGCAAGCGCAGGAACACCTCGCGCTCGAACAGCTTGAGGCCGCAACCGGTGTCCGGCGTGGCGTCGCGCAGCATGCGCGAGCGCACCGCATTGGCGATCTTGGATGAAATGCGCTTGTTGAAGCTGTCGCGGCGCGTGGTGCGCCAGCCGGCGAACAGCTTGATGTCCGGACCGGCTGTGTCGCGCGCGGCAAGCAGGTTGGGAATGTCGGCCGGGTTGTTCTGGCCATCGCCGTCGAGCGTGGCGATCCACGGCGAACGGGCCGCATGCACGCCGTTCCATACCGCCGTGCTCTGGCCGCTGCGCGTCACGTGATGCAGCACGCGCAATTCCGGATAGCTGGCCTTCTGCGCTTGCAGCACCGCGCGGCTGTCGTCGCTGGAGTCGTCATCGACGTAGATGATTTCGAAATCCAGCTTGCCGCGCAGCGCGGTGGCGATTTCGGCGAGCAGCGAGGGAATGTTGTCGCGTTCGTTGAAAACGGGCACGACGACGGAGAGTTGCGGCATGGAGAGATAGCCTTTGATGCAAGTTTTGAATTTTTTCAGAGCCGCGGCTCAGTCGCCGCAGTCATCAGGCGTCTCCCCCTGCATGCAGGGGGAGGCTGGGAGGGGGTGAACACTTGCGGGAACGTCTGCGGCAAGTGCCTGACCCCACCCCTACCCTCCCCTGCATGCAGGGGAGGGAGGTTATTGCGCCGCGCATGTAATCAGCGCAGTTTGCCCAGAATCCCGTCCAGCTCGTCATTGCTGTGGTAATGGATCACCAGCTTGCCGCGCCCGCCGCGGCCATGCGCCACTTCCACCTTGGTGGCGAAGCGCTCGGCCAGCTCGCGCTCCAGCGCGTCGATGTTCGGGTCGCGCGCCGGTGCGCTCTTGGCCTTGCCCTTGGGCGCGGTCTGCGCCTTGCGCGCGGCGTCTTCGAGTTCGCGCACGCTCCAGTTGTTGCGAGCCGCTTCCAGCGCCAGCGATTCGGCCTGGTATTCGGGCAGCGTGAGCAGGCAGCGCGCGTGGCCCATTTCCAGCTTGCCGTCGTCCAGCAGGCGCTTGATGGAGGCCGGCAGATCGATCAGGCGCAGCATGTTCGACACGGCGGCGCGCGAGCGGCCCACGGCGTCGGCGGCCTGCTGGTGGGTGAGGTCGAAATCGTCGATCAATCGCTTGATGGCGTCGGCTTCTTCCAGCGGCGTGAGGTCCTGGCGCTGGATGTTTTCGATCAGCGCCATCGCCGGCACGGCGACTTCCGGTACGTCCTTCACCAGGGCTGGAATCTCGCTGAGCTGCGCGCGTTGCGCGGCGCGCCAGCGGCGTTCGCCGGCGATCAGCTCGTAGCTGTTCTTGCCGATGGCGCGCACCACCACCGGCTGGATCAAACCTTGCGCCCGAATGGAGGCGGCCAGTTCGTCCAGCGCTTCATCGTTCCAGTGGCGGCGCGGCTGGTACTTGCCGGGCTGGATGTATTGGATCGGCAGCGTGCGCAGTTCGCCTTCCTGCTCGATCACCGAGGGTGCGCCGGTGTCGCCGCCGCCAAGCAGGGCGTCGAGCCCGCGTCCCAGTCCACGTTTCTTCGCGGCAGACATGCTGTTAGAGCCTGAGTATGGTTTCGGCGTAGCCCGCGTTGCCACGGTGCGTTCGCCAGGTGGTAGTGCGCGGCGCAGCGCTTGCCTGGCTGGCAAGCCAAGCTGCGCGCTGCCGCATGGTGGACGCACCGTGGCAACCCTTCGGGCCGGGGCTGTTTGCCCGCCGGGCGGCGTCCTCTCTCAGTTGTGTATCGACATGCACGCCTTCGTTCCTCCTTGCCCGTCAGGCAAACGGTCCCGGCGCGGGCCACGCCGAGACCGTACTCAGGCTCTACTACTCCTGGTCCAAATGGGCCGAGGCTTCCACCGATTCTTCCGGTGAGTCGCCATGCATGGCGTGCAACGCCGCGATGGCCGCTTGCGAACCGCGTTCGCGGCGAATGATTTCACCGGCGAGCCCGATGTACGCAATGGCGCCGCGCGAGCTGCGGTCATACAGGTGAATGGGCTGGCCGTGGCTGGGCGCTTCGGCCAGGCGCACGTTGCGCGGAATGATCGAGCGCAGCACCTTGTCGCCGAAATGCTGGGTGAGCTGCGCGGAAACCTCGTTGCCCAGGTTGTTGCGCACGTCGTACATGGTGCGCAGCAGGCCTTCGATTTCCAGCTGCGGATTCAGGTGCTGGCGCACGGCCTTCACCGTATCGAGCAGGCTGGAAAGACCTTCCAGCGCAAAGTATTCGCACTGCACCGGAATCAGCAGGCTGGTGGCGGCGGTGAGTGCGTTGACGGTGAGCAGGTGCAGCGTGGGCGGGCAGTCGACCAGGATGATGTCGTACTTGCCGGCCACTTTCGCCAGTTGTTCCTTGAGCCGGTTTTCGCGCGCGAGCGCGTCCATCAGCTTCAATTCGGCGGCAGTGAGGTCGCCGTTGCCCGGCAACAGGTCGTAATGCGCCTCGGTGCTGACGATGGCCTGGTCGATCGGCGCTTCGCCCAGCAGCACTTCGCAACCGCTGAGTGCGGCCGCGTGCTTGTCCACGCCGGATGCCATGGTCGCGTTGCCCTGCGGATCCAGATCGATCAGCAGCACCTTGCGCTTCGCCGCAGCGAGCGCCGCGGCGAGATTGACAGCGGTAGTGGTTTTGCCGACGCCACCTTTCTGGTTGGCGACAGCGATGATACGGGCCATGTCTTGTCCGGTACCGGGGGTGTATGCGAAAGGACGGCTAGATTAGCAGGAAGGGGGCGCTAAAGCCTGATGTTTTCAGGTGCTTGCGCGCTCCAGCACCACCAGGTGGCGCTCCGCTGCGCCAAGCCCGGGCACCGCCAGCGTGTGGATGCCACGCACGACAAAGCCAGGCGGCACGGCGGTCAGCTCGTCATCCGGAACCTTGCCTTTCATCGCCAGCCATACGCCATTGGGCGCCAGCAGGTGGCCGCCCCAGGTCAGCATGTCCCCCAGGCTGGCGAAGGCGCGGGCAGTGATGCACTCGAACTGGCCTTGCACCTCCTCCACACGCGATTGCAGGGCGCGCACGCCGTCCAGTTTCAACGCGCGGATCGCCTCGCGCAGGAAGCGCACTTTCTTGCCATTGGAATCCACCAGCAGCACCTGCCGCCCGGGCGCGGCAATGGCCAGCGGAATACCCGGCAGGCCGGGGCCGGTGCCGAGGTCGGCCAGCGTTTCGCCCTGTACGGAGGGCAGGATCGCCAGCGAATCCAGCAGGTGCCGGGTCACCATCTCGGCCGGATCGCGGATCGCCGTGAGGTTGTACGCGCCGTTCCAGCGTTCCAGCAGGGCGAGGTAATCGAGCAGGCGCGGCACGGCCTCGGCCGGCAAGCGGAGGCCGAGCGCGGCGATGCCTTGTTCGAGCCGGGCTTGCAGGGCGGAGCGGTCAGTCATGGTGGTTCCTCAAAGGCTGGCGTGCGATGCGGGTTGGCGGTGAGCGTACGCGAACCCCCACGCCACCATGTCCGTGCTGCTCAACAGGCGAGGTGAAACGCGTAAAAAAGAAGACCCGCCGTAGCGGGTCGAGCTTTTCAGATTCCCCTGAGCCGGTGCTTCTTGGGCGACCTGGCCAGATTCGGTTCTGCTTAGGCGGCGACGTCCAGTTCCACCCGGGTGACCATCACGCCGCGCTCGCGCAGTTGCTGGTTGAGGCTGCTCTTGAGGCGGCCGGCGACTTCGCGGCGTTGCTGCTGGCCGGTATCCGATTCCGTTTCCAGGGCTTGCAGCACCTGGTTGCGGATCAGCTGGTCGGCGCTTTCGATCACGGCATCGACGCGCTCCGGTTCCAGCACTTGCCAGTAGACCGTGCCCTGCACCGGCGTAGCTTCGGCGAACGAGGCGTCGAAACGCATGACGCGGCCGCCGAGATCGATGCGATGACCCACCCGGTCGACCAACGGCAGCACGACGTGGGTGCCCGGCCGCAGCAGTCGTACCGGCTTGCCGTTGCGGTAGAGACTGTAGACCTGACCCGCCGGTACACGCTTCACGGCCACGGCGGCCAGTGCGAGTACCACGATGAGAGTGAAGGTTAGGACGGTCATGGTCTNTTAAAACAATGAGTTAAACGCGGTTTCTAAAAACTTTACGGAGCAACATTCTACAGCCATATGTAGAACGCTGGATTAATTCTAATTTAACGCCCTGCTTTTTGTCTCCGCAACCCTTTTTGCCGGCGAATCTTTAACGTCTCCGGCGTCGAATGTGATGCATCGTCCATGCCGGAGGGCACCGCCAGGCGCCCCATCCACCCATGCTGTGACCCAATGCGCAGCGCCCCACCGATATCTCTATCGGCAGGGCGCTGGAATCGCTGAAACGCCTGCGGTGGCTCAGAACTTGCCGGCGCGGAAATCGGCAATGGCCTGGTGGATCTGCTCCGGCGTGTTCATGACGAACGGACCGTAGCGCGCCACCGGTTCCTGCAAGGGCTGGCCAGCCACCAGCAATACGCGGGCCGGGGCTTCGCGGCCGCCAATCCGCACGCTATCGCCCTTGGACAGCACGGCCAGCTCGCTGCGTGCGAGTTTTTCGCCGGCCACCTGGGCGTCGCTGCCGTCGAAGACGTAGGCGAAAGCGTGGTGGTTTTCGCGCAATGGAATCGCAATGCCCGCGCCGGCTTCGACGGCGATGTCCAGATACACGGGCGCGGTGACAATTCCCGACACCGGACCGGTTGCGTCACCGAATTGGCCGGCAATGACCTTGAGCGTCACTCCATCGACCGGGTTCACAACTGGAATGTGTTGCGGATCAATATCCTGGTAGCGCGGCTCGGTCATCTTGTCTTTGGCCGGCAGATTCACCCACAGCTGGAATCCCCACATCAGGCCGTTTTCCTGCTGCGGCATTTCCGAGTGCAGGATGCCGCGGCCGGCCGTCATCCATTGCACGCTGCCGGGCTTGAGATCGCCGCGGTTGCCGTGGTTGTCGCCGTGCTGCATGTGGCCGGCCAGCATGTAGGTGACGGTTTCGAAACCGCGATGCGGATGTTCCGGAAAGCCGGCGATGTAGTCGTTCGCTTCATCGGAACGGAATTCGTCCAGCAGCAGGAATGGATCGAGCATGTCCAATCCCGGCTGGCCGATGATGCGCTTGAGTTTCACGCCTGCGCCATCGGACGTATCGGTGCCGCGGATGCGGCGGAGAATGTGGCGTTCGGTCATGGCGCGCTCCTGTCGGAAGAATCTGCCGCCCATGATGGTTGTACTCAAGCACGAGCCCAAGAGCCGGCGGCGCGAACGCACTGTTTCACGCAGGCGTGTTTCCCGCCTCCTGCCGATTCAATGCACCCAATGACCGCTGCGCTGGCGGGGTGGCGCCGGCTGTTCGGTCTTGACCTCGCTGGCACGATGCAGCGCATCGAGCTCCGCTTCGGTGGCGGGATGTTCGAACCAGTAGTGGTTGACGGAGGCCAGCACCGCGGGGAGCTGTGCCAGGCAGTCGTCGTATTCTTCTTCGGTGAGCTTTTCGAATTCGGCTTCGGCGCTCAGGATGCCTTCGTCCACCGCCAAGGCCATCACCGGCCCGAGAATTTCCATCAAGGTGGGATCGTCGGCCAGGCGTTTTTCCCACAGGGAAGCGCGCAGGTCGATGCCGCGGCTGAAGCCCTCGCACCAGCCGGCCGCCGACAGCGCAGGGCCGGCTTCGGTATCCACTTCGCCGAGAATCGGCTCGTAGGCATCCACATCCAGTTCGGCGCTGATCGAATCGTTGAGCTTGGCCAGCAGGGCTAATACGCGATTGCCTTCGTTTTCGTCGGCAAACGGCTCGTGCAGCACTTCGGGCAGCCATTCGTCGGGCAGCACCCGGGTGGGCCCGACCGCGAGGGCGCTCAGCAAGCCGTGCACGCCGTCGAGCAGCAAATGGCCTTCGCTTTCCTGGGCGTGCGCGCGCAGGTAGGCATCCAGTTCGTCCAGCTCGCTATCGTCCAGCGAACTGGGCCAGTTGGTCTTGGTATCGCTCATCGTCATTCAATATCCAGTTCTACCGTGACTGGAGTGTGGTCGGAAGGCCGCTCCCAGCGCCGCGGTTCGCGGTCGATAGTGGCAGCCCTGGCCGACGATTTCAGGGCATCGCCAAGCAGGATCAAGTCGATGCGTAACCCCATGTTGCGCCGGAATGCGCCCTGCCGGTAGTCCCACCAGCTGAAATGGCCGCCGGCCTCTTCAAACAGCCGGAAGCTGTCATGCAAGCCTATGTCTGTGATGGCTTTTAACGCGGCGCGCTCGGGCGGCGAGCACAACACCTCTTCGCCCCAGGCGATCGGGTCGTAGACGTCGCGATCATCGGGGGCGATATTGAAGTCGCCCAGCACCACCAGCTTGGGATGCCGCTTGATTTCCTCGGCCAGGAAATCGCGCACGCGTTCCAGCCAGTGCAGCTTGTAGCTGTATTTCTCGTCACCGACGGCCTTGCCGTTGACCACGTAGAGATCCACCACGCGCACGCCGCCGACGGTGGCGGCAAGGATGCGCCGCTGCGGATCGTCCAGGCCCGGGATATCGGTGAGCACGTCCGCGAAGCTGAAACCCCTGTCGTTGCGCGCCAGGATCGCCACGCCGTTGTAGGTTTTCTGTCCGGCGTAGATCGCCCGGTAGCCGGCTGCGGCCAGTTCGTCGACCGGAAACTTGGCGTCTTCCAGCTTGGTTTCCTGCAGCGCCACCACGTCCGGGTGCGCATCGGCCAGCCACTGGGTGAGGTGCGGAATGCGCACCTTCAGCGAGTTCACGTTCCATGAGGCGATTTTCATGGGGCCGGATTGTACGGGATGACGATGGCGCGCATGGCGCGGATGCTCAGTCAGTGCCTTCATGCACATGGGTGGGATGGGGCATAGCTGCTAGCGTTAGGTTTTCCTGTGCCGTTGGGGAACGTATCTCATGCCGAAACCTTGCCGTCTGCTGCTGCCCTTGCTGGCGGCGCTGGTGACCCCGCTTGCGCTGGCCGACACGCGCCATGCCGCCGATCCGCGCATCGAGGCGCTGCTTACCGAACTGGGCAAGGTGCGGTCGATCCACGAGGTAGCGCTGTCGCCGGATGGACGGCATCTGGCCTGGGTGGTGGAAACCCAGGACAAGCCCGCCATCATGCTGGCCGATGCGGACGGCAAGCATGCACACAGCATCGGCCTGGCAGCCAAACCTGGCGTGTGCAGCGAAAGCGGCCTGGCGTGGGCGCCGGATTCGCAGCACCTGGCTTTTCTTTCCAATTGCGCCAGCAATCGCGCCGGCATGGGCGGCAGCAAGCAGCCGGATATCTATGTGCTCGACGTGNCGTCCCAGGGCCAACCGGTGCATCTCGCCTCGCTCAACGGTTATGCGGATGGGCTGAGCTGGTCGCCTGACGGCAAGACATTGGCGTTCCTCTATGTGGAACATGCCACGCGGCGCGCCAGCGCGCTCGCGGCAGCGAAGCCCGCCCTTGGCGAAATCGGCGTGGAAGGCATTGAAGTGCAGCGCGTCGCCACGCTACCCGCGCAGGGCGGTGCGCCACAGCCAATCACGCCCGCAGAGAGCCATGTCTATGAGTTTGCCTGGGCGCCGGACAGCACGCGCATCGCCTACGTGGCGGCGCCGCCACCGGGCGACAACAACTGGTGGATCGCCCAGCTTTACGTGCAAGCCGCGCGGCCGAATGCCGCCCGCACGACGTTGGTCGATCCCAACACGGTGAGCGGATCGCTGCATGGTTTGCAGATCGCGTTGCCGCGCTGGTCACCGGATGGCTCGCGGATCGCCTTTATCGGCGGCCTGATGAGCGACCAGGGCTTTACCGGGGGTGATCTCTACGCGGTGGCCGCCACGGGCGGCGCACCGGTCGATCTCACGCCGGGCATCCACGTTACGCCGTCGTGGTTCACCTGGCGTTCGCCGCAATCACTGCTGGTCGATCAGATCAGCAATGGCCATGCGCAGCTGGCCGAGTATGCGATCGACGCCAAGCGGGCGCAGCAACAGCGCGTGCTGTTCACGGCCGCGGGCTATATCGACGATGGCACGGCGGTGCTTGGACTCTCCTTTTCCGCCGACCATCGCCAGATTGCCTTCATGCAAACCTCGTTCGACGCGGCGCCGGAAGTGTACGCAGGCATGCTCGGCAACGAGATGCCGGCTGCCGTGACCGCGATCAACGCCGAGCTCAAGCCGAGCTGGGGCAAGGCCGAGTCGGTGGAGTGGGACAACGAAGGCTTCCACGTGCAGGGCTGGTTGCTGTATCCGGCCCATTACGATCCCAGCAAGCGCTATCCGATGATCGTCAACATCCATGGCGGCCCGTCGGCGGCGCAGATGCCGCGCTGGCCTTCGGTGGGCTACGGCGCGGTGCCGTTCTCCACCCTGGGCTATTTCGTGTTCATGCCCAACCCGCGCGGCAGTTACGGACAGGGTGAGGCGTTCGTGCAGGCCAACCGCAAGGACTTCGGCTATGGCGACCTGCGCGACACGCTGGCCGGCGTGGATGCGGTGGAGAAAAAAGTCCCGGTCGACGACCGCCGCCTGGGCCTGACGGGTTGGAGCTACGGCGGCTTCATGAGCATGTTCGCGCCCACGCAGACGCAGCGTTTCCGCGCGGTGGTCGCAGGCGCGGGCATTGCCAACTGGCAGAGTTATTACGGTCAGAATGAGATCGACAAGTGGATGATTCCGTTCTTCGGCGCATCCGTGTATGACGATCCGGCGGTGTATGCGAAGAGTTCGGCGATCAACTTCATCAAGAAGGTGAAGACGCCCACCTTGATCGTCGTGGGCGAACGTGACGCGGAATGCCCGGCGCCGCAGTCGTTCGAATACTGGCACGCCTTGCGTACGCTTGGCGTGCCGACGTCGCTGGTGGTGTATCCGGGTGAAGGGCATCACTTCTATAACCCCGAACACCAGCGGGACGTGTTGCAGCGGGCCTTGAACTGGTTTGAGAAGTATTTGCCGCCGCAGTGAACGGCAGGGATGCCATCACGCAAGTCAGAACAGTTCGCCCTGTGGCGACGGCTTGCGTGGTGGCACGAAGCGCGACGTGTCCAGCTGCAATTCGCGCGCACGCGCAAAACCGTGGCGCTTGCACGCCACGTCGAAGCGGCGGCGTAGCAGGTCGGCAAACACGCCCTGGCCGCGCATGCGCGTGGCGAAGTTGCTGTCGTAATCCATGCCGCCGTTGAGCTGCTGCACCAGGCTCATCACGTGCTGCGCGCGTTGCGGCGCATGCAGCTCCAGCCATTGGCGGAACAAGGTCTTCAACTCGTAAGGCAATCGCAGCACGGTGTAGCCGGCGCAGCTTGCGCCGGCCGCGGCAGCCTGGTCGAGTACGGCTTCCAGGTCGCGATCGTTCAAGGCAGGAATGATCGGCGCTGCCAGTACGCCGACCGGCACGCCAGCTTCCGCGAGGGCGCGCACTGCTTTCAGGCGGCGATGCGGTGCGCTTGCGCGTGGTTCCAGCTTGGCGGCCAGATGGTTGTCCAGCGAATTGACCGAGATGAAAACCTGCACCAGCCGTTCGCGTGCCATCGGCACCAGAATGTCCAGGTCGCGTTCCACCATCGCGTTCTTGGTCACGATGGTACAGGGATGATGGCATTCGGCCAGCACTTCCAGTGCGGCACGCGTGATGCGCCAGGTCTTTTCGATCGGCTGATAGGGATCGGTATTGCTGCCGATGTTGATCGGGCTGGGGGCATAGCCGGGCTTGGCCAGTTCCCAGCGCAGCACCTCGGCAAGATTGCGCTTGGCGCGCAGCTTGGTCTCGAAATCGAGGCCAGGCGACAGGTTGAGATAGCTGTGGCTGGGCCGTGCGTAACAGTAAATGCAGCCGTGCTCGCAACCCCGGTAAGGGTTCATGGCCAAGCTGAAGGAAAGGTCGGGCGAATCGTTGCGCGTGATGACGCTGCGTGCGCGTTCCTCGGTGACTTCGGTGCGTGGGCGGGGTCGCTCTTCATCCAGCACGGCGTGCTGCCAGCCATCGTCTTCGGCATGGTACCGGATGCTTTCGAAGCGTCCTTCCGGATTGGAAGCGGCACCACGGCCTTTGAATGCATGAGGAGGATGATCTGCCATCGCTACATCATGCCCTTCGACCATCTCAGCCAGCGCGACACTTAAGGACAATGGCACTGACTTAGGCGTGTATCTCGACGCTTGTAGTGATGTGCTCCCTCCCCTGCTTGCAGGGTGAGGGTTGGGGTGGGGTGCGAGCGTAGCGAGCGGTAAGAACCTGACGTTGCCACAGCCCTCCCCTACTATCGCAAGGGAGGGAACGCATCATGGCGAGTGTCTGGGTTGCTTGCTTTGATCTGCTGGGCCAGCCACGCGCCCATGCTTGCCAGCGGATAGTTCTGTTCGAGCTGACGATGCATTTCGTCGAACACCGGCGAGGAAATGGTCCAGCCCAATGGCAGCGGATAATTGCCTGGGCACAGCCGCAGGTGCCACAGCACGTCGCCATCGTCGGGTTTTGCCGCGTCGATGTTCAAGGATCCCAGCAAGGCCGACCGTGCATATTCGCCACGCGCGTCGCGCGTATCCAGCAACGCCACCAGCGGAGCGGTGGCTTCACCATAGCTGCTCAGCTCGGTCGCACGCGGCGTGCGGGGACAGGCAGCCGAGTAAAGCGGCAGCGGATGGCTGGGATCATGCGCCTCGACGAAGTCGTGCAGGCTCGGATCGTTGCTGATGTGCAGCACAATCACATGGATCGGCTGCGCGACGGAGGCCGCGATCGCACGCAAGCGCTGCGTCACTTCCAGCAGCGTGGTAGCGCCCGAGTTCTCGAAGTACCCGCCGTCCACCAGCTGAAATCCTACCGGCGACGGTGCTGGCTCGAGAGCCGCCTGCAGCGTGCCGGCGGGGCTCAGGTAAGTGAAACGCGCGCTGTTGAGCACCACTTCGCTGAGCGGTATGCGTGGGTCCAGCCATCTTGAACCGTCATAGGCTGTGGTCCAGGGACTGTGCGCGAAAGGCCGGAACGGGTCCTGCACAAAGCGCCAGCCCTGGCCGACCGTGGTGCTGTTGAAGAACAGGGCTGGCGTGCTCGTGATGACTTCGCCGGTTTCGCTTTCATACAACCGGGCGAAGGGCTGCGCCAGGGCGTCGACGCCTTGTTCCCGTGCGGCCTGCTCCCACGCGCGAGTGAGGGCGCGGCCGCGATCGTCGAACAATGCGCCAGGGAGCCAGCGCTGCGTGAAGTCGATAAACCACGCATTGGCCATGATCGGCGCCAGAAAGTCGTGATCGAGTATCTGCTCACTACGCGCCAGGGCAGCTTCACCGGTACCCGGCGCCGTGCGTAGCGACGCGACGTAGGTAGCCAGCCCAAGACTGCCGCCAGACACGCCGCTGCCGGCGAACAGGTAGCGTTCGAACTGCGGTTCGCTGCCATTCGGCGGCAAGGCTTGGTCGACACGAGCGGTAAATTCGCCCAGCACCATCGCCGTCCAGGCCGCGCTGCGCAAACCGCCGCCCTCGGCAGACACCATGATGACCGGGCAGGCCCGTTGCGGGCGGCAGCGGCTTTGCAACCAGGCTTTGGCGTACGCCTCGAAGCTGGGCCGGTGGTCGGCAGGCGGTGACCCAGGCAACTGATGGGTGCTCATGCCCGGGTATTGGCGCACGCGATGGTTGTCGTTGAGGTGCAAGACATGCAGCGTCAGCGACATCGCCACCAGTGCGCTCAGCAGTGGCACGCCGCGCCGATCCGCGAGCATGCACAGGAACCCGCCGCTCGTGCAGAAGAAGCTGGCGGCTATCAGCGCCACCGCCAACGAGCCCACGCCATCGAATTGGCGCGGTTGAAACGCAACCCACACCGTGAGCAGCACATTCAGGATCAGCGTGGCCAGGAAGATGCTGAGCGGCATGGTGCCCAGCGCGGTGATTGTCGCCACGCGCGGCTCGACCACCTTGGCGCTGCGCTCGGCGGCGGCGCGCAGCACGCGCTGGCGGCCGATGAAGAATACGATCATCGCTGCCGCAACGATCACCAAGCCGGCGCTGCGCAGATCGCGCCGCAAGCAGTCCGCATGCGTGCTGCACGCAGGATGCGGCGTACGCAGCGCCATCAGATAGCCGTACAGCACCAGCAATGGCACGACGATGCCCAGCAGTCGCGGTATCCATCGCCGCAATCCGGCGGCGCGCGGGTCTTCCAGCGACGGCCAGCGCGGGTAGATCAAACGATAGGCGTTATGCGTGGCGTACCAGATGGCCANGCCGGCCACTGTGCTGGTCGCGAGCAGAAAGAAGTAGCGCGTGTTGCTGGGGTCCACCCAGAGGGCGATCAGGAACAGCTCCGTNGCCTGGTCCACGTTGGTGATGACGATGGCGGCCAGGATCAGCACCAACAGGGAAACGCGAATCGGCTTGCAATGATCCAGGCCGATGCCAAGCCAGTCGACGATGTNGGCCCAGGCCAATGGCCTTGCTTGCGGCCTGCATGGGGATGGAGTCGGCTCAGCCATCGTTTCCCTTGTCCTAGCNCTATCCGATAGGCCCTCATCTTACGGATTGAAAGCGTGTCCGGCCGGTGGATGGGATCGCAGTTCGNGCGCGGCGNCAAAAGTATGATGCCGGTGGTTCAAGGGGAACGTTGCACGGGTTCGTTATGCGCTGGTTATTGCTGTTGGTGACGCTGCTGTCGTGGGTACTGTGCTTTACGCGGCACAGTCCGGGCGCCCTGGGCTTCTGGCTGTTGGTGGGCATTATCGGCGCCATTGCTACGGCGCTGGGCTTTGCGCAGGCGCGCATCGAGGCGAACGCGCGCCCGGAAACCATGCTGGATCTGGGCTATCGGCGAAAGGATCAGGACAAGCCGCCGCAAGCGTGATTGCTGCACCGCAACTTTGGCGGTTCAGCCGTCCAAACGCTACACTCGGGCGGTTGATACGGCTTGATGGTGTCAAGCCGTTACCCACGTGCGCTCCCGGCCGACCGGTGAGCAGGAGGCTGCTATGTCAAAGGTTTATCCGGTCGATCCCGCGTTTGCCGCCAAGGCGCGCATCAGCAGGGCGGATTACGAAAAGCTGTATGCCGAATCGGTAAAGGATCCCGACGGATTTTGGGGCCGCGTCGCCGAACGGCTCGAGTGGGCGAAGAAGCCCACGCGCATTCGTGACGTTTCCTTCGATCCGGCGAACCTGCATATCCGCTGGTATGACGACGGCCAGCTCAATGTGTCGGCCAACTGCCTGGATCGCCATCTCGCCACCCGCGGCGACAAGACCGCCATCATCTTCGAGGGCGACGATCCGTCCGAATCGCGCCGCATCAGTTATCGCGAACTGCATGCGGAAGTATGCAAGTTCGCCAACACGCTGAAGCATCTTGGCGTCACCAAGGGTGATCGCGTAGCCATCTACATGCCGATGATTCCGGAAGCGGCGGTGGCCATGCTGGCGTGCGCGCGCATCGGTGCGGTTCACTCGGTGGTGTTCGGCGGTTTCTCGCCCGATTCGCTGGCGGGCCGCATCGCCGATTCGACGGCGAAAGTGGTGGTGACCGCGGACGAAGGCGTGCGCGGCGGCAAGAAGATTCCGCTCAAGGCGAACGTCGATGCGGCGCTGGAACGCCCTGGCACCAACAGCGTGGAAACGGTGATCGTGGTGCGCCGCACGGGTTCGGCCGTGCCGATGCAGTCGCCGCGCGACCGGTATTACCACGTGTTGATGGAAGGACAATCGGCGAATTGCGCGGCCGAGCCGTTGGAAGCGGAGCATCCGCTGTTCATCCTGTACACCTCCGGCTCCACCGGCAAGCCGAAAGGCGTGTTGCATACCTCGGGCGGCTACCTGGTGTACGCGAGCCTTACCCATGAACTGGTGTTCGACGTACGCGAGGATGACGTCTACTGGTGTACGGCCGACGTGGGCTGGGTGACCGGCCATAGCTATGTGGTGTACGGCCCGCTCGCCAACGGTGCGACCACCGTGATGTTCGACGGCGTACCCAACTATCCGGACTTCAGCCGTTTCTGGCAGGTGGTGGACAAGCACAAGGTGACGCTGTTCTACACCGCGCCGACGGCCATTCGCGCGTTGATGCGCGAGGGCGAAGGTCCGGTCAAGAAATGTTCGCGCGCCAGCTTGCGGCTGCTGGGTTCGGTGGGCGAACCGATCAATCCGGAAGCCTGGGAGTGGTATCACCGCGTGGTAGGCGATGAGCGCTGCCCGATCGTGGACACCTGGTGGCAAACGGAAACCGGCGGCATTCTGATTACGCCGCTGGCCGGCGCCATCGACACCAAGCCTGGCTCGGCCACCCTCCCGTTCTTTGGCATCAAGCCCGCGGTGGTGGATGCGAACGGCGTGGTGCTCGACGGGGCCGCCGAAGGCAATCTGCTGATCACCGATTCCTGGCCGGGCCAGATGCGCACGGTGTATGGCGACCACCAGCGTTTCATCGATACCTATTTCAAGGCCTATCCCGGCAATTACTTCACCGGCGACGGCGTGCGCCGCGACGAAGACGGCTACTACTGGATCACGGGTCGCGTGGATGACGTGATCAACGTTTCCGGCCATCGCATCGGCACGGCCGAGGTGGAGAGCGCGTTGGTGGCGCATCCCAAGGTCGCCGAGGCCGCGGTGGTGGGCTGTCCGCACGAGATCAAGGGCCAAGGCATCTACGCCTACATCACGCTCATCGCCGGCGAGCAGGGCAGCGAAGACTTGCGCAAGGAACTGGTGGCCTGGGTGCGCAAGGAAATCGGCCCGATCGCCACGCCTGATTACATCCAGTGGGCGCCGGGTTTGCCGAAGACGCGCTCGGGCAAGATCATGCGCCGCATCCTGCGCAAGATCGGCGAGAACCAGCCGGATCAGCTGGGTGATATCTCCACGCTTGCCGATCCAGCCGTGGTGAAGAACCTGGTGGAAGAGCGGCTGATTCGCTGAGCGATGGCTATGTTCCTCTCTCCTCCTTCGCGAGACAGGAGAGGAAACGGCTTGTCGCATGCCATGGCGTTGCGGCAGCATGCGCGCATGCAAACGAACCAGGGCCAGGATGTCGCCAACATTGCGGCGCGATTGGGCCAGGACCAGCTTCATGTGTGGCGGCTTCGCTATGACCGGGCGCGGCGGCGGGAACCGTTGTGCGCCTTGTTAGGCGTCTACCTGGGGGTGCCGGGCGATGCGGTGAGCCTGGTGGATGGCAAGCACGGGCGTCCGGAACTGGCCGAACCCCTGGATCGTTCGTTGCAGTTCAACTGGTCTCATAGCGGGGATGCGGCGCTTATCGCAGTGGCGCGCGGTTGTACACCTGGCATCGATATCGAACAGCTCCGCCCACGCCCGCGAGCCATGCCGCTTGCCGAGCGCTTTTTTCATGCAGAAGAAATAGCTGCCTTGAAGGCCTTGGACAGCTCNGATCAGGAGCAGGNATTTCTGCAACTTTGGACGTCCAAAGAAGCCGTGCTCAAGGCCATGGGTCGAGGCATCGCTTTCGGCCTGGATCGATTGCGGCTGGCGGTGCCGCCCGCTCCGTCGCGAGTGCTCTGGTTGGACGGCGATGATGCCTCTATGTGGCAGCTCCATACTCTGCCAGTCGGCAAGGACTGTGTGGCGAACGTGGCGTGGCGTGGCGCCACGCGGACGGTTGGATACTGGACACTTGCCGAAGGCGGCTGATCGGAGCACTGTTTCCGGCCCACGATTTTTTCTTCGGCTTCCATGACCCTGCTCAGCGTCAATCTCAACAAGATCGCCGTACTGCGCAATTCGCGCGGCGGCAACGAACCCGATATCGCTCGCGCGGCGGTGACCTGCATCGAAGCGGGCTGCGGTGGCATCACGGTGCATCCAAGGCCGGACCAGCGGCATGTGCGACCGGACGACGTCCGCTTGCTGGCCAGCATCCTGCGCGGACGCGTGGAGTACAACATCGAAGGCAATCCCTTTGCGGCGGCGCGCGGTGCGTATCCAGGGCTGATTGCGCTCGCCCGGGAGGTCCGTCCAACCCAGGTCACCCTGGTGCCGGATAGTGACGGGCAAATCACCTCGGATCACGGTTTCGACCTGGCCCAGGATGCCGAACGTCTGCGCCCGCTCGTCACTGAGCTACGCGAACTGGGCTGCAGGGTAAGCCTGTTCGTCGATCCTGGCGCCACGGGTTTCGAGCATGCGGTGGCACTTGGCGTGCAACGCGTGGAGATCTACACCGGCCCTTACGCTCATGCGTTTGCAGAGGGCGATGCGAAGAACCAGCTGGAACTTTGCGTGGATACGGCACGGCGTGCGCAACAGGCCGGGCTGGCGGTGAACGCGGGGCATGATCTCAGCCAGGCCAATTTGGGTACCTTGCGCGCGGCCATTCCCGGCTTGGCGGAGGTATCGATCGGTCATGCCTTGATTGGCGAGGCCTTGTATGAAGGGCTTGCCAATACCGTGCGTAACTACCTGCAGATTCTTCGCTGATATCAGCATGCTCGACTCTCCTCAACGATCCACCGATACAGGCAAGTAGGTTAGTGATCGCCTGGAACCCAATGCACCGATGGGAAAGGTATTGAAGGACAAACTGATACGCGTCGCATCGGTGACATTGGTCGGTACGCTGTGGACTAGCGTAGAAGGAAACAGGATCAGTTCACCCGCATTGAGCGAAACCGTGGCGTAGCGGGCGTTGTAGCGCGTTCGCGTTTTGATCTCGGGAACAATTTCCGGGCGCGAGCCATCGTGAAAGCGGATGGGTGGCAACGAGCTGTCCATCTTCATGTAGAACACGCCGCTTACCACGCTATTGGGATGGGTATGCTCGTGATGGCTGTCGCCTTTGCCGCTGATGTTCACCCAGGACTGGGTAATGCACAGGGCTTGTGACGTACCGAGCACGTGCTGGCTGTAAGCAGCCAGTTGGGATTCGATGAAGTGGCTGATCGAGTTCAACTCCGGAGCATCCAGGATGAAAGTCTCCGCCGACTGACGATTCTGGCTTCTTGAAAGCTGCTGAGCTCCGCGCTTCACATAGTCCAGGCGTTGGATATATTCCAGCGGCCCGGAAAGATCGCCGTTGAAGGTGGAGACAGCCACTGGCGAGGGAAATAGCTCCAGCAGTCTTGCGCTTTCGCCCACCGGCTCTCGCTGTGTCTTTGCGCTGCTGATCATATCGGGCAGACAAGCAGCCAAGCCCTGCCGCCCTTCGACCATGGCGTTGCCATCGACAAACAGTTGCTCGACCTCTTCCAGCCCGGCCACGGGGGTGCGTAGATCGACGCGCCTTAGGCGGATAGTGACGTCCGCCTCCTGCACCGTCACTTCCGCGCAGACCTGCTGATTCACGTTTAGGTGGATGCCCGACTGATCCGGAAATAGGATCTGAAAGCTTCCCTGTACCTGCGCTCCGCGCGCCGCGGAAAAGAAGCGCTGGACAGCGTTCATGTATTGTTCTGCAAGTTTCATCGTCACCGTCCGTGAGGTTGGTTCCAGGAATACTGCCGTTACAGTGCTTGGATCAGCTCCGCCTCAGCTTCAAACACGCCGGCCTCCATCAATTTTGAAAACTCGCTTGCTTGCCCCAGCAAGGCTTCAGGGTGACCATCCTCCACGATACGGCCGTTATCAAGCACAACGATACGTTGCGCCGAGCGCACCGTGCTCAAGCGGTGGGCAATAACGATGATAGTCACGCCCTTCGTTGTACTCAGCTCAAGCATGACTCTTCTGATCGCGCGTTCCGTGGTGTTATCCACACCGGAGGTCGCCTCATCAAGCACTAGAATCCTGGGGTTGTTCAATAATGCCCTGGCCAGTGCAAGCCGTTGCCGTTGTCCCCCGCTGAGCTTGACACCGCGTTCGCCTATCTCGGTGGCGTAACCATACTCGAGCCGTTCGATGAAATCGTGCGCGGCGGCGATCCTCGCGGCTTGTTCCACTTCATGATCGGTCGCATCGAGGCGACCATAGCGGATGTTTTCACGTACGCTTGAACTGAACAGAAATACGTCCTGTGAAACGATAGAGACGCGACTTCGTAACCAGGCGAGCGATAGGTCGCGCACATCATGGCCGTCAATGTAGATGCAACCGGACGACACGTCATACAAGCGGACCAGCAAGTGCGTGAGAGTACTCTTTCCCGATCCGCTGCGTCCTACAAGCGCGAGGACTTCTCCCGGTGCCACGTGCAGCTGGATGCCGCATAGGACATCGGGTCCCTGTGCGTAGGCGAACGTCACATCCGTGAGCTGGATGGCGCCATGACATTCCGCGGGTGACAGCGCGCCTACTTTTTCCACTACGGCTGGGCGAATCTTCAGAAGGTCGAATATCTGGGCTGAGGCGCCGACGGCCTGGTTGATATTGCCATAATTTTGGGCGATGACGGTCAGCGCCTGCGTTATGTTCTGCGTGTAGAAGAGGAACGCGACAAGCTGACCCGCGCTGATGCGATTGGCCATCACCTGCGTTCCGCCGTACCAAAATATGGCTACCGTCACTAGGCTGGTAAGAAACGTGATCAACGCCTGAAATGATTTTAGTGCTCGTAGCGAGACGAGGAGCGCGGAGGCCACGGCCGCTATCGACGTAGCGTATATGCGCTCCTGGGTTTGCTCACGCGCGTTGGACTTTATCAGTGCGATGCCCGAGAACGACTCCTGCGCGACGGCGGAGCACTCGGCAGTTTTTTCCTGTACGTGCCGGGCCGCCAAACGCATGGCGGGGCCGAATTTGCGCGAAAGCAGGGCAGTCGAGGGCGCCAGCAGCAAGATCACCGCAGTCAGTCTGCCACTCATGAATAGCATAACGGTGACCGAGCCGATCAACGCGAGGGCCTGATTGACGATGTTGACCAGCGATCCGGTGATGGCGGTTTTTATTTCCGCAGTGTCCGCATTCAACTTGGACAGCAGATGCCCGGTCTTGTGCGAATGGAAGAAGCCAAGATCCAGAGTCTGCAGGTGACCAAACAGCTTCTTTCGCAGGTCAAGTACCAGGAAGTGGCCGGTGCTCTCCAGTAAATATTCTCCATAGAATGCGACGAACGCACGCCCCGCCATCAGCGCCAACAGCACGAGCGAAGCAATCTGCAACGTGCCGCGATCGCCACTGGTTATGGCGGTGTCGAGGATAACGCGTATGGCCATCGGGAAGACCAGCGTGAAAACGGTGCCGCTCAGCAATATCGCGATGCCAGTCAAAATGCGCCAGCGATATGGCTTTATAAGTTCAGCGAGTTCGCCGAACTTTTGAACTATGGATCGCGCCATTGGCATAGTCGTCCGTAGTGACCTGATGGACCCGTGCTCTCATTGCGATCGGCAGCGTTGCCTGCGTCCTATCGCAACGAAGATCTCTACGGATGATCACGGTGTACGCGATCATCCGTAGTAATCGCAGGTAGCGATCGCCGGCCTTAGGCCAGCTCCGCCATGTGCAAAGCCGGAGTCGACACGGCGCTAGCTCCCCGTTTGAGTAATTCGTCCAGCATCATGAATCGCCCACGGTTGTTGCGCAGTCGGTCCAGGAAGATGCCTATGCCAGCCCCACCCATGCTGAAATCGCAACAGACACGGTGATGATCGGTGCCGGCGAACGCGATTCCCTCAGGGTATTGAAGGGCGTGGGGAAGCAACGCCTCTGCTTGATAATACGCAACATCCCTGAAGCGTGGCTCGTCCAGGAAATACGCCATGTCAAGCAGGTATTCGCCATAACACGCATTGCCGCTGTCCTGCCATATCTTGTTGGTGACACGCGACCTCACCGAATAGGCGCAATCCAAGGCCACCTCTTTGAAGCGTGTCTCGCCGGTTAGCGCGAAGTATCGGATGCACGCAGTGCCGACCCCGGCCGAACCAAAGCGCATATGCGGCAGATTCGGATCGCTATCGGGCGAATCGACGTGATATCTCCAGGTGATTCTGCCGGCTATGCGGATACCGTGCGCAATATCGTAATCCAGCGCTCTGGCGGCGGCGTCTGCAAAGCGGGCATCGCCAGATGCCGCTGCCAAGTAAGTCAGGAACAGCGCGACACCGCTTTGCCCATCGCCCAATCCCAGATATACCTTTCCTTCGGTCGGCCAATAGATGCCGGAATCGGCTTGCTTGGCCTGTTCAATCAGCCGGTTTCCTATATCCGTAGCAATTTGGAGATAACTTTGCTCGCCGGTGGACTTCCAGAAGTGCAGATTGACCAGACCCCAACCGGCCGAACCAAAGTAGAGACTGGCACAACTCAATTGCTCGCTGCGGCTCGATATTGTCTGCATTTGCTGGTGTGCGACATCCAACCTGCCCGCTTCGAGCATGAGCAAGGCAACGCCGCTCAGCCCCGCATAGAGTCCCAATGGGCACAGCGCATTGAGTGCCCGGTCTTCAATCCAGTCAAGTATTCGACCATCAAGGCTACCCCGACTGCGCAGCAGATAAAAAGCCGTACCGGCTGCGCCGTATTGGATGGACACCGGGTTGGTGAGATAGACCATGGGCGATGCTGGCCATAGACGGTCTTTTCGCGAGGGATCCACGAACGCGTCCAGATAACGTTGTAACCCCTGTTCGGTATCGGCAAGCTGGTCCAACACGCGCTCTTGCGGAGGGGCGATATTTAGCAGATCGCTTTTCAGCGGAAACATGTGCACTTCGGCTGTGGATTCGGGCAAGGCTTCCAGATGCGCAAGCACTTGGTCCAGATCCCATCTTTCCGCAGTATCGCGGGCCGTCAGGCCTTTGACGAGCTCGTACAACGCCATCGGCAAGGCCAGATCGGAAAGCACCTGCTTTAGCTTTTTTTCCAGAATCGCTTCGCGTCCTAGGTCGAAGCCGGTCGAGCAGAACGTCAGAATATCCAGGATCAATACGCCAAATGCATAATGATCATCGGCCGGTGTTGGACGCCGCGATTCAGCCTGTTCCCTGGATGCATAACCAGGTGTCCAGCCCTTGACCCATAGATCCGAAGGGTCAGCCAATTCAAAGGCGAACTCCAGATCAATGAATTTTATTTTTCCATCCTCCGTGAACATCACGTTGTTTTTGGTCAGGTCCCGCAACACGATGCCATGGGCATGGACAATCTTGAGACCTTCCGCGATGGTCTTGATGGTTTCTCGTATCTTATGCAGTCCGAAGTTCAGTTTCTGGAATTCGTTGGCATAATAAAACTCCATCGATTTGTTCCATAACGTCGCCGCGTCCAGCCGTTCTTCGACGAGGAACCAGTTCTGCCATTCCTGAAATACATCGATGAATTCCGGCACCAGCCCGGTCGGCGTAAGTTTTTCCTGTATGCGTGCCTGTCTTTTCAGTACGAAAACCGGATCATCCGTCGTCTCGGCCATGTGGCCGAGCAATCCGCGAACTTCATGGATGACAACTTCGCGGCCGGTGCGGGTGTCCGTGCCCACATATACACCACCCGTCGCGTTGAATTTTAGCGCCGCCCTGACTTCGTACCGATTCGCGAGCGTAATGGATTGATTGGCTGGTTTGCCGCTTGCTGGCGGCGCTTCCTGCCTGAAAGGATCAACGCAACCGGGAGGCAAGCGAAATTGGGCGCCGCGAACGTCTTCGTACCAAGTTCCATCGTCCAAGGTAAAACCAGCGATCATGTTCCCCAGGCGGTCGGTTCGCCGGTCCTTGGCATGGGCGCCATAACGATAAAAGATGACGCGACTGTCGAGATAAGCCCTGTCAGTGAGGATGTGCGGACCGATCAAATGGCGGGTAGCATGATGCAGCTGCTCGATGATGCTCTTGAACTGTTGCTCGTCTGCTGGATAGACGGTGATGGCCTTGCCGACCTGGAAACGAGACCAGGTCTTGCGCGTCGACATGCGGAGCATACGCGGGTCGGAACAGAACTTGAAAGCAACCCCTTCCTTTTGCAGTAGCGTCGCTACGATCGATAAAGTTTCCGCTGCGTTTTTTACCTGACTTGAGACGTGGATTTTCCAGCCATGCTTGATCCCCACCCATCCCGGGGGCGTACACATGGTCCAGAATGCCCTTTGCTTTATGGTCCAGCCCTGCGGAAGGATTTGCCTTGCTACTTCGTAGTATTCACTCGTCGGTACATATCGTTCGATATTTTCGTAGTGAATGGCGTTCAGGAATGAGTACATCAGCAGTGGCGTGTTGTCCATGACTATCCCTAGTGAATGGCCTCAAAGAGGCAAGACGAAAAATGGGTGGCGATTTGCCACCCACTTTTTTTGCGAACTTGCTCTATTGATCAGACGCCAGGGCCGTCTGTCTCCTCGGACGAGCTGGCGGCCGAAATGCAGAACCCGCTGGTATTGGAGCAATGAAAGAGTTCGTGTTGGAGCGTTTGCAGTGCAAGTACATTTTCCATTTCGGTTCCTTTGTGTGTCGAATAGTAAAAGTAACGTCCACTTACTTATTGCAATTGCAACGGTGTAGCTCTCTCTGCAGGGCGACCCACAAGGGGCCGCGTTAGCGACGCTAGATCATCCGAACGAAAGTGGGTATGTGCCAGAAGTCACAATGGAGGAAGAGAGATTTGCGCCAACTCTCTCATCAAATGAATTTGGTATTTGGACCACGCGCCAGGGGGCGGACTGGTCATAAAAAAAAACCCCGCATCCGCGGGGTTTTCTGGATAGCGTTGAGGTTGCGAGATTGGACTGTTCCGATCCAACCGCCGCTGTTGCTTACTGTCCGCCTTCGGTGAAGCCGATCTTGTTTAGGCCATAGCTTTTCGCATCGGCCAATACTCGAGCGACCACCTGGTAAGGCACTTGGTCAGCCGCATCGATCTGCACTTCCGGCTGGTCCGCTTCGGCCTTGGTTGCAATGACCGCGATCTGCGTCTTCAGCTGGTTTTCGTCGACCGGCGTGTCGTTCCAGTAAAACGCGCCCGATTGATCGATCTTCAGATGAATCGGTTCCGGCGGATTACTAGGCGGAATGATGTTCGGATTCGGCTGCGGCAGGTCGATCTTGATCTTGTGCGTCATGATGGGGGCCGTGATCATGAAGATGATCAACAGCACCAGCATCACGTCGACCAATGGCGTGACGTTGATGTCCGCCATCGGGCCTTTTCCACTTCCGGTACTGAATGCCATGGTTCGTTACTCCTTGCCGGTCGTCATGAAGCCAACATGGACCATACCCGCGTCCTTGGCTTCACCGAGTATCTTCCGGACGACCTTGAACTCGGTATCGTGCGCCGCACGAATCTGAAGTTCAGGCTGTGGAGACTTGGCAGCATAAACTCTGAACTGCTGTTGCAGTTCGCTATCCGTAATGGGAGTCTGATTGTCCTGGAAGTACATGTTGCCGTCCTCTTTGACGGCCAGATCAATAATTTCCGGCGGTGGCGTGTTTTCCACCTGACGCGGATTCGCCGTTGGCAGCTTTACCGTAATCGTATGCGACATCAGCGGCGCCGTGATCATGAAAATAATCAGCAGCACCAGCATCACGTCGACCAGCGGCGTGACGTTGATTTCCGACATCGGCGAGCCGGATTCGTTTCCCGAGCTCATCGCCATGGGTCAACCCCTCACTTCTGAGTTTGAGCGACGCCTTCGACGCGCGCGCCAGTGGCGAAGAAGTCGTGCAGGTCGTGCGCGAATTCGTCAAAGCGGGCGTAGGTCAGGCGGTTGGAACGCGTAAAGAAGTTGTAGGCAAGCACGGCCGGAATAGCGGTGAACAGACCGAAGGCGGTCATGATCAACGCTTCACCCACCGGGCCGGCCACGGCTTCCATCGAAGCGTTGCCGGTAGCTGCAATACGGATCAACGCACCGTAAATACCCCACACGGTACCAAGCAGGCCCACGAATGGTGCCGACGAACCTACAGTGGCCAGCAAGGTCATGCCACCTTCCATTCGTAGACTCTCGCGAGCGACGGCCTGACGCAGGGCGCGGTCGATGAACTCCGAGCGGCTCAGCGATTCGGCCAGTCGGCCACCGCCGGCAGAAGCCTGCTGATGGTGAGCCACCGCGGAAGCTGCATCGAGGGCAATCTTCGAGAAGGGTTCGCCCTTGGGCTGGGCTTCCAATTCACGGATGGCGTCCTGAGTGGAATTGTTGGACCAGAACCCGTTGATCACACCATCCGCACGGCCTCGTACGAGCGAGTTCCGAATCGCGTTGGCGATGATGAAGTACCACGAGGAGAACGACATCACGACGAGCACCACGAAGACGGTCCACCCGAGAAAGTCGAAGTGATGAATAAGGTCACCAAAGCCCATCTGTTGCATGGCTTGGGCATTGGCGTTGCCACCTAGAGCCGGAGCGGCATCGGTCGGAGCAGGAGTCTGTTGGAACATAAGCGCTACCCTTGGAAGTCAGGCGTGAACTGTAACTGTAATGGGATGACTACAGCTGGTTGAGGTTGAAGGTAATCGGAATATCCACCGTCGATTCGACCGGCTTGCCGTTCTTGATTTCAGGATTGAAGCGGACCTTCTGGACCGATTCCATCGCTGCACGATCAAGCTCGCGGAAACCACTGCTTTGCTTGACGGTGACACTCTTCGGCGTGCCGTCGGTGCCCACGATGACCTCAAGGATCACCGTACCCTCATGGCGCTGGCGTATCGCCTGCGGAGGATACTTCGGCTGCAGTTTATCCCTGTACGAAGGATCAACACCGGCCTTGATATCCGAAGGCGGTGCCGGCGGCGCTGGCGGTGCCGGCGGCGGCGACGGGGCCGGATTGCTGGAGGGTTCTTCCACAGCCGGAGGCGGCGCCGGAGGCGGCGGATTCGGCGGTGGGATCACCTGCTTGATCACTTTCGGCGGCGGCTGCTTCGGCGGCTCCGGCGGCGGGGGCGGCGGAGGTGGCGGGGGCGGCGGCGGCTCGAGGAAGTTCACCTGCACGATCTTTTCTTTTTGAACTTCCGCCGTCTTGGGCGGTGCGGCAGGCGCGATCAGTATCAGGAAAGCAAACGCATGGAGTGCGATGGCTACCGCCAGCGCCCATGTGCGCCCCCAACTGAACGGCTTAGCGCCGGTATCTTCGTTACTTGAGGCCATCTGTCGCTTTCAATCAGGAGCTAGTAATCGGGAGGACGTGGTCGCAGCATTCAGCGGCAAAGTCCGCTCCCAAGGGGGTGACATTTGCCACTGGACAACGCGGGGAAAATCCAACGGTACAACAGCACATGGCGTTTGTATAGCTTTTGTGTAGGTAAAAGATGGCAATCTTTTTGGACGTCCATCCGGCCCTTAAAAAGGCTTTCGCCATGTCGCTTTTTTTAACTACCAATGTTGGCTTGCTTCAACCACTTCTCGGCTTGAGCTTTGGTTTCCGGGTCCTTTTCGGCTTCCAGCACTGCCTCGGCCGCAGCAGCCTTGTCCTTTAGTCCAACGTTCGCCTGAGCGAGTGCCAGGTAGGCCTTGCCCTTATGCTTCACGCCTTTGCTGATGGCTTGCTGCAGTAGCGGTTTGGCCTTGCTGAATTCGTTCTGCGTAACCAATGCCACGCCAGCCTTATAGGCGGGCTCGCCGTCGCTCGCCAGCGGGATGGCCTTTTCATAAGCCTCAGCCGCTGCATTCGCGTCGCCGCCAATCATGTGGGCGTCACCCATTAGCACGTAGTTGTCTTCGCTCGGCTTGACGACGCCCTTGGTCATGCCTTCCTGCAGCACTTCCACGGCTTTATCGGTAAGCGGTCCAGGATCTTGCGTACTCTGGTCCTGCGCCTTGTNCATGTACAGCTTGGCGAGGGTGACATAGTCGTTCTCGGAGGTGAGCAGGCCTTTTGCCCTGCCGTCTTCCATGAGCTTCAACGCGTCGTCGTATTTCTGCATCTGGATGTCCAGACTCAACGCGTTGTGGAAGCTGGTGGGATCGGTCGGCGAGGCAGCAGCAGCCTGCTTGGCGATTTCGGCCGCTTTGTCTTTCTGGCCGGAATCGCTATAGGCGAGCATCAGCAGCTGATTCCAGCGCGGGTCCGGCTTGTCGGTCATCGATTGCGCTTTCTTGATGGCGACAATCGCTTCGGGATATTTCTGCAAGCGGTAATACGCTTCGCCTTCCAGTGCGTAGGACTCTGGCGTTTCCTTCTTGCCTTCGGCGCGCCACTTTTCTACTTCGTCGATCGCCGGCTGGTATTGCTGATTGAGTACGTAGAACGTAGCCAGCTCGTATTCCAGTTGGAAGTACGCATCGTTCGGCAGGACGCCGTTGTCGAGCGCACGCTTGAGCAGATCGATGCCGCCGGGCAAGTCATTGTTCGTGGCATGCACGCGGGCCAGGCCTTGCAGCGCCATCGCCTGGACATACTTGCTCTTGCTGTTGTCGATGAGCGGCTGGAGGACCTGCTCCGCCTGCTCCTTGTTGTTCGCTTGTGCGGCGTCGAGTCCCTTGTTGAGCGCTTCCTGTTCTTTCTTGTCGGTCAGGTCCAGCTTGGGTTCCTTGCGGGTCGCATTGGGATATTGCGGAGCCGCTTTCTGCTGGTCACCTGACGATTTGTCGCTTGCTAGCGCCGGAGTGCTCGCCAACATCAGCGCAAGCGCAGCGCCGGCCAGCATCTTCAGGGAAGCGTGTTTCATAGCGTTCCTCAAATGGAGTCGAATTTCACGCACAAGCTGTGCGGGGGATCACTGAGATTAACCTGACCTTGCTATCGATAACAAGCTGCATCGCCGCATTAAAGTTTCTTTAAAATCAAGTGGTTATGTCATTACGCCCACACACCGTCCCATTACGGACAGAAATTTGTCCGAATGCATGGGCATAGATTAGGCGAGCACCGTGACGGGCGTGTGTATAACCGTACGCGTGTACTAATGCGTTAATGCGACAGCGCATGCAAAGCGCCGCGGATTTCGCGGCACCTTGCATGGCCTTAAATATCCAGGTTGGCCACCTTCAGTGCGTTGGCCTCGATGAAATCGCGACGCGGCTCCACCGATTCCCCCATNAGCATCGAGAACATCTGGTCTGCGGCGATGACGTCCTCAATACCGACTTGCAGCATGCGGCGCGTTTCTGGGTTTACCGTGGTTTCCCACAATTGTTCCGGATTCATTTCGCCCAGGCCCTTGAAGCGCTGGATGGTGCGTCCTTTCTTGGCTTCTTCCAGCAGCCAGCTGCGCACATCGGCGAAGCGGACGACACCACGCGATGCATTGCCGCGCCGAATCACGGCATCTGCCTGGATCAGGCCGGCCAGTTGCTGGCTGATGGAAAGAATCGGGCGGAATTCCGAGCCCGCAAAGAACGGTTGCGGCAGCAACCAGGTATGGTTGAGGCCATGCTGTTCGCGGACAACTTCGATCGCCGCCGGCTGTTCGCCATGGGCAGGCCGGAACGACAGGCGATAGCGAGGTTTACCCAATCCACTGGAAGCCAGGTTCCTGACGATTCCCTCCAGCCAGGTTTGCATGGCTGCCGCGTCGTTCCAGTAATCCGCCTGGATGGGATCATGCTCGACCATCGCGGTCAGCATGTTGGCGTCGAAGCGGTGGCCGAGGCGTTCGATCTGGTCCAATGCAGCCTGGTAGTCGCGCAGCAGTTTTTCCAGCGCCTCGCCGCTGATGGGCGGCGCCTCTGGGCTGCACTGCAGTCCGGCGTTGTCCACGGCGTTGGAAATCAGATACGCGTTGAGTGCCGCGTCGTCCTTCAGATACAGCTCCTGCTTGCCCTGCTTGAGTTTGTACAAGGGCGGCAGGCCGATATAGACGTGCCCGCGTTCGATCAGGTCGGGCATCTGGCGGTAGAAGAACGTAAGCAGCAGCGTGCGGATGTGCGATCCGTCCACGTCCGCGTCGGTCATGATGATGATGCGGTGATAGCGCAGCTTGTCGGGGTTGTAGTCCTCTTTCCCGATGCCGGTTCCCAGCGCCGTGATCAGGGTGCCGACTTCGGCGGAAGAAAGCATCTTGTCGAAGCGGGCCTTCTCGACGTTGAGGATTTTGCCTTTCAACGGCAACACGGCCTGCGTCTTGCGGTTGCGGCCCTGCTTGGCCGAGCCGCCGGCGGAGTCACCCTCGACCAGGAAGAGTTCGCAAAGCGACGGATCCTTTTCCTGGCAATCGGCCAGCTTGCCCGGCAAACCGGCGATATCCAGGGCGCCCTTGCGGCGCGTCATCTCGCGGGCTTTGCGCGCTGCTTCACGTGCGCGGGCCGCGTCCACGACTTTGACCGCGATGGCCTTGGCTTCATGAGGATGCTCGAGCAGGAAGTCGCCGAGTTTCTCGTAAACCACCTGCTCCACCACCGTTTTCACCTCGGACGACACCAGTTTGTCCTTGGTCTGGGAGGAGAACTTCGGATCCGGCACCTTCACCGAAAGCACCGCGATCAAGCCTTCCCGCATGTCGTCACCCGACAGCGTGACCTTGGCGTTCTTGGCCAGCCCTTCTTTCTCGATGTAGGCCTGGATCGCACGCGTCAACGCAGCGCGGAAGCCGGTGAGATGGGTACCGCCGTCGCGCTGCGGGATGTTGTTGGTGAAGCAGAACATCGTTTCCTGGTAGGAGTCGGTCCACTGCATNGCCAGATCGACCGTAATCGCATCCTGCTGCGCGGTAAGGCTGATCACGTTGGGATGNAGCGCCGTTTTCAGCTGTGCGAGATGTTGCACGAAAGACTTGATACCGCCTTCATAGGCGAAGGTATCGCTGCGCCCTTCTCCACGTTCGTCGCGCAGGTCGATGGTGACGCCGGAATTGAGGAAGGCCAATTCGCGCAGGCGCTTGGCGAGTATCTCGTAGTGGAACTCGATGTTGGAGAAGGTTTGCGGGCTCGGCCGGAAGCGCACGGTGGTGCCGCGGCGCTCCGAAGGTCCGACCTGTTTCACCGGATACTGGGGTTCGCCCAGCTGGTATTCCTGATGGTATTCGTGCCCGTCGCGATAGATGGTCAGCCAAAGATGATCACTGAGCGCATTGACGACGGACACGCCCACACCGTGCAGGCCACCCGATACCTTGTACGAGTTCGCGTCGAACTTGCCGCCGGCGTGCAGCACCGTCATCACCACTTCCGCGGTGGAACGGCCCTCTTCCGGGTGCATGTCGACGGGGATGCCGCGGCCATTGTCCTGCACGCTGACCGAGCTATCGTCGTGGATGGTTACGATGACATGGTCGCAATAGCCGGCCAGGGCTTCGTCGATGGAGTTGTCGACGACTTCGAACACCATGTGGTGAAGACCGGTGCCATCGTCGGTATCGCCGATGTACATGCCAGGGCGCTTGCGCACCGCTTCCAGGCCTTTGAGTACCTTGATGCTGTTCGAATCGTAGGATGCGTTCATGCAATAACCATCTTCCGGCGCCAATAAATCCGCCCGGTGCGGCGCCATGAGGGCCGGGCTGGATGCAACCGGTCAATTATAGCAGGGGCGTCAATTGCCCCTGTTCCACGTGGAACATGCGGATAGGCAGGTGTTCCAACACCTTCGGCAACTCGGTGCCCGTGATCAGTACCTGTGCCGCGGTGCCGCGTAGGCTGTCAACCACAGCAGCCTGATGGGCCTGATCAAGCTCGGAAGCCAGATCATCCAGGCAGACAATCGGCCATTCGCCACGATGCTGAGCGTCGAGCCGGGCCTGGGCAAGCACACAGACCAGGGCCGTCAGCTTCTCCTGGCCACGCGATAGATGTTCCCGCTGCGGAGCGAATTCAAAGGAAACTGACCAGTCAGCGCGGTGCACGCCCGACGTGGTGTGTCCCCTGCCCTGGTCCCGCAAACGCTGTGAAGCCAGCACTTCCGCTAGCGACTCCTCTTCGGGCCACCCACAGCGGTAGCGAAGGTCCAGGTCGCCCAGTTCGGGTAGCAACAAGGCCGCCTGCTCCCGCAATAACGGGAGCAGCGCGTCGAGATATGCCCTGCGCCATTGGTCGATCAGCGTGCCTGCGCGCCCCAACTCGGCTTCCCAGGGGCGGAACAATGCGCTATCAGGTGCCTCAGCGCTGCGCAACAAGCTATTGCGTTGCTTGAGTGCGCGTTGATACCGACGCCAAGCAGCCAGGAATTCCTGTTCCACGTGGAACACACCCCAATCGAGAAAGCGCCTTCGCTCCTCGGCCCCGCCTGCAATCAGCGCATGCGATCCGGGCTCGAAGCAAACAACAGCGCATTCACGAATCAACTCCCCCAAGGAAACATCCTGCCCGTCCAGGCGCGCATCCCAACGAGCGCCCTCTCGTCCCAACCCAAGGCGATGCACTGTCCCCTCGTCGTGGCGTACGCTTGAAAAAATACTCAAACCTGCCGCCCCACGTTGCACGAGGGCGTCACGCGCGCCGCTACGGAACGAACGGCCGTGGGACAACAAAAAAGCGGCTTCCAGCACGGATGTCTTGCCGGCGCCATTCACCCCAACCAGGACGTTGAAGCCAGGAGTCAAATCCAGGGCGAGATCGCTGACGCAGCGCAATCCCTGCAGATGCAGACGCTCGAATCTCATGAACCCCTGGCTCTCAAACGAAGACGCCGGAGCTTGGAAGCCCCGGCGTCGCAAAGATAACAATCGTCCAAATCCGGCACGAAACAGAGCGTCAAAGCCGCAACGGCATGATGACGTGGCGCGAATGCTCGTTTTCGTCCTCTTGCACGAGACAGCTCGACTGGGCATCGCGAAGACTCAAGCGAGCCTTCTCGCCGCGGAGCGCACCCAGGGCATCCAGCAGGTAGCCAACATTGAAACCAACCGTGAGATCCGACACGACCGTCTCGGCTTCAACCTCTTCGACGGCCTCTTCCTGTTCGGGGTTGTGCGCCACGATACGCAGCTTGCCTGGCGAGAATTCAAGCTTTACGCCGCGATATTTCTCATTCGACAGGATGGCCGCGCGCTGCAGCGCCCCGCGCAGCACTTCGCGATCCAGCGATGCACGCTTGTCGGCGCCAAGCGGAATCACGGCCTCGTAGTCNGGAAAACGGCCGTCGATGAGCTTCGACGTGAACACCACCTCGCCACGNCGCACGCGCAGATGATTGCGTCCGAACTCCAGTTCGACTGATCCATCACCGGTTTCCAGCAAACCAATCAGTTCGTTCACGCCCTTGCGCGGAATGATGATCTGGCGGCGCGCGGAAACCTCGCTTTCCAGCGTTGTTTCCTTCAACGCAAGCCGATGTCCGTCGGTGGCCACGCAGCGCAATGAGTGCTCCTGCAGATCCAGCAACATGCCATTGAGATAATAGCGTACGTCCTGGTTGGCCATGGCGAACGCCGTGCGTTCCATCAGGTCACGCAGCACCTCTTCTGGGAGGCTGACACGTTCAACCAACTCGATCTCGTCGATGGTCGGAAATTCGGTGGCTGGCAGCGTGGTGAGCGTGAATCGGCTCCGGCCCGCATTGAGCGCCACCCGNTCCCCGTTCAATTTCAACTCGATCCTCGCGCCATCCGGCAGCGCGCGAACGATGTCGAACAACTTGCGAGCGGGAATGGTTGTTTCGCCGTCGACCAGCTTTTCAGCCTCGGTCGCGGCAACCATTTCGACCTCCAGATCAGTACCGGTAAAAGAAAGCTTACCGTTGCCGACTTTGACCAGAAGATTGGCGAGTACCGGCAACGTCTGGCGACGTTCCACCACACCGACAACCTGCTGCAAGGGTTTAAGCAGAGCTTCTCGTTGGATGCTGAATTGCATGTTTGTGCTTTCCCTATCCTGCAGTTCTGTTTTTAAAAGAAGAATGGTGGTTGAAGTAGGCTCGGTGGATATCTTGAAAACCCAAAAACATCCTTGTTAAACAAAGAGTTACAGACCATCTCCCTGTGCTCGAACCGCTTCGCGACTTGTGCATCACCAGTGGATAACTTTGGCACGTCAAAGCGTCTTCATATTATCCACAGGATATACGCCTGGTTTTCAAGCGCTTGTCCAGGCCTCAGCCCGTCAATGAGCGAATNAGCTGCTCCCAATCCTGGCGCATGCGCGTATCGGTCTCGCACAGCTTGCGAATGGTGCGGCAGGCATGCAGCACCGTCGTGTGGTCACGTCCGCCGAACGCTTCGCCGATCTCTGGCAAGCTGTGTTCGGTCAGTTCCTTGGACAGCGCCATCGCAATCTGGCGTGGCCGTGCCAGCGAGCGTACGCGCCGCTTGGACAGTAGGTCCTGCAGGCGGACGCCGAAGTATTCGGCCACGATCTTCTGGATGTTCGGCACCGTCACCGCCTGGGCGTGCGTGGCCAGCAGGTCGCGCAGGGTTTCTTCCGCAAAGTCGGTGGTGATCGGGCGACCGTAGAAATTGGCGCGCGCCGCAAGCGTATTGAGCGCGCCTTCCAGGTCGCGCACGTTCGAACGGATGCGCTTGGCCAGCAGCATCGCCACGTCCTCGCTGACCCTTACGCCCTTGTCGTGCGCCTTGGCGAGCAGAATTGCCGCGCGCGTCTCGAAATCCGGCGGCTCGATCGCGACCGACAAGCCCCAGCCCAGACGCGACTTCAAGCGCGGCTCGAGCTTGTCCACCTCTTTCGGATAGCGGTCGCAGGTCAGGATGATTTGCTGCTTCGATTCGAACAGCGCGTTGAAGGTGTGGAAAAACTCCTCCTGCGTGGTGTCCTTGCCAGCGAAAAACTGGATGTCATCGATCAGCAAGGCGTCCACGGAGCGGAAGCGGCGCTTGAATTCGTCCATGCTCTTGGTGCGCAGCGCCTCGATCATCGAGCCGACGAATTGTTCGGAACGCAGGTACAGCACCTTGAAGTTCGGATTGTGCTCACGCATCAGGTTGCCGGCCGCATGCATCAGATGCGTTTTGCCCAGTCCGGTACCGCCGTACAGGAGCAGCGGGTTGTAGGCGCGGCCTGGATTCTGCGCCACCTGCATGGCCGCGGCCTTGCCGAGCTGGTTGGACTTGCCCTCGACGAAAGTCTCAAAGGTGTAATGCGGATCCAGGTTGTGGTGGAAATTCACGGCTGGGGCGTCGGCGACCGCAGGCGCACTGGTCGGCTTGACGGGCGCGGCATGGCGCCCGTTCACCGGCGCAATGGCACTTGAACCCACCTCAAGCCGCACTAGCAGGCTCTGCCCGTGCAGTAGTGCGACCATGGCTTCGATGCGCGGCAGGTAACGGTCGCGAACGACATCCAACGTGTAGGGATTTGGCGCGTAAAGCTGCAATCCATCCGCATCTTCGCGTGCCTGCAGTGGCATCAGCCAGGTGTGCAGGTCCTCGGCGCTCAACTCACCTTCAAGACGCTCGAGACAGCGCCGCCACAGATCACTCATGGATACGTTCAACCACAGCAGGGGCGCTTTCGCGCAGGGTGGACCGGGAAGTCTACCAGCACCTACCCAGCAACTATCCACATGGATATCCACAAGCTGCCGCCACGGTCGCATTTGACACGGATCGGTCCTGTTCCGCATACTTCCCAATCTTTTTCACCCATACATTAGGAGGAAGCCATGAAGCGGACCTTCCAGCCCAGCAAGCTCAAGCGCGCCCGCACGCACGGCTTTCGTGCTCGCATGGCCACGGCCGACGGTCGCAAGGTGCTCAACGCCCGCCGCGCCAAGGGCCGCAAGCGCCTGATCCCGTAAGCGATCGCGCTGATGGGCACCGCCGGCCTGCCGCGCGAGGCGCGGATTCGCCGAGCCGGTGACTTTGCAGTCCTGCGTCAAGCCAGCGGCCGCCTCGGCGGCCGCTGTTTTTCTGTGCGCTATCGCCTGAACGACGTAGGCCATGCACGNTTGGGGCTTGCCATATCCAAGCGGGTTTCCAAGCGCGCCGTCGATCGCAATCGCATCAAGCGGCTGGTGCGCGAATCATTCCGGCGGGCACGCCATGCCCTGCCGCCCGTCGACCTGATGGTGATGGCACGCGAACAGGCCTGTATCCTGCCCGGCGCCGTGCTGCTGGCCGAGCTTGATGCCCTGTGGCGCAAATTGCCGCCGTTGAAGCGCGAAGGCGACACCTCCACAATGGCGTGCTGATCTTCCCTTCTTCTGTCCCCCTGGCCCGCCATGGCGGGGCCTCTTCCGGATCGCTACGCGATGAATCAAACGCGCACCTTCCTTCTCTTCGGCCTGCTGGCTGTTGCCTATCTATTGTTCCAACAGTGGGAGCAGGATTACGGCCCGCATCCGCCTACGCCTGCCGCTGCCTCGAACACTGCCGCAAACGGCAGCAGCACCCCCGGCGTCGCGCCGTCTATCTCCAGTGGCAATACGGATGAAGGTACGGGCCAGCTCGTTACCGTTACGACGGATGTGCTGCGGCTAACCATTGATACGCGCGGCGGCAGCATTGTCCGTTCGGAATTACTGCAATATCCGGTCACACCGCGCACGAAGAAAGATCCGAACCCCGCACCGATCCGTCTGCTCGATGACAATGCAAGCGACTATTTCGCTGCACAAAGTGGCCTGGTCAGCGCCGACGGCGCGGCGCCTGATCACCGCGCGGTGTTCCAGGCCGCTCAAACCAGCTACGAACTGGCCTCTGGCCAGGATGCACTCAACGTCGACCTGACCTGGACCGATCCTTCCGGCATCAAGGTCGTCAAGCGCTACACCCTGCATCGTGGCAGCTACGTGATCGATCTCGCTCAGCAAATCGACAACGGCAGCGGCAAATCCTGGGACGGCAACGCCTATCGCCAATTGCAGCGCGTTGACCGCCCGGCGCCGGTATACAGCAACTTCCTGCAGCGCATCTCCGACCAGTCGCGCTACGGCTTCTTCGGCGCCGCGTGGTACAGCCCGGACCAGAAATTCAACAAGCTCGCCTTCGACAAGTTCGAAAAAGAGCCGCTGGACAAAAGCCAGGTCACCGGCGGCTGGGTGGCGATGATGCAGCAGTACTTCCTCAGCGCGTGGATTCCGCCGGGGAAGGAAGCCGATAGCTTCTCCACCGCCGTGGTGAACGAGGCCGACGGCAAGCCACGCTACGTCATTCGCAGCGTCAGCCCGCAGATCAGCGTGCCGGCCGGTCAGCATGTAGATAGCACGGCGCAGCTGTATCTCGGTCCCAAGCTGCCTTCCGAGCTCGGCGCGATTGCACCCGGCCTGGACCTGACCATCGACTACGGCATGCTGAAAATCTTCGCCGAGCCGTTGCACTGGATTCTTGCCCAGCTGGACAAACTCACCGGCAACTGGGGCGTTTCCATCATCCTGCTGGTGCTGCTGATCAACCTGGCCACCTTCAAGCTGACCAATGCGCAGTTCGAATCGGCGAACAAGATGCGCAAGCTCAAGCCGCGCATCGACGCCTTGAAAGAACGCTATGGCGATGATCGCCAGAAGATGCAGCAGGCGATGATGGAGCTGTACAAGAAAGAGAAGGTCAATCCGGCCGCCGGCTGTTTTCCGCTGCTGATCACCATCCCCATCTTCTACGGCCTCTACTACGTATTGCGCGATAGCGTGGAGCTTCGCCAGGCGCCATTCTTTGGCTGGATTCACGACCTGTCAGCGGCCGACCCCTACTTCGTGCTGCCGATTCTTTACACCGTCGTGATGCTGGCCCAGCAATGGCTGATGCCGGCGCAGCCCGGGATGGACCCGACCCAGCAGAAGATGATGAAGTTCATGCCGCTGATGTTCGCGGTGATCTTCCTGTTCTTCCCGTCGGGCCTGGTGCTCTACTACGCGGTCAACGGCTTGTGCCGCCTGCTGCAGCAGTGGTGGATGATGCGCCGGGCCGATGCCGCACCGCCGGCCAAGGCGGCGGCATAAGAAACCTCGCGAGGGCGGCCATGGGCCGCCCTCTGCCGTTATGCTGACCCGCTATGGCCGCACAAGCTCTCCATGACGACACCATCGCCGCCATCGCCAGCGCACCTGGCGCGGCGGGCGTGGGTGTCGTGCGCGTATCCGGTCCGCGTGCGCCTTCCATCGCGCAAACCCTGCTGGGTCGTTCACCTTCTCCACGCCATGCACATTTTGCTGCGTTCCGTGCAGCAGACGGTGAATTGATCGATCGCGGCCTGCTGCTGTACTTCCCTGCTCCCGCTTCCTACACCGGCGAACACGTGCTCGAACTACAAGGCCACGGCAGCTCGGTACTGCTCGATGCGCTGCTGCGCCGTGTGTGCGAACTCGGCGCACGCCTCGCGCGCCCGGGCGAATTCACCGAGCGCGCCTTTCTCAATGGCAAGCTCGACCTGGCGCAGGCTGAGGCGGTCGCGGATCTGATCGCTGCACGTTCGCAAGCCGGCGCACGCGCGGCGCTGCAGTCGATGGAAGGTGTGTTTTCGCGCAAAGTGGATGCTTTGCTGCAGGCGCTGATCGCCTTGCGCGTGCACATCGAAGCCGCGATCGATTTTCCCGAGGAAGAAATCGATTTTCTCGCCGATCCCGCTATCGCGCAGAAACTGCAGTCGCTACGCGCGCAGCTCGCGGAACTGCTGCGCGAAGCGCAGCGCGGTGTGCGTCTTAATGATGGCCTGCGCGTTGCCATCGTCGGTCGTCCAAACGCCGGCAAATCCAGCTTGCTCAATGCGCTTGCCGGTAGCGACCGCGCGATCGTCACCGACATTGCCGGCACCACGCGAGATGTGCTGCGCGAAAGCATCCAGCTCGATGGTATTTCGTTGGAACTGGCCGACACCGCGGGCTTGCGCGACACGCACGATCCGGTGGAGCGCGAAGGCGTGCGGCGCGCGCACAGTGAACGCGAACGTGCCGACGTGGTATTGCTGGTAACCGACGTCAAGCATGCAAATACCGATGTCACATGGCTACAGGATCTGCCCGCCACGGTGGAACGCATCGTGTCGATCAACAAAATCGATATCGATGGCGCGCAGCCGCATACAGAGCAGCGTGGCGATGCGTGCTGGCTGTGGCTATCGGTAAAGACAGGCGAAGGACTGGAAGCCTTGCGCGCGCACCTGAAACGGCTCGCGGGTGCCGGCAATGGGGAAGGCGCATTCAGTGCACGCCGAAGGCATGTACTGGCGCTGGAGAACGTTGCGGATCATCTGGATCGCAGCGCAGGCGTACTGATTGATGCGCATGCCGGAGAACTCGCCGCCGAAGAATTGCGCCAAGCTCAACATGCCCTTGGCGAAATCACGGGCACTTATTCCAGCGACGATCTGTTGGGCGCCATCTTCAGCTCGTTCTGTATTGGCAAATAAGGGCGGCAGACACCGGCTTTCACTGGCGCGTGCCAGGACCAATACCCCCGAGGGCAACGCAAAACATTAGCCGCTCAGAGACCGGCTAATGCAGTGACGGCAGGTATATGTGCGATCTGACCGTGGTCCGGTCCATCGTGAGCCACTGAATGATTTCGCCACCCCCGCCACAACTATCGTCTTAGTGAGTTAATGCGCCGTTATCGAATGACAGATCGTTCTGCACACTCATATCGCCGCATCAGCTTCGCGTCGTGCAGAGTTTCGCGCTTCGTCACTGCATTAATAAGCTACAGCGCTTGGCATGGTCAATGCCCGGC